>BNJV01003145.1_pt1 | contig 81160 bp, 113 predicted proteins | sample 8540591 | NCBI WGS metagenome assembly BNJV01 (sample SAMD00202457, study PRJDB9452) | human saliva metagenome | host: Homo sapiens | reverse complement strand
GCCAACCAAATTCATTTATGCTATACTATGACAAAAATATCGGATATAATAAAGGCATGAATTAAAGGTTAGGATAAAAGGCCAAATACAGATAAAAGAGGTAGAACCATGTATAAATTAGACTTACAAAACAACTCTATAGCGGTCCATTTCATAGGCATCGGCGGTATAAGCATGAGCGGTATAGCCGAGCTTTTCCTTGACAAGGGCTTTAGGGTATCGGGCTCAGACTTACACGAATCAGCTGTTACAAAGAGGCTTGAAAGCCTTGGGATAAAGGTATATTACTCTCAGGTCTCAGAAAATATTACCCCTGACATTGGACTTGTTGTCTATACTGCTGCCATCCACGAGGACAACCCTGAGTTTATGAGGGTTAAGGAACTTGGCATCCCTATGCTTGACAGGGCTGACTGTCTCGGACAGATTATGAGCCATTACAAAAATGCTGTGGCGGTAGCAGGTACCCACGGAAAGACCACCACCACCTCGATGCTCTCCTATGTGTATCTGGCGGCAGACCTTGACCCTACCATATCAGTAGGCGGCATATTAAGCGGTATACACGGCAATATGAGACTTGGTAAGTCTGAAAACTTCATTATGGAGGCCTGCGAGTACGCAAACAGCTTCCTTAGCTTCACTCCTACAACCGCCATAGTCCTTAATGTAGAGGCGGAGCATCTGGACTTCTTTGGCACACTTGAAAACGAGAGACTCTCCTTTACGAAGTTCATAGACCTATTGCCTGAGAATGGGCTTTTAGTTATCAATAACGAGATAGCTGACCTTAATGCCCTCATACAAAATAAAAACATCAGAGTAGTGCAGTACGGCTTACGCTCTGTAGATGGCAAGGCTCCTGATTACACCGCAGCAAATATTACCTACAACGAGCTGGGCTATGCACACTACGAGCTAATAGTAAGAGGAGAAAACAGGGGGCTTATCGAGCTTTCGGTAACCGGTGAACACAATGTATTTAACTCACTTGCAGTTATAGCCGCATCCCTAGAGCCTTCAACCATATACAAAGACGGAATAGCCCTTGACAGGGTTAAAGAGGGTCTTAAGAACTACACCGGAACCGAGAGACGCTTCCAGTACAAGGGAGAGCGTGACGGCTACACCATAGTAGATGACTATGCCCATCATCCTACAGAGATAATGGCTACGCTTGAGGCCGCAAAGAGAGTTAAGCATAACCGTCTCATAGTGGCTTTCCAGCCTCATCTATACTCCAGAACCAAGACCTTCCTCCACGAGTTTGCAGATGTACTCTCTATGGCGGACATAGTGGTATTTGCTGAGATTTATGCTGCCAGAGAGGAGAATCCCGGAGATATTTCCTCTGACAACATAAGGGAGATAATGTCTGAAAACGGACACGAGGCTTATTTTTTCAAAACTTTTGAAGAAGTTGAAAATTTTTCTTATCCACAGCTGTAAGCCCGGTGATTTGTTGATAAACTATGGGTGCCGGAGATATAGTAAAAAGTCGGGGAAAAATATGCTTAGCTAAGTTTTTTTATCCACATTATCCACAACAAAAAAATTTCTTTAATAATTTTTTTGCTGTGGATTTTTCTTGTTCTTTTACACATACTTATCCACATCCATTTTGTCTAAAAACATCTTTTTAATAAGCAATCCACAAAAGCATCCACATTATCCACATTTTTTGCCTATATCCCCCTGATTTTCCCATCTATTTTATTTTAAATAATCTTGTGATATACTCCTTATACAGTAGCAAAAGAGGGAGAAAAATCATGTCGGAAATCAATCTAAATGTAACGGTAAATACGAATGCAACCATTATTTCAAACGCTTTTTATAGAGCGTTTTATTAATGATGCCAATGCTTCACATATAAGGTTTTATCTGTATCTTATGTATTATTCCAAGAATCACAGGAGCTTTTCCATAAGTAATGCCTGTGACTTCCTTGACGACAGCGAAAGAGATGTAATCCGCTCCATCAATTATTGGGAGAAGCAGGGGGTATTTAAGGTTACAAGAACGGATAAAAACACCATTACTTCAATAAGCATATCCGATCCGTCTATTTCTGACTATGAGGCTTCTGCCACCACGCCTGCTGCAGGAGAGGCAAAGTCAGAAGAAATAAAGGCTTATGAAATAAATCCGGAAGAAGGAAGTGCTAATGAACCTCTCTTTATTCACATACGAAGAAGAGGAAGAGACAGGCTGTGACTTTGACCTAAAGCAGGTTATAGCAGCGGCCGGAAAGTATGCAGGCAGGACACTTTCAGGCTCAGAGATAGACTTTATCTGCGACCTTAATGAAAAGCTTGGTTTTAGTGCAGAGCTTATAAGCTATCTATATGAATACTGCTGCCTTACCCGGGAAAAAAGCAGATTCAGCTATATCCAAAAGGTTGCCCTCGCTTGGGCTGAAAAGAATATAAGAACCGTAGAAGCTGCACAGATAGAGGCAAAGACCTTCAATAAGGAGAATTCACTTGTGATGAAGTCCTTTGGCCTTACAAGGCTTCCGGGAGCTTCGGAGAAGCAGTACATAGACAGATGGTTCCACGAGTATAAGATGTCAGAGGAAATGGTTGCCGAGGCCTGTAACCGTGCCATTTTAACCCTTAACAAGCCAAGCTTTTAGCTATGCAGAAAGTGTACTTAGGAAATGGTTTGCAAAGGGAATAAAAGACCTTGACGGCGTAGCAGAGGATGACAAACTTTACCATATGACTAAGCAGAATCTGCACGTGGTCATGGATAACTCGCCAAAGCCTCTTAACAACCGCTTCAACAACTTCGAGCAGAGAAGCTACAGCGGAGAAGAGATGGCAGACATAACCAAAAAGCTCTTAAAAAAAGGCGTAGACGCAATCTATACACTGCCTATCCGGTGGATGAGCCTCAATAATTGCATAAATTTAATATAAATATCCCCAATAATTGTAGGGATTTTTACTTGAATAATTGGTAAATATTTTTATAATATTAAGGTGGTTTTATGGGACTTACTAACTCAGATTATGAAGCAGTTATGCGTGAGTACGACAGTATACGCTATGAAAATGCCGAACTTCTTCATAACCGCACAAAAAGAGGTATATGATAAGATACCCGAGATTAAAGAGCTTGAGGATGAAGTTATAACCGACTTCGCTAACCTTGCCAAGGAAGCTCTATTTCTCTCAAATGAAAGCTATGCCTCCTCTAAAGAAGAGCTTGATAAAAAGGTGGCAAGGCTTGCTAAGAAAAAAGAGGAACTGCTTATAGCGGGAGGCTTTGATAAGGCATATCTGAATCAGATATATACCTGCCCTCTCTGTAAGGATACAGGCTTTGTTGACGGAGTAAAATGTGACTGCTTTAAGGCTATAGCGGCAAGGCTTGCACATACCAGACAGAGTGTATACCTAATGGCTGATGAGAGTGCAGACTTTAAGGACTTTAGGGCGGACTACTACTCCCCTGATGATTATGACTCTGATACCGAGGCTTCATCCAGGGAAAATGCCATTACTGCCTATGCTTTACTTAAGGCTATGGCAGATGACTATGATAGCTGTTCACGAAACTTTGTTATCTACGGAGGTGTTGGCGTAGGAAAGACCTTCCTTGCCTCTGCACTCGCCAATTCACTTATACAGAGCGGACACTCTGTAGTGTTTTTGACTGCGTATAGGTTTTTTAATATATTTGAGAAGAATACCTTTAGAAGAGGCGATGCCGATGAAGTTGAGAAAATACCTGAGGTAGAGCCTATATTTGACTGTGATTTACTTGTACTTGATGATATGGGGACTGAGCTTGCAAACACCTTTTACCAATTCAAAGCTGTTTGACTGCTTAAATGAGCGGATTCTAAGCAATAAGCCAACCATCATATCTTCAAACCTTAGTCCTGCCCATATAAAGGCAAATTACAGTGACAGAGTATTCTCAAGGCTTATCAAGCATTACAAATTCCTAAAACTTACCGGAGCCGATATCCGTATGGCTTTATAAGGATTAACCACCTGATGGTGATAATCATACACCCTATATTTTATCTTTTAGATAAGGAGAAGAACAATGCCAAAAGAAGATTATATCGAGACTATCCCCGTGGGCCCTCTTGGTATCGTTTCACTGAAAGGCTGTGCAAAGCTTGGCAGCGCCGTTGAGGACTATATCGTAGACTGGAGAAACGGAAGAGACAACGAACATACTTCCTCCCTTGCCTTTTCAGGCTATAGGAGAGAATCCTACCACGTTGATGCTGTTTGCCCCCGTTTTGGAAGCGGAGAGGCAAAATGTGCAATATCCAACACTGTAAGAGGACTGGATATTTATATCCTTGTTGATGTATGTAACTACAGCATTACCTACAATATGTTTGGTTACGAGAACCATATGTCTCCTGACGACCATTATCAGGACCTTAAGCGCGTGATACAGGCCTGTGCAGGCAAGGCACACAGAATAACCGTAATCATGCCTTTCCTCTATGAAGGCCGCCAGCATAAGCGTTCCAGCAGAGAATCTCTTGACTGTGCAGTAGCACTGCAGGAGCTTGTACACATGGGCGTTGACAGTATAATCACTTTTGATGCACACGATCCTAGGGTGCAGAATGCTATTCCTCTCAACAACTTCGATACAATCATGCCTACCTACCAGTTCATCAAGGCAATACTTAAAAACGTGCCTGACATCAAGATGAATGCAGATAACATGATGATAATAAGTCCTGACGAGGGTGCCATGAACCGTGCAGTGTACTTCGCAGGCGTTCTCGGTGTGGACGTAGGTATGTTCTACAAACGCCGTGACTATGCTACAGTAGTAAATGGCAAGAACCCTATAGTTGCTCACGAATATCTTGGAAGAAAGCTTGACGGAAAAGATGTAATCATAGTTGATGATATGATTTCTTCCGGCGAAAGTATGCTAGATGTGGCAAGTGAGCTTAAGAAGAGAAATGCAGGAAGAATCTTCGTAGCATCTACCTTCGGCCTCTTTACTGACGGACTGGAGAAGTTTGATATGGCCTACGAAGACGGACTCATCCACAAGGTTATCACAACGAACCTTGTATACCAGACTCCTGAGCTGCTTAAGCGTCCTTACTATATAAGTGCTGATATGAGTAAATATGTTGCCCTTATTATAGATAAGTTAAACCATGACGCTTCTATCAGCGAGCTTCTCAGTCCAACTGACAGAATCAAGCAGATACTTGAGAAATACGGCCAGATTTAGCCTTTTTCTCCAATATTTCATTTTTGAAAATAATACTCATTTTTCTAAATTAACTGATTTTTTTATCAAATTGTTGACTTTTTTTGATAAAATTTACTTGTAAAACCTTCTAAAAAATGTATACTGTAACTGCGTATATAATTTTTAAAGGAGGTAATGTCATAGCTATTATGTAATTAGTGATGAGTGCATCAATTGCGGAGCTTGCGCTTCAGTATGTCCTGTTGAATGTATTTCAGAAGGTTCAGAGCATTATGAAGTAGATGCTTCTGCTTGTATAGACTGTGGTGCTTGCGAGGAAGCTTGCCCAACAGGAGCTATTACTCAGGAATAAATTTTATTACTATAAAAAGGCACTAAGTCGCTTTTGACTTGGTGCTTTTTTTATTTTGACAGGAAAGTTTCGCAGATATTACCTGTCAAATAAAAATCTCTCCGAGGATCACTACGGTGGATGAGAAGATTTCGCTCTTTTTATTCTTGTCTAATTGCATATTTTCTCCGATATAGATGATACAGGAACTTATGCAGTGAGGCTGTAGACAAGCCTGTATCATATGTACATCACATACTTTTTATGTTTACTTTCCCTCTAAAATATGGCAAAATAGAGGGGTGGATTGGTGTGCCCTCAGAGTTTTCTGACGGCATACGTAAAGAGGAGAATATATGAATAATAAATTGAACTCTTCCAGACAGATTATACTTATCTGTGTTGTTATCGTTGTAGCATTTGCGGCAAGCGCCATTATGTTTACAGTGTCAGGCTTTAAGAATACCAGGGGCTTTTGTAGAGCAGATAACTGATATGTCAGCCATGAACCTTATAAGCAACATAGATGAAAGCATGATGAGCTCCGTATCAGCAGCCAAGATAATGGCAGGAAACTCCTTTGTCATTGACTGGGCTGAAAAGGAGACAAACCACGCCAACGACTCAGATTATATAAACAAGCTCTACAACTACTTAAAGACATATCAGGAAGGAAATAACTATAACTTTCTTTTTTATGCCTCAAAAAACACTGAAAAGATATATTATCAAGACAGCGTGAACCTTAAGATGTCCTCTCAAAATGCTGAGGATAGGTGGATATTTGACTTTTTGAGACTCTAACCTCCAGTACAAGTTCAGCCTCAATCCTTTTAAGCCAAGTGCTGACTCTGATAATGTATCCCTGCTCATTATGTACAAGCTCATAGGTGAGAATGGTAAGACTCTGGGTGCTATAGGCATGAATATCAATCTTGGAGTGGTTGAGAGAAGCATAGTAGAAATCGGCAACGAGTACAATGTTGGAGTTGCCTTTTCAGACCTTGAAGGTAACATAATGATATCCAAAGACTCTGCACTTCCTAAGGGCACAAACATATTTAACGAGGGCGGTATATTCCAAAACATTGAAACCAAGCCTCTCCCTTTAGAAGGAGCCGTCACCAGAAAATGGATAAGCGACGGGGCTTATTAACAAGTAAGCATTTCTGTGAAATCAGATATCTTGGGGCTTTTAACTGGTATCTGATAATATACGGAAGCGGAGATTCGATAATAAGGGCAAGCATCACCCAGCTCGCACTACAGCTTGCAATGTTAGCAGTTTTGCTTTTACTGATGATTGCTGTTATAATAAATACTATATCGCAATACCGCAACCAGATTATTTCACTTGCCACCCTTGACGAGCTAACCAAGATTATGAACCGCAAGTCCTTTATGGCGAGATTTGAGTACTTTTCAAAGCAGAGCCTGCTTGAGGGCGGTCATCTCTTCCTGATAGATATAGACTTTTTAAGACTATCAACGACACCTTAGGGCACGCTGCCGGGTGACGAGGCTCTCTCCTTCCTCTCCGACAAGCTGGGTGACTGTGTCGACCACGAGGGCTTCATAGGGAAGATGGGGCGGAGACGAGTTCATAGGCGTGTTCTTCTCCACTGTAGCTGACCCTCTTGAGAAAATTAAGGCTCTCTCCTTAGAGTTAGCTGAGACTGAGACAGGTAAGAGGATGCATATAACTCTTAGTGCCGGCATAGCCGCCATAGAAGCAGGGCTTCCGCTTAATAAGGTGGTTGAGAAGGCTGATATTGCGCTATATACCTCAAAGAAAAAGGGACGTAATCAGGCAACCCTTTATCACGAGAGCCAGACCGAGCTGAACCGGAATATAGTAAGGAGCTTATTGAGAATTCTAAAAAGAGCGTATGAAAAAGAAAATAAAAGTAATACTAATTGCACTTTTGATAACCGTTCTGTTAGAGCTTATTGCCCTGGTAGGATTTAAGGCTTATCAGATAATCAATGCATCACTTAATCAGGATGTGGCTGAAAGACACAAAGGATGAGACGAAAGATAAAAAAGAGGATGGTAAAAATGATAAGTCATCCGCTTCAATCTCGTCCACTCCTGCTACTTCCTCCTCGGTAACAGGAGAGCCTGAGCTTGGTCCTGTGGACATCTCCTACTTTGATGATGCCCTATTCCTCGGAGACAGCCGTACAGTAGGCCTTAGAGCCTTTGGAAGCTTCACTAACTCTTCCTACTTTGCAAAGACAGGCATAAGTGTCAATTCATTTTTCATTTATCCTGCTCTTGATGAAGAGACCGGACTTACACTTACTCAGACACTGCTTCAGAGACAGTACAAGAAGATTTATATAATGATAGGTGTAAATGATGCTGCTATAGTCCCTATCGAAGACTTTGAGGCACAGTTCTTTGATGCAATCAGGCAGATACAGGAATTGCAGCCTAATGCAGTCATCTATATCCAGTCTATACTTGGAGTTACAAAGAATAAAGGAACTGGGCGACCCTTATCACTATAGCAATGCCAAAGTACTCGAACGAAACGAACTCTTAAAGTCCAGATGTGACGGAAAGAGCCTTATATATCTGGATGTATTTTTCCGTATTTTCTGATTATGAGGGCTATCTAAACAGTCTGTATTCAAATGACGGATTGCACTTAAATAGCAGCGACTATCAAGCTTGGTGCGATTATCTGCTTGCACACGGCCTACCTATAGAATGATACTGTAATGATTTTTCTTTTGCCGCAGTCATATATTATACATTTGATGATGTAAAAAGTGCCTTCGGCATCATCATCCCCTACCCCTCAATCTTGAGGGTAAGGGCTTTTTCTTTTTCTCGTTTTTGTATCATAATAATCTTATGAATAAATACGATGAATGTACTACAAGAGATTTTTGCAGACCATTACGAAGAAATATTGCTCACTCTTCATCCACGTGCCACAGAAATTGAAAAATATTGACAGGATGATTAACTGTAGTGACCCTCTTATGGCGGTACCGATGTATACCTGTACCAAGTGTGGGCTGGCGAAGCATTGGCGTTCCAGTGCCTAATTCATATATTTACAGCCTCCGCAAAACGGTATAAAATTGAGGTGAAGAAGGCTTTTATATCTTTTAACCTCGCACTGCCTTGTTTTCTATGCCCGTAGACTAGCGGGCATTACTGTTCTAAATGCCTCTATATCACTTAAAATGGAGGAATTTCCTGTCAACAAAGAAAAACCTTTAACGGTTTTGGTAATGCAATTGAGTACCTCGGCCGCTATACCCACAAGATTGCCATATCAAACAGCAGGATACTTGGTATTATGGAAAACGGGGTGACTTTCTCCGCCAGAGGGAGAAAACCAGGAGACCCCAAACGCCGTATTACCCTTACACACATGGAGTTTATCAGGCGTTACCTGATGCATGTGCTGCCTTCCGGATTTCAAAAAATACGGTACTATGTTTTTCTTAACAACCGTATGAAGCAAAAGGATCTGAAGGTTATATTTAAGCTTTGTAAAAAGAAAGCAATCCCCATACAGTTTGCAGCTAAAATCCCGTGACTTGGTACAATTGGAAAGAATCACATTCAGAGCAGATTTAACCTTTCAGAAGAATCTGTCCTATTTTTTGCTCTGAATCTGATACTTTCCTTTAGGAATTATAGCTAAAAACGAATTAATATCTATCTGGTCTTTTCGGTTAATTCTTTTAGCTTATTTTCTATTACTTGTTTCTCCGCCAAAAATTGTGCTAGACCAATTTCATATGCAATAATTTGTGTGTATGACATTTTGTCCCTCCATTCTTTATGGTTAGACATTAGCTGATTAATATCATTTTCTAATAAAGATAATCGGCTTCTAAGCCAATTGGCTATTACAGTTTTTCCTCCTCTCCTCCGAAAATACATTCTAACAAGAAACTCCGATTCTCTTTTTCCCGGATCAATAGGAGATTTTTAAATAACAGTGAAATTCTTCAATGCCTTTTTTTGTAATGTTGTAAAATATTTTTATTCGGTTTTTCCTTCTTGAATCACTACATTTTTTTCTACTAATCGTTCTTTTTCTAACCTCCTCAAAGTTGGATATATCATTCCATAACTGGTTTTATAAAAATATCTAAATACAGTTTCAAATACTTCATTTATTTCATATCCACTTCGACTCTTCTCAATGAGCAAACCTAGTATAATATCTTTTACCTGTCATATTCATTTTTAAAAAACTATAAACTTCCCTTCTAAAATTTTTCTCATCAAAACCATTATATACTTTCGATGAAAAAAAGTAAAATGGTTTTATACTTCTCTCTATTTTTGGAAACAATAATTGCTTCTTGATCCGGAAATAAAGGTTTATTAAATCTTACTTCTTCAACTTTACTTAGTAAATACTTATCCCCACCCAAACTAATCTCATTTCCTACGCACAACATTAATAGGATTGCTGACTGAGCCATCGCTTCTATGAGCAAAACGCCAGGAACAATAGGTTCTTGGGGAAAAATGCCTCTAAAAATAGGATTATCACTCTTAAAAGTATAATTACATCGAATAGTCTTATTATTTTTATCCACATCGTTTACATAGTCAACAAACCTAAACGGCTCCTTTTTGAGGTAGTAATTCTTTAACTTCTTTTATTGTTAAGTTCCATATTTTTTTCTTTTCAATATAACAATTCAAAAAAGTGTTATATTTTCTCCTTATAATTTTTTTAGATTATTTAAGGCCCCTATAAGTCCCTATTACTTTATTTAAATTCTTTTCTTACAGATCCTAGTATTGAGAGGTGACTCTCCTTTAGATATCATCTTTCAAAGACCTTTTCCTCAAAAACAAAAAAATATTATTATTGCTATTATACTATAAAAAAGATTCCCAGTAAAAATCATTTTCCAGTTATTATTAAAAAGGTATCAAGAAAAACGGAGCTATTCCGACCCCAATATACGAAATTAAACTTAAAAATAGAAAAAAACCTATGCTCCGTTCTTCCTCGGTGTTGAAGTTCCCAATCTCTACATAAAAATACTTTAAATAAGCTACCATAGCCTAGCCCATATATCCACGCAAAAATATACTAATAAAGTTGCCTCAAATAATACAAGAGAAAGTTGCCCAAACGAAACAAAAAGCAAGGTGCACAACACCGTATAAAAAAACTATACCTAATTTTCCTGACAAACTGTATCAAAATATATCCCGCCCAAAAAAACAAATAATATATTCCAATTGATAAGCTCAATGTCTCAAAAATACACGGGCAAATAAGCAACTATTGACCCATATGATATCGATGAAAATAAGAGAATAACAAATGAAATTTGAAACTTTGTATTTGACACGACTTTTTGAAATTATAAATCGCTTTATAATTTGTTGTACTCTCCTCATTGTCCTTTTCCTTCTTTAACAATAATGCCACTATGGTCATTATGCTTTGCAAATATAACCCAACAGAAAAAGCAAATATGGATTCTTATGATATATATTTTCACCGATGATGGGAGAAAATATCGAAGCTAAAAGCCACTATAGAATTGTATATGCCTAAATTAAAAGTTCTCTTATCTTTTGTTTTTCACTAAGTAATACCAAAAATAGCAGGTGGAACCAACCCAATAGATAATCCGAATAAAAACGATCCCACAAACACCCATTCCATACTATTACTTTCGATTACTAAAATAAGGCAACTAACAGTAAAAAGTATACATCCTAATACAATTTCTGTTTTTTTGCCTTCAACAAATTCCAAATCGAAAAACAATCGCATAACTAATAATGAGCTGATAAATGTAATCATTATAACATTGATGTCTTTTTGTCGATTCATTAATATTAAAAACAATCAATGGCAGTAATGTGGTGAGCATAGAAAACACAAAAATTCATGAAAAAAAGAAATGCCAAATAACTTTTTTTCATTCATTGGTTTCCTCTAATGTAAGATTATACAAATCAGAAACATCTTCACCTTTACTTTTATCAATAGAAATATAAGCGGTTCTATCAATTAATTCGCAACCCAAACTCACTTTTACATCATAAGTTGTGCTTCCACAAACTATATAGTTATAATGATTATCGATTCCAAACTTTATCGCTCTATAAAAATAAATTAAAATATGAATAAGTTTTGTCGATTAACCGAATAATCTAGTCCTACATATGTTTTCAATGTTAACTTGTTTTCATCATGAACCAATAATGCAAAAACCAATAATTTTATAATTTTGTTTTGCAATAATCCATATAAAATCATCTGTCAAATATTTTGAAGCTTTGAAATTTATCGTAATCACAATAGTGTTGATAATTGACGGTTTCAAAAATTTTCTTTTTCTGTATTAGCGTATAGTTCATATAAAAATACTGAAATCAGTTTTCATTTATTTTTGAATTTTGAATAACTTCGATCGAACAACCTTGTTCGTTAAATAGTTTCTGCTTGTTTTTAATATCCCATCTCCTTTTTGCTTTTTGATTATTCAAATAATCATCAAAAGCTTTCAAATGTCAACTTCAACATTGTGTTAGGATAATAAGGAAATGAGATAACATTATCTCCTGATAAATGCCTGTCATGGATGTCGACATTAGTAAAAAAAGATACCTTCAGCAATTTTGGAATCAAAAATATTCTTTTGAAAACTCTTGAAAAAAACATCATTATAGTCCACATTTTCACTAAAAATATGTGCCTGCTTCCATACTCATTGGCCCCCAATAAACAGAACATCATATTTATAGTAATCGTTGTCTAATTTCCTTTTCTCTATGATTTTTGAACCACATCATCATTTTGTATAAAGTGTAAGCAATCTAATTTTCTAATAAGATTTCCAACAGCAATAAAATCAATGTTTCCTTCTGACTCTTTTACATAATAAACAGGGGTGTAGTTTTTTGATTGTTTTTCGCAAATTTTTCAGCCACATATATTGGATGTCCCTACTTATTTCTATATTCTTCCACTGATCTTTAATTATTGTTGGTAAATCCTCGAAATTATAAGTCAAATGGATCATAGTGTAACCCTCCATCTATAATAAAAATTCTGTCCAGTAATATATCCAGCTTTTTCACTAATCAAGAAAGCTGCTAATTCCGCAATATCTTCTACTCTACCAAGCCTATTTAAAGGTATAGTATCAATGATTTCTTTAATTCCCTATAACATTCGACAACATATCTGTATCTATATATCCAGGGCTAATTGAATTAACTCTGATATTATATTGTGCCAACTCAAAAGCCGCAACTCTTGTTAAAGCTTCAACTCCAGCTTTTGAACTTGCATAATTACTCTGACCATTTACAGCTTTTTGATGCAACAGAAGAGATATTTAAAATAACACCTTCTTTATTATTTATCATATAATTACTTGCACATTTTATTGCCCAAAAATACCCCATTAAGATTCGCATCAACAACGCTATTCCACGAGTTGACTGTCATAAATTTTATCTTCTTATCATCTACTATTCCAGCAGAATTAACCAGAACATCTAATCTTGCGTGTTTTTCATAAATTCTCTTGAAATTATTTTTTTACTGACGTATAATCAGTAACATCTAAATTTATATAATTCATTCCGCTATACTTTTTGAGAAGACAGTTCTGTCTCTGTTCTATTTTTGACACCAATTATATAAACCGTGTATCCCTGTTCCTGTAATTTTTAGCAATACCATATCCAATCCTCTTGAGCCACCAGAAACCACTGCAACTTTTATCCATACCTTTCTCACATTTTATTCTTCTAGCTTTCAAATATGAAAACATACCACTTTTTATTGGTTTCAGAAATAATTATATTATCATATTTGTTTTTCATGTAAACATTGAAAAAAATCTGATTTATTGAAGTACAAGATAACATATTTACGCCATTTGCAAAATAATAATCAGCATTTCTTACAACATCTTCTTTCCAAAAACCATATATTGCATTTTTCTTCATCAGAAAAGTCCTCATCTATTATCCTAATATGTTTCAAAAATTTATCTTCAGTGACATACTTAGAGTAAATCTCCTCAATCTCATACTCGCAGTTTTGTTCATCGTCATTATCAAGAGTTAGTAGTAAAAGCAAAAAGTATCTTCTACATAATAATTACTACTGAATAAATCGCTTTCAACAACGGATTTCGTTATTTCTTCAGTAACCACAACCAGAGCTTTATTGATAGCTTTTAGATTGTAGAAATTCTAAAGCTACTTTCAGTGCATCAATACCAGAGTTTTGTCCCGTGTTAATGGTTGTATTTATTGATCTACTCCCTAAAACAATAGAAATCCACCCTGATATACTATTTAAAACTGTGTTAGGAAACATTAAAGGGCTAACTAATCTCGGCGATGACTCATATGCCGGCGACATAAATTGCAATCCATGTTCAACATACGATAAAGATGTTCCTACAAATATTCCTAGGTTCTTTTTCTCATCTTCAGTCAAAATGTTGTTTGTAAGATGCAATTGAAGATACTATCGCATTTTTCGTGGCTTTTTAGTAGTTTTTGAGTCCTTTGCTCGACGTATAGTCTGAAATATTCGTATTTTTCAGCATTTTCACTTTAATGATTTTTACTATAAATATCCATAGGTATCATCAACATGTTCATAGAAAATCGCTTAGCCTATAACTATTTAGTATTTTTCATCCCATAACTTTCTCCTAAATATTTTTAAATATCACTGATGCATTCGAGCCTGCAAAAAGCATATGAATTATTCATTGCGTAAACTATTTCTTTGTCTTGATAAATATTAGGAACACAATTTATATTGCATTCTGGATCTTTTTCAAATTGTTAGCAGTAGGTGGCACTTTACCGTGAACAATTGACAAACAACACACTATAGACTCTATGGAACTTGCTGCTCCCATCGAGTGGCCTATCATAGATTTAATAGAACTGATTGGCACTTCATTGCCAAAAATATTTTCTAATATTTTCGATTCGATTTTATCATTTGCAATTGTACCTGTTCCGTGTGCACTAATGTAATCTATTTGTTCCGGGAGTAAATTAGCATAGTCTAAAGCTTTTTCTCGTAGCTAAATCTATTCCACTACCTTCTGGATGGGGAACATTGATATGAAAAGCATCACTACTCATCCCATATCCACAAATCTCAGCATAGATTTTGTGGTTTCTGACTTTAAACGATGTTTCTCACTTTCTAAAACTAAACATCCCACTCCCTCCGCAACTAACATTCCATCTCTATTCTCATCAAATGGTCTGCAATATTCACTGGCAATAGCATTTAATCGTGAAAAGCCATAATATGCAATTGTTGAAAAGGAATCCACGCCGCAAACAATAATCATATCAGCTAGTCCGTTCCTAATAGCTTCAAAACCCGATATTAAGGCGTAATTTCCTCCAGAACATGCATTGCAAAATAAGCATGTTTCTACATCTTCAATTTTCAACGCCTTTAGTGCATCTCCCACCAAATTATTTAGCTGATTTTGTCTTAATAAAGCACTGGAATTTTTCTACTCCAAAAAGTATTCTTTAAAGTATAATCAATAGTCGTTTCACCCATAGTTGTTCCTACAAGAATACGATCGATTTCGCTCAAGGACAAATTGGAATCAGCAATCGCTTCATGAAGACCAGCTATCAACAGCTGACAGCTTCTCCCTAGCTCAGGATAAGAACTTTTAAATTTTTATCTGTCCTCCTTGAGTAGCATTTAGAATCTCTATACCCTCTTTTTCAATTTTACTTGTACCAACTTTTCCATCTAAACAATTTCTCCAAAATTCTAATACATTCTCGCCAATAGAAGAAACTACACCTAAACCTGTAACTACAACTTTATTTTTTTCCATCTACTTTTTCCTTCACGAAGTTAAAAATGTCTCCAACGGTAACAAAATCTGCCAAATCTGTTTCTGATATCTGGATGCCAAATTCTCTCTAATTCAGTTAATATCTCTAAAGACATCATTGAATCGACTTCCAAATCATCCACCAATTCTGACTCCATTCTAATTTCGCTTTCATTCACTTCCGAAATTTCTGCAATAATTCTCATTACTTTGTTTTTCCATTCCATAATCTCCTTTTTAAATTATTTTATTATTTACTTCACTTATTTCTAATGACATAGGACATTCATTAGAAATATTTTTATACTAGCCTGTACGGTCCTATTTGCCTAAAAACCAATCTTCACATAGATATTATATGCTTCCTTTGTAGTGACTAAAAAGTCTTTTTCAAATTGTATTCCCGAACAACATTTCCAATTTCTTTTAGCAAACTATTAAGTATATGTCCTTTTTAGCCTTACATTCGGGTTTTTCTATAATAATCAATCTCATAACTTCTGCCGACCCACTCTCTATAAAAAGATCATGCTGTTCTTCAATCGGTAATTTAATTTTTTTCTTCCAGCTTCAAGACTACAGACAAGAATCCCAACAAAGATGCGTTTAAGGAATCATAGCAAGCAATATGAATGGCATTATCATCACATTCATCCTTCATAATTCCATCCGGATATAATTCTATTGGTGCATCCCTATCTCTTTCAACAAATATTCTATACCTTTCTCGAAATATTTCTTCCAATTCTTTCTTATTTGTAACTCTTCTTGTTATTAACACAACTCTACCTCCTTGGTTGATTTATACCACAATTTCATATTTATGTCAACAATATATTTCTAAATAATATTCATCTAATTTATATATTCGCCCCATTATGATTCTTATCGAGCGATCGAGCAAGCACAGTGAGTGCATATGCACTTACGAAAATTGACTTAAGCCTCGCTTTCACTTCGAGTTCTTTTTAATCAATTTTTGCTTGTTGGGAAATATCCCCAAAACCCCTGCATAAGTAACTTACTTTATTCCATTACCTAAGTAGTGTTAAAAAGTGGTGAGATTGCAAAAGTAACTTCCACACCAAAGTTTAAATTTTATATTTTAGCTACGGTATGGAAGTTACTTTTTACAGATCTTTCATAAATTAAGAGCTAGATGTATACATTATCTGAAAAATGTTATACTCAGCCTTGCAGAAAGAACGTGATCTAATTTTTCATAGCAAACAGGAGTCGAGTTTACTTTTCCAAAAATAAGGAATAAGTAAAATCCACAGTTAAAGATATGGAGTATGGAAAAAGTAAAATCCATACTAATGTGGAATTAACTTTTTCAAATAACAAAAGGCCAAAAATATTTGTCTGCAACAATTCAAAAATTCTGTGTAGATACTCAAAAAGATGAGCCCTCAAACATAGAGAGCTCACCTCATTAGTCTTTTATTAATCATCCGGTATTCCGTTTATTGCCATTATTTTATGTTGCTGGTGGACTGTACCTCACTTTCGCATATTTCAATGGTTACGATTATGTCATTAAGCAAATGGTTTCTGTTCAATCTATGTTTAACTAACTTAAAGCTAAACTCACTTCATTATCCATTTCCTTTATACTTCTGCTTAAACTGTGCATTGGAAACACCACCCATCTTTTTAATATTTTATACTTGCTGACCTTTTCTTATCAGCTGTTATGTTTGCTTTCTTTTCTTTGTTGTCTCCACTATATCACATTAGTTTTTATTTGTCAACACTATTTTTAAAAATATTTTTTTAATTAATTAGAAACTAATTGTTTATAATGTATAATATTGCGTATATTATTTGATTATATATATAATATCAGAATATATATCTTTCTACTTTAGTAAAAATCCCTGCGGGTACAGATATCTAAGCCTGTATCCTGCAGGGGATTATGTACGTTATTGCTCTTTAGTCTTTAAGAGATGCGTGTAATGAAAATATCTGGTTACAGCATAGTCCTTCTTAACTCTTCGCCACTAAGAGGACTGAGGTATGCAGGTGCAATGTCAAATACACTCTTGCAGCCGCTTACTCCCTCTTTGCTTAGCTTATATGCAGCCCTGGCATAAGCCGCTATAACTGAGCCGGTAAACTCAGGATTGGAATCAAGCTTAAGGCTGTACTCAATGATGTGCTTATTCTCTTTATCAAAGCCTGTTACACCGCTTCTAAGTACGAAGCCGCCATGAGGCAGTCCCTTGTGGTCTCTTTCCATCTCCTCAGCAGATATGAAATGAACTGTAGTATCGTAGTCACTAAAATAATTTGGCATATTTACTATCTCACTCTCAATAGCCGCCTTATCTGCACCTTCCTCCACTACTACAAAGCATTCTCTTGTATGCTTCTCTCTGGTAGTAAGAGTAGGATTCTCGCCCTTTCTTACCCTGTTTACAGCCTCTTCTACAGGTATGGTGTACTGCCTTGCATCCTTTACTCCCTTTATCCTTCTTATGGCATCAGAATGTCCCTGGCTCACTCCCTTCCCCCAGAAGGTGTAGTTCTCACCCTCAGGAAGTACGGAGGTAGATATCATTCTAAGCAAGGAGAACATACCCGGATCCCAGCCCACTGAGATGATTCCTACCTTACCTGCTGCCTTTGCGGCCTTATCAACGTTTTCAAAATGCTCAGGTATCCTTGCGTGGGTATCAAAGCTGTCCACCACATTGAAGTGCTTCACATACTCAGGTGTCTGGGCAGGAAGGTCAGTAGCACTTCCTCCTCCAAGCACAAGCACATCTATCTTATCCTTATACTTTTCAAGCTCAGATACAGCAAGAGCAGGTACACCGCTCTTTACCTTAAGGCTCTCAGGATTTCTTCTTGTAAATACGGCAACAAGCTCCATATCAGGGTTCTGCGCTATAGCACTTTCTACACCTCTTGATAGATTACCATAACCTAGTATTCCTATTCTTATACTTATGACTGCCTCCTTATATAGTATATAAATATTAATTTTTGATAGAGGGATTGTAGCACAACGAGTATTAAAGTGCAAGAATTTTTTTATCTTTTGACACCCACATCATTCAAAAAAAGTATGCTCGCATACACTTCAGCGTGAGCTGTGCGTAGGCAAATCTTCTGCCGAGCTGTGCATCCCTCGAGATATTATGTGGCAGGTAATTTGAGAAATTTCTGTCACATAACTGCCACACCGGGAAATATACGATGATTCCCTGACCATGTGGCAGCCTTTTATAATTATTTTAGATTACAGCGTGAACTTTGATACCTCAGACTGTAACTGTGTTGCTATATCAGCAAGGTTCTCAGAAGCCTGTGATATATCATTGATTGCCTGAACCTGAGTATCCACGGATGCGGCTGCTTCTTCAGTTGTAGCAGCATTCTCCTCAGCTATTGCAGAAAGATTCTCAACTACTCTGATTACATTGCTGTTCTCATTCTGAATCTTAACAGAGGACTCATTGATATTCTCAACAATTCTCTTGCTCTCTTCAAGCTCTTTTGATATCTCTACGAACTTCTCGCCTGTTTCCTTTACCTTGTCACTCTGCTTGTCTATCATGTCATTAGACATCTTAATCATATCAACTGCTTCTTTGGACTTCTTCTTAAGCTCATCTATGATGGCTCTGATTTCTCCTGTAAACTTAGCAGACTCCTCAGCAAGTGACCTTACCTCATCAGCTACTACTGCAAAGCCCTTACCCATCTCACCTGCTCTTGCAGCCTCAATAGCGGCATTAAGAGAAAGAAGGTTGGTCTGGTCTGAGATAGACTGTATCATCTCACTTGCCTTTGCGATAGTCTCGGTAGCACTGTTGGTCTCAACAATAACTCCCTCAACCTTTTCAGATATCTCTTTATTCTCGTTAGTTATCTTAACAAGCTCATCCATGATACGGTTACTGTCGTTCTTAAGGCTGTCAATGCTTTCCATAGACTTTGAAAGCTCTCCAACCTCAGTAATCATGCCGTTTAATACATTACCTGATTCCTCTACGGACATAGCCGCACTCTGGGTATCACTAGCCTGGCTTGTAGCACCTTCTGCGATGTTGTTAACCGCCTGTGAAACCTCTCCTGAGGACTCAGCAGCTGACTGGGAAGTAGCTGTAAGCTCCTCTGCCATAGCCGCGGTATTCTGAGCATGTGCGGATATCTCTCCAACAATGCCTACAAGGTTCTTAACCATTGTATCTATAGAGCGTACGAGGTTTCCAACTTCATCCTTGTTATTTCTATACTTTGCAACCTTTGCAGCTTCTTCAGCTACATCAAGGTTGTAGCCTGATATCTTTTCCATCGCCTTATCAATGGCTGAAAGAGGCTTAACAACCTTATTTGATCTAGGAGAAGGATGATGAATATACCCATGCCAAGGATAACAAGAACACTAAATACGATGTTGATAGCCATTGATGTTCTTACATCCTTCATAAGATAATCAATAGATGTAACAGCCTCAAACACCCACTTGGTATCCACACCTTTGAGGTTAACAGGAACATGGATGAACTCACCTGGCTCACCTGTACCTGCTATGGTACCCTGTGATATATCGTAGCCATTCTGTATTGCCTTATCTATACCATCTTTTGCTGCTGGAACTGCTTCAAAGAGGTTGAATAACAACATCTTGTCATCAAGCGCATTACCTACATATATACCCTTGTCTGTAAGAAGACACTTGTAATCGTCAGGACCTATTGACTCCTTCTTCAGCTCATCCTGTATATCGTTAACTGACATATCTACAACGAGTACACCTATTGCTTCATCTCCTGAAAGTATAGGGAAGCAGTATGAAGTCTTAAGCTTTCCATCCCCATCCTTAAATGGATTAAGTACTATTACCTTCTTTTCCTTTAAGGTATTAGCATACCATGGACCGTCTGTATCCTCTTCGTATACCTCTGTCTTATCGCCTTCTTTTAGGATATAATGGGAAAATCTTCCCTTTTCAGCATCCTTGTTATCAAACTTATTTGGCTCAAAGTACACACCTACACCTGTTATATCTTCATTATTCTTAAGTATAACCTGAGCGTTGCTGATGATAAGGTCTCTGCTTCTTCTCTCCGTTGGGATATTGGCTACAGTGTTGCCTATGATTGCCTGTAAGTCATATCCCACCTGGTAGGTACTTGCAAATTTGGTTTCAAGCTTATGTGCAAGGCTCTTTGCCTCCTCAAGCTGGACATTGCGTGTCATCGCAGTTGTACTTTCATACTGCGTGAAAATATCAAATGCCGACTTTCCTCCTAATACTACCAAGAGTATGAGGGAAATAAGTAGTCCGACTTTAGCGCCAAGACTGTTTAGTTTATTGCTCTTATTCTTTTTTAAGCGCATATATGCACTCCTCCTTATATAAAATTATATATATTGGTGTCAAAAGTCTCCGACACCATATAATTAGGATTGCTAAGCCTAATTTCTAGCAATCCCAATAAGTATGTCATAATTAGATGATGAACTTTGATACTTCACTCTGTAATTCAGTTGCAATCTCAGCAAGGTTCTCACTTGCATCAGATATATCCTGTATGGACTGAACCTGTGTATCTACAGAAGCCGATACCTCCTCTGTCGTTGCAGCATTCTCCTCGGCTATAGCTGAGAGGTTCTCCACAACCTGAGTAATGGTCTCATTGTCCTTAAATATGTTCTTAGCTTCATCGGAGATTTCTCCAACTATGCCCTTGCTCTTTTCTACAGCCTCAGATATCTCGCCGAACTTATCGCCGGTCTCCTTTAGCTTCTTCTCCTGCTCAGCAACGGCCTCTCTGGTGAAGTCCATAGTCTCAACAGCCTTCTTGGTCTGCTCCTGAAGTCCATTGATTGTCTCTTTGATCTCACCTGTAAATCCTGCAGACTGCTCTGCAAGCTTTCTGATTTCCTCAGCAACTACCGCAAAGCCCTTTCCTGCCTCACCTGCCCTTGCTGCCTCTATGGCTGCATTTAATGCAAGTAAGTTAGTCTGGTCAGAGATAGACTGAATCATATCACTTGCGCTTGATATCTTGTCTGCACTTTCATCTGTCTGAGCTATGATTGCTGCAATTTCCTCTGAAGAAGTTGTAACCTTAGTGGTTGCAGCTGACAATTCCTTAAGGCTCTTACTTCCCTCTTCCTTCTTGTCATTGATGAGCTCTGTGGATTCATTTAACTCATCAAGCACTGTCATCATATGGCTAAGAAGCTCATTTGAGTGCTCTACATTCTTTGTTGCATTCTGGGTATCCTCAGCCTGGCTGGCAGCACCGCTTGCAATGTTGTTTACTGCATTTGCAACCTCATCTGCTGTAGCAGATGTAGACTGGGCTGTAGCTGAGAGCTCCTCAGCAGTTGCCGCAGTATTCTGTGCGTGAGCAGAAATGCCCGTAATTATCTGAATTATATTCTCCTTCAGAGTCATCTCAGCTCTATAGATGTCACCTACTTCATCACGTCTTCCTGAGTAGTCCTTTGTAGGTTCTTTGGTTAAGTCATAGTTTGATATATGTAAAAGGTCTGTCTTAAAGCTGTTAAATGCCCTTGCAATCGGAATAGCGAAAGCAAAGTACATAATAATCATACCAAATACAACAAGTAAGGCTATTACAAATATAAGCTTAACCTGTAGGTTGTTCATATTGGTAAATACTTCATCCTCATTTACGGCAACAAGTGTAACAAAGTCTCTGCCCTCAATTATGTTAATGGCACCGATTCTGTTCTTACCAAACCACTTATAGGTACCTATACCGTTTGTATTGCTGTCTATCTGACCCTTGAAGAACTCAGCTACAGATACATAGTCAGGATCTGTCTTAGCTTTCTCTACAAGGTTTAATCTGCTCTCTACTATCTCAGGCTTTGTGTGGCCTACTATGTTGGCATTTCTGTCATACACTGCTATATTACCTGATTCGCCCCACTTAAAGTCAGAGCAAAGCTTGGATATAAAGTCTGTACTCATAATACCTGCAAATACGCCTAAGAGCTTATTGGTCTTTAAGTCATAGTAAGGAGTTGATACAACTATAATCTTACCGCCTGTAACAACGTCATCGATAATGGAGCTTGTATATGTCTTTTCCTTGATTGACTGCTTAAAATACTCTGTATCAGCTACGTCAAATTTTTCTGCACCCTGTGTAAGGTTGATACCCTTACCATTAGGCTTAACTGTGAAAAAGAGGTTAAATCCTGTCTCTTTTGCCCTCTTCTCATAGAAGGCTGCAATCTCTTTCCAGGAATACTCTTTACTTGTAAGCATAGGATTGGCTGCTAACTCTTTTACGATTGCTTCCGTGTGCTCAATATCCTTAACAAGCTTTTCAGAAGTCTCCTGCGCCAGTGTCTGCATGTCAGACTCTACCTGTGCTCTAAATGCATCTCTTGAGAGTATCGAGCTTACAATAAGCATGACAGCGCAAATAATAGTTACAATGACGAAGCTGCCTAATACAATAAGGCTTTTTATGCTTCTAAATCCCTTCTTCTTTTTCATTCTTTTTAACATCCTCCTTGAGTTAAATTTGATTAGTTCAAATAAAAAGATTGATAGAAGTAGATTTAATCATTCCAAATCTCTGGTTATGTTCTTCAGCCATTTTAAGCTCTTGTAGTGTTTGTAAACCACAGGAATCTTCCAAAAATTCATCGAGGCAAAGGATGAAGTAAACCACCATTGGCGGTAATTTTAGTACAAACGCACTAAAAAAAGCCGAGCGGAACCGATACTGCCCACATAGTTATAGTGTCGCAGATAAGTCCAAAGCGCGAATCTCCACCTGCCCTGAATATTCCGGCTATAAGGAGAGTATTCATCGCCTGACCAAGCACATAGTACGAACTTATGAAAAGCATGATGCTAAGATAATCGTGTGCCTGTTCACTCAGATTAAATCCCATGAATACTATCGGACGAATTGCCAAAATAATTAACCCCTGTAATTATACCAATTATAAAAAGTTGTTTTACATGAATAGGTGGCATATTTTTTTGCCTCTTCCATCCTGCCTTCACCGATTTTGATTCCCAGCAGGACTGAGGCACCTCCTGCGATTGCAAAAGCATACGATGGCACAGAGTTCACGCACTGTGCTTGCGACCGCATTGGCGGCAACCATATCAGCATTCAGGTGTCCCATAATGATTGCATAGGTAGAAAAGGCAACTGTCCAAAGGAGGTCATTACAAAGGGCAGGTGTGGCATATTTTACAAAGTCCTTAAATAGCAGTGCGTGATGCCCAAACATCAGCCTCAGGTTTATCTTAAACACCCTCGCCTTCCCTGCATCTATCACACAGAGCGCAGTCTCAACCACTCTGGAGATAAGGGTAGCAAGGGAGACTCCTACCACTCCAAGTCTTGGAAGGCCAAGGAAGCCAAATATAAATACCGCATTGAGGGTCACATTTAATATAAGTGCTGTAGAGCTTATAATGGTACTTATCTTTACCCTTTCCATACTCCTAACTGTAGACATATAGACCTGTGAGAAGCTCATAAGAACATAGGATATGCCTACTATACTAAGATAGGATGCTCCTATTTCTATAAGCTTTTCATCATTGGTAAATATCCTCATCAGCTCTCTCGGCAAAACCACTGCACCAAAGGAAAGAATGAGAGTAATAACTATAGATATTTTGATGGCGATTCCCATAACCGCCTGTATCGAATCCGTATCCTTCTTGCCCCAGTACTGGCTTCCAAGCATGGTTACTCCTGAGTTTATGCCAAAAAAGAAGCCCCAGAGCAGAAACTGGAACTGATTGGCTAGGGAGACGGCTGCAAGCTCCTCCTGTCCTACATAGCCAAGCATGAATACATCAGCAGAGTTTACCGCATTGGAAATGAAATTCTGAATAGTAATAGGGATAACCAGAGCAAAAAGCGCCCTATAAAACTTCTTTTGGTCCTTTGACATCTTTAATCCTATGCTCATAACACCTCTTATATAATCTATTATCTTTTACACCCACAGCACATTATTCACAGGCTTCTCACAAAAGCTTCGTTACTTACTTATATTTTTACAAGTCAAGAGTATATGAACTCTTTTGTACCAAAGCCTTACTCTGTATTGTTCACCCTTTACCCATATCTTATATAAGTCCCTTTTCTTTAAGATAGTAGTAGATACCATCCTCATCTACACTGCCACAGACTTCATCAGCCACTGCCTTTACACTATCCGCTGCATTGCCCATAGCCACCCCGACTCCTGCAGTAAAGAGCATATCCGCATCATTGCAGCCATCTCCAAAGGCAATAGTCTCATCAAGAGAAAAGCCAAAATACTCAACCACCTTTTTATCGCATTTGCCTTTGCCGCTTCCATCCGGTATGATATCCACAGCCGAGTCCCACCAGGCTGCTATCTTAGCCTTTTTCGTACCTTTCAAGCACCTCATCCCATTCACTTCTCTCACAGCCTAACATCATCTGATATACTTCCTCTTTTACCGCTTCATCAAACTCTGGTGACGGGGTCGCCTTAAGGCTTGCTAACTCAAAGTACTCCCTAAGCGCCTCGTCAGCTCCATTGGCAACTATCTTGGTTTTGGTAGCAATAGCAACTGCCCTTCCCATCCTTGTGGCATTATTTATGATAGTCATTACCTCCTCATATGGGATTACAAGATTGGTGATGACCTTATCCCCCGCCAGACAGACAGAGCCGTTAAAGGCTATGGTCAGGTCAAAGTTTACCCCTCGAACTTTGGAATAGCAACAAAGCGGCCTTCCGGTTGCAAGGCAGATAAGTACCCCGTTTTTTTCTGAAGCATATTGAGCGCTTCCTTTACCTTCTCTGTCATATCAGGCTTACCAAACCTAAGAATCAGTACCGTCAATGTCAAAAAAATGCTATCTTAATCTTCTTCATTTTCCCTTCCTTCTTTACCAAATGTACATCTACATACACTTTGTAAGTGTGCTTCAGGCAACCTTACCTTCCATTAGTACTACATTCATCGGAGAAACTTTATATTAGGTTTAGGTTCTCAAAAGATAATAAATTCTCCTCAAGCAAGCTCAATCGATTTTTATACTTTTTGACACCTGTATCTTTGAATAAATAGACTGTACTTCATTCTATATTATAATAGAATAAAAGTACAGTCTTTTATTAGTTTCGATGTAATTGATCTTTGATGTTTACTGAGACATCCTCCCACGACCTCTGAGCTAAAAGAGGACGGTATTTTAACTAATTGCCTCATCAAACTCCTCTTTGTTTAGCACCATATAGTGCTCCTTCTTTGTTTCTCCAAGAGCTTCTACCTCTACATTTTCAGCAAAAATGGCTATAGGTAAAAGCCAAGCTTTTCAGCCACTCTTTTTGACTTGTGGTTGCCATCAAAGTAAGCTATCCATATCCTGTTTAAGCCCAGTTCAAGGAAGCCAAAACTCCACAAGCTCCTTTGCAGCCTCCGGTATAAGCCCCCTTCCCCAATAAGGCTTGGCTATCCAGTAGCCGATTTCTGCCTGATTCTCGTCAGAGCCAAGCCCCGGCTTTTTCTTGCTTCCGGCGTGTAAGCCTATGCTTCCTATCACCTCATTGGTTTCTTTATAGACTATGGCGTAGACGCCCGGCTTTCATAAAGACGTTTTTCAATTACTTCCATACTCTCTTCAACGTCCTTATGAGGCTTCCAACCCGCAGACAGACCTATATCAGGGTCTTTGGCATACTTAAATAAGTCTTCTACATCTTCCAGGTGCCATGGCCTAAGGATTAGCCTTTCCGTGATGAAACAGGGAACGGTATCATACACAGCCTCTATTAGCTTGCCATTTACATAGGAGAGCTTCATAGAGAAGAACTGTCTGTTTCCGTTTTTTTAATTATCGAAAGAAAGAGCTCATCTCCCTTCCAGTGTGGAAGGCTAAGAGCTTATCTTTATCAACCCAGACCAGTTCTCCTTCATCGCAGTTCTTTAGCTCTCCTTCAAAGTCCTTTACATTGAATAGGTGCATGTACTCAGTTTCATTGTTTTCAGGCTTATCAAGATCTTCTGACACAAAGGTAACTATTCCGCAATAATAATACCCCATAGGCGTGAGTCCCGTTTCCTCAAAGACCTCTCTTTCCATACAGTCCTCAGGACTTTCCCCAAATTCAAACTTACCTCCAACCCCAATCCACTTGCCCTCATTTATATCGCCAGCCTTCTTATTGCGGTGAAGCATAAGATACTTACCAGCTTTTTCGATATAAACAAGAGTCGAATTATATACCTTCATAATTGTATCCTTTACCCCTTTTTAGCCGCCTTTGCATACTCTTTTTCTGCATCGACAAGCACATTTTCGTGTCCTCTGTTTTTATTAAACCAGTCAATGGCATACGTGCAGGTAAGCTCAAGCTTCTTTCCTCTTTCTCCATCTTCTTTACAAGGGCCGAAAGAAGCTTTGCCGCCAATTCCCTGTCCCCTAAGTGAAGGGTCTACAACGGTGTGCATTACGTTGCCGACTCCGTTGACTTTCCGGAAACTCCACATAGGCAGTTACCTTTCCAGACTCATCTTCAAGCCATATTTTCTGATCGTTTTCTAAAAAATCCATACTAACCTCCTTATTTTCTTCAAAAAATATGCACAATTTATACATTTTTTTCAGGATTTGCAATGGGAGCTTTTGAATCTCCCTTTATTCCACACATCTTTGAATAATTATTGTTGATATATTCCTACAAAGTAATTGTACATCATTTTTTGGAAATAGTCTACAAAAATCTGTAATTTTTCTTATAATCCCAGGATGTTGTTTGTAAATAAATACAATTTTAAATTCAGTTCTAACAATTATCTCGATTACAGTCTTATGTTCAGGCTGGTTTTAACCCTTTATTAACAAATTTTTTTATCCAATATTTATCATTTTCTTTGTTAATTTTTGATTATTTTGACACAATGCCGAAAATCAAGTTTAGTGCTTTCTGTCCTTGTTTTTGTTAATGTGAGTATGGTATAATTATTTGGATAACGTGTACACCCACCCACCCCATAAAATCTTAGAATGCTCTAATTTACGAGCTTTTGGTATAGGGAAGAAATTATGGCACCGTCTAAGCTCTGACTAGTGCGGATTGTCGGGAGGTTTTATGAGATATTTTAGTATGAGTTTAAGGAAACACCAAGCTCTTATACTTTTAATAACAGCCATGTTAACCGGACTGTTATTACTGTATTTTATCTTTGGTGTCGTAGGAAAGGTCCCCCCTTCTGACTACAGGGAGCTGACGGACCTTGTTATCGAGGTTGAACACAGCGATGGTACTATGGATACCTATAACAGCCACTTGTTCAGCTACTCTTCAAAAGATGATTTAATCACTATGCATATTCCGCTCGATAAGGCTTGGAAGAGCGAATACAGCACAATAAATTTCTTATTTTACAACAGTATAATTAAAGCCTACTATAAAGATAAGCTTTTGATAACCTATGGCGAGAATATCGACAGACATATGATAGGTAAGCAAAAGGTTACCATCCCGGTTCCTGACAAGGCTTATGGCAGTGAGATTAGAGTCGTAATCCAGCCTCTTACAGGTATACTTGAGGATACTTTCAGATCACCTGTCCTTATGTCCTTTAAGACGGACCAGTTCTATCCTATCATAGGGCAGGAAGCGTTTTATGCGATATTTAGCGTGATACTTATCTTCTCCTTCATAGGAATGATAATTTTCGCCTTTCTCTACCGTACGGTGGACTTTGCAAAAGAAGGTACCTGGCTTATGGGGACTTATCTTCTCCATCACCCTTTGGTATATGGGTAACTCAGGTATGCTTTACATGCTTTCCTCCAGTGAGAATATAAGTGCTGTAGGCGAATATATAGGAATGTATTTACTCTTTTCCACTGCTCCTCTTTTTTCAAGCTTTGAGACTGAGCGTCCTTTTGTTAGGAAGTACCTTAAGATATCAGGCTGGTTACTATTTGCAGTATTTTGGATCTGCCTTGCTCTTTACATCCTGCCTTCAGGGTTTAACTACGTATGGCAGCTAAGATGGATGCAGGCACTCCAGATAGTAATGGTATTTTCAGCTCTTATCAGCCTCCTTTTCCCCGGCAAGAAGCGCAAGACCGGTTCTGACCAGGTTATGGGCTTTGGCCTCATAGGAGTTGCATTCTTTGGCATATTGGAGCAGATACGTATCATCGTTACTGCTCAGATAACTGAGAACTGGCCGCCTCTTTTACAGTGGTTTGCCAAGGCTCATTTCTCCACTGTGCTCATTCTACTCCTGGTCGTTACCCTGTTTACATCTTATGTCATCAAGGTTAAGGACATCTTGCAGAAGAGCCTTAGAGAAAAAGCATCTTGAGATACTGGCTTATACCGACAACCTTACAGGGCTTGGCAACAGACAGTTCTTGCAGAGAAAGCTTAATATCCTGGATTTAACCAGGGAGAAGGACTATGCAGTTATCTTCATAGATATAAACAAGCTTAAGTATGCAAATGACACCTTCGGCCACGAAGCAGGCGACCAGCTGATTCAGATGGTTGCTACTGCTATCAAAGAAGCTATGGAAGGTAATTCAGAGGGCTTTGCAGGAAGAAACGGCGGTGACGAGTTCATCTGTGTTGCCATACCTTCTGCGAGAGTTAGCTCCATTACCAAAAAAATATAAGATACAACTTAGAGACAGAGAAATCAACAGCGTCCGCCTTTCCCTGTTGGAGTATCTATCGGTGTTGCAACCTATAGAGAATTCCTTGCGGGAACTTCTGATTCAGCCCGTGGTGTAGTTTACTCAAGTCAGGTCATTAAAGCTTGCCGATGAGAGGATGTACGAGGATAAGATGGCACAAAGGAAAGGGTCCTGGGGATATGAGATAATTACAGTGCAGGGGAGTTTAACTTTCCTGCATTTTTACAACACTAAAGCAAGAAACCTGAAAAAAATACATAGCTGCCGAACCTTTGGCAAGCTAATAGCTCTAAAAATATAACCGGCATCAATGTGGGCAGATGTCAGAAGGAGGTACTTATGGAATACGAAGGAAGAATATGCCGTGGTCCTATGGAAGCTAAGGCATTTATGTTGCCTGTAACTGTGGGTTGTCCTTATAACAGATGCAAATTCTGTGATTTATTTACAGACCTAAGATATCGCAAAATAAGCCTGGAAGACATTGAGAATGAGTTAAAAGGGTGAGTGCACACGGCGGAAACCCTGAGCTAATCTATCTGGGGGATGGAAGCGCCTTCCAGCTTAAAAGCACGAGGAACTGATTGAGATAATAAGCCTTGTAAAGCACTATTTCCCTAGGGGCAACTACCTTTAACTCTGATGCGACCATAACCAGTATAAAAAAAGTAAGTCTGATGAAGAACTTAAGACCCTCCATAGCTTAGGCTACAACAAGCTCTATATAGGCATTGAAAATGCCCTGCCTGATGTGCTTAATTATATGGACAAGGACCACAGCGTGGACGAGGCTTATAGTGAGATAAAAAGACTTGAGGATGCAGGCTTTAGCTATGCAGCCCACTTTATGACAGGGGTTGCAGGCAGTGGCAGATGGGAAGAGTCCGCTGTAGCTATGGCAGAGTTTCTTACTGAAACAAAAGCCTGAGAATGTGGTCAATTTTTCCATGTTCCTATCTGCAGATAAGCTCTCAGAGGAGATTAGAAACGGTAATTTTAAAGCCTGCCACTGAGCTTGAGAACCTAAAAGGGAAGAGCGTAAGCTGGTAGAGCTTTTTAGATGTGGATCCTAGCACCCTATCAAGTGGGACAGCTTCCACGATTGGATTCATCGTACGTACCAGAGGAAGCCTGCCAAAGGATAAGGATAAGATACTTGCTGTGCTTGATAAGGCTATAGCTAAGTTTGAAAGGCTCCCTGATTTGTATTCTATGAAGATGGGTAAGCCTGAAAATGATGAGGGCTACGGCTTTTTAGGGCAGGAGAGCCCTTCACTTAAGGATGTATATATTGCACCTGGGAGCGAGTATAAATAGTAAAATACCTGTCAGGGAACTTACGACCGCTGTCAGGGATTTCAATTTGGAAGCTTGAACGCTCTTCTAATGTTAATCTAGAGCAAAATTCTCATAAAAAACGGCGTAGCCACACATATGGCTACACCGTTTTTTTAGAGAATGAACGTCCCTATATGAAAACTGCCAGCCTTTTGGCGGCAGTTTTTTATGCTTTTAATTAAGCAAGCTTAGCCTTTGCTGCATCTGCAAGAGCTGTGAAGCCTGCTGCATCATTTACAGCGAGCTCAGCGAGCATCTTACGGTTGATGTCGATGTTGGCAAGCTTAAGACCGTGCATGAACTTGCTGTATGAAAGTCCGTTAAGTCTTGCTGCTGCGTTGATTCTTACGATCCAGAGCTTTCTGAAGTCGCCCTTTCTCTTTCTTCTGCCTGCATAAGCAGATGCAAGAGCACGCATAACTGACTGCTTAGCTATTCTATACTGTTTACTTCTTGCTCCTCTATAACCCTTAGCGAGCTTTAATACTCTATTATGTCTCTTCTTGGCACCTAAGCCACCTTTAATTCTTGCCATTTTATTTCCTCCTTAACAATTTAACTTTTTATTTAGCTATATGGAAGTATTCTCTTCATTGGAGCTAAATTTGACTTATCGATTTCAGTTGCTTTTACGAAGATTTCTCTTTCTCTTTGTAGTCTTCTTGGTAAGGATATGGCTCTTGTAAGCTTTCATCTTCATTAACTTACCTGTTCCTGTTACCTTAAAGCGCTTCTTAGCTGCGCTCTTTGTCTTCATTTTTGGCATAATTCTTTCCTCCTATAATCTAATTATTATCCTCACTAAGTACGTGAAAATAGCATTACTTCTTGCCCGTTACAACCATGGACATGCTTCTGCCCTCAAGCTTAGCCTGTTTTTCTACTGATGCTACGTCTCCAAGCTTCTCTAGGAATACATCGAGTATCTGCTTATTTGAAGAAATGTGAGCCATTTCTCTTCCTCTGAAGCGGAGGGTTACTTTAACCTTATCTCCCTTTTCAAGGAACTTTCTAGCCTGGTTAGCCTTAGTATTAAGGTCGTTGTCATCAATATTTGGTGAAAGACGAATTTCCTTTACTTCAGTAACTTTCTGCTTTTTCTTCGCTTCTTTCTCTCTCTTCGCCTGCTCATAACGATACTTTCTGTAATCGATAATCTTACAAACCGGCGGCTTTGCAGTAGGTGCAATTTTAACTAAATCAAGCTCTGCTTCAATAGCCATTTTCATTGCATCCTTTGATGACATAATTCCTAACTGTTCACCATTTTCTCCAATCAGACGGATTTCTTTATCCCTGATCTGCTCATTGATCATTAATTCGCTAATAGAAAAACACCTCCAAACTTATAATAAAAAATAGAGTGAATACACATAAGTATCCACTCTAGACAGACAGCATATAGCTGAAATAATTCATTTCTAAAGACCACGGTGCCCTTTTGCACTTAGGTGGAAGCGGATACTTCACTTTCTTGCTGTATATACAGCTTTATTAGTTTAACACCTTTGACTGGGGATGTCAAGGATTATTTTTGCTCACCTTATACGATGAATCTTGCAACCTCTTCCTGTAAGCTTACTGCTATCTCTGCCAGGTTTTTCGCTTGCTTTAGATATATCGTCAATAGACTGAACCTGAGTAGATACAGCGGCAGAAGTCTCCTCTGTGGTTGCTGCATTACCTTCTGCAATAGCTGAAAGGCTCTCTACAACCTTAGTCATATCCTCATTGTTGATTACTATGCTCTTGGTTCCTTCTTTTATCTCTTCTACTATCTTCTTGCTGTTTTCTACTGACTCTGATATCTGTCTGAACTTCTCACCTGTCTCATTCATCTTCTCGCCCTGTTCAGTTACCAGTGCCTTGGATACTTCTATGGTATTTACTGCCTTCTCAGTCTGATTCTTGAGACCGTTTATTGTTTCTTTGATGTCTCCTGTAAATCCTGCTGACTGCTCTGCAAGCTTTCTGATCTCCTCAGCAACTACCGCAAAGCCCTTTCCTGCCTCGCCTGCTCTTGCAGCCTCAATAGCAGCATTAAGTGCAAGAAGGTTGGTCTGGTCAGAGATTGACTGTATCATATCACTGGCTGCAGATATCTGGTCTGCGCTTTCATTTGTCTGTAATATAATCTCGCCTATCTCGTCAGATGAAGTTGTAACCTTATCTGTAGCTTCAATAAGTCCCTCAAGGCTCTTGCTGCCTTCTTCCTTCTTGTCATTGATATAGTCAATTGAAGCCTGAAGCTCATTTAATATCTCTGTCATCTGTTTTTACGAGTCTATTGGACTCTTCTATGTTGCTTTGCCGCATTCTGAGTATCGTGTGCCTGGCTTGTTGCTCCTTCAGCAATATTGTGTACAGCCTGTGATACTTCATTTGCAGACTCAGCTGTAGACTGTGCAGTAGCTGTAAGCTCCTCTGCTGTTGCAGCTGTATTCTGTGCGTGTGAAGATATATTCTGAACCAGCGCTCTAATAGACTCAGCTGTTTCATGAAGCCTTCTTGCTATATCTCCGAATTCATTTTTCTGCTTAGTAAGCCTCTGCAAGCCCTCGTCATCTGCAATGGCAAGGTCAAGTCCGGCCATCTTTTTGAAGTAAATCTGATATAATCTTAACAGGCTTGATTACCCTATTAGCCACAAGTAATGCGAGTAACATGGAGAATAATGCAACTATAACAACCACAACAGCTGCCTTTTTAGCTGATTCTACGTTCTCCTTCATTAAGTCGTCTTGTGAGTAATATGATATAACTCCAAGCTTAAGGCTTGTAAGTGGTGAATAAGAGATGATAGCCTTCTCTCCGTTTGTGCCTACTCCTTCTACAGAGCCTGACTCATCATTGTTTACCTTCTTAGCGTACTCTTCCTCAGCTACGGTAACTCCGTCAGTTACTAATTTAGTATTAGGTGAATAAAGGATTTTCATCTCAGAATCTATGATATTGATATATCCTGTTTCGCCTATCTTTACGTTTTGTAGCAAATTCTGTAAGCACGTTAAGTGCAATATCAGCTGCAAATACACCTACAATCTTATCGTTATCATAGACAGGAGCTGATATGGTTACACAAGGGTTACCTGAAGACGCTGATACGTAAGGTGCTGATACAAAGATTTTTCCCTGTATGGCTTCCTTAAAATACTGTCTGTCAGCCCTGTTGCCTAGAGTACCTGATGTTCTGTAAATCTGGTCACCGGCAGGATTAATCACAAATATAAGCTCAAAATCACCCATACTGTCTTTTACAGATGAAATGTATTCTGCGATTTTGTCTACATTCATTGATTTCACTGTTGGGGTTGATGCCATAGTAGAAACAAGAATTTTTGAAGAGTCTATGAACTTTTCGATACCGTAGGACACCTGCTTTGTCACCGTTTCATCTGATGACATAATCTTTTCTTTGTGTTCTGAAATGTGAAAGACTCCACAAACAGGGTAGCGATTGCTGAAGACAATAATGATACTACTGTGAAGATAATAAGTAGTGTCTTCCTGATAGAAACATTTTTCATTGTAAATATTCTCCTAATATTATAATTATAAAGTCCTTTTATAATCATATATTTGAAATAACTAAATATACTTAGCTATCGATACCTTGACCTATAGCTGTGTGGCTGATTATAGCACTTCTGTATTTGAATGGCAATCCCTATAAAAACAGATATATTTTTATAGGTTTTTAAGCTGTCACTTTTGTATATTTTTACATTGTGCTCAATAGGGTTTTGTAAAATATCTATTTCCTATCTTAGGTCATAAGACTGGTTTTAGCCTATCTTTACAAAAATTCATCAGCAAATAGTATATCGGTATAAAAATTAAGTTCTTTAGTCTAGCCAAGAAAAAATTTATTGTCTTCTCGTATTCTTCCTGTTCTTTTAGAAGGATGCACATTCTCTCGGACACGCCTTTTTCAGCGTATTCTCTTATCCCTTCAATGTACTCCATCCTGTTTTGCATCGTGTATTATAGGTGGAATTATGTCATGTTTAAGTGCTTCTCTGTATAAGATTAGCCTCCCTGTACGTCCGTTTCCATCTTGAAAGGGATGTATCTTTTCATATCTTGTGTGTAGGAGTGCAAGAGTGTCTAGGTTCTTATCGGCATTTTTCATACCATTTTAAGAGCTCTTTCATATCCCCAGGGTACATCGGAAGGCATAGAAGTCTGCATAGTGCCTGCGATATTCGGACGTGCCTTATATTCTCCTATGTTATAGCCTTTTGCCTTATCCTCAAAGACTCCGCTTTTTAGCTCGTAATGAAATTTCTTTATGAGGTCTTCAGATAATTCTTCGTCCAAGGTTTTAAGCATATGATTAAACATAAGGAAATGCCCATTCATCTCTTTCTATGTCCTTAGCCCTGTATGCGCTATCGCTCACAGGGAGCATTCCTGTGTCAAAGAGGCTTTGCAGTCTGGTTCTCCGTGAGGGTACTGCCTTCGATTTTATTGGAGTTATATGCCAGTTCTCTTGATGTAACAGCATATATCCCCGAACGGTCTCTCTTACTAAACTCAATAAGAAGCCTCTCTTTTAGCTTTTTTATCAAATCAGTCTTCATTGCTTATCTCCGATTTTTAGTTGTGATAGTCTTAGGGTTTATTATATGTCTAATCTACGGTTCAACTATCATAACTAAACATAATGACAAATTACCAGAAGCATAATCAATATCGTTGCAATTATTGAAACTATAACCGACCACTTGAAGCTCTGATATTTCCTCTTCGCAATCCTAGCATTTGTTATTATTTCCTCTACATACATAGTCTCTATTTTTTTGAGCCATTATCTTTTTCAAATCCCATCTGATTATTTACGCATTCAATATAGTCTTTCAATGAATACTTAGCTATATCATCCCAAAACAAAAGATTATCTTCTTCCCTGCAATCTTTCATTTTATCATTATATTGATATTCTTCCTTGTGGGTAGAATGAATACAGCGAAAATCACTAAAGATGTTATATAAAAGCATAGATATGATTATTACCATACAAGTATTATCGCTATAATCACTCGTCCAAAATCACAGCAAGAATTGCAACAACAAAAGCAATAACAGCGGCATTTTTGGCTTCTGCAAATTGTAGCCAATAATTAATCCTGTCTAGGTTTTTCATAAAACTCTATTTTTTTCACTATTTACCTTCATTCTTTTTCTCCTTAATAATCTTAAATACCTTATGTAACGTATCTATTGCATCCGGAACCAAGTCTTCAACCTCAATTTTACCGTTTTCAAGGTCATATGAACTAATAAATCGGTAATCTGAGTGTTTTTTTACTCGTTTAGTTTAACTTCAGTATTCCCAATAATTTTAGCTGCAAAAATAATTCCTTTATGCATTTCATTTCTCTTTTTAATCGTGTATATTGCTAATGGAACCGGCTGTTGGTCTTCTGTCCTATCCTTATCAACATATATTTTTATGTCTATACCAAAATCCTCTTGTACTCTTCCTTAATAGCCTCCTCTATACCTTTATCGGAGCTTGCCTTAGCACAACCAAACTCCCATATTGCAGGCATAAATTCCTTCTTGGTTCGTTTTACCAGCAATACTTTCATCATTATCATTGTAGCAAACCGCAACACAATGTAATTCTAATTTAGGATCTCTTAAATATTCTTTATAATTACATGATTCATCTTCTATTAATCTTTTTAGATTGTTTATCTTATTCTCTAATCCTCTCTCTTCAAGTATCTTATGAACTAAGTCCCTAATTTCTTTTTATTCCACACTTTTTGGTATAATTCTGTCATCATAAGCTCTGAATATATTCCCTCTTGTACAACTGCATCAAAGGGGAATGCTTTGTTCAAACGAGCAGCCTTTATTATGATTACCGTCGTAATACCAAATGATAGGGTATGCAAGATTGTTCCATACACCTTTAAGTTTTTATATGTTATTACCCTTATATTTCCTGCACTACCATCATCCATCTCAGATATAAGATAGGCCAGCTCAAAACTAATTGTAAGCCTTCTCATCACTGTTTCTTTTCGCCAGCCTGAAATCCGTATCAATATCAACTCCTCTAAATTCTCGGAATTTACTGTAACCTTCTTCAAATATCTCAAATACATTCTCAGCACAAATCGGGTATGTAGCTTCTTTTTATTTTACTGATATCGGTAACTGCCGCAATCCATGCGCAAGCTTTGCAGGGATATCAGCTTTTGATTGCCTTCCAAGCAATTTTTCGCTATTTTGTTCTCCGAAGCTGCTGTCCTCTTCTATAAAGTCCGCTGATTCAATAAGTACTTTATGAATATGAGATATATAACTTCCTATTGATTCCCTGTCAACTATGTTAGCTATAAATATAATTTCATCTCCGAAAACTCTCCAGACTTCTGCTCGTGGTATTTTCGCTTTTATCTTATCTTTAACCAGCTTAAGAATTTTATCAATAGTATATACCCACTGATAGTTATTTATCGTTTTATAAAGTGTCGAATTCACGATATCAAATGAAAAATAAGAGCACATCATCACAATCTTTTATTCAATTCTTGTGTGTTGTGCTCAATCTCACTCTTTTGTTCCGTTTCACCCATGATTCGCTATTCCCTTATATTTGGCAAGCTCTCTGTCCTTTTCTTCTACCATTGTAAATACCCTAACCACTTTCCTCTATATGAAGCAGCATCAATAGATACATTGAAATATTGAGCAACCTTAGCTATATACACAGCATTACCGACTGTGTTCTCGTCCATTACTCTTTTATATAGTTCCTTAGGCATAAGAAATGCAGCCGCAAATTCATTGGCCTGAAGTTCAAATTCTGAATTGCCACTTCTATTATACACCTTATTTTCGGGACTCTCCCACAGCTCTCTATCTATTTTATATCCCATATGCAAAAATAAATGTCCAAGTTCATGTGCTATAGTGAAATTCTTTCTTGCATTTGACTGGTTAGTTGGCACACTTATGCTAAAGAGTCCCCTTGTTTTTTTCTATCTTACCGTCAGAAAAACACCCAAGCTACAATCTTCTTTGACCTCTCCGCCCAGCTTTTCGACCTCTTTAGCTATATCAGTGATAGGGGGATTTATTTCATAACAACGCAAAACAGTACTTGCTAATTCATTGATTTTATCTCTCAATGTACTATCCATGCATAAACCTCCATTTCTAATATATTCTAAAAATAGTCCTTATAATGCTTAAGGCCTCATATTGTATATCACTTTTATAATCCTATTAAGTTTTTGACGATGCAACAATCAAACTGTTGTTCTTTTGTTTTTTTAATGATATCATAACAGTCTTGTTATGTCAACACAACCATTTTTACTTGACATTTTTGGGTTTATTGCAGTAAACTCAAGTTAAGGTTTATTAGAGTAAACCGAGAAAGGAGTTTTATATGGCTGAGATAGAACTGGGTATTGTACAGGAGCGTTTTTGCGGATATTGTATGGGAAAAATGAACCGATAGGCTCGGGGATTTAGTAAAAAAATATGTGAAGAAACCCTAAATTGGAAAAAGCCCACAACCTACACCGTGCTTCGCAAATTGTGTGAAAAAGGGCTTCTTAAAAAAATAATAACGGAATTGTAACTTCAATCATTTCACGTAATGAATTTTTACTCTGCAAGAAGCGAGCAGATTATTGATGAGTCTTTTTAAGGGTTCTCTCCCGGCTTTCATTGCCTCATTTATATCAAAGAAAGCTCTTACAGCTGAAGAAGCAGAGGAAATCCAAAAAATGATTGATACCTTCAAAAAGGAGGGACTGAAAATGAGTGAAATTTTTTAGAAAATATTCAATATGAGCATAGCCGCAAGCTGGCTTATTTTAGCAATCATCATCATTCGTCCGTTTCTTAAAAAAGCTCCAAAAAGAATTTTGTGTTTACTCTGGGCAATAGTCGCGATAAGGCTTATCCTTCCTTTTTCTATAGAGAGCATTTTCAGCCTGATTCCGAGTAGTGAAACTATTCCGCCCGGCATTGAATTTAAGCTAAATCCTGCCATTAATTCAGGTGTAGCAATTATTAATAATGCAGTTAATCCTATCATCTCTAATGATTATGTTTCAATTCCCTATGCAAGCACTAATCCTTTGCAAACTGCACTTTCTATCGGTACAGCCGTTTGGATTACAGGAGTTTTAATTATGCTCTCTTTTGCTCTGTTAAGCTATTTGCATCTTAAAAGAAAAATAGCTGCATCGGTACGGTTAAGAGATAATATAATGATATGTGATTTTATAGAATCACCTTTTGTATTTGGCATTTTTAAGCCAATGATTTATCTGCCTTCCACTCTTTCAGATTCAGCCGCAGACCATGTCATAAGCCACGAGAAGGCACATATAAAGAGGCTCGACCACCTAAAAAAGCTATTCGGATATCTGCTGCTGTCAGTATATTGGTTTAATCCTCTCTGTTTACTCTCTTATGTCCTCCTCTGCAGAGATATTGAAATGGCATGTGATGAAGAGGTTATAAAAAACACAGACAGAGATTATATTGCAGCATATTCACAGACACTTTTAGACTGTAGCACAAGGAAAAGAATAGTAACTATCTGTCCGCTATCATTTGGTGAAATCGTTGTCAAACAACGCGTTAAGGGAATTTTAACTTATAAAAAGCCGACATTTTGGGGTTATGTTTGTAGCTGGCATCATCTGTGCCATCCTATCAGTTTGCTTTTTAACAAATCCCCAAAAACCTCCTATAAATTTCAGCCTGATTAAAATCGATCGGGCAATAACCACAGATTACCGACCTGATAAAAGGCATTATTATGAAAGATTTAACTATAATAGAAATTCATGAGTTGCATTCCCTGTTTAAAAATCTCAAAATAGGTAGGGAAGATGATGATTTAGAGGGTTTTACTCCTTTATTTATGATAAAGGCAGGCTTCAAGTGATATAAGGGAATTTAGCCTTATCGGGATATGACGATGATGCAAAAATTGCAGGACTATTATACAATAATTCCTACTACCGTATAGATGATGAGGAATTTATAAAATATTTAAGCAGGATTTGTGCAAAATCCTTTATTGATATTGCACCCCGAGGAAGAAACCTTTGTTATTACCAAAATAGACGGAGAATTTGTCTGGGCTGATTCTTATGGTAAAGAAAGCAATACAGATGCTATACATAATTTCCAAAATTTCAATCAAAGACATCATCTCAGATTCAGAGCCAAAAGTAGGTGATATTTTAGCGGTAAAGTTCAGAACTGAAGCCCTTAATGCCTATGCTCCATATACTTTTGTAACACGAATCGGAAATATAGAAGAAAAATAACTGTGAACTCTCAGAATTATAAGCGGTTACAGGCTGAGATTCCGAGAGATTGTTTTCACTTTAAAAAGGGGAACAGCAGCTGCATTCCCCACCTAATTAGATTTAATATATCAAAAATTCACTAATCAATATTTCAGCTCTATCGGTTCATCTATACTTTTCACCTACATATTTTCCGTCTTTTTTCTTTTGCTTTTACACATTCCGTGAGGAGATATTCTATCTGTCCGTTAAGTGAGCGAAAAATCATCCTCTGCCCAAGAGGCCAGTGCATTGTAGAGCTTTTTCACCCTATTCTTAGCGGTATCTGTTTCTTTGCTATGGTCCTCCTTCTTTCTAAATATATGATTGGTTGTTTTTACTTTTATAAATTCTAATTTATTTATCTTTTGTCTTGATGAGGATCAAATAAATTGCTGATGCTGCATATAACCACTCCTAAAATTGCCGGTTTTGACTATTGATAATCCACTATTTCCACTAAAATACACTATGAATAACTTTCAATAAAGCACTAATGACAATAACAAACTGAAGCCATTTCATTTTCTGTTCCATGTATGAAATCAAAAATGTAAGTAAAGAGTATAACAGCAACCACTACAAATGCTTTTGTCTGCTCAACCCAGGTGGTCAAATAATCCTTTTCAAATTCTAGAAATTCAACGACATTTTCATCTACTTTCCCGGCTCTGGAAAACCAGAACATACTTGTAAATAAGCAAAAATTGAGCTATTATTGCATAGGGATTTCTAAAGTGCTCTAATACATCGGGATAATAGATAATGGTCATATGTACCAGCTCAAGTATTATGATGCGTGCAATGCCCATTCAAAAACTGTTACTTGAAAAAGAAGACAATAATTACTATGCTTGCAACATGCAAACAAAGTTCCAAAAATTTTATCGATGTGTTTCAACTTCATATTGCTTACTCCACAAATTTCAAACTTCCCTACTTATAAAAATCCCCTGCCAATTTATCTTCATTATCAAAAGCTGATTGTGTAAGTAAAGCGTATTCTTTTGCATATTTTGCCTGCTGGACAACAACTGTAAAAAGTCTTTCCGCCCTGCTCTACCTTTGTCATCTCACCTTCAAAGGAACTTTTCAAAGTCACCGTTTGATTTAAGCTGAGTATACATTTCTAGAAAGTTTATCCTTAGGCATGGGCATTCTTCATAGCTTCATCGCACAGCTCTACAATTTCATCAGACTTTTTCTTCATTAAAAGAGTAATTATATTCTGTGCTTTTTCTATATATTTTTCTTTTTGCCAGCTTGATACAGAAGAACTTTTACCTGTATCGGATGACTTTACCCGAACAAGCTGTAAACAGTATACAAGAAAAAGCAAAACATTATAACTAAGGCAGATAATCTAAATTTTTTTCATAACTTCCACTCCATTCTGTTTATTCTTAAGGTTATTACACCCTATAATTACAGTAACTGCAAAAGAAAAAGCATTTCCAATGCATACGAGCCTATACCAACACTCATTGCAAGCGGTATAAGCATATCACAAATTGAGTGCAGCAAAACAGCCAAAAAGCAGATACAGATATTTTTTTATTTACCAAAAATCCGTTCCAAATAATAATGGATAATTCTATATGAATTAGGGTTGCGATTACTCTTTCAATTATCCCAAGCGGGCTTATTACCGACAAACCTGAAGATAATATTACAGGGTGCAAAAATATATATAATTTCCATAAGCGAATGTCCAAGTCCGAATATTATCGGCTCGGATATTTTCACACCTTCCTTACAAGGAACCTCCTGAATAAGAACCTGAAAACCTCTTCAAATACACCCTGCACTTAGAGCAATAAGACAGCCACAAGCAGGGCATTATTTATCTGAAATATCACAAACTTCGGATTCTTTTGTTAAAAATTCTAAGTAGTGGAATTCTTATAAGTATCTGCAGAAACCAAAAATGACAGGAAGCTAAGCACAAACAGATACAAATATCTTAAAGTTTTCATAACCATTTCTCCCTTTTTATGGTTATATATAATGATACAAGTGTCAAAAAGTATAAAAATTCGATGTAGCTTGCTTACAAGAGAATTTATCCTCTTTTCCTGTTTTTGGTTAACCAAACTAATACAGGCTTCCTGAGTTTACTACAGGCTGAGCTTCGTGATTGCCACAAAGTACTACCAGGAGATTTGAAACCATTGCAGCCTTCTCTCCTCATCAAGCTCAACTGTCCCCTTTTTCTTCCAGCATTTCAAGTGCCATCTCAACCATGCCTACAGCACCCTCAACTATAACCTTTCTTGCATCAATTATCGCATTTGCCTGCTGCCTCTGAAGCATCGCAGATGCAATCTCAGGTGCATAAGCAAGATAGGTAATTCTTGCTTCTACTATTTCAAGTCCTGCTATCTCAACCTTCTCCTGAATGAGCTTTCTGATACGCTCAGCCACTACAGTTGTAGAACCACGGAGACTTCCATCATCTGCAATTCCATCACCTGTGGTATCTATGTCAGGAGCTACATCATAAGGGTAGAGCTTAACTATATCTCTCACAGAGGTGTCGCACTGAAGTGACAGGTATTCTTTGAAGTTATCTACATTGAACACCGCAGCAGCTGTGTCTACTACCTTCCAGATGACTGCAACTCCTACTTCTACCGGATTGCCAAGTGCGTCATTTACCTTCTGCTTGGAATTGTTGAGTGTCATTGCCTTGAGGGATATTTTATTGCCCATTGCGACTTCTGCATTGACGCTTGATTTCACATCGCCACTCTGTCCGAGCTTCGTCCTAGCAGCTGGATTGAAGGATGTTGCAAATGGATTGATAAAGTGAAAGCCTTCTTCTTTGAGTGTACCTATGTATTTACCAAAAAGTGTATAAACTACAGCTTCCTGAGGCCTAACTACCTTCACCCCGGCTATAAGTATGAAGCCTGCTATCATAACAACAATCCCAATAGGGATACAAAATGTCATATCATAAATGCCGCCATAGGCTATGGTGCCACAGCCTGCAAGTATAATTAACAGGCTCACAAGGAGCATAGCGAAGCCCTTTCCTGTGCTTTTAAGAATTTTCTCTTCCATAGTGGTTCCTTTCCGGACTATTAGTCCAAAGAATTTATTTGATATCAAAATAATATCACTTTAATATTTAATTGTCAAGTTGAAGTTTAAAAGAAAATGTCCATACCAAAAGCTGTTTTTCTGACAGGATTTGGTATGGACAAGTTAAATCTTTTACTATGTCCATACCAAAAGCTGTTTTTCTCTGACAGGATTTGGTATGGACAATGCTCATCATACTATAATATTCAGTTATGGATAGCGTCATTAATAACTTACTCTGGCAGAGCTCATGGTTTCTTCCTGCTCTCTTCTAAGAATCTTTAGATTTCCCATTTATTCTTTTCCTCACTCTTTTTAAAATATCATCCTTAGAGTGCCTAACCTTACATTCGTCTGCGTATTTGTCTGCTTCGTCAAGCCTTCTTTCAACAGAATCCGTAAGAGATGAGTACTAGTTCATACTCATTACCATTGCTCATATTCCATTTTTGTTAAAAATATAGTGAGTTCGTAGTAGTCATCTCTTCTTCTATTTCTGAGAATTTATTTCTTTAAAATCTGATACAGGCCTTATGTTTATCATAATTCATCTCCTTTTTTTATCATAATATTTATCATAATATCAAAGAAATGTATATATGAAAAATTATTTCTTTTATCACAATTTTATTTTTCTCTATTTTAACAAGAATTTATAATCTTTGAATTATGCCTATACCAAAAGCGGAATGTTTCTATCCTCATTGACTACAGATAAGAGTGTTGCATTTTACCCAAAAGCATTAGCTTTGTACGTTGACTTTGATTAGTAATAATAATATCATCGAAAAAGAATAATACAAATTTTTGAATACTACAAAAGCATTTAAGGTTTGATGCAAAAAGTTTGAGCAAAAATTTTTAATCAAGTTTTTAGAAGGAGGCAATATGAGAGAATCAAAACTTTTCAGTATTTTACCTGAATATATATGTACGCCTGATGGGATGGCTATAGACAGACATGGTAATCTTGTACTTTCCTGTCCGAATTATGCCGAAGATAACATGTCGGGAATAGTAGTGCGCCTTGACAAAGAAGGAAATGTAACAAAATGGTTTGATGTTCCGGTTCATCCTGAAACAGGCATAGCCCGAAATATGGGTATAGCCTTTGACGACGATTGGAATGTATATTTATGTGATAATCAAGGTTGGAGCGAACACCCTGATCTTATATTTAAAGGACGTGTACTCAAGCTAAAGGTTACGGATGATGGAGAAATTTTGGAAACTACTGTAGTGGCATATGGGATGGAACATCCAAACGGTATACGCATAAAAGACGGATATATGTATGTTACACAAAGCTATCTCCATCCTGTGAAACGTGAGGACGGCAAGCTGATAAGCTGTGTTTATAGATTTAGAACAGACGAACATGATATACATATAAGCAATACTCTGAAAGATGAAAATATCTTTGCCACCTTTGTAACTGAAAATCCTGATTGTCAGTATGGAGCAGACGGTATTGTGTTCGGACCTGACGGAGCTCTATATGTTGGTAATTTTGGTGATGGGGCGGTATACCGTCTAACTTTCAAAGAAAACGGAAGCCTTGCTGAAAATAAAATATTTGCACAGGATGCCAAAAATTTGCAGAGTACGGATGGTATGATTTTTGATGATAACGGTAATCTTTATATTGCCGATTTCTCTGCAAATGCTATTGCGAAAGTAACTCCGGACGGCAAGGTTGAGCGTATTGCCGAAAGCCCTGACTGCAGCGGAGTGGATGGAGGACTTGACCAGCCCGGAGAACCTATAGTATGGGATGGTAGAATTATAGTTTCATGCTTTGACCTTGTTACCGGTCCGGATAAGGTAAATACTAAGCATGAAATGCCTGCTACACTTGTACAACTGATTTATAATATAGAAATTAATTCCCTATCAAAACCTGATATATTTTCTTTCAGTTTTGATAGGGATAAATTATTTTTATATAAATTCGAGCAAAATATTATTATCTTATAAGCAATTACATAAGCTTAAGATAAAGGTTCTTGATGTCCTCAAAGGTAGATTCCTTTGAAAAGAAAATGTCCACTACCAAAAGCTGTCTGTCAGGATTTGGTATGGACAAGTTGTCTTTAATTATTTCCTTTGTAATATCCTTTTCTACTATATTCGGACCATTTCATATACATGAGCTTTATAGTTATCCTTTATAAATCCCTGTATTTTTAGATACCTCCTATCTGTAAGCCTTCCTGATTTTTGAAGCACTGTGTCTCCATTATCCTTAACAAAGAACTTTGCGGAACCTGCCTCAGTTAATTTTCTGTCACTAGTCATGCATCACACATTCCACCGTACAAAATGAAGTAAAATAAAGGTAATAGCCTGCAATTTTAAATTCATAATATTTAGCATACTCTTCCTCCATAAACTTCTTATTTTTTCTGTAGTAATCTTTGGCAATCTGAATCTCGATATCATCCATTGATGTCTCTAACGTTTCGCCGTCTCGTGATATTACAAGTGCCCTATCTGGTTGATTGAGGTTAAGTATTCTAAATCCCTCATCACATCTGGTAAATGCATATCCATTAACAATCATGTCTGCCTCATCTGCAATTTTAATAATATCAAGCATTTTCTATCTTCACCCCCTTAATTGGTCTTAAAAACTCCTCTGGCGCAATGTACAACTTCTCCAGTATTGGAATCAGGTCAATGTACTCCTCTTCACTTTCTTTATTATGCTTTATACTTAGCCATAACAACAAGATAGCCTTTGTCCCATTCCTTTATCGCAGTGTATTTTTCTAATGAATACGGTGCTTTAAATCTTATTACACTATCTCCATAACGAAATATTGTAAATTCTCCCTCATTACTTAGAAGTGCATAATTGAATTGCATAGCCACCTCCTATACAATCAAACTACTTATCGTAATTTTATCACTATATTGTTATAAAGTATATAACTAACTACAAAAAAGCAAGTGATTTGTGAATACTTTGCAAGATAAATTACATGATCAAAATCCCCCGCCAAAATATTTTCATTTCAGCAGGGATAATTATTCATATACTCTAAACCATATCATTTATGCCATTACGCCAAATTACATAAGCTTAAGATAAAGGTTCTTGATGTCCTCAAAGGTTGGCTCCTTTGGATTTCCCGGTCTGCAGGCATCATCCATAGCAGACTGTGTAAGGAAGTCAAGGTCCTCAGGCTTTACTATAGCCTTGAGGTCAGCAGGGATGCCTACATCTTTAGAAAGCTTCTTAACAGCGTCTACTGCTGCCTTTCTATACTCTTCCTGACTCATCTTCTCTACGCCTTCAACACCCATTGCGATGGCTACATCTTTAGCTTCTCGCCTGTCGCCTCTGCGTTGTACTCCATTACTGTAGGGAGGAGGATGGCGTTAGCAACTCCGTGAGGTGTATCATATACAGCACCTAAGGAATGTGCCATAGAATGAACTATACCAAGACCGCAGTTAGAGAAGCCCATACCTGTGAGATACTGGCCAAGTGCCATACCCTCTCTGCCTTCCTTTGTATTCTCAACAGCTCCTCTAAGGCTCTTTGCAATAAGCTCGATAGCCTTTAGTTGAACATATCTGTAATTGTATTTGCACCAAGAGTTGTATAGCCCTCGATAGCGTGTGTAAGCGCATCCATACCTGTTGAAGCAGTAAGTCCCTTAGGCATTGAGCTCATCATCTCAGGGTCTACAAATGCAACTACAGGGATATCGTGTGGGTCTACACATACGAATTTACGCTTCTTCTCTACATCTGTAATAACGTAGTTGATAGTTACCTCTGCTGCTGTACCTGCTGTTGTAGGAACTGCAAATATAGGTACGCAAGGTTTCTTAGTAGCTGAAAGTCCCTCAAGGCTTCTAACATCTTCAAACTCAGGATTGGTGATGATGATACCGATAGCCTTCGCTGTATCCATAGAAGAGCCGCCGCCGATAGCTATGATATAGTCAGCTCCTGCCTTCTTAAATGCAGCTACGCCACCCTGTACATTTTCGATTGTCGGATTTGGCTGTATTTCAGAATAGATTTCAAAGTCCATATTTTCAGCCTTAAGCAAATCAGTTACCTTGCTTGTTACATTGAACTTAACAAGGTCAGGATCTGAACATACGAAAGCCTTCTTGAAGCCTCTGTTCTTAGCCTCTACTGTGATTTCCTTGATTGCGCCTGCTCCGTGATAAGAAGTCTCGTTCAATACAATTTTGTTCGCCATCTTTTTTTCCTCCACTTTCTCAGACCTTAGTCTGTAACTACACCCTTCTGCAACATGATATTTGCATATAGAGCCTTTTCAGAAGTTGCTATTATGAGATAAGAGGTCTTAGCCTCCTCATAAAACTTAAATCTTTCGATGAAGCCGATGGTAGTTGCACCACGCTCATCGTATTTTGCCACTATTTCCTCAAATTCCTTCCATATAGGGGTTTCTACAGTATCTCCAGGTACCTTCTCCATAAGAGAAACAGACTTTTCAGTATAGGTATCAAGTGGAAATAGCTTCAGTATAGCATCGAGCACCTCTGGTACTCCATGTCCGTCAAGCCTTATTACCTTAGCATTTTTGCCCATGGTATGAGCCGGGAAATTGCCATCTGATATTACAAGTCTGTCAGAATGTCCCATTTCGCAGAGTGCCGCCAAAAGCTCAGGCGATAGTATCTTAGGAATATTTTTTTAACATATCTGCTTCCTTCCTAATTATTAATTGATTGTGAATGTTTTAACACATTATCCTTACATAATGGGGTGCCTAATTGCAAGGCACCCCTTTGTTGTTATTATTTTTACCACAGATTTACTCATATAAGCAAGGCTTAATGTCGTCTGCGTCCATATTTTCAGCGTTGTACCACTTAGCACCTGTATCCACGTCAGATACGCTCTTGCCGTCAGCTGCTTCTACAGCAAGCTTAACTGCCTGATAACCAATCTGTACAGGATCCTGTGTTACAGCACCTGCAAATGTCTTAGCTCTAACTGCATCAAGAAGCTTCTTACCGGCATCAAAACCAACTGCGATTACCTTGTCAGCGCCAAGCTTGTCAAGACCTTCGTTAGCTGTGATTATAGCGTTTGCTGCAAACTCGTTAGAACCATAAATTGCAATAAGATCTTTCTTCTCAAGGATAGCTGAAGCAACTGCTGCTGCATCCACATCCTTAACTTCTGCCGGGATACCTACATCGATAACTACCTTAGCTCCGGCCTTCTCATTCTTTAAGCTGTCATGTCCCTCTACTGATACATTGTCAGCACCGCAAAGCTCTGTCATCTTCTCAACAAATCCCTTTGTTCTCTCAACGATGGACTGTGAGTTGGACTCTTGCGCTACTACACCGATTCTTACTGGCTCTTTAGCATCCTTAATCTTTGACTCGATTAACTTATAAAGCTCTTCTGCTGCCAAAGCACCAGCTACTGCATTGTTGGTAGATGCATTAGCCTTGATAGCACCTTCTGGAGCATCAGGTACACCTGAGTCAAATCCGATAATAGGGATGCCTGCTTCCATAGCTGACTGGATGGATGGGATACTTGCCTGAGTGTCAAGGGGCTGCAAGGCAGATAGCTGCAGGCTTTTTAGCTATAGCTGTATTTAAGTATTCTACCTGCTGTGCGATAGCTGACTCATTGTCAGGACCCTGGAAAGGTAACCTCAACTCCAAACTCCTTAGCAGCGTTCTGTGTACCAAGCTCAACTGCTTTCCAGAAACTGATGCTGGAAGCCCTTTAGCGATAACGTCAATGTGCTTTGACCGCCATCTGTGTTGTGCTGGCTAGCTGCACTTGACTTCGCTGTACTTGACTTTTGCTGTACTTGTGGTGCTTGTTGCACTTGTTGCTGACTTTGTTGAAGTAGTTTTTGTTACCGCTTCCGCCACAGGCTGTAAGCGCTGATACTACCATAACTGTGCTAAGAAGTGCCGCCATAAGTTTCCTTGTTTTCATCTGTTTTCCTCCTTTATTGTATTAATCCAAACTTTCACACCCTTAATATTTGAGTGATTTGGAATTAATAGGTTCTTAGTTAAAATACTGACTATTTTCCTCTCTTTTCTGTTAAGTACATCCATATATACCGCAAAGATAAGGATGATACCTGTGATGAAGAGCTGATAATGTGACTGTACTCCTATATAAAGGGAAACCAATCTTTAACACTGTCATAATGAAGACACCAACTATAGTTCCAAGTATGGTACCTACACCACCTGCAAGAGATGTACCACCGATAACTACACCTGCGATTGCATCAAGCTCGAAACCATTACCTGTATTTGGCTGTGCTGTTGTAAATACCGCCACATAAGCAATACCTGCAAGTGCTGCGAATAAGCCTGAGAATACATAAGCAAGTGTCTCATACTTAACTACATTGATACCTGAAAGTCTTGTAGCCTCTTTGTTTGAGCCAATTGAAAGGATGTAACGGCCTGTCTTTGTTTTATTTAAGATAAGTGCCATAACTACCGCAATCACTGCAAGAAGTACAAAACCTGTAGGGAAGTTCTTTGGTAAGATTCCACCGTCCTTTGTTATCATAAAGAACTCTCTAAACCAAGCTCCTGCTGAATCTCCCTGTGGGAAAGATATTGTCTTAGTTCCTGATACGATTGAGCCCAAGACCCTCTTGACATCATCATCGTGCCGAGGGTGGCTATAAATGCCGGCAATCCCATTTTTCGCAACCATAAGTCCGTTTATAAGTCCAAACAATGCACCGCTTAAAAAGGATTACAAGAAGTACGATCCCATTGGAACACCCTTTTCCATAAGGGTTCCACCTATAAGTGCTGAACAGATTGCTATTGTATCCTATTGAGAGGTCTATGCCTCCGGTTCCGATAACAAAAGTAACACCAATTGCCATAAATGCCACATAGTATGCGGATTTTGCAATATTGGTAAAAGTTGTTATCTGTAAAAATTTATCAGGTGTAATGGCTGCAAATGCTATACAAATAAGTATCAGTGCAGCTATAACTATTGTACGCTGATTAGAAAATATTTTTTTAATATCCATGGTTACTCTCCCCTTAACGTTTTGTAGCAGACTGCATAATGACTTCCTGATTAGCCTCTGCGATATCCAAAATTCCTGTTATTCTTCCCTCGCACATTACAATTACTCTGTCACTCATACGAAGTACCTCAGGAAGCTCTGAGGATATCATTATTATGGATTTTCCTTCTTTTGCAAGCTTTTCCATAAGTGAGTAGATTTCACTCTTGGCACCCACGTCTATACCTCTTGTAGGCTCGTCAAATATCAGGATATCAGAGTTTCTCACCAACCATTTAGCTATAACCACCTTCTGCTGATTACCGCCGGAAAGCTTCTTAACTAGCTGTGATACGCTAGGAGTCTTTGTCTTAAGGCTCTCTACATATTTCTTCGAAACTTCCTTGCTCTTTGCCTTATCTATGAAAATTCCCTTTACAAAGTCGTTTAATGAAGAAATAACTGTATTTTCCTCTACTGACTTATCAACTATAAGACCATAGCGCTTTCTATCCTCAGAGAGATAGCCTATACCATGTGCTACTGCATCCTGCGGAGTATGTATGGTAACTTCCTTACCATTTATAAATATCTTTCCTGAATCCTTTTTATCTGCACCAAAGATAAGTCTGGCAACCTCTGTACGTCCTGCTCCCATAAGGCCTGAGAAGCCGAGGATTTCACCTTTTCTAAGCTCGAAGCTTACATCCTTTAACTGCCTTGCCCTCTATTTAGGTTCTCGCATTTAAGCACTACAGGGAGCATCTTTTGGCTACATTTGAAGCTGTCTTAGGCTCGCCGAATATGGCTCTTCCTACCATCAGCTTGATGATATCATCCTTGCTGCATTCCTTTTGTAATGAGGGGTTCCTACATATTCACCATCTCTCATTACTATAACTCTGTCTGATATAACATTGATCTCATCCATTCTGTGAGATATGTAAACCATGCCGGTTCCCTGCTTTTTCAGGTCTCTTATTACCTTGAAAAGCTCCTCTATCTCAGAGTCTGTGAGGGCTGCAGTAGGTTCATCAAAGATAATTACCTTAGCCTTTGAAGATATTGCTTTTGCAATCTCCACCATCTGCTGCTTACCTACAGTCAGATTACCGATTTTTTTCAGCAGGATTGATGTCTATCTTCAATACCTTGAATAACTCTCTGGCCTTCTCATTCATCTTCTTATCGTCTATTAAAAAAATCCGTTCATTTCTTCACGCCCGATAAAAAGATTCTGAGCTACTGTCAGGTCGTTCATCATGTTAAGCTCCTGATGAACAATGGAGATTCCTGCTTCTTCAGATTCAGCAGGCCCCTTAAAACAGACCTCCTGTCCCATATACTGTATTTCACCGGAATCTTTTGAATATATACCGGTCAAAATCTTCATAAGAGTAGATTTGCCGGCTCCATTTTCTCCCATCAGGGCAACTACCTCACCCGCCTTCAGGTCTAGTGCTGCATTTTTAAGTGCTGCCACACCTGAAAAGGATTTGGTAATTCCTTTCATTGAAAGTATTAAATCACCCATATTTACTCCTTAGCAAAAGCTATTCTCTTATACTCTTCTTCTGTCCGTAAGTCTTAAACTTCTCAGCCATAAGTGTCATCTCTTCAGGCGGAAGTACAACAGGATTACCTATACTTCTTGCCTTTACATAGACTTCTGAACAGTATTCAATCTCTTCAACTATGTTAAATGCATTGAGGAGGTCATTTGCTCCTGCAAGCACTCCGTGGTTGGCAAGGATAACTGCCTTTCTGTCCTCCATCGCCTTACAAGCATTTACAGCAAGTTCGTGTGAACCATAGGTAGCGTATTCTGCACATCTAACTGTAGGTCCTGCTACTGCTATCATATAGTGAGTTGCAGGAAGCTCTTCGCTAGGCACGCCAGCACTGTTGTATACATAACATATGCATGGATAACTGCATCTATATCATCCCTTGTCCTATAAGGCATAAGGTGCATTTCCCATTCTGAAGAAGGTGTGCGTGTGCCCTCTATTGTTTTTCCATCGAGATCAATTATTACTATATCCTCAGGCTGAATCTCAAAGAAATCAATTCCTGAAGGAGTAATAGCAACCATCTTATTTTCTCTGTCAAACACGCTCAAGTTTCCGCCTGTTCCCTTGGTAAGTCCCTGCGGTTACAAGCTTCTTACCATACTTTAACAAGCTCCTCTCTAGCTTTTTCCATTAACATAACATCATCCTCCGCTGGTCATAAGACCGCTTCTATTTTCTTTTTCTAGCGTTTTCTTTTCATCCATTGCTTCAGTGTATGACAGTCCCGCCTGCCTTTTATACGTCTTTCAGGCTATGCATGTCACTTCAAGTTTTATCTGTAGAGTGGTCCGTAATAAGCACAAGCTCTGAAATCCTGGCTCTCTAAATCTGTAGTTCCAAATCCATTAAATGAATGTGGTCTGAAGATTCTGTCCTCTGTTACATTGTGGAAAGCAACAGGAATTCTAAGCATAGAAGCAAGAGTTATAAGTCTGTCACCTACGTGGCCATGAACTGTTGCTCCGTGGTTAGCACCCCACTTAGCCATTACATTGTAAACGCTATCTGCTGACTTGGTTGAAAGATTTGGTGCAAACCAGGTTGTTGGCCAGCTTCTATCTGTTCTCTCATCGAGTACCTTATGCACATCATCCTCAAGTACACAGGTATAACCCTCTATTATCTGTAAGGTAGGACCTACACCCTCAACGATATTGGTTCTAATCATAGTTACAGGCATCTCTGCGGCTGTCTTAAAGTGTGATGAGAAGCCGCCTCCTCTGAAGTACTCGTAGTTCGCTCTGCACCAGTCAGTAGCCTCTGTAAGAGCCTTGATGTCCTCATCTGTGAGGTTCCACCACTCCTTCATGCAGCCCTCTCCCTTTTCATTCTTGGCAGCGGCTGAACCGTCTAAGCAGCTCGCACCAGAGTTGATAAGGTGCATAATACCGTTTGCGGCCTTACCTGTAAGCTTCTTGCCTGTTACTCTCTCAACAGACTCAGGTGACCAATATGTTCTTACATCACTAAATATTGCAGCTTTATTGGTTACGAGCCATCCAAGCATCATAGATACACCGTTAAGTGTGTCATTCTCAGTTGCAAATGGAATAGGCTCTCTCTTGCCGTTCCAGTCAAAGCCTGAAGCTGTAATAGCCTCTGTAAAGTCAGCATTTGGAAGCCAGTCTGTCCACATTCTCTGTCCCTGGAAACCGCCTGCTATAGCATTTCTACCAAGTGACTCCTCGTGCCAGCCTATTTCTGCAAGCTTTGGATTGCCCTTTAAGATATCTCTTACTACAAGTGCATGCTTAACGCAGAACTCCCACTGCTTGTCCTCAGGTATCCATCTGGATTTCTTTATTATTTCAGGGAAAATCCTTTCCGGCGTTGGTATTGTAGCCCTCTTTTGCAGTTCTCACGAACCCACTTAAGAGCCTTCTCGTATTCCTCGTGGTCATAGATTTCAAGCTCAATTCTTCTTAGAATCTCAGTCATGTCTACCCACTCAGTTCTCATTCCGAGATATTTCTGGAAGAAATCTACATTTACAACAGAACCTGCAATACCCATAGATACTGAGCCAAGGTTTACATATGACTTATTCTTCATAAGACCTACTGCAATTGCACCTCTTGCAAAATCAAGAATCTTCTTCTTTACATCTTCTGTGATTGTCTCATCGTCCTTGTCCTGAACTTCGTGTCCGTAAATTGAAAATGCAGGAAGTCCTCTCTGTGCATAAGCCGCCATAACTGCTGCAAGATAAACAGCACCAGGTCTTTCAGTTCCGTTAAATCCCCATACAGCCTTGATTGTATTAGGGTTTAAGTCCATGGTCTCTGTACCGTAGCACCAGCAAGGGGTTACAGTAAGGGTACCAACTACATTCTGAGTTGAGAAAAACTCGTCACATTTAGCAGCCTCGCCGCCGCCACCTATAGTACAAGGTGAAATCACACACTGTACAGGTGTTCCATCAGGATATTTAAGTTCGCTTTCAATAAGCTTTTTAGCTCTATTAGCCATTCCCATTGTCTGGTCCTCAAGCGCCTCTCTAACACCGCCCCAGCGGCCATCAATTGTTGGTCTAATACCGATTTTTGGATAACTCATGTCATTTTCCTCCTTAAATATATGTATGTTAGTATGTTTTCATTTCCTGCGATTTATAAGCAGCCTCAAGCCCCTCTTCAATGGTCTTTATCTCTCCAAGTGCCTTTAACTGAACTATAATGTTACCAAGAGCTGAAGCCTCATAAGGTCCCGCGGTAATGCTTACATCTAGTCTTTTAGCTATCAGCTTGCAAAGAAGTGAAGACTTTGCCCCACCGCCTATCATATGAACCTTCTTATACTTTTTGCCCGATATTTCTTCAAGAGCGGTTTTTACTTCAAGGTATTTCTTTACCATGCTCTCATAGATAACTCTGAAATAGTCCATTTCATTCTCAGGAAGTGCAAGCCCCTTTTCTTTAAGAAACTCATCTATTACTTCTTTGGCATCCGCCTCTTCACTTCCAAATCTCGGATCTTCCATATCTATTAGATTGCTTATGGTTTCCTCTTTCTTAAGCGATTCCTCGACATAGGCTGTAATCTCGTCAAACTCAAGCTTTCTTCCAAGCTTTCTTCTCGAAAGCACTCTTATATTTTTCAAGCAGATAAAGCCCTGTAAGATTCTTAAATAAAAGCGGAGTTGAATCAAAGCCCAGCTCATTGGTGAGTCCCTTTTCATAAGCCTTTTCTGACAAATCAGGACTTTCAGCTCTTATTCCAAAGAGGGACCAGGTTCCACAACTGAGGAAACATCGTATCAGCATCTGTCATTACCTTGGTAAGCAGTACTGCACTTGCTGTATCGTGGCCACATACTGAAACTACATCTACATCCAGGTCTTTTAGTTTATCTACAAGTCCTGTCTTAACATTGCCTGTGATAGAGCCAGCCTTTTGTTATCTTTTGGAAGCTTGTTTTTTTATCTAAGGCCATAAGCCTCAAGCAGTTTATCGCTATAATCTCCTGTTTTAAGATTGAGTATCTGAGTGGTTGATAGTATGGTTTCCTCACCCTGTCATATTGCCGGTTAAGAGATACTGTATCAAATCAGGCATCATAAGCAGCTTTATCAGCCTTTTCATATCCGCCCGGATTTAGCTTCTTAAATGCCAATAACTGAAAAAGGGTATTTATACTCATAATCTGAGTTCCCGTTTCAGCAAATATTTCCTTTTCACTAAGGCTCTTTAAGGCTTCCTCATAGCCTTCCTGATGCTTTGGATCCCTGTAACAGACAGGAGGCTCAACCAGCTTTCCTTCTTTATCTACCAGGCCAAAGTCAACTCCCCAGGTGTCTATGCCCACCGAAGATATCTCGTGTCCATTTTCCTTTATGGTTTCCACGATTTTCCTTACAAGTTCATCAAAATCCCAACGCAGCCTTCCATTTGAACTTTTTATTTCATGAGAGAATCTCATAACCTCTTCAAGCTTTATCTTGCCATCCTCAATATAGCCTATTATTCCTCTGATTGAGGTGGCTCCCATATCTATTGCCAGTGCTTTTTTTCATATATGCTCCTTCAATAAATATAAATCCGATTTATTTTTTTACTATATTTTTTTATGAATTTTTTTGAGATGATCTTAAATTTCTTTGTAGTTTTTTTACTAATCATCTGAACTGATAATAACATATTATGAATATTTTAGCTATACTTGGAGATTTAGTTGAATTATTTTTTTAAAATATGCTACTTTTTTTGTTCATTTTATGTTCTGAAAATGTTCATTTTGGTTTATTTTTTTCCTTTTGATTTATGAACATAAAGTGATATACTATAAACAGTTGATAAGTGATAGGGGCAGTATGCATCTTTGACATGAATCTTCTTGATAATCGCCCATATGCTGCGATTAAATAGTATAGTTATGATGGCAGAAATAAATAATAAACCGACATGGAGATGGAGACTGCTTATGAAATATATTGAACGAAAAGAAGCAGATTTTAGCCTTCCTTACCAATGCGACGGAGTTGGCGACATTGCAAATATGTGCAAGAAGCTCTATGTATCGAGGTCAACCTTGCGTAGGGATTTGATTACCCTTGAGGAAGAGGGATAATAAAGAGATATCATGGTGGTATAACTATGGTCTCTCCGAGTTCTTCTGAGAATTCCATCAATATAAGAAGAATGGAGAATACAGACAAGAAGATGGCTCTTGCCAAGCGTGCCCGCACCCTTTTGCAGGATAACATGGTCATCTTCCTCGATTCCTCTTCTACTGTAAGCCTTTTTTCATCCCTTACTTAAAGCCTTACAGTAATCTCACTGTTATAACTAACGGGCATCAATATCGCAAGCCAGTTAAATACCTATCCTAATATTAAATGCTATATCTGTCCGGGAGTGCTAAAGAACAAAAAGTCTCTCAATAATAGGAGAGTATGCTTCTGCTTTTATCAGCAATTTCCGTGCTGACATAGCCTTCATATCAAGCAAGTCAATTACAACTCAGGGGATATTTGAGGGGATGATTCCCAAGCCCTCTGCAAGAAGGAAATGATAAAAAAACTCCTTCAAGACTGTGCTTTTGCTTGATAACAGTAAGGAGTTCAAGGAGGGGTATTTTAAGCTCGCTGATTTTTCTGATTTTGATGTGATTGTGTCAAATGGAGAGTTTTGGAGATGGCATAATGAAGGGAAATTGATATGTCAGACTGTAAGTTGCTGTTTTAAGTATGCCTATATAAATTCTAAGTTGTCGGGCTGATGGGTTTGTTTGTTGACTAAGTTACGCCTTCACTGATCAGCTTTGCCACTTAAACAATCACATCCTGACAAATATACTTGCGTGATAAATAAAGTTAGTTGACTTAGTGACGCCTTCACTAATAAATGTCCAGACTCGCTACGGTTTTTCTGTAAGATGCTGTTGTAATATGGCTTTGTTGACGAAAAACCTGATGCGCTCGCTTAGGCATTATTAGTTCCGGCTGATAGTGAACAAATAAGGTCGTCCACAATTGCCAAGTGTGAAGCACAAAAATCAGGATGGAACCAGTGAACCACCCGACATTATCAGCTCCGGCTGTTTGATTGACGAATGACTACAAACAAAACACATTAACCACATAGGGGGCAGGTGGGGTGGCTGTTTTTCATTTGGTATTCGTGTTGTTATTTGTATAAACTTTATGGCATCAGCTCCGAATGATAAATTCTAAGCGAGCGCATTAGGCGGAGCGAAGCGGATGCCGGAGCGAGTCTGAAATGTTATCATTCGGAGCGTCACTTTGTTGACTTATAGCCCTAATTATTAGTTATCTTGAGATTCCATTTTGGAATTTCAACTTCTCAAAACCAAATAATCAGGCACTCCCATCCTTATATCTGCAGCTCATTTCTCCCTGAACTAAAGGCCTTAGATACTTCATCATCTCCTCTGTAACTCCGTGCGAGCCTCATTTATCCACTGAAGAGGAACCTTCTTTTCAAGATTAGCAACTTCTGCTATGTCAACTGATGAATATTCCACCTTGTAAGGCTCATCAGAAACCCTTATAAGCCTTGCCATCTTCCCTGACAGTCCCCTCACGGCCAAGTCTTACAGCCACTCTTCCAAGCTCTTCTGACTCCCTTATATCGGTCTCACTTAGGCAGTGCGATGCACAGCGCTGTACAAGGCTTAGCTCGATATACCTTGCCTTGTATTTAAGCTCATCTTTTAGCACCTTTTCAAGTATCCTTCCATTTCCTGCAAGCTGTTTATGGCCAAAGGCATCTACTTCTCCTCTGCATCCGCTCCGATATCCACCAGCCTGCTCAATGACCGTACCCTCGCTTAGGGCGACGATTACATTCTTTGACTTTTTCATCACTTCCTTAAGGTCAGCTACGAATTTGTCTACAGAAAGGGTGACCTCGCTTAAGTAAATGAGATAAGGAACTTCGCTGTCCTTTTCAGCCGCAAGTGCCGCAGCCGCTGTAAGCCAACCCGCGTTTCTTCCCATAATCTCGACTATAAGGATGTTTTCCCTGTCATATACCTTTACTTCCCTAGCAAGCTCCAGACATACGGTAGCTATGTATTTTGCAGTAGAGCCAAAGCCGGGACAGTGGTCTATGCATTTAAGTCATTGTCTATGGTCTTAGGAGCACCATTTACAGTAATGTCTGTTATTTCATTTTCATTAAAATACTCCGAAAGCCTGTATACAGTGTCCATCGAGTCATTTCCACCTATGTAGACAAAATGCCCTATGTCGTATTTTCTAAACACTTCCACAACCCTCTTAAAGTCAGTCTCATCTTCCTTTGGGTCTGAAAGCCTGTAACGGCAGGAGCCAAGAGCTGAAGCAGGAGTACGCATGAGCTTGTCCAAATCATCCTCTGAAAGCTTCGTCAAATCAATGATATTTTCCTTTAGTATCCCTCTACTCCAAATCTTGAGCCATATACCTTAGCTCCCTTATTTTCCTTGCACCACTCCCTTATTACCCCTGTGAGAGTCGCATTTATTGCAGCTGTTGGCCCACCTGACTGGGCTACTATAAGATTCTTCATTCCACCTTAACTCCTTGTCAATGTCTCAAACTTGTATCCCACGCCCCAAACTGTAGAAAGCCTCCATTCTGTATGGTCATTAATCTTCTTTCTAAGCCTTTTCACATGGACATCTACTGTTCTGGTATCGCCTATGTACTCATAGCCCCAGATCCTGTCAAGGAGCTGTTCCCTTGTAAATACCTGATTTGGGTGAGATGCCAGAAAAATAAAATAGCTCCAGCTCCTTAGGCGGCATATCCACCCTTTTATCATAGTAAGTAACAGAATAATTGGTTAGGTTTATTTCCAAATCCGCATAGCGTACTCTGTTAATGTTCGCATCTTCTTCTACTCCTGTAGTAGCATTATTGTCGTTACCGGCTCCTGTATCTGCACTAAATCTCCTAAGTACAGCCTTTACCCTTGCTACAAGCTCTTTTGAGTCAAAGGGCTTAATCATATAGTCATCAGCACCAAGCTCGAGACCAAGCACCTTATCAAAGATTTCTCCCTTTGCAGACAGCATAATAATAGGCACTTTCGAGGTTTTTCTAATCTCCCTGCACACATCATAGCCATCCTTTCCCGGAAGCATAAGGTCGAGCAGGATAAGGTCAGGCTGATACTCCTTAAACAGGGTAAGAGCCACCTCTCCGTCTTCTGCCCTCTTTGTATCGTAGCATTCTTTTACGAGATAGAGCGATATAAGCTCGGATATATCCTCATCATCGTCCACTATAAGTATCTTTTGTTTCTCAGACATTACTTTTCTCCTCACTGTATTATCTGCCGTTTAGCACATCTCTTCTCTTTTTATAATCAGGCATAATATTTCCTACAACCCTCCAAAAGTCACTGGAATGGTTGGGGTGTATGAAATGAGCCATTTCGTGAACTACCACATACTGAAGACATTCCTTTGGGTTTGTGAATAAGCTCAAGGTTCAGAGTGATTTTTCCTCCGTTTGGCTTGCAGGAGCCCCATCTGCTGGTCATCTTCCTTATGCTGATGCTGGGATATGCAACTCCCATTTCCTTGAAAATCAGGATAACAGAAGTCCACCATCTTCGTAAATACTTCTTTTGCCAGGTTTAACTCCCATTTCTTTAGCAGGCGTTCTTTTTTCTCCCTGTCATCTACATCTTTTACAAAGATATAAATGTACTCACTGCTTGCTTTCACGCTTTCTTTCGGTGATTGCACGACCTTTAGGCTTAGATTTTTTTCCCAAAATAATTTATTTCATCTCCTGTATTATAACTTATTTCTCGTTATTTTCCGCATTTTTCTCCATTTTTCTCAAATCTCTTAAAAGCTTCCAGTATGAACTCTTCTTTGCTTTTTATAAATCCTTCAATCACATTCACAGGAACTCTTTTATTGGCAGATACGTAGATAATATCACCGGGCTTCACCCTTAGATTTATATTCTTTACGGTTTTTCTTTCCAGGGTGTAGTCATACTCTTTCACGCCAAGCCTTATTTTCCTAACTTCAACACTCATATTTCAAATCTCCTACGGCTTTTATTCTACCATAGAAAGTTTATAAATGCATTAGTCATTTCTATAAACTCACAGCCAAGCTATAATTCATGATTCATACTAAATTTTTTTCACATATTTGTTGACATAATCTACATAATTTAATACAATGTGGTTAAATATAAAGAAAGGAGCTATATTATGGCACAGACAAGCGTAAACATCAGGATGGATGAGGATTTAAAAAAGCAATTTGACAATTTTTGCTCTGATGTAGGGATGAGTATGACAACTGCCTTTTTGCATTTTTGCAAAGACCGTTGTCAGAGAGCATAGAATACCTTTTGAAATCAGAACAAATGAGCCTAACGAAACTACTTATGCAGCTATGGAGTCCGCTGTTAAAGGAGAAGATGTACATGGTCCTTTCACCAGTGTATCTGAAGTGATGGAGGCACTTAATGCTTAAAAATCTATGCCACATAGAACCTGATTGGCTTCTGGTCTATCAAATTATTCAGGATACCTTGATACTGAAATTAATTAGAACCGGAACCCATAGCGACTTTGTCTTAAAAATATTTATACTCTTATCCTCTATTATCTCCCCAATTGGAGCATTGATTGTCAGTTCTGCATTTACATTTTTTCCGGTCTCAGACTTATTTATCACCACAAGGTGCTTTCCGTGAAAATAATCCACAAAGCCTGCTGCCGGATATACTACCAAAGAAGTCCCTCCTATAATGAGGGTGTCAGCCATTGAAATGGCCATAACAGCCCTTTGGGTTACATTTTGGTCAAGTCCTTCTTCATACAGCACTACATCCGGCTTTACGATGCCACCACACTCACAATGTGGAACTCCCTCAGAGTTTTTATAAAGTCCGCATCGTAGAATTTACCGCATTTCATGACAATAATTCCTATGTATGCTTCCATGTAACTCATACACCTTCTTACTGCCTGCCTGCTGGTGAAGCCCGTCTATATTCTGAGTTACTACAGCTAATAGCCTGCCTGCCCTCTAGTTCGGCTAGCTTAAGGTGGGCAGGGTTAGGCTTTGCAGCTAGATACATCATCTTATCCTTATAAAACTCATAGAATGCCTCCGGGTATCTTAGAAAGAAGCTATGGCTTATAATCTGCTCGGGAGAATACTTTATACTCCTGATGATAAAGCCCGTCAGCACTTCTAAAGTCAGGTATTCCGCTCTCCGTAGACACTCCCTGCTCCTCCAAAGAATACTATTCTACTGCTGTCGTCTATTATTTTCTGAAGTTCTTCAATCTCTTTTCTCATACATAGTAGCCACCTCCTTATTTTGCAATTATTATTCGATTTCGTCTAAGACCTTAAAATAATCCTTAAAAAGTTTTCGCAGAGCAATCTGGATTTTTAATTATTACACCAGCTCTTCTTAGCCCCACAAGCGCAAAAGCCATAGCCACACGGTGGTCGTCATAGGTCTCTATTTCTACATCTTGCCCATCCATTTCTTTCGGGAAAAATGCTTATCTCACCATCCCCCATAACCGCTCTAATTCCAAGCTTTTCCAGTTCATTTTTATAGCAAGAAGACGGTCTGACTCCTGCATGCGGATATGGGCTATACCGGTTATCTTTGTCGGACTTTTTGCAAATGCGCTAACTGCCGCAAGGGTGAGGCTTTGATCTGAAAAAGCTGTTAAGATTAGCCTCAATTCCATCATAGGAGCCCTCATTTGCCCCATATAAAAAGAATTCCATCCGCCTCATCCTCTAACCTTGCCCCCATTTTAGTCAAAAAGTTTTACAAACTCTATATCCCCCTGAATGCTGTCTAAATGCACATTTTTTTACCTGAGCCCTGCACCCAAGAATCTCTGCCATCGCATAGAAAATAGCAGGCCGCAGATACATCAGGCTCAATCTCATATTCTCTTCCCTTATAGGTATCGCCCTCTTTTTAATATATACGAGACCGCACCATTTTCACAGACTACATCAGGCTTCATCCCAAAGCTTTCCATCACCTTCGCTGTCATGTCCACATAGGGCAGGCTTTCTCTTCCTCCTGCTATGTTTACCTTTAATCCATCAGGCAGTAAGAATCCAGTCATTACTACTGCACTTAGAAACTGGCTGCTAATACCGGTATCAAGGCTTATTTCACCGCCTTTTACAGCTCTTGAGTCTATGGTAAATGGAAAATGTCCCTCTGCCTCATCATAGCTTATAAGAGCACCCAGCTTTATAAGGGCATCTAAAAGCGGCTTCATAGGGCGCTTTTTTTCATCTGCTCGGAGGCATCTAAGTGATATACACCTGCGCTAAATGCCAAGAGAGCTGTAAGAAATCTGGCTGCAGTCCCCGCACTGCCTACATTTACAGAGGCTTCTCTAACAGGAAGCCTTCCCCCACAGCCCTGTACGGTAATAGTTTCATTTTCTTCATCTATCTCCATTTTTATGCCAAGTGCATTAAGGCAGGAAATCATATTTTTGGCATCATTTGAAAAAAGCGCACCTTTAAGAATGGTCTCCACCTCAGCTAAGGCAGCTATAAGGAGAGCCCTGTTGGTTATACTCTTTGAGCCCGGAACCTTCACCCTTATGGTCTTATTTCGGTCTATCTTGTCAAAAATGCACCTAACCCTGTATTCATCCATATTCTCACCCTATCAAGCAATTCCCCTAATTATTCTTAGTCTTCTCTTCCCCACAAAATTCACTTCTTACGCCTTTTCATATAGAAAATATACCCTTCTACTGCAAGCCAAAATTGAATTTTTGTACGCTTTTTATCTAAAGATATTGATGCCAAAAAGATAATAAATTTTTTTGACACTTGTATCAATTAAATACATTATAGTCCTATATTAGCCTCTCCTGCAATTGTAGTTTTAAAATAACCCATCAGGCAAATCTTCACCTGATGGGTTTTTTTATTATTTCAGATATAATTGTCCTGTATTTTACGCACTAATCCTAGTTATATACAAACTTCACTTCCTTTTTATCGGACTTTGAAGCCTCATCCCTTTCCTTCTTCGTACCTTCAGCTATATCAATTGCATCAAGCCTTACTCCTGCGTCAAAGGTCTTGGATGATGTATCTGAAAAATGCAGCCTTTATGCTCTCAGCAAATCTTTCAAGCTTCTTAGCTATGCTATTTCTTTCGGCAGCCATCTTTATAGCATCTTCATTCCTCTTTGCAAGCACTTCACGCAGTTTTTTTCCCTGACCTTCATTTCTGAGTCATAGTCATTCTTTGATATCTCGCCTTCAAGATAAAGCCTCTTAATATCAGAGTCTGACTTGCCTGTAAAAGAAATATCCTCTTTGTCTTCTGCTATTTCGGCTTTCCTTTTTCTGCTCTTTTTGAGCCAGTTCTTTAAGGGCTGCATTCCTTTTTTTCAGACTTGGCTTTTTTTCTGCCTTGCGGGCATTTTGCGACTGCTCGGCCTTTAGCTCAGCCTTATTCTGCCTAACGTTACCCAAGGCTTCCTTTTGCTCATTCTCGTCAAGCTTTTCGCTCTTTTTGGCTTCACTCGCCGCATCATACTTAGCCACAGCCCTCTTGCTAATCTGAACGGTGTCTCCGTCCGGCGAAACTGCGACCTGATTCTCCAGTGGCTCACTGCTCACGCCTAAGCCACCACTTACACCGCCGGCTCCATTACCGGCAGATACGGAATTACCGGATGTTTTACTGATACTTTCACGACTTAAAGAACCTATTCCTTTACCACCGCCGTACCCGCTATATCCACTTCCTGTGTTTATGCCTTCAATTGCCATAGTCACTACCCTCCTTGAATTGTGACATTTAAAAATATATACATATTTCCATTATAGCATAGATTTCTCATAATTGCAAAGATTTTCTTTAAAATTCTTGAACTTTTTAAAAATCTGCACATTAATCAAATTACTTAAAAGTAAACCACTAAATATTGGCATCAATCTATATGATATCCGCATATATAGGTTTTTTAGAAATTCACTATTCAGGAGGAACCCTTCACCTTACCTATTTAAGGAACGGCTCATCTTCATATAGGTATGCCTCTTACCCCTTATGCATATCGAAAGTGCCATAAGGTTCTCAGGATCAGGCACCCTGCCATAACCACCGTCTCCAAGATGGTGCACATCAAAGCCTATCCTTTTATTACACAGTCCTATCTGGCGAATGGTATCAGCATCCGCACTTTCCTGACTCGTGCCAACTGCACCTATGGTAATTCCACCCCTAGCCTTAACCTTTGCCACAATAGCTGCAGACTCGGCCTCTCCTATACCCGGAGCAGTTCCCACTGCGGGTATAAGCACCCGTCAGCACCCCTATCCATAAACCCAAGTATAACTTCCTCAGAGAGTATTTTTCTCAGAAAGCCCTGCAGCATGCATTTTTCCCGGCAAATACAAGCCCGTTAAAATACTTCTTCGCAACCTCGATAGAAGCCATAATCCCTGAGTTTGACACTCCTGTAGCAGGATTGCCTGTGAGCAGGATGAAGTCTATTCCCTGCCTTGCCGCCTCTTCAAAGGCTTCCTTCGTAGCCCTTCTGCCGGCAGGAAGTGTAATCAGATCTTCCACACTGTTCACATTTTCTTCCACAGGCTCTAAGTTTATGCCTACAGGCTTCCCTGTCAAATGCTTGATATACTTAATTGGCTCTGCCTCGTCAAGTCCGTTGATATATTTTGTAAACACATCATATTCATTTAGTAAAAGTAAATCTGCTCCAAATGCAGACATCACCTCGGCATTGGTAACATCTTCAAAAAAAGCGGAGCCGCAGTAACAACTGTTTCTCCAAGTATGGTTCTGCTTTCACTTGCTATGATTGAGTTTTTAAATCATTAGCCGACATTTTCCTAATGTCACTGGCGGTCAGCTTAACAATCTCTTTTTCATTTTTCTCCTATGGCTATTATGGTGTCAAAAGTATAAAAGTTTTCTTTCAAGCAGATTTTCACCTCTCTTACACTTTTTGGCGCTTCTACTGTATGGCTTATACAATGCACATAGAGAAAGGATATCACCTCGATATGCACTAAGTCAAGGATGGGAGAATTTAGATTTTGTTTGAAAAAACATTTTTGTCTAAAGTATAATCAATGATGATAGAAATAATTCGCCTATTTTTTGCAAAAATGGCTACTTACTCATATTTTTGCGTATCAAAGGATAATAAATTCTCTTGCAAGCAAGCTTGTATAGAATTTTTATACTTTTTAACACTTGTATCATATACTAAGATTGTGGAGGAAGATGACAGATAACAACAGCTTTATACAAACAGTGAAAAATAGATGAAATACCTTTGGCACAGGCTGACTACAGCTTATGGCAGAGCAACTGATTTTCCCGGAATATCTGATGATTTTATCAGAAATAAAGGATATTAAGGCTGTGAGGAGGCAGGAGAAAAGCTTACTATTAATATATCACACCAGTCTACCCTTTTGGCATTCAACACCTTTCGCCCTTATTTTTTTCTTGTCAGAATTTTTTTAAGGAGGCCCTTATTAAAAGGCAGAGTAATAGCATAGCCGACTATCTTGTAAAGGGAATTGCTTGAACTCTTTGTAGAAATTGCAGAAGCTGTGAAATGATGGAAATATGCTTGAACACGCTGAACCTTTGCCTCATTTTTAGATTTACTAAAAGAAGAGTATTTATGGTCTGAAGTCTATGATGAAGAGGGACGAACTCCGTTATGAAGATGATGATGTCTTCCCAGACGACTTATTTTACAGCTTTTACTACTATTCAAAGGAAGTTCTTCTCACCTGCAAGTCCCCTGCTTAGTGGCTTAGAATACAAGGATGCAGTGGTGCTTTATGGGACTGCTGTAATGTCCTCTACTCACAAAAGAATTTTTTTGCTGTTTTTAGGTAAAAATGGGCTGTCGCATTAAGAGTAATATACACAAAATACAGTAATAATTTGATGATAAATTTACTATATCTTGTTGTACTTTTTGCTTATTGCACAGCCCCTTTAATTTTGTCTTATTTTATTACTTTTTACTTGATATAACCTTCCCAGTCAAGGGTTAACTCTGTAGGGCTAACTACAAGGGCAGGAATTCCAATACTTCCGCCACCTCTTATGTCCTTAAATTCGTCCCCTGGTATCTCTAAGCTTTTAAAAACTGCTTCATTGAGCCAAGGCTTTCAGTTATATTAATATATTTGTACTCAATTCCGTTCTCCTCAAGCGCCTTCTTTGCTGCAACGCAGTCAGGACAAAGGTCGGTTCCATACATCATTATCATAAATAGTCCTCCTTAAATTAGATTGTTTACAACTTAATTGTAGCATTGTTAATAAGAAAATGCAAGTATAATATTTAAATCTATAGCATCTACCTTTATTCTCCCCTGCAGACTCGCATAAACCGCCTCTTCTTCTCTGCTCTTGATATCTCCTTATTAACATTGGAATCTGTTACACCGGTATTCTTAAAGCCTGTTACCGATACTGTTTTCATTTTATCAATCATATCTATCAGAACGCGTATCCCATCATCAGTCATCTGATCAATCCTACTGTACGCTTCCTGTTGTAATGTCATAATATCACCTCACTATTTCATAATACTATTCTGTAACAGTTATTCTCTTGTATGATAAATATACAATATCGACTGGTTTTTTTCAATACTTTGAGCCTTTTTAGATTAAAATGTACAGCATTATCTATTCTATATCTGCTCCAATATATACTCCTTAACCTTTTCAAGCTTTGACTTCTTCCACCCTCCATCAGCTGCTTTTTCAGCAAGTGGATACATAATAAAGAAATCAAGCCCCTCACCCTCGACTCTACCGCTCCTTTTTAGGGTTGAAAGAAATTTTCCTCCATGAATTCTCATCTGCATCCTTATATTCGGGCTTAAAAATAAATCTGCTGCCTCTTATAAGCCGCAACCAGCATCTTAGCTGCAAGAGGTGCAAGGAGATTATATTCTTTTTCTTCTACATTTTCAAATATCCTGGGAAGCTTTTCCTTTACCACTCTTTCCTTCTCCCTGTCAATCCTGAGTCCAAAGGATTCCCAAGTGTAATTGTCTTTCGTAAAATTAAGCTTTATAAGCAATCCGAATTCTGTATTAAACTGTGCCCTCTGGTAGTCTGTATCGAAGATGAAGTTCCCTAGCGAATAGAAAATAACTTTCTCTCCGACCTTTTCATAATTCATCGGCACATGAGGATGATGGGAAACTACAATGTCAGCCCCCATTTCAAGGTATTTAAGATATCTCTTTCTTGTGTAAGGAGAAGGAAGAGAAGTAAATTCCTCACCGCCATGAACAACCATTACGCACCAGCGGCAACTTTTTCTTGACTTCTTTTATTTTCTCCTCTATCATTTCCATTTCATGCCACATAAAGCAGCCGGCCTTATCTACATCCGCAGGCTTACAGCCCTTCTATAGCCCACGCTTATAAGGCCGATTCCACCTGCCTCATCCAGTATAAGCACTTTTGAAGCTTCGTCTATATTCATGCCTGCTCCTATGGTCCTTGCTCCGTGAAGCTTTGCAAGCCTAAGCGTCTCACTCACACCTGCCTCGCCTGCATCCATAATATGGTTATTGCAAATATTCCAGATATCTGCCCTCATCCTGTCAAGCACCTTAACTGCCTTTGATTCATAGAATGAAGAAGCTGTCCCACACCTGTAGTATCTCCAAGTGAAGCGCTATCTATCAAAGCCCCTTCCACATTGGCTATTACGATGAGTTTCCATGTAAAAAAATCAAGCACTTCACTTGAAATCAGCTCCTCATCGTCCCATTTTCCATCCATATATTTGTCAAAACCAATATCTCCTGTGAATACGAGGGAGGTCTTATCCTTCATATATACTCCTTTATTATCCAATTTACTTGTTCAATTATCTTTTATATTTATGGATACTTCCCCATCAAATTTCTTAGGTTAAGTGGGTATAATTTTACATTTTTCAAATAATACCCCTTAATTGACATTTTTAATTTACTTCCAATCCTAAGCATCTCTGCTTCATTCTTTAATACATTCTGTTTCTCTAATACTTCAAGCAAATTCTTTCTCTGTTCATCTGAAATATAGGTGTTCTACCATTTTTCTCCGACAGTTTACGGCATTGCCTTATGGCTATCCCTATATGCGATAAGGTCAGCTTATCTTTTTTCTTCTTAAGTACTTCCGTAAAAATATCCCATACAAAGCTCTCTTCATATACCCAAAAAAACGAGGCAATCCCCTGTAACACCTTAGGATTCTTTTGTACCTTACGCAAGGAATTCACATATTCTTTAGCTTTTTCTTCCACATTCCTTTACATTTTCTTCTGTAACTACGTTTGAATCTATTTTAAATAAATGGGCTCTAGTATATACCTTGCACAAAACTGCTCAAGAGTGTAGAGATGCCGCCAGATATTCTCACTATCTGTTTCATCTTTTTATTGCCGTAATATAGTCCTCTATATTCGATACAAACCACTCTTTTACAGGCTTAGTGTTAGCTGTACCAAGTTCTGCACAGGCAGCCTTCATAAAAAACAGTAGCGGCCACCCTGCGCTCTTTTTACATGTTCGTTTCTGTAAGCCCTCTAAGGCTTCATCCAGTACTTCTTTTGTATATTTTCATAGTATTCTCTTTTCAGGATCTATAATTTTTCTAAAAATATACTCAGTAAATTGTTAGCTATGTTGCCTATATGAAAGTCCACTTTCAATATAGGCAAATACAGCTAACAATTAAATAGGTTTTTTTATTATATTATAATCTCCATCAATGTTGCTCTTGTTTTCATTCCCATTTTTGATAGAATTTCATGGCATTATCATTTCTTCCCAAACATTTAATATTATTTCATAACAGTTCATTTTCTTAGCCTCTTCCTTTACAAATTCAAACAGTCTCTGACCTACTTTTTGTCCCTGTGCTACCTTATCCACACAGAGGTCATCTATGAAAATATTTCTATGTGGTTTCATGTTATTTGACACCGAAGTCTCTCTAATTACACAAAATACATATCCAATAACCATATCATCTTCATTAACTGCAACATAGACAGGTTTTTGTATTATCCTTGAAAAACTCTCAGTCAATTCTGCTTTTGTATATTTTTGTTGTGCCTGAAACAAAAATATCAGGGCGAATTGTGAGATGAAGCTCTAATACCTGATTTAATAATTCTATTACTTTAGATATGTCTTTTTCTTTTGCTCTTCTAATTTGCATTTTACCTTAACCTCGCTTTTCATTTTGTTCTTAATTGCAGTTGAATTTAATGTTAGTATAATTTCAGTATTTTTGCAAGTTAAATGGCAGGTATTACAACCGTAAAGTCCCTGATAGTGGAAAAATACATAGCTAAAATGGTATAATGTTGGATAGTTCTTAAAAATTCTAATTTGTAGGGCTGATGTGATTGTTTGTATCTAAGTGACGTCTCCTTTTTGCATTGCTCATAGGCTTAGCTGCTTCGCAATGCGCCTCTGAGCAACGCAAAAACGGAGCTGATTTCTATGATTTGTGAAAAATCACATCAGCCACAAGAGGGGCCGGTGGGGTGGCTGTTTTCTTACTTCTGGCTCAGAATCTAAGAACAGTTAGAGCCTTTTGGCCTGTTGCATTTTTAATATTCGTTGTTGCCCCTAGGAATATTAGTAGTTGCCATTTACTCAGCATGTTAGAAGCACCTCTCGAGTTTTTTTCTACTTTTGTTTTAAAAACTTTATAGCCAGTATGTTCTATGTGGGCGAAGAAAGTTGTAATAGGCAACCCAAAGGGATAGGTCATAGTTGGCACCGTCGATGTTATCAAAGCTGTTGGAAGGTCTGTAAGACTGTTTATTTCGTGTAATGATGAGCTGTTTTTTTCGCAGTAAGGAATAAGATCATTCCACTTCCAGTCCTGTTCGAAGGATATAATTCTAGGTAGTTCATCAACCTTGAATTTTTTTGGTACTTGGAGAGTGAGAATCATCGAAGTTCCACTGCTTGAGTGGAATATATCTACAGATGAAATTTAAAAAGTTGGCTAATTATTTATATTGGTATTGAATGATTTGAAGTAAATAAAGTATAATGTTTACGAGCAATTAACTCTTTTGTGGTTATGTTGGTTTGGGATTAACATTATACCTTAAAAAGGGGGAATTGCTTCTTTTATTTGTGAAACCCCTGAAAAATAAAGATTTTATAAGAAAAACAAGGGGTGTCTTTTTGACACTACCATACGCAAATTAGAGACAAGGATATGGAATTAGGTTGGATAGACTTTTCAAAAACAGAACGAAGCAAAATACTTAGCGTTTTAGATTTGCTTTCAGAAAGCGGTACTTTGGATGAGCTTGGTATTGCACCTGTTAGAGATGGCTTTTCCAACCTCTTTTTTCCGGGTACAACAACCATCCAAACGAGAGCCAAATATTTCTTTTATTGTTCCGTATGCTTTTGAAGTTGTTGGAGAGAACTACGGAAACAAATCCAAATCGGACTTTCAGAGCATTGACGCTATCGAAAAGACCTGCGGACAGACATTCTTGAACAGAACAGTAATGAAAAACGGTATTATCGGAAAAGCGTTCATTACAGTCCGGTGGATGGGTTAAGAGAACTCCTGCGGATATTTATTGGGCAGGTCTGAAACGGTATGGTATTTTTACCGGAGGTAGCTTATCACTTTCGGAGTACATAAGGATTTCCTGTGCTATGAAAGACAAAAAGACTACTCTCAAAAAGCTCGGAAATAGAAAGGATAATGCAGAAGAAAAATGAGTGCGATGATAAAAACGCTGGCGACTTATTCAAAATGCAGTTTTGGAAAAATGCCCTTGTATTTCGATAAGTGGATGGAGAATCTGTCTATAAACCCTCACAAAAAGCTGAAGGGAGTTCTTGCAAGAACAGATTATAGAAAAATTGCAAGGGCAGTTTGCTTGCTTTGTGTTCTTGAAATGGGTATAACTGAATTTCTTGATTGTGAATCATTTAGAGATTTAGGGGCGATTATAGATAAATTCTCTGAAGCTGTGCAGCAGGATTATTGGCTTGCCCTTTGCCTTTTTCTGACTTCATTTATGTAATTCGTACCGTTTATAACATCATCATTTCGGATGGACAGAATGAAGCAGCCAATGATGAATTGGAAAGGTTAAAACCTGAACTTAAAGAGCTTGCGGATATAGATGTTGATTTCATTCTGAATAAGCTCGAAGTGTTTACGAATCCGCTTCTCAAAAAGTTCTTGAAGCAGTCGCAGGATCTGATGATTGTTGGAGATATTGAAGGACTCAAAAAGTGTATTAACAATCGAGAAGTACAGCTTAAGGGTACAAACAGAGCCAAGACCACACATCCGGGAGAATTTGATGTTAATGAGTGGATTGGCGGTGGAGAGCTTGATTATCGTTTCTTCAATGCAAGAACGATAGTCAGAGATATTTTTGAAAGCGAGGGTAAGACTGATGTTAAATCCAAATAATGACAGATTAGATTACGGTCAGGTTCTTGCACCTCCGGACAAATATAGACTTGATTTTGCGATAGGAACAACATACTCGCTTGATTTGGATGCTCTTGTCGGTGCTTGCATTGTTTCTCGGCTTATCTGAGGAAACTGACAGCGATTTGATGAAAAATCCGATTTGCCTTTTTGGAAGCATTAAGAGCGACCGGAGATAAAGTCGTCCTGTTTTGTGAGGGTGGACAGATTCACGCCCGAATAGTGTTACACCACTATATATCTTACTTGAAAAATGGTATTTCAGGTAAATACAGCAAAGCGTAGAGGAATTGCAAAGTTCCCTCTGTTTCATCCGAAATTTTGGCTACTTAGATATGCCGATGAGCAGAACAATCCTTTTGTATAGAGTAGTTGTACTGAGCAGAAATCTGACATTCGACAGAAGCTGGGATATAACCTTTTGTATGGATGGTAAAGTAAACGCCAGAAAGACTTTTGAAAACAGCTCCCTGTCGGAGATTTCTTGTCGTATCTTGTCGATCAGTTGCCTGCCGATGAAAATGCAAAAGTAAAACAGAAAAAGATAAGAGCAATTCAGCGTGAACTGCCATTTGTTCATTTTTGATTTGAACTCAAGAGAATTTGACGATTTTGAATTTCTTCCTGTTGGAATTAAGAACAGTAACGGCGGATTCCACTCAACAGAGGATGAGCCGTTTAATCCGCTGTTTAATGATTCCTGTCACGAGGTTTTGGTTATGTCGCCGTTCCTCAGCAACTCTGTAATCCGTGAATTTAAGGAAAAGAAATGCTATATCAACCACACGGATTATATGTTGTTCACAAGAGCAATGTCGCTTGGTAAATTAAATGCTGAGGATTGCAGAAATTTTTAGAATTTTTCACAATGAAGGACGCTGTTGTAGATGGAGAGTCCGCCATTTCAGAAGATGAACAGCAGGTACAGAAGCAGGATATTCATGCTAAAGTGTATATGGTGCGTAAAAATTCGACCCTATCTGTATTTAGGTTCGCTTAATGCGTCGCATAATGCTATGTTCGGTAATATCGAATTTATGATGTTGCTGAAAAGCAAGAACCGTTATTTAAATATGACAAAACTCTCCGAAGCATTATTTAATGGTTCAGAGGATAACCCATCAAATCCTTTTCAAGAGGTTTTTTTCTTACAAGTGAGATTGCCGTGGACGAGGAAGAAGAAAAGCAGAATTTGCTTGATAGCTACATAAAAGAGATAAACCGATTAAAGCCGACCGCAAGAGTTATCCCGAACGGCGAATACTTTGATTTGTCGGTTTGCTTTCCTGATATGATTGAAGCAGAATACAAAGTCAGTATCTCACCTCTGCTTTTCTAATAAAACCGAAATAATATCGGAAAAATATATTGTTTAAGTCCTTAGTCATTAACGCAGCTCTCAGAGTTTTATAAGATTTCTGTAAGCTACGGGAAAAGGACAGTTGAGCGAATCATTATTATTCCGACGGAAGGATTGCCGGAAGATAGAGAAAAAGCAGTCGTATCAAGTGTTGTTATGACAAAGAATGCTTTTTACAGATATATTGCATTTCTTCTTGGCGACATCTATGCGTTGGGAGCTTTGGAAGCTGCTTTCATCCGCAGAGAGTTCCATAATGAATCATTCAAATTCGGCTGCCCGTTTGCCGGCTCTGTATGAGAAAAATGCTCCAGACGGCAGCAACAGCTCCAGAAAGATTTAAAGAGATAGATTACTTAGTGAAAGCAATATCTTTGGACGGTGTTATTCCGGAGAATTTTGAAGAACTGTATACCACATTTAAAAAGGCGGTGAAACTGGATGGCTGATGTAAATGTTGCAGGTCAGTTAGATGAAATTGAAAAACGAATTATGGCTGGACTGAAAGATTTTCAAAGAGCCACCGTTAATCGTATTGATGAATTGTATCGTGCAGGACAAATACGTGTTTTAGTATCGGACGAAGTAGGTCTTGGAAAAGACCCTGATTGCACGTGGTACGATAGCAAAACTTGCGAAATTGCAGAAGGAGTCCGGAGATAATCTCGTCAAGGTAGTTTATGTTTGTTCCAATGCTTCGATAGCAGAACAGAACCTAAACAAACTCAGAATTACGAGTGAGCTGAAAACGGAAAGCACAAGTTCCTCCCGCTTGTCTATGCAGCATTTGAATATTTTTTTAAGCAGGAAAAATGACACAGAGCTACTCAACCGTTACATACAGCTTATTCCTCTTACTCCTGATACATCTTTTCCGAATGACTTCCGGTGCGGGTACAGTATCGGAAAGAGCATTGATATACGCAATTTTAAGAAGAATGCCGGAGCTTTCAATGTATCGAAAAAGCATTGGAAGTTGCTATGGAGGATTATGCGGTTAGTGCTTGGGATGGTTAGCTAGAGATTGGTATGAAACACAGGTAAAAGAATGCGATAAAACTTCCGTGGAAAGTACCTTGCGTATATGTTGGAGAAATTATCGGCAGAGCTGAATATGCAGGCGGACGGTAAGAATAACATTCTTGATATGATAATCTCAATGTGCAAGCAGATTAAAAGCAACGGATATAAGCAGCAAAATAACAATGCTGTTATCGGCAAGCTGAGAGTGATTTTTGCAAAAATCAGCTTTAGACAAACTTGAACCTGACCTTGTAATAATGGACGAATTTCAGAGGTTCAAATATCTGATAAACTCGGACTCGGACACAGAAACGGGTATGCTTTGCAAATAAGTTCTTTAATTCCAGTAAGGTCAGAATGCTTCTGCTTTCGGCAACACCGTATAAGATGTATTCAACCCTTGAGGAAATAGACGAAACACAGGTCGATGAGCATTACTCTGAGTTCTTTGATGTAATGAACTTCCTTAACATATCGGAAAAATGAGAAAGCTGAGTTTAAGACGGTATGGAGCGATTACTCCGTAAAAACTGAAAGAATTGTCCGATGGAGATACAACCGTTCTGTCTGCGAAAAAAATGCTGCGGAGGACGCAATGTATCAGCACATTTGCAGAACTGAGCGTATTTCAGCGTCAGAAAATGCGGATATAATTGATGACCAAGATGTTGCAGCTCCGCTTAGTGTTATGGAGCAGGATATTAAGTCCTATGTTCAGGCACAAAAGTTACTTGAGGATATAGGAGCTTCATTTAATGTTCCGGTTGATTATGTGAAGTCAACACTGTATCTGATGTCGTTTATGCGTGACTATCAGCTTAAACGCCATATTGAAAAAAATACTTTGCTGACCATCCTGATGAAGTAGGCAAAGTTAATAAGGATACATTTTGGCTCAAGAGAAGAACGCTTGACCGATATGACAAAGTGCCGAATAACAATGCACGACTTGACAGAGTGATGTCACATACATTTAAAAGACAATGCGGAGCTTCTCTTGTGGGTTCCTCCGGCACGTCCATATTATCAGCTGCAGGGTGTATTTAAGAATGTATCTGATTTTTCCAAAACACTTGTGTTCTCATCGTGGGAAATGGTTCCCCGAATGATTGCAGGCTTATTGTCTTACGAAGCAGAAAGAAAAACGGTTGGAAAACTGGGCAAAGGCAAATGAGGATAAAGAAGCACATTATTTTCTATAACGGAGAAAAGCGTTATCCTTCTGCTCGATTGAGTTTTTCGGTAAGCAATGGAATGCCAAACGCAATGACCTTATTTTGCTTGATGTATCCGTCGCAGTTACTTTCAAGATGTTATGACCCGATTGATTGTATAAATAGAGGACTTACACTTAGGGAAATTGAGAAAGAAATCAAGGGTAAGATAGCAGATAAACTTGCAAAAATACGAAACTACGACTTCGGGTGTGCAGGATAAACGCTGGTATTATATCGCTCCATTCTTACTTGACGGAGCTGGGTATGTTACTACTTGGCTGAACAGCGACAGCGAATTAACCTCTTATGATGATGAAGATGAAAATACCAAACGACAGAAAGGTTTTCTTACCCATTTACAAGCACTTAAAGAGCTTTATTATGAAACGGATTACGGAAGAAAGTGCAATCTCGGCAAAAAGCCGGATGACCTTTTAGATGTACTGACTGATATGGCAATCGCTTCTCCTGCGATTGTAATTAACCGAAACTATCAGACCTATTGTAAAAAGGGTGAATCTTTTCCGAGCTTTCTGCCAAGTCAGATAGCCAAAATTTTTATCAACAGAATGAATACTGCGGAATCTACCGCTATGATAGAATTGGCTTGCGGAAAGAAGTCGGATGACGCTCATTGGCAGAATCTCCTTACCTACTGCAAGCAAGGAAATCTGCAAGCAATGTTTGATGAGTACGCTCATCTGATTACAAACGGCTTGGACGCTGATAACAATTTAATCGATAATCTACATCATTCCATTGCAACATCAATGGATGTTAGAACAACGATTTATACTGTAGATACTTTTAACAGTTTTAAGGCAAGAGCTACTGGAGGAAAGGATAAAAGCTTATGGCACTTCGTTCTCACTTTGCGGTTGCCTTTACAAAGGGCGATGGAAAAGAGAAAGACGCAGACCGAAAAAAGTAATAAGAAATGCGTTCAACTCTCCGTTCAGACCGTTTGTGTTGGCGTCCACCTCTATTGGACAGGAGGATTGACTCACAACTACTGCCGACGAATTGTTCATTGGAATCTGCCGTATAACCCGATTGATTTGGAGCAGCGAGAAGGAAGAATAAACCGCTTTGAGTGTTTGGCTATCCGACAGAATATTGCCAAGCGATACGGTACAGTTCCGTTCACAAAGAACATTTGGAAAGAAATGTTTGAAGAAGCGGCAAAGGTCGAAAATGGTGGCGAGGGTTCAGACCTGATTCCATTTTTGGGGACTTACCGAAAAAGGAAGATATGGTAAGGATTGAGCGAATTGTTCCGATGTACCCGTTCAGCAGAGATGAGCTGGCATACGAAAGACTTATCAAAATACTTTCACTCTATCGTCTTACATTAGGACAGGCTCGTCAGGAAGAACTGTTAGAGTACATTTTTAAGAATTGTGATGACCTGGAGGATATGAAGAACTACTTTATAAATCTGAGTCCGTATTATAAGAATCACTAAGGAAGGAGTGCGATGAATATGAACCTTATGAACTGTTCCGTTACATATCTCTTGGGGTATAGGAACTGTTATAGAGCAAAAAGAAAAACTACATTAAAAATCAGTTTTCCGATTGGCGAGAAGCAGTTCGTCTATCCGGGACGCATTTGAGAAGTTCCTGAAATGTGAAGATACGAGTATGCAGGGTCAAATCGAAGAAGAAATTGCTCACAAAAAGCAGCAGGAAATCTTGAAACAACAGGAACGGCAACAGAAAAATTGAAGAAATCTCTCACCCGTTCCGGTTGTGAATACTCGGAATGGAAAAAAAGAAAAACTATCCGAAAGAAAAACATCGCTTTCAAAATGTAATTACTGCGATGGTGGGAAAAGAGCAAAAATGGAATCGGGTATTTGTGTGCTTTGCAGCGATGAACTGATAGGATACAACATCGAGGTGGCACGACATAGTTGGTGCTGTAATGAGAAAGCTCCTTGCAGTCAGTATTATGACGGTATCATTGACCGTGAAACCTTAGATGAGCAAAACGATGACTATGGATTTGTATGTTATGAAAGCCAAATGCTCAGGAACTGGGCAGCTTTTTGCCGGATTTGTGCTTACCGGAGAAAAACAAGCAGAAGCCGATGAAGCTGAGCAAAGTTCAAATTAACAGCTTGGCGATTTTTAACATCGAGAGAGCCGTATACCCGGAAGCTGACAGATTTGTTTTCGGCGTGTTCCTTGTGGATGAAGCCTATGAAGGTGATAATCGTGATGAGGGTTATGTGACCACTTCATCGAAATACAAGATAAGTCTTACGCAGAAAGAGGCAAAGAAAATCTTGTTTTTGGAATTACTATCATAATGAAAACTCTCCTGAAAAAGGTGGCTTGGGGTCAGGGTTATATAGATACATTTCTGATATTCAAGCTGCAAGTATTCTTTATGATATTTGAAAGTAAAAGCAGGAGCGAAGGACGAGAAACTGGCAAAGGAATTTCTCGACCATTTCTGCAAAATCAACGCTATAAGAGTTGATGACCTGCCTGTGTTGAATGGCGCATTAACAATATAAATGGATAGTGTCAACTAAAATATGAAAAACGTTATTAAGAAAAAGCACTTTCATACCTTGAAAACTGTAAATATTTTAGGCTGTTTTAGCAGTACGCCACCCTTGACAGCACAACAAGAACTGCTGGAAGGTCATTACCGACTGGCGAAGATGATGAGAACAGTTAGTTCTTCTCCGTCACTTACAGCAGTGTAGCAGTTCTTTTATGAGCCATCAAGGGTAGCTGCTTTGCGCGGTGGCTGTTTTCTTACCTCTGGCTCAGAATCTAAGAACAGTTAGAGCCTTTTGGCCTGTTGCATTTTTAATATTTGTTGTTGCCCTAGGAATATTAGTAGTTGCCATTTACCGGCATGTTAGAAGCATCTTCGAGTTTGTCTACTTTGTTTTAAAACTTTATAGCCAGCATGTTTATGTGGGCGAAGGAAGTTGTAGTAGGCAACCCAAAGGGATAGGTCATAGTTGGCACCATCGATGTTATCAAAACCGTTGGAAGGTCTGTAAGACTGTTTATAAGTTCGGTTGAGTCTCTCAATCATCTGTTTATAAGGACGGAACGCTTTGGAGACAACATCGTCGTTGGTAAGTCCAATAACCTGAGTGATATCAAAGTTTATTTTTACATTTTGTCGGATATCTGGTAACCGATGATGGAACGTTTGGCGGCATCCATGATGAACCAGATATAGCCTTTTAATTCCACGAATCTTAATGTAGGTTTCATCAGCAAGGAACGGAAGCTATGTATAAACTGGGAGTTGTAGGGCTGATGTGATTGTTTGTAATCTAAGTGACGTCTCTGCTTTTTGCATTGCTCATAGGCTTAGCTGCTTTCGCAATGCGCCTCTGAGCAACGCAAAAACGGAGCTGATTTCTATGATTTTATTAAAGAATCACATCAACCAATAGCGCAGAAGGTAGGGGCTATCTTTAATTTGGCTTTAGCAATGTTTATTTGCATAAATTTAAGTACCAGCTACGAATGATAAATTTAAGCGAGCGCGTTAGGCGGAGCGAAGCGGATGCCGGAGCGAGTCTGAAATGTTATCATTCGGAGCGTCACTTAGGGCAGTTTATATAACTCGACAAATTAGAATTTTGCGGAGGTAATTATTTGAGATATATACTTTTACTGCGTGGAATAAATGTAGGTGGGAAGAATAAGGTGTCTATGAGTGACTTCAAAGAACTTTTGAAAAATTCAGGGTTTAAGAATGTTATTTCCTACATAAACAGTGGAAATTTGTTTTTTTGATAGCGAGGAGGACCAGGAAAGTTGTGTCAGTAATATAAGGTATTTATTAGAAACTAACTGCGATTTTTCTATTCCATTTGCCTTACTCACCAAAGAAGAGTATTTAAAAGAAAGAGAAAAACTACCTGATTGGTGGAATGAGGATTTGGCAAGAAGAGATATTTTATTCTTTTCAAGTGATTTAGACAAAAACAAGCGTTCTTGATTTTTTTAGATAAAATTGTTTTTTTATAATGAAATAGTATATGTTGGAAAATGTGCGGTATTTTGGGGAAAAATATAATGAGTCAGAATACCTGAAAAACATCCTACCATAAGAAATTGATGAAACAAGATTTTTATAAAAAATTACAATCAGAAATGGTAATACATTTGAAAGGATAGCAGAAATTCTTGAAAGTGAATAGTGTATATGGAGGTATTTATGTTTTGATTTTAGTATACTATCTACAAAAATACAAAGTCAAAAAAATGAGAGAAGAGGATGCGCCAATTATTTTTAATTTGTTATCCGAAATCCATTATATTTTTGAGTATTGTCCACCAAAACCAAGCATCGAATCTGTACTCAATGATTTGAGGGCACTACCACCGGGGAAGAGCTTAAATGATAAGTTTTACCTGGGATTTTTTAATGATAATGAGCTGGTGGCAGTCATGGATTATATCGTATCTTTCCCACAAGAGATCACTCTTTTCATAGGATTATTTATGGTGGATATTAAAGAGTCCGGGAAAGGAATAGGCAGCTCTATAATTGATGAAGCCTTTAACTGTTTTTTTAAGCGAGAAGGATATGTAAAAAGTGAGGCTTGCCTATATGAAGGGAAACCCCAAAGTAGTAGATTTTTGGCAGAAATGCGGGCTTTTGCTGAGACCGGAATTGAAAAAAAGAAAATGAACATGGAGTAGCTGTGGTTTTAGAGAAAATAATTTGAATTATAATATAAAAGGAGAAGGCTAATGACAAGAAGAAGAAAGAGCAGAAAAATGGTTTAGAGGTATCCCAAATGCTGAACTAATAAAGCATGGAAGAAAAAAATGAATATATGTGACAAGGCAGCAAAGGGAGATGATGACTGATATTTTTTTGATGTCAGCAGTGGCTTGTATTTCATTGTTAGTGATGTGTGGTAAATGATATTTGATCTTTATAGTAGGATTAATTAATTACATTTCTGGAGAGAATGCCGGAAAAAAATTATTATATTGGTATTGCTATATATAGGAGTGGTTATAGTCTTTTTAGTTATAATATATCCTTTTAATATCTGCTATTTTTAGATAAGAATAAATATATCAAATCTGAAGCAGAAAAAGATTATTAAGGCTATAGAAAAACAAGGCGAAATGAGAAATATAGTGAAGATTTTTTATAATGATATGGAAGAAGGCTATCTTCAGTTTGACAATTTTAATTTTAAGCTTGCAATCATACAAGAGTTGATGTATGACTTAAAATGTATTACAACCTGAGTTTGATATTTATGAATTTGCAAAAGAGTATAAGGGTAAAGAGATTGACACAGAAAGTGATACTGTAATTGAGCCTGCACTTGAGTATTTTAAGAACTTGCAGATACCTAAGAGCTTAGCAAAAAGAAGTCGGATCATTTTTACGATGGATGGCGGCAATGAAGTGTATATGAATATCATTCCGCAGTGGGACGGCGAGGACGGGTATTTTGATTTGAATGATGTAAGCCTCACGGAGCTTAGACAATTTCCAAATCTAACTGAAGCAACCATTCTGACGGATGATTTTGATAAAATAAAGAAGATATTCGATGCAGCAGGTATTAAGGTGGAATTATTATAATATAAGAAATAGTGAGGTAACAATGGACTATATACAAGATAGAAAATAGCAATATTTTTGTTTGGCTTACATGACAGCAAGATAGAGAAAATCACATTTAAGGATAATGTTTTAACTTTTGCACCTTAATAAAATATTTCAATATACAGAAGACGAAGAAAAAAATATATTCAGGAGAAGTTTTTATTTTATGGCTGTGATTTAGATGAATGTAGTAGTTTGATATTTACAGAACAGTTTATGAAGGTGATTTTTTTCGGGAAAAAGCCGTTAGTTTACAAGATTACATAAAAAAAGTATTCAAACGTAGAGTTTGAAATTTTGACAGAAGGATACTTTGGATATTGTACAACTTATACAGGATGGATTTGGGAAGAAGGAAAAAAGCCTGTGTCAGGAATTATGTATATTTGGAATAACGGTGATATGGTATATCATATAAATTAGAATTTGTATTTTTACATATTAACAGTCAAATAGATTGAGATAAACCACATAAAAGGAGGCAACAAATGACTACAAAAATGCTAAGTACCTTGAAAAGCAATGTAAAGAAA
>BNJV01002162.1_pt1 | contig 81172 bp, 122 predicted proteins | sample 8540591 | NCBI WGS metagenome assembly BNJV01 (sample SAMD00202457, study PRJDB9452) | human saliva metagenome | host: Homo sapiens | reverse complement strand
TCTAATATGCCGGCAACGCAAACGCCCCCGCAACCACCATTTTTGTCACCGGATAAAACGGCATTTTACTTGCTGTTTCTTCGCTGGACAAAACGGTAAATCGGCGTGAGTCCCGCTGCTGTCCGCTAAACATAAAGATCCCGCACAATGCATCATTCCAACACTTTCGCTGCCAGCTTTATCTGCACCGTTATCGACAACTTCGGCGACATCGGCGTCAGCTGGCGCTTGTCGTGCACTGCATAACGGAATTGGGGCTTGGCAGGTAACGCGTGGCTCACGATGAAACCGCTTTTCGCGCACCTTTTATGCTCGGATCTCTGCCCGCCTTCCCTCGCCGTTGCGGGCATATTGAAAGTATGGCGGGAAGCGAAGAATGGCCAATGGCTGCGTTTACCGTGCCGACATAGTCATCGAAAACTGGCGGCCGCCGCCTTCCTGCATACGCCGTGAAAAATATACGCGATCAAAACGCCTTGTGGCTGAACTGTAGAATACCTGAGTGCGGAGGATTGGGCTGTAAACAGCGCACGGCAAAACCGACTCCGCAAACCGACGGAACGGCGAAATGTTCTGGCTGATGGGTTTTTTGACGACGCAGCGGCGGCCTGTTACGGAGAAAAACTATGCCGAACTGATTGATTTTTGACACCGATGCCTTCAGAAAACGGCTGGGGCTGCCGTTCAAAAATGCACCGGAATGGCTGCTGTTCGGCTACCGAAGCCCGATATGGGCAGATTGGCTGAGAATGGCAGGACGCAGGCGAACCGATAACCCCGTTGTTGGCGGAGGACGATTATCGCAGCCCATGGAAACAAGGGCTCCGCCATTCTTTCAGACTGTGTGACGAGCGACTGGCGACAGTACAAACCGGCCCTTGGCTGGTTCTGGATACCGTTTGTCCCTCAGGATGAGTTTGACCGCCTACTGCATTTTTCCAGACGCAGCTGATATGTCGCGCAGGATAGCCTTCGTCCGTGCCCAACTTTCAGAGCAAAACCGTTTTTCTGGCATCTATCATCCGCAGGACGAACTCGGCGCATTTGACAAATTGTCAGCTGTACGGCAGATATCTATTCCCCGTCGAATTGGCAACAGCTCATCGCGCCTGTCCGAAGAATTGACGACAAGCCGTCTGAACCGCATCAGCGGCTGCACATTGGCAAACATTGCTACCGGGCACAGCCGGTGGGCGGCTGGGCAGCTGGCGGGACGGCCTGTTCAGGCAACAAACGGCATCGTGAAAACCAGTCAACTGTACAAACACCGCTAAATGGCGCGCTTGATTTTAAACCTTTTCAGGTGGGAACAGCAACATGAAAACCGCACAAGAACTGCGCGCAGGTTAACGTATTCATGGCGGAACGACCCGATGGTGGTACAGAAAACCGAATACCACAAGCGGCCGCGCCCGCCAGTCAGCATGAAACCTAGAAACCCTATCGGCGACCAGCCCGTGACGAAGATTGCGACTGTCGTCATCCCGGCTCCGCAAAAACCGTACGCTATTTTGCCGACCCGATGTACGCCCTCATGGACGAAGAATTCAAACCAATATGAAATCGGAAGCCGACAACATCGGCGACGCGCTGATTCATCGTCGAGGCATGGAAGACGATGCGTGGTAACCTTCGACGAGGCAACCTGATTTCTGTGGAACTGCCACCATCATCGTGCGCGAAGTCACTAACCGGAGTTGCGTTAAAGGCGATCGCGCAAAGTGATGAAAACCGCCCGTCTGGTCGGCGGCACCGAAATCCCGCCAAGTCCACGTGGAAAACGGCGACAAAATTGAAATCGACACCCGTACCGGTGAATTCCGCAAACGCGCATAACTTGGGCTAAATCCCATTCATCAGAAGGCCGTCTGAAAACACAATTTCCTTTTCAGACGGCCTCTTCGATCGAGGCTCACAAAACACAGCCTGCCTTGCTGAAACGGCCGCCACCATATCGGCTTAACACATTTTCCAAATCAAACCGCAAAAGCCGGTTTGTCGCTTTTCAATATCGCAGTCGCAATCGCCCTGAGGCCGTCTGATGGTGCAGCGTTTCAGGCGGCCTCTTACGCAAACACGCAGCCGCTATAATCTCATCCTTTCCGCCAGCCAACGCCGCTTTCAGACGGCCAAAGACATAGTGGCATCTCCGACCCACCTTCGATACCGGGCGGCGATTCGGATACCGCCCTGTTTAAACCCATCTGAAGAGAACAGCTATGATTACTCCGCACAAGCCGTCTGAACGCCTGATTAGCAATAATGAATTGTGACGACGAAATGACCGATTTGATGCGTCAATCGCGAGCGCCGGTGCCGCCGAACAGATTGCCGCCATCCTGACCGGCCTGAGGATTAAAGTCGAAACGGTTTCCGAAAATCACTCGCGGCTGCAGGCCGTATGCGCGAATTTGCTACCCCGTTCCGTAGCGAGACAAAAGCGGCTGGTCGATATCGTCGGCATAGGGCGACGAAGTGAGAAAACCGTCAATATTTCCACCACGGCCATGTTCGTCGCCGCGGCTGCCGGCGCGAAAGTAGCCACGCGGAGCCGGTCGTGCCTCTCATCCAGCGGTGCTGCCGACGTCGTCGAGCAAATGGGCGCGAAACCGATTTAGCCCGAACAAGTGGCTGAACCATTGAAGGAAACCGCATCGAGCTATGTTTGCACCCAACCACGCCATGTGCTGGGTGCGACTATGCTGCCTCGTGCGCTCCCTCGGCTTCCGCATTTGCAACATCTTGACTAACCAATCCGCGCGCGCGCCCAAACTAACTTTTTAGGCGTGTGCACAAAGATTTGTGCGGCATCCTCTCACGCGTTCTGCAAACAACTGGGTTCTCGACAGTGTTTGGTTGTTTGCGGTCTGACGGCCTGGATGAAATCACCCTCACAGGCGAAACTTATGGCCGAACTGAAAGACGGCACCATCCGGCTGAACACACCACTTTTCGCCTGAACAGTTCGGGCCTGCCGTTGCAGCAATCTGGATGAAATCACAGTAGCCGACAGCCGGGAATCGCAGTCCATGATGAACGCCGTGCTGGCGAGTGAAGTGGCGGCTCGGCGATATCAGCCGCCAACGCCGCCGGCAGCAGCGCGGCAATGTCGCCCTCCTCCTGACGGAGGTGCAAGCTGCGGCGAGGGAGGCCATAGACAGCAGCCGCGCCAGCGGAACAGGAAGAATTCATCGCCACTTTAAAAGAGCGAGTAGAACGATACGGGTTCTTTTTGATACTGCGTGGTGAGTGATCCGGTCGTGCCCGGGATTGGCCTCGCGACCTGGCCTGGTACAGAACTTCCCGTGAGTATCGCTACAAGACCCGCTGCAAGCTCTCGAACCAAAGGCAGCCTGAAAACGGCTACTTCTGCACCACGCTTAACGGAGAACCACTGAACCTAACCGACAAAAAATCCTTCTTACCGGCGGCAGTAGCGGCATCGGTGTCGCCCTGGCGAGAAAGCCCTGCACCGTCGCGGCGCACACGTGCTGACCTGCGCCCGCCACCTGCCGGAACCGCTGCCAGACGGCATTACCCCGCCGCTGCGATTTATCCCTGCCCTGCCGAACGACGACGCTGGCCGCATGGGTGCGCGACGAACATCCCGATACCGCCGTTTTAATCAACGCCGCCGTGCAGCGCACGCTTGATTTTGTCGGCGGCGAACGCGCAGCCCTGCTGCAAAACCTCGCACAGGAGCTGGCGGTCAACCTGAAGCCCCTGTTGCCCTGACCGCCGCGTTGCTGCCCGTGTGGCAGTTTTCAGCCGCAGGCCGCCGTGGTCAACATCACCACCGGTCTTGCCCTCGCGCCGAAAAGCGCCCCTGTTTACTGCGCTGCCAGAGCGCAGGACCGCACAATTCACCCGCGCCCTGCGCTACCAAACGGAAGCCGCCGCGCCACACATCCGCGTACAGGAAATCGTGCCGCCCTGGTTGACACCCGCATGACCGCCGGACGCGGCAGCGGCAAGCTCAGTCCCTGAAGCGGTCGCTGATGCAGTCGTCCGCGCCATTGAAAGCGGTCGCGCCGAGACCCGCATCGGCAAAATACACCTGCTCAAATGGCGCTGCGCCTCGCCCCATCCGCCGCCTACCGCATTTTTGCGCAACGAATAACCCCGTTCATTCGCACGGCAGCCTGAAAAACGGATTTCCCTCCTTTCAGGCTGCCTTTAAACCAAACAGCACTCATCTTGCCCACACAAACGCTCCACCACGCCAGCGCGAGCCTGAAAGGCGTCCATACGCTTTTGCAGCGAATTAGAGCCGCTTTGCATGGTCAATAAAAACATGCCCCCACCCTACGCCCGCCAAAGCTTTATTGTTTTGATGTCGGCCCGTATCGGAATCTGTTTGTCCGTTATCTGCGGTAATAGTCGAAGGCCGTCTGAAAGATATGTTTCAGACGGCCTTCTTTATATCAAACAGGTTATCCCTGGGAATTTCCGGTTTATTTGCTCATTGCTTAAAAGCATCCGCGCGGGTGGCGATGACTTCGTCAATCAGGCCGTATTCTTTTGGCGGCTTCCGAAGACATGAAATTGTCGCGGTCGGTATCCCGTTCGACTTTTTCCAAAGGCTGGCTGGTATGCTTGGCCAACAATTCGTTCAGTTTCGCTTGATTTTAACTCAGTTCGCGGGCATGAATCTCGATATCGGAAGCCTGTCCGCCCGCCCGCCGCTAATCAGGCGTGGCTGGTGAATCATGATGCGGCTGTTCGGCAGGGCGAAACGTTTGCCTTTCGCACCGGCAGACAGCAAAGAATGCGCCCATGCTGGCAGCCCGGCCGAGGCACAGGGTGGATACGTCCGGCTTAATGAAATTATGGTATCGAAACACCGACATGCCGGCGGTTACCGATCCTCCGGGCGAGTCGATGTAAAAGAAAATGTCTTTATCGGGATTTTCGCTTTCAAAAAACAGCATTTTGCGCCACAACCAGATTCGCCGTATGGTCGGTAACGGGCCGACCAGGAAGATGATGCGTTCTTTCAACAGGCGTGAATAAACATCGAAAGCCCCTTTCACCGCGCCCGCTTTGTTCGATAACGGTAGGAATCAGGGTGTTGTTGGTAATTTTGGGAAACATCTCGGCTCCTTTTGTTTAAAAAGCACCAAAGCGCATCGGCAGCTTCGGTGCTTGTTTCGCTTTTCAGACGGCCTTAGGCTTGGTTGCCCATGACTTCGTCGAACGACAAAGCTTTTCGGTTACTTTGGCTTTGCCCAGTACAAAGTTGGTTACATTGGCTTCAACAGCCATGAAGTCGAGGCCTTGCAGACGGCTGTTGTCTGCGTGATACCAATCGATGACTTCTTGCGGATCTTCAGTAGCTTTCGGCAAAGTCGGCGATAACTCGCGATCGATTCGTTTCTGCTCGGCTCCAATCCGTTGGCTTGTACGACTTCGGCCAGGATCAGACCCAACTTGACGCGGCGTTCGGCCTGTTCTTTAAAACATATCGAGCGGCAAATCCAAGTTTTTCGCATCGGCCATGCCTTGGTTGATGAAGTTCGTTTTACTTTCCGCAGCCAGTCGGGCGGCTTCTCGTTAATCAGGGCGTTCGGCACCTGCACCGCTCACGGCAAGCAGTGCTCCATTGCGGCTTCTTTTGTTTTTGCTGTCTACGCGGCGTTTTACTTCGCGCTCAACGTTTTTCTTCACTTCCCGCGCGCATGGTTTCGATGTTGCCGTCGGCAATGCCCATGCTTTGGCAAAGACTTCTGTTCACTTCCGGCAGCACCGGCTCGGCTACGTTGCGCACGGTAATGGTGAAGACGGCGGTTTTACCGGCAACTTCTTTGCCGTGGTAATCTTCGGGGAAGTTTACTTCGACGTCTTTGCTTTCGCCTTCTTTCAGGCCGTTCACGCCTGCTTCAAACTCGGGCAGCATTTGGCCTTGTCCCAATACGAAGGCGTAGTTTTCGGCAGAACTGCCGGCAAAGGCTTCACGTCGATTTTGCCTGCGAAGTCGATGATGACGCGGTCGCCGTCTTTGGCCGCGCGTTCGGTGTGGCTGAAGCGGGTGCGTTGCTGACGCAGGATGTCGATGGTTTTTCAACTTCCGCATCGCCGACGGAGGCGGTCACTTTTTCAACTTCCTGGCCGGACAAATCGCCGACTTTCACTTCGGGGAAGACTTCGAATACGCCGGAGAACAAGAAGTTTTCTTTGTCGTCTTGACCTTCAACGCCTTTCCAAAACGCGGCATACCGGCGATTTTCCAGCCTTCCTGCAACGGCAGTGTCGGAAGAATACTTTTTGTGCCAATTCGTTCATGACGTCGTTTTGGATGCTGGCGCCGTACATGGATTGAATCATCGACAAGGCTTTTGCCGGGGCGGAAGCCGTCGATGCGGGGCTTTGCGCGCGGTTTGTTTCAAACGCTTGTCGCATTCTGCGTTGATGCTGTTCCAGCGCAGGGACAGCGTTACTTTGCGTTCCAGGTTTTCGCGTTTCAGTGTTACGCTCATCGTAAACCCTTAATGCAGTTAATGGTGTGTATGGGCCAAAGCCCGTTCGGTATGGAAGCCCTGCTCTGCGGGACGGAAAAACAAAAACGGCGAGTTTAGCATATCTTTGTTTTTCTGGCATGACGGCTTGCGTGTCGGCAGAATGCGCTCTCAAGATGCAAAAGGCCGTCTGAAAGGGGTTAGCGGGATATTCCGGACAGGGCGGAATGTCATGTTTTCAGACGGCCTGCATCCTTATTCAGAAATTCGTTCAGAGTCCGCGCGCCATATTTGCAACCCGTATTGTTCGGAGGCATGCTCGAAATCGGCCGCATCCTGTTGCGGAACGGCAATGAATGTAGTAGTCGCCGCCGGTTTGCGCGCTGTAGAGGACGGCACCGGCAGCCAGCAGCACGGGATAGGCGGCCAGCGCCAGTTGGTCGGGCAGCCTTCTTCCATTTGCTCTTCGCTCCATTCCAGTTTGGCGTTGAAGCGGTTGGCGATGTCGGCGATAAAGTCGATAAAGCTTTCCCGTCTTTCCAATCTACGGAAAACAGATGCCAGTGTCATTCACAAATCAGCAGCAAAAAGAAGCTTTCAATGATGCTGCCGTAGTCCAGTTCTTCCTCATCGTCGGTGTTTCTTCCCGTTGGCAATGATGGCATCGACTTCCTCGGGTTTGTCGCGGTAGATAACGCCCAACCATTGCCTCGGAACAGTGCTGCGGCGGACTGTCGTCCGCTTCTTCTTTCCGAATATTCGGATTCTTCTGGCAATACAGCTGGTTCGGTATGCCCAAGCAGCGCGTCGGATTTGTCGGACGGCGCAGCCTGACGTCCGTTTTTACGGAAAAACAGCAATGCCACTAAGGGCGACAACAGCAACAGGATAACTATCCAAAAAAATTTCATGAGGTTTCCTTGTGGTTGGATGATGTTGAAATCGGTCGGGAGGCCGTCTGAAAAACAAGTTTTCATTTTTTCCGCCACGTTTGAAAATCAGGCGTTTGTCTCCGATAAAAACGGATGAACTTATCTTGATATTCGGCAACCGCCGAAACCGTCAACTCCCTACTCATATAGCAGAATACCTTTGTATGAAGGCAGTAAAAGTGGAGTAGCTGTTTTTGCAATTATCACCGCTCCTGCCCGGCCGGCTGCGGCTGCCGCGCCGCGGTTGGCAATGCATCCGCACGTTCGTTGTCTATATGGCCCGCATGACCTTTCACCCACCGCCAAACGATGTCGTGTTCGCCGCACAGTCGGTCGAGTTCGCGCCACAGGTCTTCGTTTTTGACCGGCTGTTTGGCGGCGGTTTTCCAGCCGTTTTTCTTCCAGCCGTGATCCAGTTTTCATGCCGTTTTTAACGTACTGCGAGTCGAGTGGATTTTCGATGCGGCTGCGGCGGTTCAGGGCTTTTCAGGCCTCGATGACGGCGGTCAGTTCCATACGGTTGGTGGTGGTTTCGCTTCGCCGCCGAAGAGTTCTTTTCTCGTGCCGGCCGTAGGCGCACATAATGCGCCAGCCGCCTGCGCCGGGATTGCCTTTTTGCCATGCGCCGTCGGTGTAGAGGTATACGGTTTTGTCGGTGGTGTCTCGCATCATGTTTTTCGGGCTTTCAGACGGCCTTTTGTCTATTCGGCAACAGGTACGACCGTATAACCGCGCCGCAACTCGCATAATCAGGCCGTTTTCGTCGGGCAGGTGGGCGATGCCGACGGCAATCAGGTTTCGGCGTCTGGGGCAGTTCGTTCAGAATTTTCGGCAGCCACGCGCGGCTGCGCGGCAGCAGTACGCTTTCTTCCGCCAATTTGCCAAAAAAGGTCGTGCCTGCGGCGACAATCCTTTACTGTATCTCGCTGCGTCTGCGGAAAGACTCATCAGTTCTTTCAGACGGCCTGAATGATACAGTGCGTATTGCCGTTCGACGGTGGCGGTTTGTTCGGGATGGCGGTTGTTCGCGGCGATGAGTTCGGCAATGCGCGCGGTCGGCAGGGTTTCACAGGACGCGTGATGTCCTGATAACGCTCCAAACCGTCGGCGGGTATGCGGTATTGCTCGGCGGCACGGGACAAGCAGGCGATCTATGCCTCGAGGCCGTCTGAAAGCCCTGCGGCTTGACGGAAGCCTGCAGCATCAGCGCACCCCAAGGCGTCATATCGTCCACACGGGCGGCTGATGCGGCGGTGGCGGGATAGGCACTCAGGCGTTTTCAAGGCGGCGACATTCTCCGCGCCGATAACGGACGACAATTTCCGCCCGCCGTTTTGAAAAGCGCGCCCGCGCATGGCGGCCACACCGCGGCTGTACGCGGCATCGGGCTTGGACGGCATGGCGACTTCGGTTATCAGCTGTCGCTTTGCTGCAGGATGCAGCGGATGTTGTCGGGCAAGGCATCGCCGCTGCGGCCGACGTGGTGCGTTCAAAAGATAAGAATCGGGCTGGCCGGCCTTGCTGATTTTCCACAAACGGCTGTCCATTGCCGGCGTATGCCGTCGAAAAAGCCGCCGCCAATGCGGGGGAACGATAAAACAGCAGCGCAGGCGGCATGTGCGATAAGGCGTTTGCACATTACGGCTGCTCCGGCAAAAGTTTGTTCGGATTCATCATATTGGCAGGGTCGAAAGCGGGCCCTTGACCGCCCGCATCAGGGCGATTTTCGGCAGTGCCCGCACACGCGGCAGCCAGTGGTTTTCACTGACCTATACCGTGCTCGGCGGCAATCGTACCGTCGCAGGCCAGCACGTTTTTCGTACACAATCTTATTGACTGCGTCTTCATAAGCATAAACACCGTTGTCCACCGTTTGCGGCAGGAAAGTGTTGTAATGCAGGCTGCCGTCGCCCAAATGACCGAATACCACGATGTCTATGCCCGCAAAAGCCGCCTGTGGGGCATCGGGCCGCAGTTGACGACAACTCACCTACCCGCGCAATCGGCATGGCGATGTCGTGTTTGATGCTCGCGCCGAGACGGCGCTGAGCGGCAGAAATGTTTCTCGCGCAACGTCCACATATCGCGCCGTCCGCTTTCCGACTGAGTCAAAATACTGTTGTCGAAACCATGCTCCATCAAGGTTTCGGCCAACAGGTCGGCCAAATCGCCACGGGAAAGTGAATCGGTCAATTCCAACAGAATGCCATGGCGCATCGGTCGAGCGGCGTAATACCGCTGTATTCGGACGACAACTCCAAAGCAGCGGCTGGATCAATTCAAAACTACACAGGCGTTCGGCAAAGCGTTCCCGAATCAGGGTCAGCACTCTACCGCCTGCTCGATGCCGTTCACACCCACCCAAGCGGTTTCACGGCTCGGCAGGGGCAAACAGCTTCAGCGTGGCAGCGGTGATGATGCCCAGCGTGCCTTCGCTGCCGACAAACAGTTGGCGCAGGTCGTAGCCCGTGGTGTCCTTGTGCAGCGGATGCAGGTGCGAAACCACTCACCGTTCGGCAGCACCACTTCCAAAACCCATCACCAAATCGCGCATCGTGCCATAACGCAACACGTTCAGCCTGCCCGCATTGCAGGCGATATTGCCGCCGATTTGGCACGATCCTTCGCTGGCCAGGCTGGAGCGAAAAACCCGACCCGCACCTTTCCGCCGCCTGTTGCACGTCGCGCAGCACGCAGCCCGCTTCAACGGTAATCGCATTGTCAGCCGTACTGATACTGCGGATGCGGTTCAGACGGCTCAAATTCACAAACGCCGCCGTGCGGGACGCCGCACCGCAGAGTCCGGTATTGCCACCCTGCGGGTCACGATGCGGCGCTCGAAACAAAAACGCATGATGGTTTTCACTGCCTCCACGCTTTGCGGCTGTAACACCAAATCAGCCGTTCCGGTAGCGCGGCGGCGTTGGTCGGTCAGCAGGCCTGCAGCTCGGACAGAATTTTCCCGCGGCAGCAGCAGGGCGGCAAGTTGTTGGTAACAGCAGACATAGCGTTTGAATATTGACAATGGAACGCGGAATTATATCGGAAAGCAGGACAGGCCGTCTGAAAAAGGTTTTCAGACGGCCTGTCTCCGCATAGGGACGGATAGGCTGATTTCAACCATTCTGAACTGCATCAAACCGGACACGGTCAAAACAAAAAGGAACGCCGAAGCGCTCCTTTTTGAGAATGATGCTTTTACAAAATTATTTGCTGGCAGATGCAGCAGCCTCAGCAGCAGATGCAGCAGCCTCAGCAGCAGATGCAGCAGCCTCAGCAGCAGATGCAGCAGCTTCGCCGGCAGCAGATGCAGCTTCAGTAGCGGCAGATGCTGCGAGATGCAGCTTCAGTAACAGCAGTAGATGCAGCGTTAGTAGCAGAAGCGGCAGCATCAGCGGCTTTATCGCCACAAGCGGTCAAAAACAAAGACATCAGGGCAGCGGCCAAAAGAGATTTTCATATTAAACACCTAACTTTAAAAACAATATTATAGTCAATAAAATATCAAGAAAACACACCATCCGGCTCTGTTTGGGCCAGATGGAAAAATATTTGCAGATTCATGCTGAACGCCGCAATTATGCCCCTCTGCCCCGCAAAAATCAATCATACTTTTGACCTGAATCACACAGCATTAAAGCCTATGCAAAGTAGAATCTCCTGTTTTTGAAACAAAATATATGCAAAGACATATACGAAACATGAGATATTCAACACCGCCCTGGCTATATTTTTCCATTTCTATCACTGTGTTAATCATCATTTTCTGATACCCCGGATTAAACATCCACATAAAATATTTATTTACCACAATATCGGCTTTATACGTAGTAAAAACGCAACAATAATCTTCAACAGCAGGGGGTTGGCTGCATTCCCTAAGCCCCATGCAGATAACTAAGCGCCATACGCGCTACTATGTTACAAATGTAGCTTTTACTAACCTAATTCCGAAAGACATCCGTGATTAAAAAGACACCGTCGTCGGCCTGCATTACGAGAAATGTTTGACGCCAACGACCAGCTGATCGACAAAACAGAGCAGCCGATTGTGTATCTGCACGGCGGTTGCGACGGTATTTTCCCTTAGTCGGAAGAAGCCTACACGACATGGCGTACCGAAGTGATGTCGTATTGCAGCCCGACGATGCTTTTCGGCGAACATGACCCGATCTCATCCGTATCGAATCTGCCGATGCTTTCTGACCGAAGTCAAACCCGGCATGATGTTTGAAGCCGATATGCCTCGACGGCGACGTGGTGGTGTTCCGCGTAGAAGATGTGGCGGAAGGCAAGTCGTGGTAAACGGCAACCATCCTCTGGCACGGCATGAAAACTGTTTTAAAGCCAGAAAGCATCCGCCCGCGACGGCAGAAGAAATCGAACACGGCCATGTTCACGGCCCGCACGGCCATCATCACCGATCAGCCTGTTCCAACATCATTAAGGCCGTCCTGAAACCGATTTTCAGACGGCCTTTTATCTTAACCAGTCTGGTTTTCCCATCTTTTTCAGGCCTTTTTCCTGCCGAACCGGACTTCACCGTACACACACACTGTGCTTTTCCTGCTTTCTTCTATCCAACCTTGGGCAGAGACAGTCCCGCGAAACAGCCGGTTTATCTTGCTAAACAATCTGAACGGTATCAACCGCATCAAATTCGGCTTGCGGTTTTTATGCGCTTACCATTCCCTATTCAGGGCATTTTCAAAATTTTTCACGATATATTCGTGATCCTTGCGATAGCTGGACTTCCCATATAGCACATCATCAACCACACACTCTTCCGCCATTGCAGGAAATCTTGAAATCATTATCGACCCGGCGTTTTCCTCGACCAACAATGCGGCGTGCACCATGCCGTTCGGGATGCACGGAAATCTTCACATTTCTGCACCCACGGCACTTCGCCGTCGCCGTTACTGAAGCCCAACTGATAATGCTCGAACAACTCGCACCCCATCGGCTCGTCCCGATAGGCAATCTTCTCTTTGCGGACAATCCGTTTAAACTCAGGAGAGGCATATTTTCATAAAACCTTGTTCCCGATAAATCTTTTCCACCAAACGGATTTTCTCTGCATCCCGGTCATTGCCCGCCCATGCCGTGCAAACGGCGCAAACGCAGCATAGACAACATCACACCTTTCGTTTTCATATTATTTCCCGTCAAACCAAAATCGCCATATTCTAATTTCCACCATTCGACGGCAAAGTCAAACCTCAAGGCCGTCTGAAAACGCTATAATCACGGCCGCCGCCTTTTCAGACGGCCCGAACACCATCAAGGAAAGCATCGTGGATTTAACCGAAACCCCAAATCGGCAGCGAACCCATCTTTTTAACGGCACATTTGTCACCATCGCCTGCGACACCGTCCGCCTGCCCAACGGCAATAACAGCAAACGGATCGTCATCCGCCATCCCGGGGCGGCCTGCGTTTTAGCCGAAACCCCTGACAACAAAATCGTCTTTGTCCGCCAATGGCGTTACGCCACCGGCCAAGCCCTGCTCGAACTGCCGGCCGGCAAACTCGACGCAGGCGAAGACCCTGCCGCCTGCGCCCTGCGCGAGCTGGCGGAAGAAACGCCTTATGCCGCCGAAAAAGTGGAATTGGCTGCCACCTTCTACACTGCGCCGGGATTCTGCGACGATGTACCTCTACCGCGTTTGCTAACATCACAAAAGCACAAACCCGCATCCCGACCAAGACGAATTTGTCGAAACCGTGCTGCTGGACCGCCAGAAGTACTGCCGCCGTCAGAAACAACGAAACCAAGATGCAAAAACCTTAATCGGCCTGCAGCACTGGCTACCGGCAGGCCGTCTGAAAAGGCCACCAACCGTCTTACCCTGCCGTTTCGACGGCCTCCACCGACAACAGGTATCATCCGCCAGCCGTCAAAGCCACATTAGAAACCTTTATAATCCCTCGCCGTCACCACACCGAAGCAAAACAACGGAGCACAAAATGGACTTTTGGTAGAAAGCGTTTCAGCCATGGTCGAGCAACAACCGTCCGTGGGACGTGTTGACTACGACCTTCGACGCACTGGAAGTTATCCGGCGAAGCCTTTGTCGGCGAGAACAGAAAACTATGCCTACGCCGACCTTGCGCTGACCCTGCCCAACGGCGGTGCCATGCTGGAACGAAAATCGTCGCCCGCATGATTCAGGGGGCTGGCCTTGACCGATATGTGAAAATCGGCACCGGTTCGGGCTATGCCTCAGCCGTCTTATCCAAACTGGCGGCGGAAGTGGTTACCGTCGACATCGACCCCGAACAACAGCGCGCGCAAAAAGCCGTACTGGACGGATTGGGCACGACAACATCGTTTTCCAAACCAACGACGGCCTGATGACGCAAAATGCCGCCGCCCGTTTGATGCCGTATACGGCGGCGCGGTGACGACATCCCCGAAATCCTGAAAACAGCAGCTGCGCGACGGCGGCGCACTGATTGCCGTTACCGGCAGCCATCCCGTTCAGCGCCCCCGCCTGATTACCCGGAACGGCGACAGTTTCAGCGAAAAACACTGTTCGACACCCTGATTCCCAACTTGAACGGCAAAAAGCCGCTCCTTTCGGCGGATTCGATTTTAACCATACTTCCATGATGCAGTTGCGGCCGGGCATTTCACTCGGCTGTTTCTACCAAAGGCCGTCTGAACGGCAAACCGCATTCACACAAAACCGAAAACTGACGTATCGGTCCCGCAATGACCCCGCAACAGCTGCACGACAAACTTCACATCCTCCGATATCCGCTGCTGGACGTACGCGAACCGGAAGCGCCGCTCGCGCCGCCTGCGAAACAGCAGTTCTGATTCCGATGAACGAACTGTCCATGCGCTAAAAACGAATTGCCGGACGGCAAAGAAACTCATCGTCCCATTGCCACCACGGCATCCGCAGCCAATATTGCGCCTCTATCTGGCCGACGCCGGCTTTGAGCAACCGCAAACCTGAAGGCGGCATCGACGCGTGGGCGCGCGAATCGACCCGCCATGCCCTCGCTATTGACCGGCCGCCCTTGAATATCAGCGCCGTCTGGCATAGTTTCAGACGGCCTTATTTGCCTCAACCATTCAAACACGGGTAACGCGCCGGACATTGAATGCTGCGCAAGGCGTGGATACTGCGTTAACTGTTTCAAACCTGGTTTTGATTCGGAACTTAAATTCGATGAACCCTTCCGTGCCCGATTGCTTTGGAAGGCGTATCACCACCGTCTCGATATCCGCCCTCAGTCGACATTGGTTGCGCCATTGCCGCCAGCAGATCCGTGGCCCGTCTTGCGAAAGCAACCAGCAAATTGGTGGATAACTGCGCCCGCCTATGGCCTCTCAATCCGCATCCAGTTGGTCGTTCGATCGCTTTTGAGGAGGTTTGGACAGGTGTCGCGGTGGATGATGATGCTTTTGATCCTTAATCACGCCGCGCGGATGGCATCGCCCGGAATCGGCTGCAACAGGCCGAGATGGACGCGGCCGGTCTCGCTGCTGCTGATTTTATCGGGGCTGAGTTTGACCCTCCACCCAAAATGCCTCCGGCCAGCCCCGCAAAAGTGCATCGCTACGGACACTGGCAGGGTATGCCCCATGCCGACGTTGTACACATCTTCAAAACTGGTCTGTCTTTTCAGTCAAATCGCACCAGATAGGCTTCTTTGAGTTCTCAGACAACAAAACATCGCGCGGCAACAGACTGGACAGCTTTTGCAGCAGGCTTTCGCCCAATCCACCGCATCGTGCCGGTTCATGTTTTGATGAAGCTTCGAATCGCGCTGGCGCGGCTGGAACGGCAAAACTCAGCCAGGCGGCATTCGCCGTGCCTGTTCGAGGTATGATTTCCACCGTATCGCCGGTTTTCAGCGGTGTGCGAAAGCGGAACCAGGCTGTTATTGACCCGCGGCTCATGGTGTTGTTGCCGATGTCGGTATGCACCGCATACAAAATCGACGGGGGTCGCACCTTCGGGCAATACCAATATCTGCCTTTGGGGGTAAAAGTCGTCACTTGCTGGGGAAGATCGACTTTGACATGTTCCAGGAACTCAATCGCATTTGCCGAGCGTGCCTGCAAATCAAGAATGTTTTGCAGCCATTTGTTGGTATTGAGCGTTGCCTGATCGAGTTTGTCGTCGCCGGATTTGTATGCCCAATGGCTGGCCGCCGCTTTTCCGCCACTGCATTCATTCGCGCGTGCGTATTTGGACTTCTATCGCAGGCCGTGCGGGCCGGTCAGCGTGGTATGCAGGCTTTGATAGCCGTTAGCTTTTCGAGATGGCGATATAGTCTTTGAATTTTCCCGGTTTGGGCTGGTATAGATTGTGCAACGCACCCAATGCGGCATAGCAGGCCGGGATGCTGTTGGTAATCACGCGGAAGCCGTAAATATCATCACTTCGTCAGCGCAGATGCTTGTTGCGCATTTTCTGATGGATGCTGTAGAGGTTTTTCCTGCCCTTTGATTTGCGCTTCGATATTGGCGCCGACGAGGCGTTGGCCGAAAGCGGCCAACACTTTGCCCACCACGTCGCGCCCGGCGGAAATTGTTCATGGCTTTTGCAGCGTGCGGTAGCGGCGCATGGATATTTTGGAAAAGCCGAAACTGCAATTCTGATGAAACGGGGTTCAAAACCGATACGGTTTTGCAATCGGGGCATAAATTTCCAGCGTTTTCGAGATGCGGCGGCGTTTTTCTCAGCCGCATCGAACCCAGCGTGCGCATATTGTGCAGGCGGTCGGACAGTTTTGATGATGACGCGCATGTCTTTGGTCATCGCCAAAATCAGTTTGCGGCTTTCGCCCTGATGTTCGGTTTGGTTGTCGTACTTCAGTTTTTCCAACTTGACAAACCGTCCCACCATATCGGCAACGGTTTCGCCGAATTCCGCCGCCATTTCTTCTTTGGTCGTGCCGGTGTCTTCCAAAACATCGTCCATCAGCCCCGCACTCAGGGTTTGGAGGTCCACGCGCCACTGCCAATTCCGTCGCCGGCAATCGGGTCGTGATGTACGGTCGCCGCTTTTACGCGTCTGCCCGCGTCGCGCACGGAAGGCATAAAGCGCACGCTTTTTCCAAACGCTGCTTGTCTTCCTGGGGAAGCAGGAGGCAGTTTTGAACAGCAGGCTGCGGCTTTGGCAGTCGGGCGGATCACAAGGCAGGTTTGAGGCGCACATTTTCAGACGGCCTGTTTGATGTTATTTGTTACGGTTCAGATGTCGGCTGTAATTTGGCCGGCGGCGATTTCGCGCAGGGCGGTAACGGTGGGTTTGTCGTTACGCACATCGTCCACCAGCGGCGCAGTGCCGTTTTTCCAGTTGGCGTGCACGGCGCGCGGCAGCGAGGGTCAGGTCGAAATGGTTGGGGATTTTGTCGGAACATCGTCTTCTACTGTAATACGTGCCATGTTTTGCGTCCTATCGGTACAATTGTTTAAAATAGGAAATTAGAAATTCTCGGACAACAGTCCTCAATGAAATTTTTCTGCCGCGCCTGGGTTTGGCGTTGAGAACGGATAATCGCGCTCAATTGTGCTTCGGCTTCGCCAAGTCGCGGTTAATAACACATAGTCGAACAGCAAGGAGTTGTTCGATTTTCCACGTGCCTGCCGCAGCCGTTTCTCAATCACTTCCGCGCTGTCGGCGCGGCGGCCGCGCAGGCGTTCGACAATACGGCAAAACTCGGCGGAGAATAAAATGCTGACGGCCTCCGGCAGCGCACGGCACACCTGCTGCTCCGCACCTGCACGTCGATTTCCGGATAACGTCGTAACTTTCACGTTGCAGTGCTTTCGCAGACCGCCGAAGCTGGTACCGTAGTAATTGCCGAACACGTCGGCATGTTCGAGAATTCGCCTTGCCTATCATGCCCTCGAATCGGCCGTACCGACGAAATAATGCGTTCGCCGTTCCTCCCGCCTTCGCGCGCGAACGGGTGGTATGGGAAATGGAAACGCGACGTCGGCGTGTCGGCAACAACCAGGAAACCAGTGTGGTTTTACCCGTGCCGGAAGGCTGAGATGATGAAGATATTGCCGGGGAGTCGGTTTGTTCATGATAGTAAAATCGGCTTAATAACGGTTCTTGATTTGATAACGCATCCTCTGCAATAGAAAAATTTGTTCACAATGGGCGTTTTTGATTTCAGCCATGAGGATACGGCGGTGTTGATTCATCCGAAGTGATGGGCGTGGAAGCCCTCATTTGAAAATGCGGAAAAATTCCCAACTGGCCCGAGGAAGGCATTCTGTTTCACGACTTACGCCCATCCTGCAAAAGCCCGCAACATTTCCGCCTGTTGTGGATTTGTTGGTTTACCGTTATATGGATCAGAAAGTCGACGTTGCGGCCGGTTTGGACGCAGCGGCTTTATCATCGGCGCGGCCCTGGCTTATCAGCTGAATGTCGGCTTCGTACCCATCCGCAAAAAGGCGCGTCGTCTGACCGTTTCTAGTTATGCGCTGAATACGGTGAAGCAACGGTGGAGATGCACACGGATGCCCATAGCGGCGCGCGTGTTTTGCTGGTGGACGACTTGGTAGCCACCGCGCACCACGCCGCAGGTGCAGACTTATCCGCAGACCGGCGGCGAGCGCTCGAAGCTGCCGCTTATTTTGAATTTACCGACCTGCCGGCGTGAAACGCATCCGCGATGCGGGCGTTCCGCTGTTTACCTGTGTCAAAACGAGGCTGCATGCCGAAATAGAAAATCGGCTTTGCTTTCGTTACCGTGCCGACTTGCCTAAACTTAGAAAACGCTTTTCCAAGCATTGCCAAACAAGTTACTCGGTTCGTACGATTTATATTTACGGTTCGCCGATTTGCATCAATATCGGTTAAAAACTCGGCATTCGCCGCAGATAGGCCGTCTGAAAACCCGCGATAAAGGTTTTCAGACGGCCTTTCATTATTTAAACAACTGCCTCCGCTAGACGGGACGGCTGCATCATCCAACTTTGATTTTACGCATCATTGATGCGCGTGGTGGATGTGGGCGAATTGAGCAGGACGATGGTAACCGGTTCCTCATCGATTCGCGCGCGCACGACCATCGAACGGCCGGACTCGCGGATATAGCCTGTTTTCGCAATTCGATGTCCCGCACCTTCGCGCACCAATACATTGGTATTTTTATAGTTCTGCTGGCGGCCCGCGCTGGTATACACCGAGCCGTAGTGGCCGTACTGTTTTTGTACTGGCACATAATTACCGGCGGCAGCGGCAGTTTGTTCAAATCCTCGGCGGTGGAAACGTTGCGGTAATCCAAACCGGTCGGTTCGTAAAAACGGCTGCGGTCATACCCGCAAGCTTTGGCATTCATGGCGGCCACGAAGGCAGACATGCCGCCCGGACTACGTGCCCAGCGCATGGGTGGCGCGGTTTTCACTCGACATCAGGCTCAAATGCAACAATTGCGCGTGTGAGCTGCGTACCGACAGCATGGCGGCTGCCCGTGCCTTTCAAACGGTCGATTTCATCCTCGGTAATGGTGATGACTTCGTTCATATTCGAGGCGCGCATCCAAAACCACCATCGCCGACATCAGCTTGGAAATCGAGCAATCGGCATAACGCGGCATGTTCTTTTGATCAGCACTTCACCGGTACGGTTATTGACAATCAGGGCTGCCTGCGATGACAGCAACGGGCCGGCAATTGCCGCTTGCGCTTCCAGCATACTATCCGGATTTTCAGCGAGCAGTACCAACGGGTCTTGGTCGGATGTCGGGTTTGCTGCAGAAACCGGCTTCGAGACGTCCAAATCGGTCGGCCAAAACGGGGTAAGCCAAACCAGACCGAGAGACGGCGGCTGTAAAACGGTGTGAAAACATCGGGCTGTCCGTTAAATTAACAAAAGAAATTCGAAAGGGGCGCGGCGGGGCTCAAACCGGCCGTAAGGCCGTCTGAAAGCTGCAGTTTGCCGGCGAAGCGGGCTTTGTTTTTTGGTTATACCGCCATCAAGGATTGTTGTGTGCGCCTTGCTTTTGAAGCAAGTCATATTTTCCTTGAAAAGCAAACGGTTTGTAAAGCAAACATACGCAGTTTGCATGAGGTTTGCGTTTGGCGGCCGCCCCGCCCGTTCCTGCCGCACCCTGCGGCAATTGAAAAAGCACGGCTGCTTATTATAATCTCCGTTTTTCAGACGGCCTTGGGGCCGATTCAGACAAAGGCACACTCGATGACCACAGAAAACCGCCACTGCTCGTTTTGCGGTAAAGCCGAACAGGAAGTCAAACGATCTGATTGAAGGCGAAAACGCCATATCTGCAACGAATGCGTGGAAACCTGCGGCATCATGCTGGAAGGCGGGGACGACGCGGCCGCCGAAGGAAAAGCTTCCGCCACCGACGGGGGACGGCAAACTACCCAATCCCGTCCGAAATCGTCGCCAACCTGAACTGAGCACGTTATCGGCCAGGCAGGCAAAAAGCCTTGGCCGCTGCCGTTTACAACCACCAGAAAGCGCCTGCGCCATCCGGAAAGCGGGCGGCGCGGTGGAACTGTCCATCCAACATCCCGCTCATCGGCCCCACCGGTTCGGGCAAAAACCCTGTTGCGCAGTCTTTGGCGCGCAAACTGGACGTGCTGTTCGTGATGGTCGATGCAACCACGCTGACCGAAGCAGGCTATGTCGGCGAAGACGTCGGACAAATCATCACCAAACTTTTTGGGCAAATGCGATTTCGATGTCGAAAAGCCCAGCGCGGCATCGTTTATATCGACGAAATCGACAAAAATCTCACGCAAAAGCGACAACCTTCGATTACCCGCGACGTCTCCGGCGAAGGCGTGCAGCGACATTGCTGAAACTGATTGAAGGCACGGTGGTACGTTCCCCCGCAAAGGCAGGGCGCAAGCATCCGAATCTAGGATTTCATCCAGGTAGACACCACCAACATCCTCTTTATCTGCGGCGGCGCATTTGCCGGCTTGAAAAAGTCATCCGCCAGCGTACGGAAAAAGGGCGGCATCGGCTTCGCGCGCGGCAGCACAGCAAGGACGAAAACGCCGACATCAGCGAACTGTTCGAAATCGTCGAACCGGAAGACTTGATCAAATTCGGTCTGATTCTCGAGTTAATTGGGCCGCCTGCCCGTGATTGCAACTTTTGGCCGAACTGGACGAAGACGCACTGATCAACATCCCCTACCGAGGCCGAAAAATGCCCTGGTCAAACAATATCAGGCATTGCTCGCCGCGGAAAGGCGCGGAACTGGAATTTGAGCCGGACGCACTGCGCGCCATTGCCAAACTGGCCATGACCCGCAAAAACCGGCGCGCGCGGCCTGCGTTCCATCGTCGAACGCGCCCTGCTGGAAACCATGTACCGCCTGCCCAACCTGCCGCAGGTAAAAAGCCGTCATTACCGCGGAAGTTATCGAAAACAACCGCCAGCCCGTCCTGCTGCTGGCCGACGGCAAAGAGTATCAAGACAACGCACATAAGCGTGCAATCTTGAGGCCGTCTGAAACCGAACAACGGGTTTCAGACGGCCTTTCCTTTCCAGACGGCCTCATACCCGATTGCCCCCGCACCCCGCACCCCGCTATACTGACATCTTTCCCACATAAAACGGAGCACGCCATGCGTCACAAAAATCCGCCGGCAACCGCCTACCCGAAAAATGGTTCAGACGCGGCCTGTGGCTGATTGCCTTTATTTTTGCCTCCTTCCTCATCGGATTAGGCGGCAAAGTCATCAACGACCTGCCGTCCGTCGAACAAAACCCGCGAGATTGGACGACTACGCGCGGGCGAAAAAGGGATATTGCTGCAGCAAACCCGCGACCGCCTGAACGAAGAAGACACCCGCCTGACGGAAGAAGCGGAACGCTCCGCATTGGAATTGGAAAAGCAGCGCAACCGAAACCGCCGCCGAACAGCAAAGCCTGCAAAACTGGTCTTGCCGCCCGTTCCGCTACCGAACAATCGGAACAAAACCCAGAAGTCATCGCCCGCACCCGCAAAGCTGGACGAACTGAAAGCCAAAAGAGCAAACCCTGCAACAACAATAGCCGCTATCCAGCAGCGTCAGCTCGACAACCGCCAGCAGCGCGACCGAAACGAAAAAGAACTCGAACAGGAGCAGAATAACGCATCAAAACTCAAAGAGAAAGGACGACCGCCGCATCGAACCGCAAGTCTTCCCTCTACCGCCTGCGCCTCACCCCGCCGCTGCTTATCGGCGGTTACCTGTTCGCCAAAAACGCCGCTCGGCGCTGGTGGCCGTTTGTTTGGGGCTTCATCTACTTTCGCCCTGTTTGCCTTTTTCGTCGAACTCGTCCCCCTACCTGCCGAGCTACGGCGGCTATGTACGCTACGCCGTCGGCATCCTGATGACCATACTGATCGGCCGCTACGCCATCGTCGCCATGAACCGCTACTCGAACGCAAGCGCAATGAGGAAGCACTGCCTGCCGACGAACGGCGGCAGCAGTGGACTACGACCGCGCCCAGCAATGCACTGCCAGCGCATCTCGCCCCGGCTGCGAACGCCCGCTGGACTTCCAACATCCCGGAAATGGATTACCGCCCGCATTGCAGCATCAACCTGTTTAACCGCTGCGACAACTGCAACACACGGAAAAAGCGCGTTCAACCGCCACTGCTTCCATTGCTGGCTCCGCAGCCGTCCCAAACGATACCGACCATAACATACACCTTCAGGCCGTCTGAAACACCCAGCAAACCGGCACGCAACGCCTTTCAGACGGCCTAATATCCCCAAACAACAGGAGAATCAGCCATGAACGAAATCAACACCTTCCCGAACAACGCCGCTTCCAAATCAACATTGACGGGCTTGAGGCCGGCTACATCGGCTACACAGAAGAGAATGGCGGCTGGAATGTCGTGCATACCGAAGTATCACCGAACTTCCGAGACGCGGCATCGCCAAAATGCTGGTCGACGCCCTGATGGCGCACGCCGAAGCCAACGGCATCCCGCTGAGTGCGAACGCGATTATGCCGCACGCTTTATCGGCAATACGGAAAAGAGTAGCGTTGAAAAACGCATACGTCAAAGGCCGTCTGAAATGTGTTTTTCAGACGGCCTTTGACGCTTTGCCGCCATAAAACGGCGGCATACCGTTACGGCATTTGACCAGATTTGACTATAATCCGCCCTTTCCTCCCAACCGAGACCCTTATATGGCTTTTTCATCCCTGTTTACCCTGCTCGACGACATCGCATCCGTACTCGACGACGTTTCCCTGATGACCAAAATGGCGGCGAAAACCGTCGGCGTGGTCGGCGACGACGGCCTCGAACGCCAACCAGGTAACCGGCGTATCGGCCGACCGGGAACTGCCCATCGTCTCCGGCGGGTGGCCAAAGGTTCGCTGGTAAACAAGCTGATTCTGATTCCGGCCACGCTTTTTGCTGTCGTGGCTGGCTCCCCGCACCGATTACCCCGCTGCTGATGCTGGGCGGCGCATATCTCTGCTTTGAAGGCGTGGAAAACTGCTGCACCCTTCCCGCACCCTGCCATGAAGCCGGCCATTCGCCTGAAGCCGTTCCCGACGAATTGCCCGATGAAAGATGCGCTAAAATCAAAGGCGCAATCCGCACCGACTTCATCCTGTCAGCCGAAATCATCATCATCTCCATGGGGTGCGGTGAACGCCGACTCAGGCATGCTCGCAACAAGCTTTGATGCTCTCGTCATCGGCATCAGGATGACCATATTTGTTTACGGCTTGCGTAGCCATGATTGTAAACTGGACATTTGGGGCTTATTCCCGATACGGCGCGGCGGCATGTGGAAAGCATAGGCAATGCCCGCGCTGGCCGTTATGCCCGTTTTTCATGCGCGGCCTGAGCGTCGTCGGCTACTGGCCCTATGTTTTTGGTCGGCGGCGGCATCATTGCCACGGCGCGCCGTCCGTGTCCGACTTTCTGCACACCATGCACTGGGAGGGCGGCATCGCGCGCAATTCCTGGCCAACCTGATTGTCGGCCTGCTGTCCGGAGCAATCGTTTGCGCCGTCGTCTCGCCGCTGATCAAACTGTTTGGCAAAAAGCATTAAACGGAAAAACAGGCCGTCTGAAAGGAGCTACGCCATGCGGAAAATCCGTGCCGCCGTCATCCAAAACCGTTTCCGGCACTCGACCCCGCCGCCAATACCGGCCGCCATGCGCCGCCTGGTGCGTCAAGCGGCAGAACAGGTGCGGATTGGGCGTTGCTGCCCGAGATATTGGCCGCTGATGGGGCAAAACGACCGTGACAAACCTCGCACTGGCCGAACCCTTCGGCAGCGGCACCCTGCAACAGGCGATGGTCGAAACCGCCGCCGAATGCGGCGTTACCCTGTTCGGCGGCACGATTCGCTGCAATCGCTCGTACCCGGCAAAGTATGGAACAGCCTGCTGGCATACGACAAAAACGGCGAATGTACCGGCCGCTACGACAAAAATGCATCTGTTCGGCTATTCGGGTTTGGGCGAACACTACGCCGAAGCCGACACCATCGCCGCCGGCCGCCGAAGTCCCCCGTCTGACTGCCGACGGCTGGAATCTGGCGCAAGGCATCTGCTACGACCTGCGCTTCCCCGAATTTTTCCGCGCCCAAAGCCCGTTTGACGCACTTTTGCTGCCCGCCGCCTTCACCTATACCACCGGCAAGGCGCATTGGGGAACTGCTGCTGCGCGCCCGTGCGGTGGAAAACCAATGCTACGTTTTGTGCGGCCGGGCAGGGCGGCCTGCACGAGCGCCCGTCGCACCTTCGGACACAGCATGATTATCGACCGCCAGGGGCGAAATCCTGGCTGTGCTGCCCGAAGGGGGAAGGCGTGATTACCGCCGAACTCGACCCCGCGCGGCTGAACAGCGTGCGGCAGCGTCCCCCGCACTGGCACACCGCATCCTGTAATACGAGGCCGTCTGAAAAACAAGTTTTCAGACGTCCTCAAACCATCATAGCCCCGCAAACCCGATTCCGAGAAGAAACCTAATGAAAACATTCCGACTCTTCCTTGCAGCCTGCTGTACGACGGCTGCCGCACAAAACACCGCAAGCCTTTGTCGAACAAAAATTTTTACCGCAAAATACCAAGCGCAAAATGCCTAATCGGGCAAAAAGGCAATACCTGCATGCAACTGAAACAAACCGGCTCCGCCGAAGGGCTGACCTTCCTCCTCTACACGGGCGACAATATAAAACTGCGCCCCAACAGCCGTCCGTTACCCTTCACGCCCACCCTACCCTGCCGAAATATTCGTCTTAAAACAGAATAACGGAACATGGCAATTAAAGCCCGCAGCCAAACACAGGTCGAGGCTGCCGAATCGGGCGGAAAAACCAGCGTTTTCTTCGTTTCGGCACTTCGGCGTGAGAGTTTGAAAAATTCTATAAGCGGCGGCAGACAGGGGCTATAACAATTTTTCAGTTCACTGTTTGTTTACAGCGGCGGCAAATTCGACAGCTACCCGATCATCACCGGTATGGACAATACGGAAGCAGGCCCGTCGGATGAAGAAGTTTCCCCGCACGGCACCCTCACCCGCGCCCCGACCTGCAAAGCAAACAGCCGGACGTTACCCGCTGGAAATCCGTCTCACAGGCAAAAAGGTAAAAGAAAACACCTTCAAAGGCCAATCCTACCTCCTCCCATTCAAAGCACGGAATAACGATTATTCCATACCGGAAAACTACCCTGTTTCCGGCTTTTTAAACAGAAATATAGCTAGCGCAGATAGAGCCAAAATACTGTACTTGCCAATTGTCTTCGCGAGCTTACGCAGGCTAACGACGGCCGACGCAGCTACCGTATCGGAAATTAAGTAAAGGGATACAGAAGAATATCGACTTAACGGCATAAACAAGCTGAGGCCGTCTGAAAACCCGATTTACGGCTTTTCAGACGGCCTTTCGTTTATTTTCCGCGATACCGCCGTTACCAACCTGTTGTCGTGCGGATGAGCTGTACGCCCATCCATCACGCCTGCGGCAGAATACCCCACAACAGCAACAGCAAACTGTTAGCCGATAACAACACCTTCATCGCTCCCGTCACTGCTCAACCGGCGGTTATCGGCGGGTTCTTCAAAGTAAATCGTCCGCACCACGCGCAGATAGTAGAACGCGCCAATCAGCGACATCACAACGGCAAACACCGCCAGCCAAATGTAATTCGCACTCACCAGCAATTTGATAACCTGTAACTTGGCATGAAGCCCATCAGCGGCGGAATACCGGCCATGGAGAACATGGCAAGCAACATCAGGAAGGCATACCAAGCGTTGCGCCGGTTCAAACCGGCCAAATCGGCAATGTTTTCGCATTCGAACGATTCGTCGGACAACAACATCAACACACCGAAACCGACTAATGCCATCACGATATGGTCAATGCGTAATACAGGCCGGCCGAGAAACCGACGCTGCCGCTCAAAAACGCCATCAGGACGAAGCCCATATGCGATACGAGTCGAATAAGCCAACATCCGCTTGATATTGGTCTGCACAATGGCGGCGAGGTTACCGATTAACAGTGAAGCCACGGACAAGATAACCAGCATCTGGGTCCAATCGGCATGTTGGTTGTTCATCGCCGTTACCAAAATACGGAAAGCGAAAACTGCCGCCGCCATTTTTCGGCGCGGTACCGATAATCGAAGCCACCGGGTGGGCGCACCTTCATAAACATCCGGCACCCGCGATATGGAACGGAACGGCTCCCAATTTGAACGCCAATGCGACCACAGCGAAAACCAAACAGCTTCATCAGCCTAGCCGTTGGCAACACCGCTGGCCGTTGGCCAGCACGATGGCAAAATTCAGCGAACCGGTTGCGCTGTAAATCATCGAAATACCGTACAACAGCAAACCGGAGGCTAATGCGCCGGCACAAAGTATTTCAACGCGGCTTCGGCCGAACGGGCGGAATCGCGCCGCAAAGGCAATCATGGCGTAGAGCGACAGCGAAAAGCAATTCAAGCCGATATAGGCAACAAGGAAAATGCCCTGCGCTCACCATCACGCTCATGCCTAAAAGGGCAAACAGCGAAAGGGTATAAAATTCGCCGTTAAACATATTGCGCGCCCGATTGTACGGTTTGGCGTACACAAATACGGCGAACAATGCGGCGTACATGGTCATTTTGCCCAACTGAGACAAACCGTCGGCCAAATACATATCGTTAAACGTACTGACCGCAGTCGGTGTCCAAACATACCATTGTGTCGCCGCCGTCAATACCAAAGTGAACAGACTCAGATAATGGGTAATGACGCGGCTATTGTCTTTCAGCCACAACCACCCTAGCAGCACCGCGCACAATGCCGTGAGCAGCACGATTTCGGGCATGGCGGGGATTAAGTTCAGATCAGTCCAGTTCATTCACACACCTCAAATCTTGCTTTGCGCCACATGCGCGATCAAATCGTTGGCCGCCTGATGCACCACGGCGATAAACGGCTCCGGCCACAGACCCATGCCCAGCACGGCGGCGGCGAGGATGGCAGGATGGCGAAAGTTCGCGACGGTTGATGTCTTTCATTTCGCCACATGCGGGTTGGTCACCGCACCGAAAAATCACGCGCTTATACATCCACAGCGTGTGGCCGCACCCAAAATCAATGTTAATGCGGCCAGCGCGCCCACAAACAGGTTGTAGTTTACTGCGCCCATAATCACCATAAATCCCGCCCACGAAGCCGGAAGTGGCTGGGAGACCGGCGTTGGCCATGGCAAACAGCATCATGAAGGCGGCAAATTTCGGCATCACGGTAACCACGCCGCCGTAGTCGGCAATGTTGCGGCTGTGCGGGCGGTCGTACATCACACCGATGCAGAAGAACATGGCGGCGGAAACGAAGCCGTGCGAAATCATCTGCATAATCGCACCTTTCAACGCCCACGGCTGCAACTGCACCCTGATTGGTAAACAGGAACATACCCAGGGTCACGAAACCCATGTGGCTGATGGAGAATAGGCCATCAGTTTTTCATATCGGTTTGTGCCAAAGCCACCATGCCGATATAGATCACCGCAATCAGGCTGAGCACGATGATGGCGGGTGCGAAATAACGCGAAGCATCAGGCAGGATGGGCAGGGATGAAGCGCAAAAAGCCGTATGCACCGAGTTTCAGCGTAATCGCCGCCAGCACCATCAGAACCGCCGGTGGGCGCTTCCACGTGCGCATCGGGCAGCAAGTGTGCACCGGAAACATTGGCACTTTCACCGCAAACTGACAGGAAGAAGGCGGCAAACAGAATCTGTTGGGTAAACAACGGAATTTGTTTGATGTTTTGAAATCTTCAATCGCGAAGCTGCCGCCGGTTTGCGGCGACAAATCACCAAGGCCACCAACATCAGCAACGAACCCATCAGCGTGTAGAGGAAGAGTTTCACCGAGGCATACACGCGGCGCGGCCCGCCCCACACGCCGATAATCAGATACAGCGGAATCAGCATGCCTTCGAAGAAGATATAGAACAGCATGGCATCGCGGGCGGCAAACGCGCCGTTGATCAGGCCGGACATATCAGGAAGGCCGCCATGTATTGCGCCACCTTTTTCTGAATCACTTCCAGCCCGCAAGCACCACCATCAACGTGATGAAAGCGTTGAGGATGACAAACAGCACGGAAATGCCGTCCACGCCCAGCGCGTAGTTGATGTTGAGCGCGGGAATCCACGCATAAAAACTCGGCAACTGGAAGCCGCCGCTCAAGCGGTCGAACTGCGTAAACAGCGCAACGTAACCAGAAAACCGGCCAGCGCGCCAACAAAGCCAGTATCCGCGCCAAGGGGCACGGCGGTCGCAGCCGGTAGCCAGCACCAATAATCCGGCGGCTATCGGCAGCCAGATTGCCAAGCTGAGAAGATGGTTGAAAAACATAGCTTTGTAACCTGTGGTTTGAATAAATAAATCGTCGTTTTTCTGCGTTTGCCGCTTTTCAGACGGCCTCAAACAGCCTAAACGCTGCCCTCTTTCTCAATCACCAAAATCCGCGCTTCGCCGCGCGGGGTGAGCGACGTGTTCCGCGCCGATGCCGGCGTGAAAATGTCGCCGCTTTGCAGCCGCGCCACGTGCTCTTCGCCGTTTTCGCGGTAGTGCATATCCACTTCGCCGTCCATCACGGCAAACACTTCCTCGCCGTCGTTCACATGCCATTTGTAGGGGCCGATCCGTCCAATGCAGGCGCACGGTGATGCCGTTTAGATTGGCGATGCTGCACGCGCCCATGCCTCTCAGCGGTGAATTCGGCGGCGCGGATGATGTCGGTTGCGCTCATTTTTCCTCTGTGTAGTGTTTTCAGACGGCCTTTTCGGTTTTCAGGTAGCCTTAATTAGCTGTCCCGCCCGAACGGTTTACCTCCTGCTCGAAAACGGATAAAGGCGGCAATCATGGCTCGCCACACGGCTTCCGCCACATCGGGCGACAAGCCTGCCGCCGCAGCCTGCATCTCGCGCCGTGCCTTCAGCACCTGCGTCACCCTCTGCGCGGCCACGGCCCTGCGCGTCGTGCTTGGGTTTCGAGACGCAGCCTGCCTGTGCAACCAACTGCTGCCGCCGCGCCAGCAAGCCGATGAACTGGCTGTCCAGCGCGTCAATCTCCTGCCGCACTTCGGCTAGTGTGTCGGGCAAAATATCGGCATCCATTTTTCGAAGTAGCCTTTATCTGAACCAGAGCTGCCAGAAGAACACCACAATCGCGCACCACACACCGGAAACCATGGCGGCGGCGTGAGGTGGAGATGAAGCCGGTTTGCAGGCGGCGCACCTGCCCTGCCACCGCGCCGACCAGTTTGGCTGCGCCGTTTACCGGCCAGTTGTCGATGATTGCGGTATCGACGGCTTTCCAGAAGAAGGTACCCAATGCACGCGTGCCTTTGGCAAACACGGCGCAGATGTTGTCGAGGTAGTATTTGTTTTCAAACAGCACTACACCGGGCGGAAGGTCTGCGCAATTTTGGCGGGCAGCTGCGGCGCTTTCACATACAGGAACCACGCGGCCAATACGCCGCCGATGGCCAGATACAGCACGGGCGTATGCAGGCTGTGCGACACCATGGCCATTGCGCCGTGGAACTCTTCCTTCATGATGTGCATCACCGGATGCAGCTCGTATTGACATACATCACGTGCTTTGAAGAAATCGCCGTACAGCATCGGCCCGATGGCGATATAGCCGATAATCACAGACGGAATCGCCAGCAAAATCAACGGCAGGGTAACCACCCACGGGCTTTCGTGCGGGTTGTCAGACGGTTTTCAGGCCGTGGTGGTGGCCGTGGTCGTCGTGATGGTCGTGCTAGCCTCGCGCCAGCGTTCTTTTGCCGTGGAAGACGATAAAGTATTGGCGGAAGGCGTAAAACGCGGTAACGAACACGCTGGCCAGAGCACGGCGAAATAGGGCGAAACCGCTGCCAGGCAGGTTGCTGGCGTGTACCGCTTCGATAATCGAATCTTTGGAATAGAAGCCGGAGAACAGCGGCGTGCCGATGAGGGCGAGTTGCCCATCAGCATGGTGAACCAGGTAATCGGCATGTATTTGCGCAGGCCGCCCATATTGCGCATGTCCTGGTCGTGGTGCATGCCGATAATCACGCTGCCCGCCGCCAAGAACAGCAGGCGCTTTGAAGAAGGCACGTGGTCATCACATGGAAACATAGCCACGGAATAGGCGGACACGCCCAAAGCCACGGTCATATAACCGAGCTGCGACAGGGTGGAATAAGCCACCACGCGTTTGATGTCGTTTTTGAATCGTGCCGAGGAAGCCCATAAACAGCGCGGTAATCGCGCCAATCACCATAATCACGCTCAACGCGGTGGTGGAGAGTTCGTACATCGGCGACATGCGCGACACCATGAACAGACCGGCGGTTACCATTGTTGCGGCGTGAATCAGCGCGGAAATCGGGGTCGGCCTTCCATGGAGTCGGGCAGCCACACATGCAGCGGAATTGGGCGGATTTGACCCATCGCGCCGACAAACAGCAACAGGCAGGTGATGGTGATCAGATCCCAGCCGAACAGGGTGCTGCCGACCACGTTGGGCAGGTAGGCGAACACGTCGGCATAGCGCAGGCTGCCGCCGAAATAGGCCAGCACCAAGCCGATGCCGAGTACGAAACCGAAGTCGCCCACGCGGTTGACCAAAAAGGCTTTCAGGTTGGCGAAAAATCGCGCTGTCGCGTTTGAAATAGAAGCCGATGAGCAGATACGACACCAAAGCCGACCGCTTCCCAGCCGAAGAAAAGCTGGATGAAGTTGTTCGACATAATCAGCATCAACATACTGAAGGTAAACAATGAGATATAGCTGAAGAAGCGTTGGTAGCCGACTTCTTCATCCGCCATATAGCCGATGGTGTAGATGTGCACCATCGAGCGACACGGAAGTAACCACCACCATCATCAGCGCGGTGGAGGCTGTCCACCAGAAGCCGACCGAGAAATCCAGCCCGTTCATGGTCAGCCAGGTATAGACGTTTTCATCAAACTTGGCACGGCTGCCGTCGATAAACCCGCACAGCACATAGGCCGACAGCACGGCGGATACGGCCACGCCGAGTATGGTAACCGTGTGCGCGCCCGGCGGCCGATGGTGTTGCCGAACAGCCCGGCCAGCAAACAGCTCGCCAAGGGCGTGAGGGCGATGATGAGGTAGAGAGTCATGTCAGTCATGTTGTTGCCATCCTTACGGATAAATCTTTCAATTTTGTGCGGCTCGTTTTCAGGTAGCCTATCCGGTTTCCTTGTTTAGGCTACCTGAAACTTTCAGACGGCCTGTTTTCAGGTAGCCCTAGCCTTTGAGGCTGTCCAAATCCGTTACGTTGATTGTGTTGCGGTTGCGGTATACCAAAACCATAATCGCCAGGCCGATGGCGGATTCGGCCGCAGCCACGGTAAGCACGAAGAAGACGAAAATCTGTCCCGCGCTGTCGCCGAGGTAGCGCGAGAAGGCGATAAAGTTGAAGTTCACCGCCAACAGCATCAGTTCGATCGACATCAGCAAAATCAGCACGTTTTTGCGGTTCTATGAAAAATGCCCATCGCGCTGATGTCGAACAACAGGGCGGACAGCACCAGATAATGCGTAATCGTAATCATGCTTTGCCCTCCTTCGGCGGCTCGGATTCGGCGGCTTCAGCTGTTGTTTTCGCTTTCAGACGGCCTGCACCACGGCTTCCATTTCACCATGCGCAGGCGGCCTTTTTTCGCGTCCACTTTAACCCTGATCGGCCGGATTGATGTAGTTTTCGGCTTGAAGGTTTTGCGGTGTACCAGCGCGATGGCGTACCACTATGCCCAGCACCAGCAGCACGCGCCAGCTCGAAAGGCAGCAGGTAGGTGGTGTAAATCTGCGTGCCCAGCTCGCGCACATTGCTGTGGTCGGCCGGCACGTCGTTCATTTGGCCGAAAGCGGCCAAATCGGTGGCAGGCGCAACCAAAATCATAATCAGCGCGACGGCCATCAGCACGCCGACCACGGCGGCCACCGGCGCGTTGCGCCAGAAGCCTTTGCGCATTTCCTCCACGTCGATATTGAGCATCATCACCACGAACAGGAACAGCACCATCACCGCACCCACATACACCACCACCAGCGTGATGCCGAGGAATTCGGCCTGCATCAGCATCCACATCATCGCACTCATACAGAAAGTGAGCACCAGATACAGCGCGGCATGCACCGGTGTTTTTCACGGTTACGGTTTTCAGCGCACCAAACAGGATGATGGCGGCCAACGAGGTAAAACAGGATAAGTTGAAAGTTCATATTTTGCATCTTCCGTTTCGGATATTTCAATCGGTTTTTGCTTTGCGTTCCGGCTATGCCGACGCGGTTTATTGGCTGCGCCAATAGCTTAAAAATTCATCTACCGCTTTCGGGGTTGGCGCGTTCCGTCCACGATAAGGGAGCATCGTAATACTCAATTCGTGTACAGCATCGGAATATTTTGCCGAACGTTCCGGCAATCACGCCTCGGCAAACAGGCGTTGCACCACGGCGATTTGGGTCTCGACAAAGGCCTGGTAAAACTCGTTCGATTTCTCGTCTGTTTCACCGCTTTCGTCTTCATCGTCGCCGTCAAACATGGATTCGTATTGTTCTTCGGTGTAGGCAAAGGGCGAGTTTACAGCCATACTTGAGTTCTTGGTTGTTTCTATAGGCGTCTACGCCCAACAATTCGCTTCGTCTTGCAGCCAATAGGCATAACTCCACTTGGCTTCGTCATCCTGATTAAGCGTCTCACCCTTCTTTGCCTTCAAACTGCCCGCAAGTGTTAGAGGATCGAAAGGCCGGGCAGCCACTCATCGCCCATTACCCAGAACGATAAGGCATATACATCATCCCGAATCTCTTCAGGCAGCCTAGCCAATGCAGCGGCGGTTTTTCTGAAAAACCATATCGGCAAAGGCTTGTTGCTTATCCATTCTGTATTTCCTTCAATCACGGTAGCCGGAATATTGGGCTTCAGGCTACCTGAAAACTCTGGTGGCGTTCCGTTCTTTACCGGTACGGCGCATCGGCCGCTTTGCGTTTGGCGATTTCCGCTTCAGTCGTCGCCGACGGCTGGGGACATCGGTTTAGTAGTGCAAATCGCCTTTTTCTCACCGTGGTATTCGAAAATATGGGTTTCCCCAATCGCATCGGTCGAGCAGGCTTTTTCGCAGAAAGCCGCAGAAGATGCACTTGATTAAGTCGATGTCATAACGGGTGGTGCGGCGGGTGCCGTCTTCGCGCTCTTCGCTTTCAATGTTGATTGCCATGGCAGGGCAGACGGCCTCGCACAGTTTGCAGGCAATACAGCGTTCTTCGTCAGTTCGGATAACGGCGTTGAGCGCGCAGGCCGCGGAAACGCACGGATTGCGGGTTTTTCTCTTCGGGGAAGTAAATCGTGTCTTTGCGGGCGAAGAAGTTTTTGAGCGTTACGCCCATGCCTTTCACCAATTCGCCCAGCAGGAGGTTTTTACCAATTAGCCATTTTCGGATGCTCTTTTTCGGATTATTCCGTTCACAGGCCGTCTGAAAGCGGTTTTTAACCTGCCGCGCCCACCATTTCTAAAAACTCGGTCGGTCAGCTTCGGGGTATCGTTGGCCAAGTCGTAATACGGAGCTTTGCAATCGATAAAGATTTGCGAGGTGGTTTCAGCCCTGCGTTGTCGGCAAACAGCCCGGCGTTGATGTAGTAATCGTTGCCAACCCTGCACAAACAGGTGTGTGCCGCAGTGTTTGCAAAACAGCGTTGCGCCCATTCGGACGACTGATAATGCGCGATGTGTTCGCTGCCTGTGATTTCGGGCGACCGGGCGGCCAAAAGTAAAAGATGCGCTACCGCCCCATACGCGGCATCTTCCCGCAATGGCAGGCGTGGAGTTCGCGGTTTTCGGCGGTTTCCAGCGATACTGCGCCGCACAGGCATTGAGCTTTCATCGGTTTCCTCTCGGTTTGAAACGGTTAAAAATTGGGGTTCAGGCTACCTGAAAACTTTCAGACGGCCTCCTGCCCTATTTCCACAAGCTCCACGGCGAGAAGCCATCCACAGGCCGTAGAAACGATGGCGACAAAGCCAGATGGGAATCAGCACCTTCCAGCCCAGGCGCATGATTTGGTCGTAGCGGTAGCGCGGGAAGGTGGCGCGAATCCACAGATAGCCGTAGAGCACGAAGGCCATTTTGGCAAACATCCAAATCAGGGCTTGGCGTGCCGACGATGCCCCAGCTTTTGCGGGAAGGGCGAGAGCCAGCCGCCAAGGAACATGATGGAGGTGAGCGCGCCGATTAAAAATCATGAAGATGTATTCGGCGAGGAAAAACAGCGCGAAGGCAAAGCCGGAGTATTCGACGTGGAAACCGGCCACGATTTTCGATTCGCCCTCGGCCACGTCGAACGGGGCGCGGTTGGTTTCGGCCACGGCGGAAATCAGGTAAACGAGGAATACGGGGAACAAGGGTGAACCAGTTCCACGAGAAAATCGAGCCGCCCGCAATGCCGGTGCTTTGCGCGGCCACGATGTCGTTGAAGTTCAGGCTACCTGAAACCATGATTACGCACACCAAAGCCGCGCTCATGGCGATTTCGTAGGAAATGGTTTGCGCGGAGGAGCGCATCGCGCCGAGGAAGGCATATTTGAGAGTTGGACGCCCAGCCGGCAATAATCACGCCGTACACGGAAAGCGAGGTAATCATTAAGATATACAGCAGCCCGGCATCGACTTTGGTTAGAGCCATTGGTCGGAAAACGGCACTACTGCCCACGCGGCAAACGAGGGCGCGAGCGAGAGCATGGGGCCGATGTAGAACAAGGCTTTTGTTGGACGAGCTGGGGCGGTAACTTCTTTAAACAGCAGTTTCAACACGTCGGCAAACGGCTGAATCAAGCCTCCCACGGGCCGGTCACGTTCGGGCCGACGCGCAGCTGCATGAAGCCGATAACCTTACGCTCGAAGTAGGTCAGGTAGGCCACGGTCAGAATCAGCGGCACAAGGATAATCACGATTTTGACGACAATCGACACCAAGAGGCCGATGTCGTTGCTCGCCGCGCCGAACCAGCCGGGCAAACAGGGCTTGAAAACCATTCCCTGCATCATCAGACTCCTTCCAGTTCAATCGCGTTCATCAGCCCGCCCAGCACGGCGTTGGCCGAATGCTGCGGCAGGTGGACGACGTTGGGCGGCAATGTGTTGTCGGCCACCACGGTGACGCGCACACGGCTGCCGTTCTGCACGGCTTCGGCGGTTGCGCCGTCGGCAAGAGCCGAGCGCGGCCAGCGTATCGGGATGGACGCAGGCAGGCGGCACTTGGGCGTGCGAGGTTTGCTGCAGGGGCTTCGGCGCGGCGCACGATGGCGTCGGTGTGGTAGATGCCCACGCCGCCGGTGTCGGATCAGGCCTCGGCGGCGGGCACGGCTTCGCCCCTGCCAACTGCTGCGGTTGTTCAGCTTTTTCAGGTAGCCTTTGGGCATCCAGCGCGTCGTGCAGGATTTGTTCGCCGCTGTCGTATTCGAAGCCTTCGAGCTCCAGCAGGTTGCCCAGCACGCGCAGGATTTTCCACAGCGGGCGGCTTTCGCCCAAGCCTTTTTACTACGCCGTGGAAGGATTGCAGACGGCCTTCCATATTGACGAAGCTGCCGGAAGTTTCGGTGAACGGGGGCAGTCGGCAGCAGCACGTCCGCATACTTCGAGCAAGGTGTCGCTGACGAACGAGGTGAACGCCATCACGCTCTTGGCCTGTTTCAGCGCGGCCACGGCGGCGGCTCCGCCTACCACATCGGCTTCCGGCTCAACGTTGAGCAACAGCACGGCCTCGTTTCGGCGCGGCAATCATTTCGGCAATGCTGCCGCTGTCGGCGTTCAGCAAATCCGCCCCACGCTGTTGGCAGCCTGCGCAGGATGCCGAATGACGCGCCGGTTTGTTCGGCCAGCCTTTGGGCGGCGGCGTAAATTGCGGCGTAGTCGGGTGGTTTTGCGCTTCCACGCCGAGCAGGACGGCGGCTTTTTCCGCGTCTTTCAAACCGGCGTGAATCGGGTTGGCGGCATCAGCGGCGAGATTTTTCAGGTAGCCTGCCCATTGGTTCGGATGCAGGGTTTCCTGTGCGGCCAAGGGCATATGCGAGTTGTTCTTTTACGCGCGGCCACCACGCTGATTTTGCTGCCTTTGGTTGGCGGCCACGCGCAGGCGGGCGGTCAGCAGCGGCTGCTCTTGGCGCAGGTTCGCACCCACCACCAGTACGGCTTCAGCATCGGAAAGGTCGGCGATATTGCAGCCCAGCCATTGCGCGCCTGCCAACGTACCTTTCAGACGGCCGTCTTGTTCGCGCAGGCGGGTGGCGAAGTGGCGGCTGCCGATGCCATCGGCCGCTTTTTTCGCCAGATAGAGTTCTTCCAGCGTGTTCATGGGGTTGGCCCAAAAGCCGATTTGCTCTTGGTTGCCGTCTTTGGCGATGCACTCGATGCCGTTGCGCACGTATTCGAGCGCGGTTTGCCAGTCCACATCGATCCATTCGCCGCCTTGTTTGATTTTTCGGGTTTTTCAGACGGCTTTCGTGGTTCAGGCCTTCGTAGGCGAAGCGGTCGCGGTCGGACAGCCAGCATTCGTTGATGGCTTCGTTTTCCAGCGGCAGCACGCGGCGCACGGTGTGTTCTTTGGTTTGCACGATCAGGTTGCTGCCCAATGCATCGTGGGCGGACACGGATTTGCGGCGGTTCAATTCCAAGGAGCGGGCGTTGAAACGGAAAGGTTTGCTGGTGAGCGCGCCCACGGGGCAGAGGTCGATGACGTTGCCGGAAATTTTCGCTTTCCACGGCGCGGCCGATGAAGGTGAGGATTTCGGAATGTTCGCCGCGGTTGGCGATGCCGATTTCCTGGTTGCCGGCGATTTCTTCGGTGAAACGCACGCAGCGGGAGCAGTGGATGCAGCGGCTCATTTCCTGCGTGGAAATCAGCGGACCCATTTCTTTGGCCACCACGGCGCGTTTGGCTTCGGTGTAGCGGGTGGTGGATTTGCCGTAGCCGACGGCCAAATCTGCAGCTGGCATTCGCCGCCTTTGTCGCACACGGGCAGTCGAGCGGGTGGTTGATGAGCAGAATTCCATCACGCCTTCCCTGCGCCTGCCGTGCCATTTTGAATGGGTGCGCACCACCATGCCGTCGGTCACCGGCGTGGCGCAGGCAGGCAGCGGCTTTGGGCGTTTTTCCACTTCCACCAGGCAACATGCGGCAGCTGGCGGCGATGGAAAGTTTTTTTGTGGTAACAGAAGTGAGGGATGGTAAAGCCGAGCTTCTGCGCCGCTTCGATCACGCGTCGCGCCCTGCTCTCACCGATACTTCCTTACCGTCAATGCTGATTTGTAACATGGTGTATTTCCTACGTTACGGGTATTTAAAAATTTTTCGTTGTGAGGCCGTCTGAAAAAGGCGGCGGCCTGCGGGCTGTTTTTTTCAGGCAGCCTGTTTTCAGACGGCCTTTTTGCTTTCAGGTAGCCCAATTATTCCGGCAGCTAGCACCACTTGTGCTCTTTCATTGGTTTGCCGTGCTCGATGTAGTGGACGAACTCGTCGCGGTAGTGCTTTCGCGAAGCCGCGCACGGGGAAAAACGGCGGCGTCGGCAAGAGCGCAGATGGTACGGCCGGCCATGTTGTTGCCGATGCTTTCTAAAAAGTTCGAGGTCTTCCATGCGGCCTTGGCCGTTTACGATGCGGTGAACGATGCGGTAGAGCCAGCCGGTGCCTTCGCGGCAGGGAGTACATTGGCCGCAGGATTCTTCGAAATAGAAGTAGCTCAATCTTTCCAAGGCCTTAACCATGCACACGTCTTCATCCATCACGATAACCGCGCCGGAACCGAGCATGGAACCCGCTTTGGCGATGGCGTCGTAGTCCATGGTGAGGGTCATCATCATGTCGCCAGGAATCACGGGCGAAGACGAGCCGCCCGGGATAACGGCTTTCAGTTTTACCGCCGCGCACGCCGCCTGCCATGGCCAGAAGGTCGGCAAAGGGCGTGCCGAGCGGCACTTCGTAGTTGCCCGGGCGTTCAACGTGGCGGACACGGAAAAGAGTTTGGTTCCGCCTGCGTTGGGAATGCCTTTATCGGCAAAGGTTTGACCGCCGTCGCGGATGATAAAGGGGACGGAGGCGAAAGTTTCGGTGTTGTTGATGGTGGTGGGTTTGCCGAACAAACCGAACGAAGCTGGAACGGAGGGTTTGAAGCGCGGCTGGCCTTTTTGCCTTCGAGCGATTCTGAGCAGCGCGGTTTCTTCGCCGCAGATGTATGCGCCGTAGCCGTGGTGGGCAAAGAGTTCGAAATCGAAGCCGCTGCCCAGGATGTTTTTACCGAGGAAGCCTGCCTCGCGGGCTTGGGCGAGGGCGGCTTCGAAGCGTTGGTAGCCTTCGAAAGATTTCGCCGTGGATGTAGTTGTAGCCGGCGCATCGCGCCCATGGCATAGCCGCCGATAATCATGCCTTCGATCAGGGCGTGGGGGTTGAAGCGGATGATGTCGCGGTCTTTGAAGGTACCGGGTTCGCCTTCGTCGGTGTTGCAGACGATGTATTTTTCGCCGGGGAAGGAGCGTGGCATGAAGCTCCATTTCAGGCCGGACGGGAAGCCGGCACCGCCGCGCCCGCGCAGGCCGGAAGTTTTGACTTCGGCAATCACGTCGTCTTGCGGCGTTTTTCGGCCAAAATTTTACGCAGGGCGGCGTAGCCGCCGCGTTTGACGTATTCGTCCAGCGTCCAGCAATCGGGATTGGCGGTATCCACTTGGTCAAAAATCACGCCTGATTGGTAAATAGCCATTTTGGGTGTGCCTATGTGTTTCAGTTTCTGCTGCGGCCTTGTCGGTTTCAGACGGCCTGTCAATATTGCGGTGTTTTTCAGGTAGCCTGTTAGGGCCGTCTGGAAAGGGTTTTCTGTTTTTCTTCCTGTTCGGTTTCGGGGCGGCCTGCGTTTGGTTTTTCAGACGGCCTTTGCGGTTTCAGGTAGCCTCTCAAACCCAATTCGGCGAGTTTGGCTTCAATCGCTTTTCAGTCATGAAGCTGCATATTTTGTGGTTGTTCAGCAGCATCACGGGGCGTCGCCGCATGCGCCCATGCACTCGCCTTCAACCAAAGTGAATTTGCCGTCGGGCGTGGTTTTCGCCGCAGCCGATGCCGAGTTTTCTTCAGATATTCGCCGGCATCCACGCCAGCCGCGCAGGGCGCAAGGGAGGTTGGTGCAGACGGTGAGTTTGTATTTGCCGACAGGCTTGAGGTCGTACATATTGTAAAAGGTAGCGACTTCATAGGCCTGCACGGGAGGGATACCGATGTAGTCGGCAACAAATTCGATGGTCTCGGGTGCGAGCCAGCCTTTTTCGGTTTTGTGCAATACGCAGCGCACCCATGATGGCGGAACGTCGGCGGTCGGCCGGGTATTTGGCCAATTCGGTATCGATTTGTTGCAACGATTGTGCGGATAACATGGTTTTATTCTCGATAAAATGATGGGGCAGGTTTAAGGCTGCCTGAAGACCAATTTAAACGGTTAAATCCACTCTTCGTTTTGCAAATGATTTCACTACGGCTTCATACCATTGTTTAATGGTTTGAGTGGTTTCACATCATCATTGGCGCAGCGGTTTAGTGTACCGCGCGGCTGTTTTAATATTTTCGGCTCAATCGCCCAATCCAATACGCGGACGGGACGGCGGTTCACAATCCATGCAGTTTCCGGATTAGCATCATCGGTAACCTTATGATGCTCCGCCGGTAACTGGACAAGCGCAATCAATTCTGACCGCGTTTTTAGCGCAACAATGTCATTAACCTGAATTTCATTGATAAATGCGGCAATTTGACCTTCTCCGCCTTTCCACTGTCCCAAACCAATGATTTTTTGTGTTCTAAAATCCAATCAATATTTTCAGAAAAATTCCATTTCGCCAGTTGGATGCATCTGCATATGCCAAAAATTCATTTCTAATATTCCTCGTATTTGTTTTCCCAGCTTTCAGGTAGCCTGAAAAGTGCAGGCTGCTTTTTGTTGCTTATCTGTCCACTTCCCCGAATACGATATCCTGCGTACCGATAATCGCCACCACGTCGGCGAGCATGTGCCCTTTGGCCATTTCGTCCATGCCTTGCAGGTGGGCGAAGCCGGGGCGCGGATTTTCAGGCGGTAGGGTTTGTTGGCGCCGTCTGAAATGATGTAAACGCCGAATTCGCCTTTTGGGGGTGTCTCTACGGCGTGTAGGTTTCGCCTTCGGGCACGTGCATGCCTTCGGTGAAGAGCTTGAAGTGGTGGATAAGATCTTCCATGCCGAACTTCATTTCGGTGCGCTTGGGCGGGGCGACTTTGTGGTCGTCTACGATGACGGGGCCGGGATTAACACGCAGCCAATCAACACACTGCTGAATGATGCGCACGGACCGACGCATTTCGTTGATACGGCAGAGATAGCGGTCGTAGCAGTCGCCGTTCACGCCGACGGGGATGTCGAAATCCATTTTGTCGTAAACTTCGTAGGGTTGTTTTTGCGCACGTCCCATTCGATGCCCGAGCCGCGCAGCATCACGCCGGTGAAGTTTTTGCAGGGGCGCGCTCGGGAGACCACGCCGATGCCGACAGTACGCTGTTTCCAGATGCGGTTGTCGGTGGCAGGGCGTTTCGAGGGTGTCGATGCGGCGGGAAGCGTTGGCAGAAGGCTTCGATAAAGTCGAGCATGGTGCCTTCGCGGGCTTCATTGAGCTCTTTCAACACTTTGGCGTTGCGGAATTTGCTGGCTTCTGTATTTGGGGCATGAAGTCGGGCAGGTCGCGGTATACGCCGCCGGGGCGGAAAGTAGGGCGGCGTGCATGCGCGCACCGGAAACGGCCTCGTACAAATCCATCAGCTCTTCACGATCGCGGAAGGCATAGAGGATGGCAGTCATCGCACCGATGTCGAGGGCGTGCGAGCCGATGCCCATCAGTGGTTGAGGATGCGGGTTACTTCCGCAAACATGGTGCGGATGTATTTGGCGCGAATGGGGATGTCGATGCCGAGCAGTTTTTCGATAGCGAGACAGTAGGCCTGTTCGTTTACCATCATGGAGACGTAGTCCAGTCTATCCATATACGGCAGGGCTTGCAGGTAGGTGCGGGTTTCGGCCAGTTTTTCGGTGCCGCGGTGCAGCAAGCCGATGTGCGGGTCGGCGCGGACGATGGTTTCGCCTTCCAGCTCAAAATCATGCGTAATACGCCGTGGGCGGCAGGGTGCTGCGGGCCGAAGTTGATGGTGTAGTTTCTGAGTTTAGTGGCCACCGTAGTTCTCCTCGCGGACGACGCGCGGGGTAATTTCGCGCGGCTCGATGGTTACAGGCTGATAGATAACGCGTTTTTCGGTTTCGTCGTAACGCATTTCAACATAGCCGGAAATGGGGAAATCTTTGCGGAAGGGGTGGCCGACAAAGCCGTAGTCGGTAAGGATGCGGCGCAGGTCGGGGTGGTTTTCGAAAACGATGCCGTACATATCAAAGGCTTCACGTTCGTACCAGTCAGCACTGTTGTAAATATTGATAACGGATTGAACCAGCGGGAAAATCGTCGTTTTCCGCCCACACGCGCACGCGGATGCGCTGATTATTCTTCACAGATAACAGCTGACTGACCACAGCAAAGCGTTTACCGGACCAAGGTTCGTTTTTATAAGTACCGGTAATCGACACCGCACAAACCACCGAGAGCCCAGTGCATTTCTTCGTGGTCGCGCAGGATTTGCATAATATCGAGATAGTGTTCGGGGCGGCATTCGACAGTTACTTCATCCAAAGCCAACAATACTTTATCCGCCTTGCTATCCAAGATGCGCTGTGCCGCGCTGTATAAATCTTTCGGGTGCATGGTGCGCCCCTAGTGTGCGGGCAATGGTGAGTGCGCTTAATTTTGCCCTGAAGCTGAATCAGGCCGTAAATCGAGGCTTCGGCAGTCGGCGGGCAGCCGGGCACTACGTCTACCGGCACCACACGATCGCAAACCGCGCACCACTGAATAGGAATAATGGTAATAACCGCCGCCGTTGGCGCACGAACCCATCGACAACACCCAACGCGGCTCGGCCATCTGGTCGTACACGCGACGCAGGGCGGGTGCCATTTTATTGGTGAGCGTACCGGCCACAATCATCAAGTCGGATTGGCGTGGCGACGGACGAAAAAAGTAATACCGAAGCGGTCGAGGTCGTAACGCGCCATACCGGCATGCATCATCTCTACTGCGCAACAGGCCAAACCGAAAGTTACCGGCCACGCGAGCCGGTACGCACATAGTTGAGCACGGTATCCGCGCTGGCGGTAATGAACCCTTTGTTCAGAATGCCTTCTACTCCCATTCCAGCGCCCTTTTTTCCACTCGTAACAAAACCCACACCGAGCACGACGATGAAGACAAACATCGACCAGAAGGCAAACTGCCCCGACTGAGCCAGCAAATCTTTGAACACCACCGCCCACGGAATCATAAACGCCACTTCCAAATCAAACAGGATGAACAAAATCGCCACCAGTAATAACGCACGTCAAACTTCATGCGCGCGTTTTCAAACGCCTCGAAGCCGCACTCGAACGGCTGGTCTTTTTCGGCGTAGTGGCGTTTAGGCCCCAGAACAGTGCCCACAGAATAAACAAATGCCCGCCAACAAGCCGACTATTAAGAATATTAGATACAGGAAGGTAATTTGCCAACCATAGTGGTCGTGCACTCGAATCATTAGCAGATAACGAAATTTTTACGGAGGCTATTTTAGCCAAGTCCGACTGTAATTTAAAGGGCGTATGAGTCAAAATTGAAGAAAAAATTCAATAATTTCAATAATTAAATGATAATCGTTATTATTATTTGCATATATGTTTGTTTGCCTGTAAGAAATACTGCTTTTTATTTGATTAAATGCCTGACACTAATCGCTTCACCTCTTGGCTTTAATTAGAAAGATTCCTCAAAAAGCAACCCAAGAAAGAATAGCAGTTAAAGTAAACCATACTAATCAAAAATTAACCCATCCCGACAGAAAAATTAAAGCCGCCTATGTTTTCAGGCGGCTTACAGCTTAAACAGTATCAATCAACAAATGATTAATGGATGTTGCTCAAATATTTGTTGTATTGTGTTCATCATCGTGCGGATCTTGCGGCACATTAGGTTCATGCACGGCCATCATCCAACATATTATCCAAATCTTGCCCCCGGTTCTGAAGCAGTATCACTCGATGCTGATATTGGTTTTGCTTTCCAGAATAATAGCAGAGGCAAGATTTTTGACTGACACGGTAAACCATTGCCAAACCGGCTTCTTCAGCAGGAATAGAAAGATACTTCACAACGCTTCTGCTTCCGTCTTTTGCCTTTTTGCATATCCATTTTGACTTGGCGGCTACGTTTGTAAAGACTTAAAAACCGTACCTTTTTCCAGACCATGCGCACTACCTTTATTTAAAGTGATGGTTTGAATTGGCCTGCTTCGCTGATGCCATCAAAAATGGAAACCACTTTTTGCATCAATATGCTGGCTAGGCGCATGCGGCATCATATTGAAGCTGTCTCCACCATCTTCCAACTTCAACAGATAATCGCCTTTACGAATTTCGAAACCGCTTCTTCCACAACCATAGGTTGCGCAGTCTGAGTCGGCACTTTCAACATCGGATGCAGACGTGTAGTAGTCATTATTCGGCAATGCTTCCGCATCTTCCCTCAGTTCTGGAATCAACGCGCTGTTCGTACCCGGCAAAGTAGCCACAATACCGCTAAACACTACTTCCTGACCCAAATATTTCTTCGTTTCCGGATCAGTGATGTCTTTTTCTGCCCTATAAACCAAATAACGGCCGGGTTCCGGTGATTTCGTGACATAAACACGTTCACCTTTGGAATAAATCAACCGATTATCAGGGCCTTCAAACCAAACGCGGCGCATGTTGTGTCTGCATTTGATCGATAACTTGCGGATGCTGCATGAACATCCGATAGAAGTTTACATTGACGGCCTGAATGCCATAGCCGGAACTGACTTCGCGCATACGCGGCGACAATTTTACCAATGGGATGTCACCACCGGCACCACGCTCGACCGACAAGCGCGGACGACCGTTTACATAGCGCAAAACCAATACCTGACCGGGATAGATACGGTCTGGATTGCGGATTTTGCTGCGGTTTGCGCCCCACAAACGGCTCCACTGCCAAGGCCGATACAGATATTTGCCTGAAATACCCCACAACGTATCGCCTTTGCTTAACCACATAACGCGTAGGCGCATCCGGCCGAACCTTCAGAGCGGCAGAAAACGCCGGGCGGAAATAGCCAAACCGGCCGCACAAAGCAGGGTTATAATACGTTTTTGCATGACACTCCCTTGAAATTGACTCACTCAGTCATCATTAAAAATTTACACACAACAATTCGGGACATTGCCCGTCTTGTCAATTTATCGCGATATTTTACTACTATTTACAGCAAGCCTCATAGTATTGGGAACCTGATTCGCATATTCCCCGCACAATCTTAGAGAGAAAGAAATGGCTTTACCGAATATTTTTGCAATACCCCGATGATCGCCTGCACACGGTTGCCAAGCCTGTCGAAAAATTGACGAACGAATTAAGACTTTGATTACAGACATGTTTGATACCATGTACGAAGCACGCGGCATCGGTCTGGCCGCCACACTGTGGATGTGCACGAGCGCGTGGTCGTTATGGATTTGAGTGAAGAAAAACCAGCCCCGCGTATTTATCAACCCGGTGATTACCCACAAAAACGGCGAAACCACTTATGAAGAAGGCTGCCTGTCCGTACCGGGCATTTACGACACCGTTACCCGCGCGGAAACCGTTACGGTAGAAGCCCTTGATGAAAAAGGTGAAAAATTCACTCTGGAAGCAGACGGGCTATTGGCCATCTGCATCCAACACGAATTGGATCACCTGATGGGCATTGTTTTTCGTCGAACATTTATCGCAACTGAAACAGGGGCGCATCAAAACCAAACTGAAAAAGCGGCAAAAACACAACATGTAGCCCTGCCGCAACCTTTGAAGGCCGTCTGAAAAACGGTTTCCAATACCTCCGCACCCTTCAAAACCCAATCTTTCAGGCGGCCTGTTTACTGCCATCAGACAACAGGCCGTTTGAAAACGCCTCCGAAAGTATAACCATGAAAGTCATCTTCGCCGGTACGCCCGATTTTGCCGCTGCCGCCTTAAAAAGCCATAGCGCTGCCGCCGGTTTTGAAATCCGCTGGTGTTGACCCAGCCCGACCGCCCCAAAGGGCGCGGGATGCAGCTTGCCCCGTCTCCCGTGAAGCAGGCCGCATTGGAATTGGGTTTGCGCGTGGCGCAGCCCGAAAAACTGCGCAACAACGCCGAAGCCCTGCAAATGCTCAAAGAGGTTGAGGCCGACGTAATGGTCGTTGCCGCCTACGGACTGATTCTGCCGCAAGACGTGTTGGATACGCCGAAACACGGCTGCCTCAACATCCACGCCTCGCTGCTGCCCCGTTGGCGCGGCGCGGCGCCGATTCAGCGCGCGATTGAAGCGGGCGATGCCGAAACGGGCGTGTGCATCATGCAGATGGACATCGGTTTGGATACCGGCGATGTGGTCAGCGAACACCGTTACGCCATTCAACCGACCGATACCGCCAACGAAGTACACGATGCGCTGATGAGTCTCGGTGCGGCGGCAATTGTTGCTGATTTGCAACAATTAAAGGCGGAGGGTCGTCTGAAAAGCGTCAAGCAGCCCGAAGAAGGCGTGACTTACGCTCAAAAATTAAGCAAAGAAGAAGCGCGTATCGATTGGAACGAAAGCGCGGCAGTGATTGAACGCAAAATCCGCGCCTTTCAATCCCGTTCCCGCTGCGTGGGTGGAATATCAAGGCAAGCCGATGAAAATCTGGCGGGCGGAAGCGGTAACGCAACAAGGCAGAGCAGGCGAAGTGTTGTCCTGTTCTTCAGACGGCCTGATTATCGCCTGCGGTGAGAACGCGCTGAAAATTACCGAATTGCAGCCTTCGGGCAGCAAACGGATGGACATCGCGGCTTTTGCCGCGGGACATACGGTTGAAGCGGGAACAGTGCTGTAAAACAACCTTCAATCTTCACGAAACCCGCTTTCAGACGGCCTCAAATCCTCCAAAGGCCGTCTGAAAAACGGCACATCCTGATACCCCAAAAATCAGAAAGCAAACTGTCATATGAGCATGTCCCTCGCCCAACAACTCGCCGCCAGAGTATTGCCGCCGTTGCCAAAGGCCGCAACCTGCAAGACGTATTGCCGCCATCCGCGCAGCCCACCCCGAACTGACGGCACAGGAACTCGGCGCGCTGCAAGACATCGCCTACGGCTGCCAGCGCTTATCTGGGCAGCTTGAAATATATGCTCGCGCAGATGCTGAAAAAGCCGATTGGCAACCCGCAGCTCGAAAGCCTGCTTTTGGCCGCGCTCTACCAGCTCAACCACACGCGCAACGCGCCTCATGCGGTGGTCAACGAAGCGGTGGAAAACATCGCAAAAATCGGGCGCGGGCAGTACCGTTCGTTTGCCAACGCGATTTCTGCGCCGCTTCCTGCGCGAAAAAGAACAATTGAACGCGCAATGCCGCCGCGACGACACCGCCAAATACAACTTTTCCCCGCTGGTGGCTCGACCATATGCGCCAAGCCTACCCGAAACACTGGCACAACATCGTTACCGCCGCCAACGGCCACCCGCCGCTGACCCTGCGCATCAACCGACGCCACGGCAATGCCGAAGGTTATTTGGAAAAACTGGCCGCCGAAGGCATCGCAGGCAAAGCTTTGACGAATATGCCGTGATACTGGAAGAAGTCCGTGCCGGTAAGCCGCCTGCCCGGCTTTTTCAGACGGCCTCGTATCCGTACAAGACTTCGGCGCGCAGCAGGCGGCATATATTTTTAAAACCCGGCAGACGGCGAACGGATTCTGGACGCCTGTGCCGCACCGGGCGGCAAATCCGGCCACATCCTCGAACTGGCAAACTGCAGCCTGACCGCGCTGGACATAGACGAAGGCCGTCTGAAAAGAGTGGCGGACAACCTGTCGCGCTTAGGCTTTCAGACGGCCTCCTGCACCGCGCCGACGCAGCCGACCTGTCTTCATGGTATGATGGCAACCCGTTTGACGCCGTCCTGGCCGACGTCCCGTGCACCGCCTCGGCGTAACCAAACGCAACCCCGACATCAAATGGCTGCGCCGGCTCGCCGACGGCGGCAAAACCGCCCGCCAACAAGAAAACCATGCTCGACAACCCGTGGTCGGTACTGAAACCCGGCGGCAGGATGCTTCGGCCACCTGTTCCTTGTTCCATGAAGAAAACGACGGCCAACTGCAACGCTTTCCTGCGCCGCCATCCCGATGCCGCCTGCACAGAATCGCTGACACTGTTACCCAAACATACCCAAGATGGCTTTTTACTACGCACTCATCCGCAAACAGCCGTAAACCCGCATACGGTCTGCATCGTCCGCGCGCGCCGCGTGCGGCGGCGGCCGTCCTGCTGTTTGCCGTGATACTGTTGAGGCCGTCTCAGCGGCGGCGGAAAACATTTCCATCACCCGCCAAACCGCAACCGTAACCGCAGACGGCCGCCTCTGACATCAGCAGCCGTTTCCACACCGAACTGCCTCGACCCGTTGAAGCAGGCGTTGAAACAGGGCGTGCCGCTCTACTTTACCCTGAACTACCAACTCGTCCGCCCCCACCATGGCCGCCTACAAATTCAAACTCGGCCAACTCATCGGCAGCGACAACAGCGTTACCTACAAGCTCTCCTTCCACCCGCTAACCAACCGCTACCGCATCACCGTCGGCACCTTCTCCACCGAATACGGCAGCCCTCGAAACCGCCCTTCGCGGCATCGGCGCCATCGCCAACTGGCGCGTCCCTGCCCAAAGGCACGCTGGACGACACTGACTGGCGCGAAATCAAAGCCGAAGTCCGCCTCAGCCTCAGCACCAACCAACCGCCCAAACCCTTCCAAATCAACGCCCTGACGGCGAAAACTGGCAACTCGACTCCGGCTGGAAACCGCTGGCGGTCAGCAAAGGTTAAACCATGCGCCGCCGATATTCCTACCTGATATTCCTCGTCGCACCTGCTGCCGCACTGGTTTACAGCCTCACCCTCGCCACCAACAGCGGCAGCCCGTTGTCCGAATATTTCTGGTGGCTGATTGCCGCAGGCGGCCTGATTGTCACCATCCTGCCGCCAGTGCTGCTCCGCTACGGCTGGCTGCTGCTGCGGCACAACCGCCACAACATGTTGGGCTCCCGTCTCACCCGCCGCCTGGCCCTGATGTTCACTCCTGATTGCCGTCCCGCCCGGATTGTTCCTGTTCGGCGTCTCCGCGCAATTCATCTCATACAGCATCAATTCATGGTTTGGCAACGACACCGCGCAAGCACTCGAAAGCAGCCTGACACTGAGCAAATCGGCACTCGACAACACCTCGACAACACCATCGAGCAGGCTGCCGCCTTACAAGTCGAAATCATCAGCCGCACCTCCATGGGCGGCACGGCGGCAGAAGCCCTGCGCCTCAGCGGCGAAACCGCCCGCTTCAGCCAGGTCGGCCTCTACAACCCCGCCGACGGCACAACCGAACTCATCAGCAACCCGGCCGCCCTTCCCCGCCGCCCGCCGAAAAAGAAGTGGCGGAAGAACTGCAACGGCACGGCTCATCCCGCAGCGTCACCAACATCAACGGCAAACTGTACGCCCAAGGCTGGCTGGCCCCTGCCCGCGCCGCAAGAAAAAGGGAAAGCCCTGTTTTTCAGACGGCCTATTCTCGACAACGTCGCGCGGGATGCCGAACTGATTGAAAACGCGCGCAGCAAATACGCCGAACTCACCTACGCCAAACAAGGCCTGCAAACCTTCTTCCTGATTACTCTGCTGGCCGCCGCCCTGCTTTCCATCATGCTCGCGCTGGTCATCGCCCTCTACTTTGCCCGCCGCTTTATCGAACCCATCCTCTCGCTTGCCGAAGGCGCGAAAGCCGTCGCACAGGGCGATTTTTCCCAGCCCCGACCGGTTTACCGCAACGACGAACTCGGCCAACTGACCCGCCTGTTCAACCACATGACCGAACAACTGGCCATCGCCCGCGAAGCAGAAGAACTCAACCGCATCCGGCAGGAAGCGGCACGGCACTATCTCGAAACCGTATTGAAAGTCTGACCGCCGGCGTAATCACGCTCGACGAAACAGGCCGTCTGAAAACCCCTCAACCGCAGCGCGGAAAACATCCTCTCGGCCTGCCGCTGTCCGAACTGTCGGGCAGCAACTGGCACGACTGGCCGCAAAGCGTGCCGCAATACCTCCTGTTAACCGAACTGTTCCAAACCATCCTCGCCACCGAACACACCGGCAAAACCCTGTTCAGACGGCCCTACACGGGCGGCGACGAAGCACGCATCCTGCTGGCCAAGGCCACGCCCTTCCGGCCGACAACGGCGGCGGCACGGTGCTCGTTTTCGACGACATCACACTGCTCGTGCGAGCGCAAAAAGAAGCTGCATGGGGGAAGTGGCGAAACGGCTGGCGCACGAAATCCGCAACCCGCTCACCCCCATCCAACTCTCCGCCGAACGGCTGGCTTTGAAACCGCAAGACAAACTGGGCGAACAGGACGCGCAAAATACTGGCCCGCTCCACCGACACCATCATCAAACAAGTGGCGGCCATGAAAGAAATGGTGAAGCCTTCCGCATCTACGCCCGCGCACTCACTGAAACTCGAAAAACAAGACCTCAACAAAATTATCGAAGAAGTTTTTGCTGCTATACGAAGCGGGTGCGTGTACATTTGACGCCGTTTTCAGTAATATACCCGCCGTCATGTATGCCGATACTACCGCCATATGGCAGGTGCCGCACAACATCTTTCAAAAATGCGGCTGAAGCCGCTGAAGAAGCCGCACAGCCGGAAGTACATATCCACACCGACAACACAGACGGCAAAATCACCCTCACCGTCGCCAACAACGGCAAAAAGTTTCAGCAAAGACATGCTGGCAAACGCTTTCGAGCCCTATGTAACCGACAAACCCACCGGCACCGGCCCTCGGCCTGCCCGTAGTGAAGAAAATTGTAGAAGAACACGGCGGCCGCATCGCCCTGAGCAATCCGCAGAAGGCGGCGCCAGCGTTAAAATCACATTACCCGCATTGGTAGAAGAGCACTATGAGAAGTAACGACATCCTAATCGTAGACGACGAAATCGGTATCCGCGACCCTGCTGTCCGACATCCTGCAAGACGAAGGGTACACCGTCAGCCTGGCGGAAAACGCCGGAAGAAGCACGCCAACTGCGCAACCAAAACCCGTCCGGCCATGGTACTGCTCGACATCTGGATGCCCGACTGCGACGGCATCACCCCTGCTGAAAGAATGGGCGAAAAACGGCCAGCTGACCATGCCCGTCGTCATGATGAGCGGTCATGCCAGCATAGACACCGCCGTCGAGGCGACCAAAATCGGCGCCATGGATTTCTCGAAAAGCCAATCGCACTGGAAAAACTGCTGAGCGCCGTAGAACGCGCTTTGGAATACGGCGAACAACAGGCTGCGGCCGGGCTGTCGCTGGACAAACCGGGCAACAGCCCCGCCATTCAAGAACTCAACCTCCGCATCGAAGCCGCCGTCAAACAAAAACGATCCCATCCTGCTCAGCGGCGAAGCCGGATCGCCGTTCGAACTCTGTTGCCCGCTATTTCCATAAAAACAATACCCTTGGGTCGAACCGGCCAAAACCGAATACATCGTCGATATGCCGATGGAACTGTTGCAAAAAGCCGCCGGAGGCATCCTCTTCCTCGGCGACATCTCGCAATACAGCAAAAACATCCAGCAAGGCATCCACTTCCTGCTCGGCAAAGCCGAAAAACAGAATGTTCGGATTATCTGCGCCTGCAGCATCCCTCGGACGAATGGCTGCAAAATCCGGCCTACGACCCCAAACTGTTTGCCCCTGCTCTCCGGCCTCAAGCTCCAGATTCCGCCGCTGCGCGAAACAGGCCGGCGACATTGCCTTCCTGGTTAACCGTATCGCCACCGAACTGTCGGAAACCCAGAAAATCCCCTGTCGCCCGTTTCAGCGATGGCGCGCTGAACTCCTGACCGGATACGACTGGCCGGGCAACTCTGACCAACTGCACAATGTCGTCAAAACCCTGGCACTGTCGGCGGGTGAAGAGGGAAATCGATCGAAGCCGCCGTCGCAGGCGAACTCGGCCTGAACAAACCTGAAAAAAACCGGAAATCAACGTCGGCGGCGGTTTTGATTTCAGCCTGCCCCTGCGCGAACTGCGGGAAGAGCTGGAGCGCCGCTATTTCGAATACCACATCTCTCAGGAAGGTCAAAACATGAGCCGCGTGGCACAAAAGTCGGCTGGAAACGCACCCACCTGTACCGCAAGCTGAAACAACTCGGCATCCAGTTCTCCCGTCGGCAGAATAAAAACCGAAGAAACCGATACGACGCATAATCCGCATCAGGCAAACTGAAGAGGCCGTCTGAAACTTTTCAGACGGCCTCTTTCTTCCTGCCAAAAATACTGCGGATTAAATAGGGTCATAATTCATAAACAAAAACGGCCGACCCCCGTTTGCTGTTCCAGTATTCCTCTGCCTTTCGAGAGGCAAATCTTCGGGAGAGGCCGTCTGAAAAACCCCTTTCGACAAACCAATCGCCGGTTTTGCGTGGAAAGGGCAAACAGCCGTTTGCAGCTCAACCGTCTGGCTTTATCCAACGAATGCTCCAACAGCAACTCGCCGTAGCCGCCGTCCTGGGCTTCCGACGACACGGCCAAAACAGGCCAGCTCGCTGCAATCGGGCGCGTCGGCAAAAAGTCTTCACAGCAACGCAGCCGTAAATCCGGCGGTCATGCTCCAGTACGGAAAAATCGCCAATATGGGTTTCCAAACAGCGGAGGCTGCGGCGCAACAAAAATGCCCGCCTCTTCCAGCGGCCGTATCATGGTAACGATATCCGCAATCATCGCCGCCTTCGGCCGGACGAATACACATAAACGGATTTTTGCGCGATAGAGGTGCCCGTACCGTTGCGGGTAAACAATTCGCCAATCAGGGGCACCGTCGTTCAGACCGGAAAGGATTTGGCAGCGGCCGACACCCTTGCCGACGGCATTCAGGGCGGCATCAAGCAAATCGTGCTGACGATGGCAGATGCGGCCGCTTTTTCAGACGGCCTTCCGCTTCTTCAGCGGAAAGGTTCGGCAACAGGCGGCCGTTTTCGTCCAAAATGCCATCCCGCCCAATCAGGGAACAACAGCTTTGTCCGCTTTCAGGGCGACGGCGGCGGTTTCGGCAATTTCCGCCATGCTGAGATTGAACAGTTTGCCGACTCGCGGAGGCGGCCAGCGGATTCAGTAAAACCACCGCGCCTTCATCCAGGCTGCGGCTGACGATTCGGCATCGATTTTCGCCACCCGGCCGGTATAGCCCATATCGATGCCGTCGATGATGCCGATGGGACGGGCCGATAAAAATTGCCGGCGGCACCAATCTGCCAGCCGCGCCGGGGCGCGAATGCACAGGGCCCAGCGACAAAGCCGCCTCGATATCGAAGCGCAGTTTGCCGCAGGCTTGTTTGGCAAAAATCCAGAAACAGTTTCGTCGGTAATCCGCCGTCGCTCGAGTGATATTGCGGGGAAATACCGGGCAGCCGAGGACAGTTCGTTGATTTGGCTGCGGCTGCCGTAAACCAACACCAGCCTCACCCCAGCCCGGCGACCATCGCGAGGTCTGCGGCAACGCTGCGGAAACGTTCGGCTGCAGCAAGCTTCGCTGGCGATACCGACCACCAGCGTTTTGCCGCGCAACAATCGATATAAGGCGCGGCTTCGCGGAAATTTGCGGATGAAAACGGAAAGGGCGGCGGCATCCATATGTTTATATTGCAATCAGCGGTTTAAAGCGATATAGAACAGTTGCAGAATCAGGACGGTCAGCATCCCCAAAGTCGCCACCATCCAATGATTGTTTTCACGACTTTTTAACCGAGTGCGGCAACCTGACGCACCGGAATTTGCGGCAGCGGCACCTTCTGGGCAGCATAATGGCCTTTGTCTTCCAATTCGGGCGGCAAGCCGCCGTTCTGTCCGGAATGTTCGAGCAGATAGTCAGCCTGCTCTTTGCTGAACGAGTTCCGTCCGCGCACGTAGGTTCCCAAACGGCGCACCAGTTCGATGTCGCTGATACTGTCGGGCATCCAGTCGATAGAGGCCACATCGGCTCGGGCAACAAAATCTTTGGCTTTAAACAATCCCTGGCAGTCGGCACATTTGACAAAGCCTTGTGCGACGTTCAGCTGACTCTCTTTGACCTTCAAATAGGTTTTGCAGTGCGGGCAGGAGCAAATCCGGCATAATGTGTTTCTTTATATCTGCGGGTGGCGCGGCCGTCTGAAAAAGGTCAGACGGCCGCGCAGGATAAAATCAGGCAACGCCGTAGCGTTCGCGGTAAGCACGCACGGGTTCGAGAAACCGCCGACTCGGCATTGTTTTGCAGCAGCGTGAACAAGTCGTTCAGATTGGCAATGGCGACGACGGGCAGGCCGTATTGTTTTTCCACTTCCTGAACGGCAGACACCTCGCCGCGCCTTTTCCATTCGGTCAAGCGCGATGGCGACGGCGGCGGGCGTCGCCTTTCGGCTTCAATCAGCCTGACCGATTCGCGCACGGATGTGCCGGCGGAAATCACGTCGTCGATAATCAACACGCGGCCTTTTGAGCGGCGCACCAGACCAACACGCCGCCTTCGCCGTGGTCTTTCGCTTTTTGCGGTTGTAGGCAAACGGCACGTTCACGCTCTTTTTCCGCCAGCATCATGAGCCGTGGCGGCAGCCAAGATGATGCCTTTGTAGGCAGGGCCGAACAGCATGTCGAATTTGATGCTGCTTTCGATGATGGCTTGTGCGTAGAATTTGGCCAGTTGCAGCGTGGAAGCGCCGTCGTTGAACAATCCGGCGTTAGATACGGCGACTGCCGGCCGGCGCTTTGGTGGTGAATTCGCCGAATTTCAATACGTTCTGCTTTAGGGCGAAGGTCAGGAATTCTTGACGGAAATCGACATTGTCGTGCTTTCGGTTGCCATTTAAAGCGGGCGATTATAAAGGATGATGGCGGTATGAGCAGGCTGTCTGAAAGGTACTTTTTCAGACGGCCTTTGCTGGAGAAATCGCAAGTGGCGAAGTGCCGTCTGAAACCGTCGTTTCGGTTTTTCAGACGGCCTCCCTTACTTTGCGGCTGCGGCATCGGGTTTACAATGCCGCCTACTCTAATTTACCAAAACCTACAAAATATGCTGAAAATCATCTCTGCCAACGTCAACGGCATCCGTTCCGCCTACAAAAAGGATTTTACGAATACATCGCCGCATCGGGCTGCGGACATTGTCTCGTGCAGGAACTCAAAGCGCGGGTAGCCGAGTTTGTCCGCCGATATGAAAAGAATCCGCACGGGATGCACGGCCATTGGCATTGGCTGAGATACACGCGGTTGCAGCGGCGTGGCGGTGTACAGCAAACGCGCGCCTGACAATGTGCAACGGTATGGGCATTGAAGAATTCGACAGGGAAGGGCGGTTTGTGCGCTGCGATTTCGGCAAGTTGTCGGTGATTTCGCTTTATCTGCCCAGTGGCACCAGCGCGCCGGAGCGGCAGGAATTGAAATACCGCTTTTTAGACGCGTTCTACCCCATGCTTGAAGCCATGAAGGCGGAAGGGCGCGACATTGTCGTCTGCGGCGACTGGAACATTGCCCACCAAAAACATCGACCTGAAAAACTGGAAAGGCAACCAGAAAAACTCAGGCTTCCTGCCCGAAGAACGCGAATGGATAGGCAGAGTTATCCGCGATCTGGGCTGGACGGACATGTGGCGCACGCTCTATCCCGACAATCCGGGCTACACTTGCGGAGCGACCGCGGACAGGCGTATGCGAAAGATGTCGGGTGGCGCATCGACTATCAGATGGTTACGCCCGAACTCGCCGCCACGCGGTGTCCGCACATGTTTATAAAGACGAAAAATTTTCCGGACCATGCCCTTTGGTCGTGGAGTACGATCATGTCATCTGAAAACCAAAAACGCCGCCGCAAACAAGGCACAGGCTGACCTCCGGGCCGTCTGAAAAACGGCTGCTGATCGCGTTCACGCCTGCCTTTAAATACGGCGTGTTGTGGATGTCGGCCGCCTTTTTCCCTGCCCATGCTGTTATGGATGCTGTTTACCCTGGCCACGCGAGCGGCCGCATCCCGTGATGCGCCCTGGCGGCTGGGCAATCGCCTGGCTGCTGCTCGCCCTACACCTGCCTGCTGACCGCCGCCAAATCACTTCGCTGGCAGGGGCAAACAAATGGGGCTGGATTGCCTCCGCCCTGTTCGGCTAGCGCTGTGCTGTCCGTACCCGCCGCGCTGCTGATTCACTTCCAAATCGCCGAATGGCTGGGAGGAAACTGAGGCCGTCTGAAAACGGAGATACCGTCGGGCATGCGAATGTCCGCGAAACCGAAACAGGCAAACCGGCACGGAAGAAATGTTATCGGGGAACGGCTTCCAGCCTGCTGTGGGCGGGAGGTTTGGCCGCTTTCGCCCTTTATATGCTATGGGGTATGTTTTTCTCAGCTGCTTTTCCTGCCGGTTGCCTTATTAAAAGTGTGCAGCACCTGTCCGCCATGCTTTTCAGACCCAGCCTGAACGCAAACTACGCGCCTGCAAAGCGGCCGTCTGGCTGGTCATAACCCTGATTTCGTACGGCATCACGCTCACCGCGAAAACCGCCGTAACCGAAAAACGCCCTCCGCGCCGCCGATGCCGTCGAACGCTACCGTGCGGTACACAACGCCTACCCGCCGAATCTGGCCGCAGCAGGGATAACGGAAGAAAAAGGCTTGTACCGCCTGTACTATTTCCCTTCCGGCCGCCGGCCGAAACCACATTGCCAGCTACTCTTTCCTGTTCACGCCGTTCGACCGTTATTTCTACGATTTCGACCGCGAGTGAATGCGTGTTTTATCCCGATTGAAATCCTTTAGCCGTCTGAAAACATCTGTTGTTCGCCAAGGAACCCGAGATATGAAGTTTAACGAATACCACCGTTACGATGCTGTCGGTTTGGCAGAGCTGATCCGAAAAGAAGTTCCGCCGATGAAGTGTTGCAGGTTGCTTTAAACGCTTGGACGGGGTCAATCCCGCTCAATCTGTTGGCGCACGATTTGTGCGTAGCGCGGCGGCGTGGTGGTGGTCGTTCTGAAATGCCGATATGCCGCTGGCGGGCGTGCGTTTTTGCAGAGACTTGCTGTGGTTGGGAAGCGCGCCGACATGGTTGGGTTCGTGCATGATGCAGCGTTGGTTGCCAAACAAAAAGCGATTGACGTAAAGCCTATATCGTGCGGGGGCTGCGCGTCGGCAAACCACTACGCGAATGGGGCGCGTATCCTGCCGGAAACCGAAATTTGGCATCACGCGTCGTGGTGATTTGGATTACACCGGCGGCAGCAGCGGAGGCGCGGCGGCGGCAGTGGCTTTCGGGCGTCGTACGCGCGCACGGCAGCGACGGTGGGTGGCTCCATCCGCTTACCCGCGCACAACTGCGGCGGTAGTTGGCTGAAACCACGCGCGGCAGTTACGCGCCGAGCGCATCGGAGGCATGGCATTGATTGGTATGCACCATGTGTTGACACGGCGTGCGCGACAGCGCGGTTTTGCTGGACAGTCGCCCAAACCTGGGGTTGCGCCCAGTATTCCCGCTACTTCGCCGAAAACGGTTTTGTGCAGCCTGAAACAAGAAACAGGTCGTCTGAATCGCTTTTGGGCAGGTGGTTGGCGGCGGCAATGACGAAGGTACGGAGGCCGTTCGCCCATAGTTTGAAACTGATGCAGATGAGGGACACGGATTGGAAGGCACGCCTGTTTTGCACCGCCCGAATATCTCAACCGAGCCGCCGCATCATCGTCATGGGCGAAACGGGAAAACTGTTTTTAATATACGAAACCGACAAAACTGCCGCTCCGCCTGTGCTTGGCCGAGCAACGTGCGATTGTGCAGGGGTGGAAAATCGCTTGGGCGAAATGGCTGGGCGCGATGTGGTGCTGGCGCAGGAACGTGCCGCCAAAGATTTTTCACGCGCTACGACGTGTTGATGACGCCCGTCTGCCTGCGCACCACGCCGAAAATCGGCGAGATGATGCCGCCAACGTCGCACAAAAGCCATGCGCTCAGTTGTTCGGCACGCTGCGTTTGGGTTTTCGTTGAAAACAACCTGTTTTAGAAAAAGAAGCCACCGCCGCGCTGCAATACGTCGGCTATACGTCGCCGCTGAACATGAGCGCGCAACCCCGCTATGAGCGTGCCGCTTTACCGGCATAACGGCTGCCTGTCGGCACTCAGTTCGCCGCAGCACGGACGCAGATATGCTGCTTAGCCTCGCCGCGCAGTTGGAACAGATACAGCCGTGGCGGACCGCCTTCCTCCCGTATAATCCCCATTTTTTCAGACGGCCTCCACACCCATGCAGGAAATCGACGAACCTCATCCAAACCGAACACCCCGCCATCGCCGGCGAAACACTCGACTTTCATGTTCTACGAACGCAGCCTGGACGAAGCTCTGCGGCGGAAGATGCCGCTTGCCCGCTGGCGCGACATCTCAGGCGATGCGCGGCGGTGAAGAAATTCCTCGCGCCTGGCCGACCTCTGCCAAACCTGGCTGGCTGGACGGAGAAGGCGCATGAGCCGCCGCGCAACAACACACCCTGTTTGCCGCCGCCTGGTTTGTCCCTTTTCATGGGCCGCCCTTGTTGCGCGAAAGCGGCGGACGCACACGCCGCCGCCTTTTCCGGCATTTCCTCGACAGCTGCCCACCGCGCGGCCTTCTTCGCCCAATCTCTGGCTCTCGCCGCCCGCGCTCGGCTGGAGGACGGCCGCCGTCCGCCCTATCTGGCCGCTGGCCGCCGCCGCGCTGATTTTGGCTGCCGCCACGGAACGGCGCGCGCGTGGTTTACCGCCCACCGCAGCGGCGACCGATCTGCTCGACGCATTGGCCGACCTTTGCCGGCAGCTGCCCTCGCCCTAAGTTGCTGGCGCGGCAGGTTTACCGCAACCGGCGCGGTAAAACAGGCCGTCCGAAAAGGCAAACGCGGCCCAAACCGTTTAATCCCCATTACGCCACACCGTCCACCCGACCGCAAATCAGTCCGTAACCGCGCTCAACACATATTTTCGTCTTCCAAATCCTGCACGTACCGCGCAAAACCGTATAAGGAATCGGCTTTGCTGCGGATCGGGTCGTCGTGCCATTTGACAATCTGTCCAGCCGTGCCGTGTTCGGTCGATCCAAATCAATCATTTTCCCAAAGTTGCCGCCGTTGTCGGTCGTCAGCGGAATCCATTTCGGATCCACCCAGCAACCGGTTTGATGCCCGCATCCTCCGGCTCGCAACCGAACGGTGTCATCCTTCGCAAACAAACCTTCATACAACTGTTTCAAATCCGGTACTTCGATAATCCGCCTGACCGACAACCATCTTCGCCCGCCAGTACGATCTCTTGCTGGTTTCGCCGTCGGCAATGCGGTATGTTCTTTTTAAAGTCTTCCGGCAACGCATAACCCAGCTCTTTTTTCCAATTCGCGAAGTTCATTGCCTGCACCTTTGTTCAACGAAAAATCCGCTTCGTGTCTGACTGACGCTTCGATACCGTCGTTTCAGCCTTTCCAGCTGCGCATCGATTCTGTCGATTAACTGTTTCATCCTGTTTCCTTTCCCTGTTTTCGGTTAAATGACAACAAACGGATAACTCGCTTATCCGCGATGCAAAAACTATATTTTCAGACGGCCTTCCGCTTTGCCTGCCGCTCAATCCGCCAACACACCCAAACGTGCAGTGCGTCCCAAATGCCGTCTCGCCGACCGGCGGGCAGATATGGTTTACAAGCAGCGTGCTTTGCAATGCGGATGATGCGCGTTGCCCATCGCCACTGCCGAAGCCGACCGCGCGCAGCATTTCCATATCGTTCAAAACCGTCGCCGAGCCATGGCGTCGTTCGATGTCAAACCGAGTTTGTCCAGAGCCGCGCCCATGCGCGCTTTGGAACCGTTTCGCGCCAAAATGTCCATGCCGTATCTGCGCCAACGCGTCGTCGTCCGCAGCGATAGGCGGCAGGCCGTGGCCGACTTCCGCCGCTTCGTCTTCGCCGTATGAAAAGGCCAGCACTTTGGTAAACGGGCGTGTCCGGCGGCAGCGCTGCCTGTTTGATAGGATGGACAGTGCAGGGACAGGGCTTCGTGCAGATGGCCGCTTGTGCCGGTATGCCGATGCCGTTGTCCGCACCAGCGCGTAGGCGGGTGTTGCGGCGGCTCATAGGTGCGCAGCTGCCGCGTCGATGTCGGCCTGCGCGGGATGGGGAAGGCCGCCAACGGCGGCGGCGGTATTCGACTTTATTGACCGTTGATGGCCACCAGCATTTCGATGCCGGTTTCGTCCATCAGGCGGCGGATGTCTGCCGGGCAGGTGAGCGGGCGAGCAGCCGGTCAGGCGATGGCGGTAACATGCCCTGCCGTTCAGTTTGCGCAGTGCTTCGCGCGTGCTGTCGGGTACGGTGCCGCTTTCTTTTCGGCCTCAGGGTGTCGTCGATGTCGACGAAGATGATTTTGGGCTGGGATGCGGGTTTCATGTTTTGGTTTTATAGTGGGTTAAATTTAAATCAAGGACAGGCGGCAGCTTGCAGACAGTACAAAATAGTACGGCAAGGCGAGCCAACGCTGTCACTAGTTTAAATTTAGTCACACTGCTCTCGGTAGCGGGAAGGCCGTCTTGAAAAGGTTGGAAACGGCTTTTCAGACGGCCTCTTTTCAATATGGATGCCCTGATCGTAGCCGGCAGCTGTATTTGCGGCGCGAAACAGTTCGTGGCAAGGCCGCCCTTCGGTCGCAGACGGCCTTCGGGCGGCTACGGCAGGATTTCGATTTCGGCCTGCGGTCGGACCAATGCGCAGTTCGTCGATTTCGCCGTCGGTTACGTGCAATGCAGCCCGCGTCCAGTCGCGGTGCAGATGTTGCGCTTGCCGTTGCGCCCATACCGTTCCCTCATGCCGTGTGTATTTTGATGTCGCCGCCCGCGCTTTTGCCGCGCGCGGCGGCATAGGCGGTCTCGGTCATCGTTGGGATAGAGAGAACGCCGAGGTTTTATGGCGATAGCCGCTGCTGGGATTGCGGTCGTTGATGGTGTAGCGGCCTTTCCGGGGTTTTGCCGTCGCCTTCGAATTGTTTGCAGTCCGGACGGGATTTGAAACCCAGGGCGACAGGATAGGTTTTCGGCAGCCTGCCTTGTGCGTCGTAGGCATCGCCTCGCGGTCGGCTTTGCGAGACGACGAGTTTGGCGATTTCACTGTCGGCCGCGCGCGGGCTGTCTGCAACAGACGTGCTGCCGCGCGCTCGATCCCTGCGCGGTACCGCCTCATGCCGGGCTTTCGGGCGTGCCGCCTTTCGTGTCTGAAAATACATATACGCCGCCGATCGCAGGAATATCGCGCCGCCAAAACAAAAGCACGGCGGCCAGTTTGTTTTCTCTTCATCATCTTTCCATAGGTTTGCCTCCTTTGCAAGTCGGCACACACGCTGTGCTTTGCGTTTCCGCTTGTTTTTACCTGCCTCGACAAATCGGAACATGGGCGGCGGTATGCTCGTTCCGGCGGCAGCGGATTGTGCTTCGTCCAGTCTGCTTTTGTTTCGACCACGGCGTATCTGCCGCGCCAGCGGGTGATTTCGGTAATGTCCTGTATCCGGTCAGTTTCACATAATAGTTCACGGCTTCGCCGGCTCAAACCGATCGGCGTGCTGCGGTATGGCAGGGCTGTCAGTTACCAAATCGCGCTCAGTCCCATTGACGCGGACGGGGCTGTGCAGAGCGCTTTGCCAGTCGTCTTTGCCCATACCGAAAGCCGGCGGATGACCCAGGCGGGCATGACGCAATGCCCATTCGAAGCCTTCGCAGCTGATGTCTATGGCGAGTATGCGTTTTGCCCTCGTCTTTTGCAGCTGCAGCCCGCGCGGTAAGCATCATCCATAAAAAGACGGTTTTATCGGTCGTGCGTTCCATTTTAAAGCGGCGAAACGAGACGAGCTGTGCGCCAAGGCGCATCGGCTATGCGACCGCTATACGCCCGAAGTAAACGCGTATGGTGTTTTCGCCGCATACGGCGCTGGATGAGCGTTTTGATTCATCAAAAATTTCCGTAACGGTTGAAACCCTTCCGAGGGGCAGGCCGGTTGGGTTTGTTTGGGAAGGGCGTAACCTTCCAGTAGGGCCTTGGGGCTGCGCCTTATGTGCGGCCCTGTGTGAAACATCGAAGGTAGCACGTGTTGTTGTTCACAGACTCCCGCCTACCAGTATAAAGATATTTGAGCAGCCAAACGGTTACGCCGGCCGAAGGTATGATGCCGAAGATGATCAGCAACCCCGCTTTTCGTGGGGATGCGGCCGTTGCGCGTGCATAGGCAGTGCGGGCATCGTCGAGCGTACTCGTTTCCATAGTTTTTCCGCCCAACATCCACAAAGCAAGGGCGATGCCGCTCCAAACGGCGGTAATGACTAGGAGAGTATGAGGATTTTCGCCACTCACGCTGTATATTTCCAAATAAACAGCAATAGTGGCGTATGCGACTGCCGTGAAGCTGTGCAGGAGCTTTCATCTGTGTATCTCCTCTTGGGAATCGGCATTCGGTGAAACGCACTGCCAGCCATTCTTCCAACGCCGCTTTTAATTTCGGCGCGGCTTCATCTATGTCGCGGTCTCTCATCGACAGGCGAGTGCGGACGACGTTCGCTGCCGGCCACTAAAGGCTCATCACGCGTGTTTGAGCGCGGCGGCGGTGATTTCATGGCACGCCCTGCCCGCATATGTCTTTCGGCCAATACGCAGCCGATGAGCAGGCCTTGTCCGCGCACGGTTTGGAATACGCCGGTTTCTTCGCCGAATTTTCTGCGTGGCTGGCGGTGAGTTCTGCGCCGCTGGACGCAGTTGGCGCGGGCGGCTTCGCCGTTGATGATGACGTCGAAGGCGACGGCGAAAGCGCAGCCGACAGCGCAGGCCAGGGTTGCCGCCGAAAGGTCGAGCGTGCGTGCCGGGAGAAAGCCGAACGACGGGGCGATGCGGCTCGGTGGTGAGCAACAGCGCCGATCGGCTCGCTGCCCAGTGCTTTCGCGCTGGTCAGGATGTCGGGTGCGATGCCGCCGTGTTGGTAGGCGAAGAGTTTGCGGGTGCGCATGCCAGTTTTGGACTACGATCGAATATCAGGGCGGCGTCGAAAGCGGTCGCGCACAGTTCGCGCGCGGTTTGCAGGAAACTCGCGCGTGGCGGCGATACGCCGCTTTCGCCCTGTACGGGTTCGATGATGACGGCGCAGGGTTTATGCGATACGGACTGACGCGCAGCGCGTCGGGGTCGTTAGAGGGAACGTAGGCAATGCCTTCGGGCAGCAGGGCAGAAGTCGCGGCTGTGTTGGGCTGGCCGCCGACGGAAACGGTAAACAGGTGCGTCGCGGAAGGCGTTGGTGCGAGGCGAGATGATTTGCGTTTGCTCGCCGTGGCGGTCGCGGGCGTATTTGCGCGCCAGTTTCAGGAGGCGGCTTCAGTTGGCTTCGGCACCCGAATTGCAAAGAAGACTTTGTCGGCAAGGTGTGCTCGTCAGGCGTTTGGCGTGCCTGCGCGCGGGCTGTGGTGCAGATGCTGGAGATGTGCCAGAGTTTTGCGCCTGTTCCGTCAGGGCGGACAGCGGGCGATGGCAGTGGCCGAGGTGCGTTTACGAGCAATGCCGCCGGCCAGGTCGATGTACTCGCGCCCTTCGGTATCCCATAGCGGCTGCCTTGTCCGCGTTCGGGGATGATGGGGGCGAAGTTGAAGTTTGGAGTCAGGTAGTTTTGCATGATGCCGTCCGTGTTTTTTGTCGGTATGGACGGGGATTATGCGCTGTTTGGCTTCAGGCTTCAATGTTCAGGCCGTCTGAACGGTTTTCAGACGGCCTGAACGATACCGCGGGCATACGCTTTACGGCGCGAAGCTGCCGAAACGGCCGCCGCCACCGCCTTTGATTTCCATGTCGCATTCGGGGAATTTTTCCGATTCCCTTTTTTCATAACGGAGGCGTTCTTCTTGGGTACAGAATTTGAGCTCCTGAATGCCCAAGCCGTCCATTGTGTCGTTAATCAGATTGGTCACATTACGGCCGCCTTCGTCGATACTGCCCTGCTTTTGCTCCATCGCGCGGGCAGCTTCTTTCAGCCCGGCCAAAGGCCGGCTGTTTCAGGCTTATTCCACCAGGGTGTCGGCCTTGTCGTAATCTTTGCTGTACAACCGGCAGGGCGCATTCGAGGAAGCGTAACAGCCATGCTGGTTTCAGATACGGTTTTGAAAAACGCCTTGCGTAGCCGCACCCACCATATCCGCGCCCATCATTGGCTGCTGCGCCAGTTTGTGCCGTCTTTGGCGGCAGCCGAACCGCCTCGCCAGTATGATGCGCATAATAGCAAGAGTTTTGCGCATCATGGTTTAGCGGTGTTTTATGCTGCTGATTTTGATAATCTTCGTACCATGCCTGAACGGCGGTGTTGGCATCACGCGCTAAGGAATGCACGGTACGCAGGCCGACAAGATACCGCGCCAAACGGCAAACAAAGTGCCTCATCGATTGTTCCTTAATGGTTGGTCTTTTGCCGTTGAGTGACGGCCGGCTCGAATTTATTGGGGATGTTTCCAACACAGGGCTGCCTGTTTTGCCAGCGGGCAAAACAAAAACGGCGGCATTCTCTAACCGATCAGGCCGTCAACAAACCGCGCCGCTTCAAAAGCGCCCGATACGCCGCCGCCTTTCTTCGCCAAACTCAAAGGATAGGCGCGCGTGAGGTGGACGCCAGGCGGGTCAGGGTCAAGTCGCCCGGCAAGCGGAAATCGTACGGTTTTCACCCGTTTTCGGCATTTTGATGCCGCCGCCACGAAATATCGAGCGAGATTTCCGTCTGCCTTACCGCCCGGTGGTGCAGATATGGCAGCAGTCGGGCATCTGCAGCCAACACCGCCGCAAATCGACGGTTTCGACCACTTGCAGGAATTTGTCAGACGCATTGCCGTGTTCCCGTACGGCGCTAAGACTGTCGGACAGGAAGCACTACTTGTCCCGCAGGAATGCTGATTTTTCTCCGCGTCAAATGCTTTTCAGGTTTCGGCCTCGAGTATGCCGCATCAGTGAAAAACACCAGCCTGCGTAAATGCGCCACATATCGTTTTGGAAATTCGATACGAAACCGCATCGCGCGTTGTCTTCCGTGGCGGAAACGCACCATCAGCATGACGGCGCGCTGCGGCGGCAGGGCGGGGAAAGGATGGTTTCGATGATTTGGATCGGAATATGCTCGGTTCGGCTTTCCGTTTGCTCGGTTTGAAGCTTTTTCAGGCCGTCTGAAAGCATAGTGGATTAACTAAAATGCCACGCGCGTTAGCTTGCCTTCGTCTCCCATTGACGCGTCCGCACCGCCGCTTTGCCGCGTTGTTTTATTGGCCGGGCTTAATTCCGTTGCGGCACGGAGAGTTGTTTGCCCCCAGCAGCTTGGGGGCCAGCTTAGCTTTCGGGCCTGATGCGACAATATCGGCTTTGCCGCGATCCCAGCTGCGCCGTTCCTGCCCGATAAGCGGACAGGCGGGCTGCGCCCGCTCGTCCAATAAAATATCGAGTTTGCGATTCTGTTTTGCCTTCGCCAAACCGTACCAAACGGCGGCAGTATCATCAGGCGGGCGACCCATCTCGTTTCCTCATCACGGCACCCGCTCCACTTCAAACCATTTAAGCGTCGCCCCACCATCGGGCACATCCTGCTCCACAGCCGCCGCCAGTATCATTGCAGGAATCCAAGCGGTAATCGGCGGGCGACACGGGCTTTCAGGCCCTGACTTGTCCGCAAACCGCCACCCTAATCGATTCTCCCGCATCGCAATCCCAACCTTCACACCGGCATGCGTCCGGCGCTGCTGTCCGGTCTGCAGACATACGCCGTACATATACCGTCATCGTGCGCCACATGCTCCATTTCAGCCACTCGCACCGCAGCCAATCAAGCGGAACGCAAACTCTTCGGCTGTGGAAAGCCGCAAAATCAGGTTGTTTACCATACTTGACCGGCTGCACGGCCGGCCATGCCCTTTCGGGCAACGGAATGCCGTCTATAACCATAGGTCCTGCCGCCGCAGTAACCCTGATTCGCAGAAGCAGAGTCAAACCCTTTCGCGGAACAACTGCCAACCAAACGATACCCGCCAGCACGCCCAGCAAGACATGAGGCCCTGCAATATCGAGCGTATCTGCCGACCAGTGCAGAAACCAAACAGAGCCGCCAGGGCAACCAGCTACAAAACCGCAGCTGCAGCCGTCAAATAACAAGCAACCAAACAACTAGTGGCGCCAGTGCGCTCTCCGTCCTCATCATCTTTCCTAACGCATTCAGACGTGCCTATTCCCCTGTTCCCCATCTTTCGACACAGGGCGGACAACCTTTACCCCAGCAATATTCCGGTAAATCGACATAGCTTTGACGGTAACGACATATCCGGCCGTTTGGTTATCCCATTCCAACGAGCCTCTCATCGGCAAGGCAATCGCGCAGCTCCGCAGATGGCTAAACGACAAATTCGATACCGCTTTATCTGTTTATATCTGCGTCAAAATAAACCTGTACCCCAATAGGGCAGGTTCTCCGAGCGGATATCCGCCGCTCCCAATATGCCCCCAACTGCTCGTACTTCACCTTTCCAAGCGTGCAGTCTTCATCGCTTCCGGCCATTGCAGGGACCGATACTCTGCCGACTCGTCCAATAGAGCATCGCCCAAACTAGCCTCAGTCGCGTCGACGGGATTTGACGGTTTCGTCCGCCCTCGTTCTTCACGCTCAAAGGATATCGTTGTCGCCATCGGCAACGCCAACCCTCCACCTCCTACCACACCTCCTGCGCGCGTTGCCGTTGAGCGGGTATCAAAGTCGCCCCATAATGTCCATCGTACTGACTGGCGACACGCTCCATCTCACCAATCAGGCACAGTACTTTTCCAATCAATCGGATGAAGCGATATTCGACGCGGGAGAAGCGTAGCAGATGGCCCGACTTTTCATCCCCATCTGAGGCTCCTGCACGACCAACCTCTGAACCGGCCGCCATGGACGCGGATGTCAATCAATCAATTCCTGCAGTCTGGCCTTTCGATAACGGGATCTCCCAGTACGCCTGTCGCCCGCATTATCATCAACAGACGGCGAGGATAACAACCATCAAAATCATAGCAAATTAAGCATTGCTACAAAGTCTTGATTACGGATTTTTAGCTATGACAGCCATCGATACTGCACATCCATGACCCGAAAGCAGCAATTATCAAAAACCCAAGCCGTAAAACAAAACTTCAATCCGTCCAAGTTCATCTCCTGCGTTCTTCCCTGGTTTTCGATCGGCCTTCACGCCGCCGCAAATGCCTCGATCAAAAGCATCTTTAACCCCTCGCCGCGCTTTCCACGCCGCCGCACATCCACCGCCGCCGCGCCGCTGCTGGTTTTCAGCGCCGCTTCGGCACGCCCGGCGTCAGCCTCCCGCCCGCCAGAATCCATCGTTTTACCGATGCTGCCGCGCACCAGTGCGCGTCCAGTCGAAATCTTTCGCCTCCGCGTGCCGCCGTATTCGGTCAGGCATCGTAGGCATCGGTCAAATAAGTGCGCGGGCATTGGGAACTTGGTGCAGGCCGTTCGACGATATCGGCAGCCGACCGCACGCGCACGGCTTTAAGATACGGTCACGGTACCATCCCACGACAGAAGTCATTCGCCTCGCCGCCGAAACCGCCGAATCAATGTTCTATCGGCACTTTCGACGCAGGATCGGACGGATAACGTCCGTTATATTGTTCACAAACAGCGCTGTTGATTATAAACGGCGTGTGTATCGACGCGATTTCTTTTGCTTGTACTCGCTGTTACTACGCGTTTGCTTTGGCGTAAAACACCAGCCTGATTGCATCCGTCCCGCCTGGCGGGCAGCCAGTGCGTCTGGGGCGGGTGATGCTGCGATTTGATACGGACAAGTTTCATCAAACCTTTATGGTTCAGACTCGCGCTTTTTAATGCTCAAAGCAGAGGATTCGGCAGAAATATAACTCCTGCTTACGATAAAATTAACAGGCACGTTTATGTAGCATCCTGTGCGTTAAAGCATCATCATTTCTTCATTTGGCCTATCCACACACAGCGGGAAACGATCCGCCACCGTGCGATAGTCATACCTCAAACGGTTGGAAACGGCAGCAGCCACCGTTCATTAAAAATTGCCCATATCGGCAGCCAAATCGACAAACAACCGGCAATCGCCGCACCGATATTGCGGAATGCGGCGGCAAACCCGTCGGCCAGAAATTCCGCAGCATAATCGTCGGCAAAGTCAGCCCCCATATCGCACAGCAACCGGCCGGCAATCAGAAACCGTACGTTGCCAATTATTCAAACCGTCCAGGTTCTGTTCAGCCGCCCTGCTTCCAACCGCCCGCAATCGCCCCTTCGACATCACGCATCATCATAAACCGCCTTCAAACGGCCACAACCAATCGGGCGGCGGCGGTACAACAGGCCAACCGGGCGGATAATCCACAATTGTCAGATAAGGCCCGTCCGGCATAAAGGTCGGCGGGGCTTTCAGACGGCTGCGGCACAACAGTTCGGCCAAAACCCCGTCACACTCAAACGTCCGTCACCCACACGCCACCAGCGCGCGCCGACGATATTGCGCACCATATGAGTGCAAAAAGGCATTGCTGCGCAACTGAGCCACACTGGTGCGTGTGCCGTGCGCAAACCACGCCATATAAAAGTTCTTGACCGGACGGTTTGCACCGCACTGCGACGCGAAAACTGGACTATGCTCGCCGACCAACAGCGCGGCAGCAGCCTGCATGGCGGCAAAATCCAGCGGCGTATGCGTCCAACCGACACGGGCGGCCAACAACGGCGCACGGACGGGCGAAGATTTGCAGCACATAACGGTAGCGGCGGCCGAGCACTTCAAACGCGCATGAAAATGGCGGCAACCCGCTTGGCCTGCCGCAACCGCTGCGCCTGCGGCAACAGGCTGTTCACGCCGCGTATCCATGATTGTCTCGCCGCGCTCGGCAGCAGTATCAAAATGTACCACCTGGAGCCGTGGCATGCACACCCGTCATCTGTTCGGCCTGCAGCAACGACATTCACCGCCTCACCGGCAATTTGACTCAATGCCGATTCCAAAGCCGCCTGAACCGAAACACTCGTCGGCCTGTTTTTGCCAACCGAAAACCGGCGCCGTCGTAAGACAAACGTCAGTGCCCAGCCGCTGAAAGTTTCGCAGACGGCCCTTCAAATGGCTCAGACGGCCTTTCAATATCAAGGCGACCCCGCATTCCAAAACATCATTAAAATATCGGGCGGCATTATATCCAGCAGCTTAAATTCGAACCAGCCGCCATCGTCAAATCCCCTGATAAAAATAAACGAGTATAAACCCGTTTCATTCCGATTACTGTTAGCCTCACAATACTGTTCAGCAATGCCTCGATCTGGCCTGCATTCACCACTGGGACCTCTTTCAATCAATTCATTCAAAGTCTCGCGGCGGCCCCAGGATCACCAATCTCAGTCGTACGATTTCCGCCAATTCGTACTTCGCTTCCAAGCGGAGCGCAGCCACAACTGACCGATTCGGAAACGGAATGCCGCTTTACTGTCGCCCTCGGCCACATCCAACAGACCAGATCAATGGCCAACTCATCAGACGAATCCGCCAAACCGATCGTCAAAAGTAATATTGGTATCGCTGAAATCAACCTCGTTATCCGACCAGCCTTTACCACCGGCTGCAGACACCAGGCCCAGCTTTGAACCGTCGCACCTCCTGTACTTCCGGGACGCACATTGGAATTCAGGCAACCTCGTCGACTGCCACCGTTTCAACAACCTCCTTCGGCAACCTGAGCTGTTTCAACAGCTGAACAGATACCGCTCAACCTCAGGAACTTCAGGCTCTGGAAATTCTCAGGAACTGCAACTTGCAGGAGCAAAAGATTCTTCAGCTTCAAACGACAACGGCTCAATGGCTGCAGGTTGAGGCTCTTCGACCAAAGCTGTTTCCAGGCACAGCAACAGGCTCAAATCTCAACCGTTTTGGCAGATTCAACAGTTCCACCTCAACCGACGGCTGGCTGACTTCAGCCTGCTCAACTGGCATAGGCTCCAATGCAAACGACAACGTCGGGCGCCGGTGTCTCAACACAGCCTTGACCGCCCAGGTTCAGACGGCGTATCAGCATCAAATGGCTGGTCACGTCCACAACGAGCTCAATGCCTTCTTCCGCAGGCCTCTGCTGTCCTTCGTAGGCGTTGCTGCTGCAATCACCGCAACAGGCCTCGAGCTGACAATTCCACCGCATCTTCAACCGTTGTCAGTTGCAATCTCTGATGAAATCCTCTGCAAACACCTCCCGTCCGGCTTGGTGGAGCTTTCGGCAACAGGCTGGATTTCTTCTGCCAGATGAAACCACTGCAAATTTCCAGCGGTTCTTCTCAATTCTCGACAACCTGTCTCGATATCATTTTCGCCCATAAAACTGCTGCAGGCTCGACAATCTCTTTTTCAGCCGCATCGACAACTTCAGGAGTCGATATAGCTACAGTTTTACAAAGCTCTTCGTATTTGGAAATCGCCCAGGACTGGCCCAAGAAGTACGGGTTTCTCCTGCCGCTTCGTTTTGTTTCTGTTTCACCGCCTCAGACCAATCCAGTATAGGCGCAGATTCGCTGGTACATGCTTTCAATAGGAGGGAGACGGCTCAACCGCCGGCGGGTGGCAGCGTCACCTTTGATCGGACCAAAATCATCAGGTTCAAATACGCTGTCGGCTGATTCAATACCGTCCCACGGCATTGGCTCGGCTCAGGTCTCTTCATCATCCGTAACGGCACTACTCAGCAATGCCGGCTTGCTGTTGATGCAATGCAGCGCATTCAGATTTAAATCGAAGCCGGTCAACCTGCGATGCAGGCTTATCCTCACCGACCACCTCGAAGAACATCACGTCATCATCTTCACATCATCTGCCGCCACTGCGGTTTCGGTCATTGCCGTTTCTCTTTAGTGATAGGTGCTGGGTGTTCGCGGTCTGGCTATTATGCGGCTGATGCAAACGGATGCCATCATTCTGCTCATCAAACGGAGTTTCTTCTCCGAGTTGATCACGGCTGTGATTTGGCTGCGGCTTTGCGATCTCACAGCTTGGGCACAGCAAGATAATCGTCAAACCTATACCACCGGCCAAAACCAGTTTCCACAAAGAACCGCCTTTCATCTCGCGAGCCGGCATTCGGCTTCCCGCAGGCTGCGGCTTGATCTCGGCACTTTCCTCTCGGAAACCACAGGTTGAGTACGGTGTGCAGTGAGCCACCTCTTTAGATGCTTGCTGCACTTCCCGAAATAGGCTGAACAGGAGGCACTTTGTTCGGACGGTCTCGAATCCTCAACCACTTCCTGTTTAACCATCTTCTCTTTGAGGCTCTGTAGCAACTGACTCTCGTTTTTAGGTTCTGTCTTCAACAGGTTTGCCTGTTCTTTTCTCTTTGTTTCTGCCGCCGGCTTAATAGAGCCTTCGCAGGCTTTTTCTCACCTGAAACCGAAGCCGATTGTTTTGAACGACGAAGGTAAATCTAAACAACGCCTGCAAAAAGCTGATTGGGATTGCGGCCCAACCTTTCTTCGTTGGCATTGATTAACGCCCGAACCGCCTGATCTACCGGCATATTGGCGGGTTTCAGCTTGTTCGGCACACACCGCCGTTGCTCAGCCAGTCCGTACCGTGGCGCCGCTCCCGGATGTCGCCAATGCGGCAGTCCCATCTCTCACCCGACGGGAACCGAGTCTTTTCATCGCCGTCAGCTCATAATAGCCAGCGGCCACGGCAGTTTTCGCTATGGCGTTGAAGGATCATACGGCCGTATTGACGTGACTCGCCCTTTTCACACCCATCTGAAACACGATGACAGGCTCATTAATGGCACCAGACGAACGCAGACTGACACTGCATCATTGCCTGATTTGCGTACATTTGCCTTCAACCGATTATCGGACAAGCTGAGTTTGCGCCCCTTAATACCTCTTTCTTTTGCTTCTTTTCCTCCGTCACGGTGACTCGTTGCGGAAAAATGTGTCTCGCCCAAAACCGGAATTTACTCCCAACTCCACCCAAGGCCAAGTCACGGAACCGTGGAGGCCACCAGCGACACAGACAATGCTATCAGTTTGATTTACTATCCACTTTCAAAATTTATCCCTGATCGTCGGCGGCATGATTTCAACGCCTACAATTCAGCTTCCCATCATATCTTTTATTTCCACCTTTTCAAGCAAATTTAATCATAAGAAAATATTCACTATACGTCTTGTCGCTATCTTGCCATTATGCTTGCTTCAAATACATGCATTCCCATATCAACAACTTCCATCTCTGCCTTTACCTCATTCAGGGCAACCATGAAAGGATGCAAAAATCAGCGGTTATCTGTATGATGGCGGTTTTCATTTAAATCATTCTTATGCTTTTATTTATACAAAGCTGCCAGCGATTTATTATTGCCGTCATACTTTTTTCTTAATCCCACATCCTAATCTTAAGAATATTTGGGCAACGTCTGTTGCCGTTGTTGCCGGTATTGCCCAGGCGGCATTTTTTTTGTGGAAATTCAGAAACTGAAACAATGCAAATGGGTCAGCCTGTTGTTAATCGTCGTTTTCGGCGGAGCCACCATTTTAACCGGCAACCGTACCTTCATCATGGGGAACCAACTCGTTTCGACCGGCGGCTGCCATCCTAATCAGCAACATCATTAAGAAAAACGGTTCAAGTCTACTGGGTAAAGAGATTTCGTTACTGGATGCCGTGTGGAAAATTGGCAAGCTGGATGTTCTTCCTTATTATTATGGGTTTTATTGAATTTAGCTGTCGCTATCCTTTTCCGCAGAGCGCAGGAGGCCGTCTGAACACCATAAATTTTTCGGTGCCATTCTGCTGACTTTCCTTTTTTTTCTTGGTGTTATTCTATCTGAACCGTTACCTCCCAAGGAGAACAAAATGACTGAACAATACTATATGCTGCTGGCAACAGACGGCGAAGATGTGCATGAGGCACGTGATGGTAGCCCGGCCCGACCATCTGGCCCATGGAACACCTGCACTCTGAAGGCCGCCTGCTTACTGCCGGTCCAAATCCATTACCCGACAACGCTGACCGCGTTTCCGCAGCCTGATTTCATCGCTTTTCCCTCATTCCGATGCAGCCCAAGAATGGCGGAACAACATCTCTTGCGTAGCGGGCGTATACGAAGAAATATTGATCAAAACCCGCAAAGCGGTTTTAAACGACGCCTGTACAGAACAACAAATTCAGACGGCCTTAGGGCATTTAAGTCCCGAGATATTCGAATTCCCTCCGATGAAAGCTGACTCCATGCCGGACATACCGCGAAGGCGGCGGACATTATCGCATCCTTGTAAGTACGGCTTCAACGGCATCCCGCGCCCAGCGTCAACGGATGGTTAAAGAGGCTTTGCACGCAACGGCTTGACGGCCGCATCCATGCCTCAGTATCCGCGCGCTCAACGCTGACGAATACTTCCATCAGACGGCGAGGGTGAAACAAAACAAAAAGTACCATTCTCCCTGTATCGATCATGGCACTGTTTTCAGGCGGCCCAATGGCCGAAACCTGCTAACCGTAAACGGCGTACAAAATCGACAGCCGAGAAATCGACCGGCAATCAAACTGATCCGCCAAGACAACCCCAAATTCGATTCGCCCGAACTGCGCAACGAACTTCTCAGCAACACCGTTACCCGCATGTTGGTCAATCAGGAAGCACGCCGTCTGAAATTGAACACAGGAGTTTAAAAACCGCCAAAGAAATGCACGCAAATCAGCCAAAGAACAAGGCGCCGACAAACATCCTGATTTCAAAACAGTGGAAGATTTCAGGCCGAACTGCTGGCCGAAGCCTTTGTTGCCTACATCGTCCAAACCGACCCCGTCAAAGGACCAATAGTCCGCCAAGCCTATGACGAAAGCAAAAATACTATCAAGGCAGCAGTAGTCTGCTTGGTGAAATACTGACACCAAAAAGCAGATGCCGAACAGGCCATCAAAGACCTGAAGGCAAAAACCGGAAGTTTACCGGATACTGCTCCGCAAATATTCCGCCGATCCAACAGTCACCGAACTGGCGGTATCAATCCCGGAATTTACGCATTAAAAGACCTTGAATAAAGGTGCCGCCGATTTGCTGCCGTAAAAGACGGAAAAGGACAGTTTATATCCACAATGGTTGTCGGCAACGGCGTATTCGGCATTTTCTATATCCACGACAAACGTCCGCTGCAACTACCGCCATTCGAACAGGTTCAAAACAACATCCGTCACAACCTGCAGCAACAGAAAATCAGCCGCTGTCGGTACGCTGCATCAAAAGCCACCATTACCCCGGGCAAACAAATAGGAAAATATGAAATAGAAAACGACTACTCACTTTTATCGCACTACTGACCGGCATTTTATCGCCAGGCCTCCCAAATTGATTCGCACGCGGACGCTATGCTGGAACACCGGCAATGCGAACAAAACCACCCCTCCCGATGCCCGCCAGCAAATCGAAAAGACTTTACCGCAACCGACATACTGAAAGCAGAAGCTTTAAACAGGGCTTGACAACAGCCCGCCGTCCAAGCGAGTTGAAGAATTTTAAAGCGCAATTTATGCCTCCCAATACGAAGAACACTGGTTAAACTATTTCGTCAGCGACAGCGAGGCACTTGCCGCTTACGGCAACCTGACCCGAATCGTCAAACTGGCACAAGTCCGTTTTGCTACGGCAGACGAAGTATCACCCGCACACAGCAACCGCCGCTGAAAGGCTTAAGCTTCGAGAACTGATGGAACGCTACCCAACCCCGATCAGCCCGCCATGCAAGACCTTTGCTGATTGGCTGCCTTCCGGTAGAAATTGCAAAATATCGTCATAATATAAAAAGGTGATGCCGTCATGAGCCGGTAGCCGAACGAATTCTACCTGTTCAAATGATTTTACCTGAACAAGCGACAGATGCACCGCCGTTTGAACAGCAAGAAAGAAGCCGTTATCCAGCAAGTGAAACGGCAGAAGGCACAGCAGGAACAAATTGACCAATCATGTTGAGCAAACGGTATTTCCTGTATTACCGCTGATGAAAGTACGAGGCTGTCTAAAAATGACTTTCAGACGGCCTCAACTTCAAATACAGCTCGACAGGGTTATATAGTGGATTAAATTTAAATCAGACAAGGCGACGAAGGCCGCAGATTAGTACAGATAGTACGGCATATGAGGCAACGCCGTACTGGTTTAAATTAATCCACTATACTTAAAAGTTATTCTTGGCACCCTTTTATAATGCCTGACCTTCAAATTTCAGGTTTCACGATTCTGCAAATCCTTAACGGGAATAGTCAACCAGGTGTGCCCAGTTATACCACCGTAACTTTGATATAAGAACGCCGCCGCTTTTATCAAACCGCCAGTTTTCCGTGGCGAAAAATCATTGCCGTTATTCAATATATTTCCGCGCGCTGTCATCCTCCGCTTCCACCAAATACTTGACATAGGCTTCTTAATCGATGCGTCAGTTTTGCTTTTTGTCCGCTGGGTAACAGTGACGTCATCTAACTTAGCGGTTTCGGATTGGCAATACCGCGTTTCAACACCGTCAGCGTGTACATACACGCCGTTTCCGTGTGGGCTGCAAACATGTCCCCAGTCTCCGTGGCCGGAAACGGCATAATTGGGCGATAACCAGTCGTTCCAACGTATCCACATAGTCCAACGCACAAGGAGAACGCACTTTACGGCCCTCCTGTTTTCCTGATTGATTTCCTTTACGTCTTTGTCGCGTATTGCTGCCGTCTGAACCGATTTCGTCGGCAGTTTGCCCCATTTGTTTTCGACCCAGTTATCCAAATGTTTGCCGCCCGTAATCGGATAGTCAGACGGATAAGTTGATGGGCAAAGGGGTTTGCCATCTCTATCTTTACCAGCACAGGACGGCTTCCGTTTTGACTGAAACGATAAAGGCAGCCTGAGCAGTTGCAGAAAAAACGAGGGACAGTTATGGCGGCAAGCGTTTTTGCGGAAATATATCAACACCCGCTAGGGATTTGATTTAATCAGCGGGCTTCCATCGCTTCACGGCTTTCGACGTATTTCTGCGCGACGGATACGGCTGAGGGCGCGACGCGGCCGATGTAGGTGGCGTTCGGTCACGGAAATGGCGCCGCGCGTCTACGGGTTTGAAGGTGTGTCCGGCTTTTGATGATCAGCCCCGTAGGCGGGCAGGGCGAGACTGGCGTTTTCTCGGCGGCAGGCGCTGGTTTGCGCTTCAGCCGTTGAACCGGCGCAGCAGCCAGTCGGCATCGCTGTATTCAGCTGTGGATTGTTTGACTCACGGTGGGGTGCCACACACGCCGTAGGTGATGGTATTGCCGTCCAGCGTTTTGCCCAAACGAATGTAGACGTTTTCCACGCCTCGCAGCATCGCCGCCGTCTGATGCCGGTGATTTCGCTTGAGTACGGGGTGCATGATGCCGACTTGCTGGAAGTAGGTGAATCACACCGCATGCCGTTGAGTCAGACTTCCAGCCCAGCCCTGCCGAGTGGGTTTTCAGTCGTCTTCGACGAAGCGGATGCCGGACTTGGGGTCGACGCTCAATTCGCGCAGGAATCGAGATAGAGGTCTGGATTGGCGGGGCGGTTTGAGGGCGACGAATTGGTAATAGTGTTGCAGGTTGAAGCGTCGCCGTAGCGGCCATCTTTGGGGCGGCGGCTGGGCTGGACGTGCGGCAAACTGCTGCTCGGGGCCGAGGCGCGCAGCAGGTGGCGGGGTGGGAAGTACCGGCGCTGACTTCCATGTCGGTTGTTGATGACTGCAGCCTTTTGTCTGCCCAGAATGTTTGCAGTTTGAAGATGATTTCTTGGAAAGTGAGCATGGTAAAGTTGTATTTTGCAAAGAAAGGTATTTTACTGTTTGATTGTACTTTGAATAGCTTAGATAGTTTTGCTTTCCTCATTACATTTATAAAAAATTTGTTTTGGCGAAAGAAGAACAATAACGGTAAAATGAAACAAAGAAACAAAATCGGCCTGGCTGGTTGGGAGCAGTGGCCGGTTTATCTAAAGCACCATCCTGTTTTATCGGTTTGGGGCTGGGAAACAGGGCAAAATTAAAGGTTTTCCCACTTACGGCCAAGCCGCAGCTCCGAAGTGGCCACCAGCCGTGCATCAAACCGCCGCATCCGAGCAACGAACCCGCCGTCATTACCGACTTCTAGAACGGCGAAACCGGTACGGCAGGCGGATCATTATCTACTCATCCATAAAGCACTTCCGCTTAGTCGAACTCGCGCCGTCCGAAAATTCGTCGGCGACAGCCTTCCATCTCCCTCAGTTGACGGCGTCGTAATAAAAACCAAGGTTCAAAAATCAGTGCAAGACGAAGCCTGCATCGTTACTGCAAACGGCGCAGGAAATTTACTGCTACAGGCAAAGCTGATGTTGCCCCGCGCGCAGGAAGCTGAAAGATGCTGGTTGCGGCATTGCTGGCAAAACGTAAGCCGGTTATCGACAGCACCGGCATGCGCAAGCCAACGAAGAACTGTTCAAACAGCGTGCATTGCAGTCCGCATTGTATTGCTGCTGGGCTTCGGCGTACCGACAAACAAATCAACCGCGCAAACCGAGCGACACCGGAAGCAGGCAGCGGCGCGGAAGCCGCCGTGAAGTGTTCGTCGAGTAATCACCCGATACACAAAGCGCATGATTTAAAGGCCAAAGTCTGAAAGCAATTCGTTTTAAGACGGCCTTTCTGGCCGACGGACTTCTGTCGGCAGCGGGCGGAAAATGTGCCGAATCCGCTGAGGCAACTTCCTCCATCAACTCCTCACGGTTTGAACAATCTTGATTTCCCAAACCTGCCCTGCCTGGTAGTTCAAGCCATAACAGGTTTGCGTCAAGACATCGCCCTCCGTATTACGAAGGCCGTTCGAAAACGTCGCTTGCGGCCGATGCTTTTCGACGGCCTTACCGATACGGAGTCAACCCCGCCTTCATTTGCGCTCCCGCCGGTCACCTCGATAAACGCATCGGGTTGGACAAAGCCCGGCTTCGCCGTGGCTGCCGTCGGCTTTAACCACAACACGCCCGGCGGGCCGAACAGGCCGTATTCTTTCAACAAAGCCTGATGATCGGCGGTACTGCAAAGCTACGTCGGCTTGGAAGAAACGGTTCATCGGTACGGGCTCGACGCACCTGCGGCGGTCTAGGCAGGCTCATTTCTTTGCAATGACACGCAACCAGTCGGCGAACCAGAATCATCGGCGCATTGGGGCCTTCCTGTTTATGTTGCCGCGGCGCCGTGCCCGGCCACATCGGTAATCGGCGGGCGGTTTCCGGCCGATGGAACAGAAACGGTATCGCGGGTTCCGCGCAGGCTTTGAAAATAAAACCAGCCGCCGCAGAATGCCAGCAGGAATACTGCCAAAACGGCAGAAACGTCAGACGGCCTTCTGTCCGCCAATCTTCATCAGCAGCAGGACGGCCGGAGCAAGCAGCAGCAAAGAAAGGCGTCGCGGGCAAGCGCGTAAGGCAGGAAGGACGAAGCCAGATAAACCGCCACCGCCAGCAGAATAAAGGAAGGGTGTATTTGACGCCGTTCATCCAATCGCCGCTTTAGCAGGATATGGCCGCCGAAAGTGTACGATGATGACCAGCGGCACGCCACCCAGTGCCATAACATACAGTGCCAGGCCGCCGAGCACGGCATCGCCGGCTACTGATGTAGCCTATGCTGCTGTTAGCGGCGGGCAACGCACGGGCCGGATAACCGGTAGGCGGAGAACATGCTCATGCCGAATACGCCGGCGATTTTGCCGCCCGACACGCAGTTGCCTGTTGTTGGAAATAGTTTTGTAACAGTTACAACGAATGTTGAACAAGCCGAACATGGACAACGCCATATCACCACTGTGGGCAGGCCGCAGACATGATGACGCTGGCTGTTGCAGCCAAACGGTCAGCAGCGCGCGTCGGTCAGCCGGCAACGCCGACGATGGCGTCAGCGCCAAGCTTCCGTACACCCATCGTCACAGCGGAAGGCGCCTTTTTCCGCGTTTTTATCGCCGACCACGATGCTGGAAACAATGAATCAGGATACATGGCAGTGAAACTCAATCCCAGCCCGGTAGTAAAACGCCAATAAATTGTTTAACGTGTCCCACGACAGTTTGAAACGCGGTTACCTTGTTTGGGCGGAGCGGGCGGCACGGCTTCCGCTTCGTTCAACGTGGCTTTCGGCGCGGTAAACCGATTGAAGGCTTGTCGGCCGTAGTATCGTTGCACCGTGTGTCCTTTCTGTCGATTTCGATCGTGGTTTCGTTCGGCGGATAGCACACGCCGACATCGGCGCAGCCCTGATACAGCACGGTCAGGCTTGGTATGTGCCCGAAGGGCGGCCTGAGGCGGGAAAACCGCTTGGCGGCGGGTACGTACGAATATTTAAGCCGAAAATTCCGTCTTCCTTTTTCCGGCGCAGACAGTGTGTCGCCGGAACGCGGTTTGCGGCTCGGCGGCGACGAAGTTGTCTTGTCGCGAGATGGTTAGCCGTGTCGGCGATTTGAATTCGACGGAGAACTGTTTGTTTGCCTTCCGGCGTACAAACGCCTGTTCGGGCGGCAGCGGAGTTCATCGGCGAAGGCGCGCTCAGTCACAAGAAGGCAAAAGGAAGAAAATCAATTTTTCATTGTACTGACTCGGCTTGTGGGATTGGCTGCAACGGGTAGTTTATAGACATTTCCGCCACATCGTCAAAACGGTTTGCCGACAACATTGAGCAACCCAGCAAAGGGCGGATTATGCGTTCGAATGCGTAAGGCGAACGTCGGAAAAGTCGCATTCGCAGGCAGAATTAGGTAATGAGTCAGTCTGAAAACCGCGCGGCATTTTTCAGACGGTTTCTTCCGCCCGCATCGGGCATGGCGCGATGGCGCTAGTCGTGGCAGCACGCCGTGCCGCCCGAGGCGTTAATAATCGACTGATTTTCGGCTGCTGTCATGGCCTGATATTCGCCTTCCAGCTCGAATTGCAGCGGATAAAGGTTCAGCGCCCATCAGTAGGCGGTCGCCGTCTGCCGGGGCTCGGTGGTTAAGAGCTTGTCGCCGAAAATCGAGTTCGCGCCAAGAAACACATCGCCTGCATGGACTCGGGCATACATTGCGCCCCGCCGACAGTAAGCGGACGTAGCTCGGCATGGTAATCCGCGCCACGGCGACAGTGACGAACCGTCCAGTCCAAACCGGCATCGGCCAGCGGCGTACCTTCCACTTTTGACGAGCTGAAGCGAATCGGTACGCTGGGTTGCGGTCGAGGCTGGCGAGGTTGGCAATCAGTCCGGCACGTCGGCGCGTCGTCTTATGCCACTTGCTGCCGCAGCAAACCTTCAAACCGGCATTGCGGGACTTTGCCTAAGGTGTCCATGCGGTCTTCGTGTTGCGCGCGTGATGATGTCGTTGTAGCGATTGACCGGTGTCGAGGTTGTGGTTGTAGTAGTCCAGACCTGCTTTTGAAGTCTTCCGCCATACCGTCTTCATGCCGAAGGTGCCGCATACTTCCATGCCCAACCTTTGCGACTGCGCTTGACATTTCGAAACCACAGCAGATCTTTCGCTTTGGCCCAGCCATGCCGCGCCCATGCAGAAATGCTGGCACCGTAAAGCGATTTGGCGATTTTGGCTTTTTCGAGATTGCGTCCACGGTCCATCATCTGCCTTTTGCCCAGATTGGTGTTGTGGTGCGCCGATTAGGCAGTAGGCGTCTTCGGACAGCTGCCGGTTTTGATGGATGGCGGGAGCCGGATTTCGCGCGGTTGAAATATTGCAGATTTTCACGCCTGAAAACCCAAACCAGAAAACGTAAATGAACAGGCTTGACATCGCATTTTTCCAATAACGCGCGAAACCGGATGCGGCTTGCGCTCGGTTTATGGCGCAAGGCAACGGGAGATACGGTCAAGGTTGTGTTCTTTAGGTTCGCAGCGGCGACGTTGATCAAACGCAAACCGTCATCGTAATGATGCCGGTGGCACTTTCTGGGGAATAAAGATTTGACGCTTGCCGAAGGATTCAGGTCGTCCGAACTCGCCGTTTGGTACGGCTTCGCGCCAATCTCGCGGGTGTATTCGTTCAAATCGATTTTCGGCGGATAAAAATCCACGAAAGCACGGTCGGACCGTTGTCGGACATGCCACGACCACGCCGCGTGTGCGTCCGCGATAAGTGCCGTACCGTTCATATCGTTGATGGCAAACGGTATCCACATCAGCGAAATTTCGTTGTCCTCCGCCCAACCTGGCCCAGAAACTGCTGCCGCGCGATGTCCAGGGTTCGGCATTATCGACAAAGCCGGCAGGATTCAGTTGAAGCGCAGATTATCGACATATTCAAATCCAAACCGTGCTTGAACGCGTTTTTGCGGCGGATAGAATAACGGCCGCCGGTTCGGTGCGCGCCATGATGCAGGAGTTTAAACGTAAATCAAAAGCCAGGTCGTCTGAAAAGCGCGGCAGTTTAACATTTTTTACCTCGGGCGGCAAACCGTCGGCCCGATAATTCAAACCCGGCAGCTCGTTGCGGAAAGCGGCGGCGCATTCTTTTCAGTTTGAGGTCATCGAAAACATTTCAGATCGTTTCCGTTTGGCCCCTGTACAGCAACATTTCCCGCATCAATTCTTTACGCCCCACTGCTACCTTGCGCGGCCCGTTCAGACGGCCTGCTCGCGGCGCAGCCAATAATGTCGCGCGCCACACCTGCGCCTGCCGTCCCGCCGACTTCTTCTTTGGGACAGCTGAATGTCGCGGCCGACGCATCCGCTACCGCAGCGTGGGCAGCGGACGCGCTGGAACGTGGCGTTCAGCATCATCGGGGAACGCGGTTTGCAGCGGGGCGGCGAGGATGATGCGCACCGCCGCGAGAGATGCCCGCCCCAGATGCCGTAAGCCAGCCAGGCCGAAACGCCCGCCGCGCGCCGTGGGCAACGATTGGCGACGTCGTTTGATCATGTATCTGCTCCCCAGGCTTCGCCT
>BNJV01001281.1_pt1 | contig 81188 bp, 111 predicted proteins | sample 8540591 | NCBI WGS metagenome assembly BNJV01 (sample SAMD00202457, study PRJDB9452) | human saliva metagenome | host: Homo sapiens | reverse complement strand
GAATTTTGTGTAAACTCAAAAATATAATATATGGTACAGGATGGTAGTTTTATCATCCTGTTTTTTTAAATTCTTCCTTCAAAAATAAATACTTAACTGTGAATATATTTCTCCCCAGCCTGGTATTCTTCCAGTCCATTTCTTTGTTGCTTCCTTTAAGCTTAGGTATACTGATTTCATTAATGCTTCCATCTGTCGGATAAAGTGATTTTGTCTTTGTATACTTTCTTAATTGTCTGTTTAAGCTTTCTATCGGGTTTGTCGTATATATCAGCTTTCTTATCTTTGTATCATATTTAAAGTATGTTGTCAACTCATTCCAGTTACTTCTCCAGGAATTAATTACTGCCATATACTTTTTACCCCATTTTTCTTCTAATTCATCCAGTTTAAACTCTGCCTGTTCCAGTGTTGGTGCATTATACATTTCTTTTAAGTCTGATGTAAATCCCCTTGTATCTTTGTAAGATATGTATCTTATGCTGTTTCTAATTTGATGAACCACACATTTTTGAATTTCTGTCTTTGGAAACACTGAAGATATTGCTTCGCTGAACCCTTTTAAATTATCAACAGACATAATTAGTATATCCTGAACTCCTCTATTTTTTTCAATTCATTTAAAAACATTTAGCCAGTACTTGCTTGATTCATTTTCTCCTATCCAAAATCCTAAAACCTCCTTTCTTCCTTCCTTATCTATTCCTATAGCTAAATATACCGCCTTTTTAACAACAACTCCATCTTTTCTTACACTGTAATGGATAGCGTCCATAAAAACTATTGGATATACATCCTCAAGCTGTCTAGACTGCCATTCCCTAATTTCAGGTATAATTTTATCTGTAATTTTACTGATCATAGATGGCGAAACATCAATTCCATAAAGATTATTGAGATGGTCCTCGATATCTCTGTTGCTCATTCCTTTTAGCATAAAGAGAAAGAATCTGTCCTTCAATACCAGCAATTTCTTTTTGATATTTAGGGATGATTTGAGGCTCAAACTCAGCATTTCTATCTCTAGGAATATCTAAGTCAATATTGCCATACTCACTTCTAACAGTTTTCTTGGAATGTCCATTTCTAGCATTAGAAGTAGTCTTATCTTTCATAGAATGTTTAGCATACCCCAGTTCATGCTCAATTTCAGCTTCAAGCATAGTTTGAATAGTACCCGAAAGCAAATCCTTAAGCATATTCTTAATATCATTAGTATCTTTAATATTGTAATCCTCAATCAGTGTTTTAAAAATTTCGTTGTCAATTTTCTTTTTAGTCATAACAAAAACCTCCAAATATTATATAGTTATTTTACCATATATTATTTAGAGGTTTACACAAAAATTTTTACACACCCTTTTATTTTTCTCATTCATTTATTTTTTTCAAAAAAATTTACAAAGCCAATATTTTTTTGATATAATTAAGTTACATAATTTTTTTAGAAAGTGAGTGATAAAAAAATGGATTCATAAGAGATAAATAAATTTATAAAGGAAAAATGTTGATAAAATTTATGATGAAATGGTAAAAGTTAGAAGAACTATTCATGAAAAATCCTGAACTTGGGAGATGAAGAGTTTGAAACAAGTAAATTGATAAAAAGATTTTTTTGACAGAAAAATGGTATTGAATTTTTTTGAAGTTATAAATACAGGAGTTGTTGCGACTATTTATAATGATAAGGAAAATATGGAAAATAAAACCGTTGCGACTCGTGCGGATATTGATGCATTGCCGATTTTTGAAGAAAATGATGTTGACTATAAATCTAAAAATACTGGAAAAATGCATGCTTGTGGACATGATGCACATACAACTATTCAGCTTGGAGTGGCAAAAGGTTCTGGCAGAAAATAAGGATAAATGGCATGGAACTGCAAGATTTTTCTTCCAGCCTGCAGAGGAAACTTCTGGGGGATCAGATAGAATGATAAAAGCTGGAGCATTGGAATTTGAAAAGGAAAAAGATAGAAAAATAGATGCTTTTTTTGCATTGCACATGGCTCCAGAAATAGAACTTGGCAAAATTGGATTAAAATATGGAAAGGCACACGCTTCATCAGCAAGAATACATCTTACAATAAATGGAGTTTCAGCTCATGCCGCATTGCCTCACAAGGGAATTGATGCAATTTTAATCGGTGCAAAAGTTATGGAATATCTTCAATCTATTGTCAGCAGAAGAATTGATCCAAGAGAAGAGGCTGTAATTACAATTGGGGCATTTAATGGAGGTTTTGCTGATAATGTTGTCTGTGACAAAGTAGAAATGAAGGGAACAGCTAGAACAATGTCTGAAGAAACACGAACATTTATAATTGAAACCTTGGAAAGAGACTTGCCTAAGTTTGTAGAAGCATTAGGCGGAATAGCAAATGTTGATATTGTACGTGGCTATGCACCTGTAATTAATAATGATGAAATGACAGAAAGAGTGGAAAATAACATTGTTGATTTGTATGGTAAAAATGCTTTGGAACTAATAAAGCAGCCTAGAATGGATGTTGAAGATGTAAGCTACTTTTTAAATGAAATTCCTGGATGTTTTTTCAGACTGGGAACACGAGTGGAAGAAAAGGGATTAATTTACGATTTGCACCATCCTAAATTTAATATTGATGAGGAAAGTTTAAAAATTGGAATGGGATTACAATTGAAAAAAATATTTTTAGAATATTTAAAAATAAAAAAAGGAATAAGATGAATAAAATAAAAAAATAATTATGAAGTTGGGCAAAAAGCTGGAAATTGAAATAGAAAAAATAGTATTTGGCGGCGAAGGTCTTGGAAGAGTTGATGGATTTGCAGTATTTGTGCCAATGAGCGTACCAGGAGATAAACTGGAAATTGATATTATTTCTGTGAAAAAGTCTTATGCTAGAGGGCTGATAACTAGAATAATTGAGCCGTCAAAAGATAGGATTGAAGATTTATCCAAAGTTAGTTTTGAAGATTTCGATGGCTGTGACTTTGGGATGTTAAAGTATGAAAAACAGCTTGAGTATAAGGATAAAATGCTTGAAGAAGTTCTCACAAAAATTTCAGGAATTGATTTGGAGAATGTACAATTTGGGAAAATTATTGGAAGTGATGAAAAGGTTAATTATCGAAATAAAACGGCTGAGCCATTTTTTAAAAAGGATGGGATTATTCAAACAGGATTTTATTCTAGAAAAATCCCACAATGTTTTTTTCTGGCTAAAGAAAGCCTCTTAAAATCAGAAATTGCAAAAAAATGATTATTGATAAATTTTTACAAAAAAAGTAAATAGTTTTTTTCAGGTACAAAAAAAGAATTTAAAGTTTTTTTAATGAAATTAATAACACTGGATTTTTGAAGCAAATAATGGTTAGAAATAATGAAAAAGAATGAAGTTATGATAATTGTTATTGTAAATAAAAAAATTCCCAATATAATCAGCTTTCAAAAAGTACTGGAAGAAATGTATGATGAAAATGAGTGCATAAAGTCAGTTTATATTTCCGTAAAAACTGAACAAAAATAACGTGATTTTTAGGAAAAAAATATTCATTTATTTGGAAGCCAGTATTTGGAAGAGGAAATGGAAGGATTAAAAATTTAAAAATTTATCCAAATTCATTTTTTTCCAAATTAATAAAAAAACAGGCACTTAAACTTTATGACACAGCGATTGAATTTTTTTAAATGAAGAAAAAAATAACAAAAAAATAATGGCAAAATTTATGAAAAAAACAGTAATTGACGCATTTTCTGGAACAGGAACAATTGCAATGATGCTTTCTAAAAAACATAAAAAAAGTTATTGGAATTGAAAGTGTTGAAAGTTCTACTCTTGCAGCAAAAATTAACATCCTACGAAAATTCCATTCAAAATGTGGAATTTGTAAATGGAAAAAGTTGAAAAGGAACTGCCAAAAAAATTCTAAAAAGAGAAAAATATTGGAGCGATCGTTTTTGACCCGCCAAGACGTGGAATTGAAGAAATTGCCTTAAAAAGTGTCATAAAAAAAATAAAATTGAAAAAAATTGTCTATATTTCCTGCAATCCTGCGACTTTTTGCACGGGATGTAAAGATTTTGACTGAAAATGGGTATGTATTGAAGAAAATTACGCCTGTGGATATGTTCCCGCAAACCGCACATATTGAAGTTGTCGGACTGCTGGAAAAACTTTAAAACTAAAAATTTCGTATAAAGAAAGTTGAGAATTTATGAAAAATATACACAAAATACGGCGATGAAGGATTTACAAGGCTTTATGGCGGAAAACGAGTCAGCAAGACTCACGTTAGGGTAAAAGCGTATGGAAAGATGGATGAAGTTTGCTCGTTGCTTGGGGTAATTGTGGCTGAAATTCGTGAAAATGATAAATTAAATAAAATTTTAGGAGAAATCCGCAAGGAATGTGAAAATATTCAGCAGCAGTTATTTGACTGTGGAAGTGATCTTGCAACACCTGACAGACTGCGAGAATATAAGCAAAAAAATTGATGATGTGAAATGGCTTGAGCAAAGGATGGATGAATATATCCCCTTGCTTCCTAAACTAGAATATTTTATAATTCCAGGCGGAAGCAAGATTTCAAGCATGTTTCATTCGATTCGGGCAAGTACACGGAATCTTGAGAGAAAAATGGCCGCTGTAATTGAAGCAGGCGAAGATATAAACAAAATTGGATTTCAATATATAAATAGACTTTCAGATTATTTTTTTGTGATTGCATGCCTTGTGAATTTAAAATTGGGAGTTAATGAAACTGTTTATAAAAAAAGTAAGAAAAATTTTTCAAATCAAAAGATTGAAAAGAAAAAAATGAGATAGAAAAAGAAAAATAAAAAAAGGAGCTGATTCAAAATGGAATTAGGAATTATTGGAACTGGAAATATGGGAAGTTCAATCTTAAAAAGGTGTTACAACTTCTAATTTTCTTTGTAAGTGATGATGTAGTTATTTTTTTGACTTAAATAAAGAAAAAAAGTTGAAAAAAATTAGTGAAGGAATATGGCGTGAAAAGGGCTGAAACTGAAAATGAACTTGTGGAAAAAAGTAATATTATTATTCTTTCGGTAAAACCGAATATTGTTCCGATAGTCTTGAAAAAGATTAAAGATAAATTGGATGAAAATACTATAATTTTGTCAATTGCTGCTGGAGTTAGCATTGACTTTTATTGAAAAAATTGTTGGAAGTGATAAAAAAGTGGTAAGAACTATGCCAAATACGCCTGCTCAGGTTATGGAGGGAATGACGGCTGTTTCCTTTAATTCAAATATTGAAGAAAATGAGAAGAAAGTTATTTTTAAATTGCTGAACAGTTTTGGAAAAAGTATAGAAATTGAAGAGAAACTTATGCATGTTTATACCGGAATTAGCGGTTCTCTTCCAGCATACGTCTATGTGTTTATAGAAGCCCTTGCTGATGGCGGAGTTTTAGAAGGAATGCCTAGAGATAAGGCTTATGAAATTATTGCTCAAGCTGTTTTTAGGTTCTGCTAAAAATGATGCTTGAAACAAAAAAACATCCAGGTATTTTTAAAAAGATGAGGTGACTTCTCCTGACGGAACTACAATTGCTGCTCTAAAAGTATTAGAAGATGGTAAATTTAGAGGAACTGTAATGGAAGCAGTTAAAGCCTGTACAGAAAAATCAAAAGAAATGGCACAAAAGTAAGGCCCTAATATTGACAATGCCAAATAAATGGGGTAGACTAATATTAGTATAATAATTTATTTAATTTTAAATAAAAATAAAAAAATATAAAAAAATTATAATCAATTAGGAGGACTTATGAAATACTACGTAGGAATTGATCTAGGAGGAACTAACACAAAAATTGGACTTGTAGATGAAAAAAAGGTAATATTATTTTTTTAAAACTATTGTAAAAACCGATTCAATGGAAGGATTTTTCAGAAACAATTCAAAGATTGTCAAAAAAATTTTTGCTTACTCAAATTGAAGGAAGCAACATCAGCTTTGATGATGTTTTTATCAGTTGGTGTAGGAGTTCCAGGTCCTGTGCTAAATTCTAGAATTGTTAAATTCTGGGCAAATTTCCCTTGGAAAAAAATGGAGTTGACCTTGCATTAGAATTTGAAAAAAATCTTGGAAAACCAGTAAAAGTTGATAATGATGTCAACGTTATCACACTTGGAGAAATGTGGAAAGGTGCTGCTCAAGGATATAAAAATGTATTAGGACTTGCTATCGGAACTGGAATTGGTGGCGGAATTATTGTAGATGGAAAACTTGTCAGTGGAGAAAACGGAGCTGGTGGAGAAGTTGGACATATAAAAATTGAACTAAATGGAAAATTATGCGGATGCGGACAAAAGGGATGCTGGGAAGCCTATGCTTCTGCTACTGGAATAATCCGTGAAGCAAACAGCCGTCTTGCAGTAAACAAGCAAAATTTACTTTATGAAATGACAAAAGGCAGAGAATTGGAAGCAAAAGATGTATTTGATGCCGCTAAAGAAAATGATAAATTTTCACTTGAAATTGTAGATTACGAAGCTGAAAAATTGGCTTTCGGTATTGGAAACTTGCTCAGCACATTAGATCCTGAAATTGTTGTAATTGGTGGTGGAGTTGCACTTTCTGGAGATATTTTATTTGACCGTGTAAAAGAAAAATTAAAAGATGTTGCATTCCCATCAACTCTTGAAAATTTAAAACTTGCCACAGCTACTCTTGGAAATGATGCAGGAATTTTAGGTGCTGCTTATCTTGGAATAATGTAATAATAAATAACTTATACTATTTCCCATTTAAATATAAGACTAGTTATAAATCCTATTTGCAAGGGATAAAGATCCCGCTGTTAGCAATTAATATAAAACCTAGTTTCTATTTTTTTAAACGGGATTTAGTATTATTTTCTTAACAAAAAAAGACTATTTTTTTAAAAATTTTTAAATAGTCTTTATTTTTTTACTGTTTAATTTTTTTCATTTTTTTCACATTTTTAATCTATATTTTTCTATTTTATTTTTTTTTCAATTTACTTTTAACTATCTTTTTTTCAAATTTTATTATTGAACCACTTTTTGCATCAATAATAAATTCATATCTAGCATTGTTTGCAATAAACTCTATTTCATAAACAGATTTTTCCATTTTTTTATTATCCAATTTAATTTTTTTAAAATTAGCGGCCGCTTCTGAAACTCCAGCATGTGCCAATGCAATTTCCTTTGCTCTATTTGGTGTTATTTGTGTATCAGAAGTTTTTTTATATTAATTTTCGGCACTAGTTTTATTTCATTTCTTTGATCAATAACACTTCCCTTGTCAAAAAAACTGACAGAAATAAGAAATATTGCTAAAAGTAACTGTATAGTTAAAACTTCCTTTTTTTATTATTCTATTTATCATATCACTTTTCTCCATAAACTCTTTTTTTATTTATTACTACTTTTTTTCTTCACTCCAATTAATTATTTTTTTCCAGTGTAAACATCTATTTCAAAAATTATAAGCAACATTTCGATAATTAATTTTACCCTTTATAAAAATCCATTATCTTCCGTATCAAATTCAAGAACATTCGCAAATGTCGCTCCGGGAACTTTGGCTAGAGCAATCTGCTTTGCCTTGATTACATTCACTTTTTTTCTTTCCTTTCCAATCGGAAAAAAACTAGTAAACTGGCTAATAACATTCCAAGTAATGTCATTTTTAAAAATCTGATTTTCACAAGCCTGCCTCCCTTCTGTTTTAAATAATTCCTACAGTCCATTTATCTATAATTTTACATTTTTCCTCATAGATATACAGTTACTAAAAATTTCTATATTTCTCATAATACTAGTATATTTTTTTCATTTTTTTACATTAATTATTTAAACTGCTTTTACTCGAGTAAATAAGTCTGATACTTTAAGTTGAGCTATGTATCATTCTTTCTGACAGTTTAATAATACCATATAAACATTAAAGAAAAAAATGAGAACTTTTCATTTTTTTTAGTTCTATATATCTATTAATCTGTTAATTGGCATTTCAGAGTAATAAATTTTTTTGTTATTTTTTTGTCAACTAACTCTTCCCTGTTTTTTTTAGTTTTTTTATTTACAAAAATTACTGTAAAAAGTTGTTCCCAAGCCAAATTCACTTTCCACAAAAAAATTTCTCCATTATGCAGCTCTATAATTTTTTTACCATAGAAAGTCCAAGTCCTGAATTATCGCCACTTTTTGGATGGATCTACTTGATAAAATCGTAGCCATATTTTATCCAGTTCATTTTTGGAATTCCTATTCCATCATCAGAAATTCTGCTAATAATTTTATTTTTTTATTTTCATCTAAAAAAATAATTCAACGATAACTGTTCCATTTTGCTTTCCATAGGAAATTGCATTTGAAATCAAATTTGTAAAAAAACTCGTATAATCATCATTTCATCAATCTTTGCATAAATTTCTGGAACAATTTTTGTGACAAATTTTATATTTTTAGCTTCTGCAGCGCAAATTTGAGTTTCCACAGTCATTTCCAGCAGCTCACTTAAATTGATATTTTCCAGATTCAATTTCTGTTTTCCACGTTCCATACGTGCCAGAGTCAGTAACTGTGACACCAGTTTTGACATTTTTTGCCCTTCCTTTTCAATGATTCCAAAGGATCTTTGTGCTTCTTCAATTGATTTTATATGATTTTTTCCATATTCCGACTGTGTCAGTATAACTGTAATCGGAGTTCTCAATTCGTGGGAAACATCTGAAGTAAACTGCACTTCATTTTCAAAAGATGTCTGAAGCCTGTCAAACATCACGTCAAAAGTATTTGCAAGAGTGTGAAGTTCATCATCGCCTTTTCCAAGGTCAATCCGCTGTGACAAGTCATTCCCCTCATTAATTTCTTCTGCAATTTTTCTAATTTTTTTAATTGGCGTAAAGGCATTTTTTGTAATAATATATCCTCCAATTGCTGAAAGTATAAGAAAAAACGGCAAAATTATAAAAGAAATATGAATGACCGTTTCAATGGCACTAGACTGTCCGATATTAGGCATTACTCCTCGAATCCATACTTTTTCCATAACTTCCAAGATTAATCATTTTATTGTAAACATACCACTTTTTGATTATGACTTCTTACAATTATAATTTTTATCATCCTTCGACTTTTTTTATTATCCATCTCAAATCCATTTGGAGAATTTCCATAAAGAAATTTAAAATCCTTATCATAAATGGAAATTTCTACATTCTGAATCATTGTATCAAAATTACTGTCAATTATAATTTCTCCATTTTTTTATCGTTAAATAGTCCAGCCTATGAATTACAACATCCTTTAAATAAGTTCGCACGCTTGAATGAATAATATTTTTCACTTATATAAAAATACAATATACAATGAAGAAATTACAAGCAGAATCATAATTCCCATATACCACAGACCTATTTTTTTAACTGTATCCAATTACTATTAACAAATCTCTTCATACCTTTACTTTTCCTATTTTTAAATTTTTTTATTTTTTTATTCTAAATAATAAATTGATTTAACTTTTTAATTTACTCAACTTTCAGAACATAGCCAATCCCACGAACCGTATGAATTAATTTAGGCTCAAAATCCTTATCAATTTTTTTTCTTAAATATCTAATGTAGACATCAATAACATTTGTACCGCCTTCATAGTCATAATTCCATATATGCTGTTCAATTTGCTCCCTAGATAATACTCTTTCCTTATTTCTTATCATATATTCCAAAATTGTAAATTCCCTTGTTGAGAGTTTTATTGGGACATCATCACGAAAAACATCGTGAGAATTACAGTTTACCGTTAAATTTGCAATTGAAAATATATTACTTGCATTGGAATTTCCGTTTGTTGAATTTCTTCGTAAAAGCACTCTTATTCTAGCCATCAGTTCATCAAATGCAAATGGTTTTACCAAATAGTCATCAGCTCCATAATCAAGCCCTTTTACCCTGTCTTCAATTCCATCTAATGCAGTAAGCAGTAAAACTGGCGTTTTTATCCCTTTTTCTCTTATTCTCTTTAAAATCTCAAATCCATCTATTCCAGGCAGCATAATATCCGATACAATAACATCATATTCAGTTGAAAAAATATATTCAAGCGCATCATTTCCATTAAAGCAAGTGTCAACACCATATTTTTTTCCAAAAATTAATCTTTTTAACAATTATATCATTCAAATTTTTGTTCATCTTCAACTACTAAAAATTCTCACAAATTTTTCACCAACCTATCTTTTTCGCCACTGTTGAAAAATACAAACTTGTCTGGTCTGTAGGAATTTACTCCATATTGAAATAGTGTTCCATTAGACAAGTAAGTGTGGCTTTCAATTACGATAACCGCATTAAAAATCCTTTAAATCCATATATTTTCTGTTCATCTTCAGTTGCATATCTAAATTTTATTTCACGTCGTGAATGGGATATTTTTAGATGTAATTTTTTTCAAGATAATCATAAGTTGAACTTTCTGCAATTTTTTTATCTAAAAATGGAACAATCCTTCTATCAAAAATAAGTTGTTTCATACTCAAAGAGCTTCCCCATCCAAAAATACGAATACGTGAAACCTTATAAAACGAAACATCTTCAGATACTTCAAAAAAATATCCATAATTTCCTTAATTCCACTAACAACATCCAATTCAACCAAATTAGTAGCAATATCAATATTTTTCAATTTTGTTAAGTTCCTTTGAAGTCCTAAGATTTGATAAGCTGTTTTTTTAAACCGTCCATTTTCCAAGACCATTGAATTTTTTTCCCTTTAATTTTTTTGAATATATCCATCCAATTCAAGCATAGAAAGCGCTTTTCTTATTGTATCTTTAGAATACGAATATTTACGTGCCAGTTCAGACTCACTTTCTAAAAAAATTCTCTTGCCTTGAACGTTCCGTTTGTAATTTTTTTCCCTTATATCATTATAAACCTCTTTATATTTGCTCACAGACATATCTCCTTTCAAGAAACATCATTTTTATTATATCTCAAAAAAATTGAAAAAAATAACAATGGCTAGGATAAATAAAAAAATCAATTTATAATAAAAAAACAAGGAGAACAAAACTTTCTCCCCATCTTATACTAAACCCATTTAAAAAAATAAAAAAATTCTATTTTATATTACCCTTGTAAAAAAATTAACAATTATTCTGCTGTTTAAAAAAATTTATAGTAAAAACATTTCCATCTTCATCAATTGCCTTATAAGCTGGTCTGATTAATTTCTTATCAACTAAAAATTTGTTCCATTCTATGTGCATTCCAACTAGCAATTCTAGCAAGAGCAAAAAGTGGCGTAAAAAATATTTTTGTGGAATATTTAAAAGTTTATATACAAATCCTGAATATAAATCAACATTTGCACAAATTTCGAAATTTTTTTCCTTTAGTCTCTTTTTCCAATTTCTTTTTGTAAGTTTTTTTCAATATTTGAAAATAATTCAAATTCTTCAAGTGCATTTTTTTCTTTTTGCTAATTCATAAGCCTTTTTTTCTTTAGTAATACAGCACGAGGATCCGAAATTGTGTAGACAGCATGTCCCATACCATAAATTCTACCTTTTTTATCAAATACCTCTTTATTAAATATTTTTTTCAAATATTCTTTTAATTTAACTTCATCATATGGATTAGTATTTTTTTCTTAATATCTTCCACCATTTTTGTGACCATCGAATTTGCTCCACCGTGCATAGGTCCTTTCAAGGCTCCAATTGAGGCAGAAATCGACGAATATGTATCAGTTCTAGTCGAAGAAACCACATGAGAAGTAAAAGTTGAGTTGTTTCCTCCTCCGTGTTCTGCATGGATAACTAAAATCAAGTCTAAAACTTCAGCTTCCAATTCTGTAAATTGATTATCGCTTCTAAGCATATGAAGAACATTTTGTGCAATGCTATATTCTTCAACTGGATTATGAATAATCAAACTCTTATTAAAATGCTTGTAATTACACGCTTGATAACAATAAACAAGAAGGCTAGGAAATTTTGCAATCAAATTTAAAGATTGATCAATCAAGTTTGAAAGACTAACATCATCTGGATTTTCGTCTAAAGTATAAAGACACAAGACAGAACGTTGAAGTTGATTCATTATATCCGTACTCGGTTTTCTCAATATGAAATCTTCGATAAACTCATCTGGCAAATGCTGATATTCTTTCAAAGTACTGATAAACATTTTTTTAATTCAAAATTAGAAGGAACTTTACCAAAAAAAGCAATAAAAAAATATTGTTTTTCAAAGCAAAAAGTTTTTTTCCTTTTTAAATAGAGATACGAGTTTTTCAATAGAAATACCACGATAATAAAGTTTTCCGTCTGCTGGAATTTTTTTTCCGTCCTTATCGATTGAGTATCCTAAAACAGAACCAATTTTTGTTAATCCAACAAGAACTCCTGTCCCATTTTTTTATTCCTAAGACCTCTTTTTACATTTAATTTATTATAAATATCGTCTGAAATAGAATTATTCTCGGTAAACATAACTCCCAGCTCATTAATAAAAATCAGTTTTCATGTTTTACCAACTCCTTATTTCAGATTTTCAATAATTTTATCTGTAAATTCAGTAGTTGTAGCATTTCCACCTAAATCTGCTGTTTTACAACCGTCAGTTAATGTTTTTTTAAAATAGCTTTTTCAATATTTTTTTAGCAAAAATCATTAAGTTTTAAATATTTTAACATTTCGATTGAAGAAAGTAGCAATGCAAGCGGATTTGCTTTATTTTTGTCCTGCAATGTCTGGTGCTGATCCATGTACTGCCTCAAAAAAATAGCGATGTCATCTCCAATATTAGCCCCAGGTGCAACTCCAAGTCCTCCAACAAGTCCAGCTACTAAATCAGATAAAATATCTCCATATAAATTCATTGTAACAATTACTTTGAATCTTTCAGGATTTGTAACAAGTTGCATACACATATTGTCAATAATAAGTTCTTCTAGCTCAATATTTTTCATATTCTTTTTGAAATTTCTCTTGCAATATCCAAAAAAACATTCCATCAGTGAATTTTAAAATATTTGCTTTATGAACAACTGTAACTTTCGAAATTCCATTATTTTTTGCATATTCAAAAGCACTTCTAATAATTCTTTCGCTTCCTTTTCTCGTAATTCTTTTCACAGCAATTGCACTAGTTTTTTTCTTCATTTTTCATATTTTTTTCTTCACCAATATAGATTCCTTCAGTATTTTCACGGAAAATAGCCAAATCAATATTATCATATCGAGTTTCAATTCCAGGCAAATTTCTAGAAGGTCTAAAATTTGTGTACAAATCGTATTTTTTTCTAAGATACACATTTATACTTCTAAAACCTTTTCCAATTGGTGTAGTAATAGGCCCCTTTATTGCAATTTTGTTTCTTTCAACGCTTTCATAAAGACTTTCAGGTATAAGTTCTCCAGTTTTTTTCATAAACATCCGATCCAGCATTTTTCAGTTTCAAATTCCACAGGAACTTTCGCTGCATCAAAGATTTTTTTACTAAACTTTCAGAGATTTCATATCCAATTCCATCTCCAGGTATTAATGTAATTTTTTTTCATATTATCTTCCACTCTTTCTAAATTATTTTTTTATAAAGTACAGTAATTCTAGTTTAAATAAAGAGCTAATTTATTCGAAAATTCTTTAACTCAAAAATCAAATTAGAACTACTGTTATTCACGTTTTAACTCAAAAAATTCATCACTTGTAGCAAATTTCAAATATCCACCAAATTTCAATATTTTAAGTTCTCTTTCTGAACCATTGAATTTAGCAGGAAATTCGATATTCTTAGTAAGATTTTTAACAATAAATCTTCCATTTATCAATGAATTTGGAATATCTGATAATTGTAATTCGTCATATTCATCTATATTGTTGTAATCTTCTACATTTTCAAATTCTAATGGTATAATTCCACTGTTAATCAAGTTTGCTTTGTGAATTCTTGCAAATGATTTTGCGATAACAGCTTTTATACCAAGATAAAGTGGTAATAATGCAGCATGTTCACGGCTAGAACCTTGTCCATAATTTTCTCCACCGACAACAATTCCACCATCATTTTTTTTTCAGCTCTTTCTTTGAAAATCTGGAATAATTGTTTCAAAACAGTGTTCAGATAATTTAGGAATATTTGAACGGAATGGCAATAATGCAGCATTCGATGGACAAATATCATCTGTTGTAATGTTATCTCCTGTTTTTAAAATAACTTTTTTAGTAAAGCTGTCTTTTAATTCTTCTCCAATTGGGAATGGCTTAATATTAGGTCCCATAACAATTTTTACAGATTCTCTTTCTTTTTTCGCCTCATCTTCATTAGGATTTGGGAAAATGAAATAATTATCTGAAACTTCAAATTTTTCTGGCTCATCAATGATAATTTCTGCCCCCAATTCTCTTGGATCTGTTAAATATCCTGTAATTGCTGATGCAGCAGCTGTTTCTGTACTAACTAAGTAAACTCCAGCACTCATTGTTCCACATCTTCCCTTGAAGTTTCTGTTAAATGTTCTAAGTGAGATTCCATCTGTTTTTGGTGCTTGTCCCATTCCGATACAAGGTCCACATGCAGCTTCTAGTAATCTTGCTCCAGCCGCTATAAATTTAGCCAATGCTCCATTTTCTGAAATCATTTTTCATAATATTACTTGAACCTGGCGATAAAAACAAGACTCACATCTGGGTGAACTTTTTTCCCATCTAAAATTGCTGCAAGTTTCATAAAATCTGAATAAGATGAATTTGTACATGAACCAATTGCAATTTGATCAACTTTCAATTTTTTGTCTTTTGGAATTTCATGCACATTATCAGGACTATGAGGAAAAGCTGCAAGTGGCACTAATTCATCCAAATTAACAACTAATTTTTTTCATCATAAACTGCATCTTCATCAGGTAATAATTCTACAAAATCCTCTCCACGTGATTGTTTTTCCAAGAAAGTCTTCGTATTTTCATCACTTGGGAAAATTGAAGTTGTAGCTCCTAATTCAGCTCCCATATTTGTAATAGTGGCTCTATCCTCAACAGATAGTGATTTTTATACCTTCTCCAGTATATTCCATTACAAATCCAACTCCACCTTTTACTGTCAATTCTTTTAAAACATATAAAATTATATCCTTAGCTGATACCCAAGGTTGTAATTTCCCTCTAAGTTCGATGTTATAAACTTTTGGAACTTTTAAATAATAAAGTCCTCTTGCCATACCAATTGCAACATCAAGTCCACCTGCTCCAATTGCAAGCATTCCAAGACCTCCACCAGTAGGTGTGTGGCTGTCTGAACCAATCAATATTTTTCCTGGTTTACCAAATCTTTCCAAATGCAATCTATGACAAATCCCATTTCCAGGTTTTGAAAAAACAATATTATGCTTTTCAGCTGATGTTTTAATAAATTCATGATCATCTGCATTTTCAAAACTTGATTGTAACATATTGTGATCGACATAAGTCACAGAAATTTCCGTTGCTACTTTGTCAACATTCATTGCATTTAGTTGTAAATACGCCATCGTTCCCGTGGAATCTTGTGTAAGTGTTTGATTAACTCTTACGGCGATTTCGTTACCTGCTTTTAATTCTCCTTTTAGAAGATTTTTTTTCAAAATCTTGTACGTTAAACTCATACCCATTTTTTGTCCTCCAAACATAATTTCCTCTAATTTAATTTTCAACTATGTATTAATTATAATACCAATCGTAAATTGTGTCAACGATATATAATATATATTTTTTTATGATTGCATATATATTATATATAATTTAAAAAAAGCCAATAAATATTGACTTTTTGTATTATCAGAGTTATTTATCCTATATAAATTTTTTTCATTTGTATATCAAACAAATTGGATTTAAAAAAATATTTAATAATAAATTAAATTAAAAAAATTTATTTTCTAAATAATTCTTTATAATTTGAAAAAAATTAGTTAAATTTTTAATCAATATATTTAATTTTCATTTTTTTAAATCTTGAAAAAAATTAAGTAAATTGAGTTATACTTTAGTGAACTACTCCCGCTTTTTAGAAGCAGGGAGCTTCTTGGGAAGTATCTGCTTTTTGCTAGCCAAATATATTTACTAAGCTCTTCGGGCAGTCCCTGCCCTGTCTTTTTTTATTTTCCTAATATTCCAACATCAATTTTCCAATGTTTTTTTTATATTCAATGCCGCATTGTAATCTCTATCAATTTCAATCCCACAGCACTCACATTTATAACTTCTTTCTGATAATTTCAGTTTCTCTTTAACATTTCCACATTTACTACAAGTTTTTCGACGATGGAAACCACTTATCTATCTTCAAAAAAATTGTTTCCTAAAAAAACATCAGTTTATACTCAAGCATCCTCAAAAAAACATTCCCCATCCATTATCTCCTACACTTTTTCCCAAAAATTTAATGCCTGGCTCATCCCTTTTCATATTCAAATCCTCAACAACCACAGCATTATACGCTTTCAGACAATTTTTTTCGATAATTTATGTAAAAAAATCTCTTCGACAATTTTTGATATACTCATACAATTTTGATATTTTTCGCTTTTTTTGCTTATACCAATTTTTTTAGAAAATTTCACTTTTTCTCGATAATGATTTTCTGTAATTTTCTTTCAATTTCTTTCTTCCAACATCCTAAAAATATCTTGGATAATCAGCCCTTTGGTTTTCAGAACTGACAAATAATTCAGACATTGAAAAAAATCAAGTCCAATTACTTTATCATTACTTGGGATTTTTTTGAATTTCTTTTTTTCAAATTCTGTCAAAAACAGAAACATAGTAATTTCCATTACTGTTTGTCAATGTTACTGACTTTATCTCTATAATTCTTTGGTATTTCTCTATGATATTTTAATTTTATTCTTTTTCAATTTTCGGTAAAAACTAAATATTTGTTTTCCTCAATTCGTATCGAATTATTCACACAATTTGTCGTATAACTTTTAACATTATTCTTTTTAGATTTGAACTTTGGAAACTTCGCTCTTTTCTGAAAAAAATTCGTAAACGATCGTCTTTACATTCAATTGAGCATTTGAAAGTGCTAGACTGTCTACTTCTTTTAGAAAATTGATTTTCACTTTTCAAACTGGCAGGTGTAATTATTTTATTTTTTTTCCAGTTTCTTCATAAAATTTTATTCGCAGTATACAAAAATTGTATTGTAAACAAAACGAACACATCCAAAAAGTCTTATTTATCAATAATTCTTGCTCTTTTATTTGGATAAATTCTGTATTTGAATGCTAAATTATATTTCATAAAATTACACCTCCTTTTTGATTTTTGAATATTATTTCTAATTATTTCTTTAGAAATTTTATTATTTATAACTTCTCTTCGATATTTTATACAAAAAAATTATATCATGGATGTATCCTTTTTTTCAATAAAAAGCAATTCATCTCCCACTTGTAGAAGTAGGAGACTTCTTGCTATCTTTTTATTAAAAAGTATTATAAATTAAAGCAACTTTTTCTTTTTAAAAAAATTCCAATAGTTAGTTTTCTGTAATATGGAACAAAAAAACTGGTCTTGCTTTTTTTAGCTTTTATTTCCAAATATTTTTTTTTATGTACAAATTTTTGCGATAAAAATATGAAAGAATAACACTTGCAACAACATCACTGCTCCAATGACGAACCAAATAAATACGGCTCATTCCCTACTAAAAATTCCTAAGATGAATAACGGTATTTTTTTATTGCTTTACTTTTTATGATAAAAGATAAAATCCCAAATTGTTCCCCAAATAGTAATTGTATGTCCTGATGGAAAAAGATACATAACTTTCCTTTCCAAAATGAGACTGTCTTTTAATCATAGTCATGATTCCATAAAATTTATCAGGATTTATAGTTATTGATGGTCTTGCTCTTGCGAATAATACTTTCATTATATTCACTGTAATTTGAGTCGAAAAGCAAAGTAAAAATTATTGCTAAAGATATATTTTTTTAAAAAAATTGTATTTCTGTTTATTCATAAAAAAAGAACGATAATAACACAACTGTCAACAACAATTCAAAGTATCCTTCTCCAAATTTAGTAATAAAATGAAAAAAACTTTTTCAGTACTTTCTGAATGACGAAAAAAATACTAGAATCTGAAATATATGATAAATGTTTAAAAAAAGAATTTATCTACAGAAAAAAATATAATTTGTTAGTTTCAATTGTATCACTTCTCCTTCTCTTTTAAAATGAAAAAAATTATTAGTTATTTAATTTATATCTTTTTATTTTTCTAAAATTAAGATATAATATTTTTTTAAGATAAGTAATATTAACATAAAAAAATAAATTTTTAAAATGAATTTAAACTGAATAAATTTTGGAGAGGAAAAAAATAAAAGAAAAAAATGGGAAAGATATTAGTTGTTGAAGATGATAAAAAAATATCTAGAATTTTTGAAATTACAGCTGGAGCGGAAAAAAACCATGAAATTACAATAATTGAAAAATGGTATTGATGCTTTTGAATGAAATTGATAAAAAGAGGGATTTTTATGATTTGATGCTTTTTGGATTTGGGACTGCCTTTTGATGGAAGGAAATGATGTTTGCAAAAATGTTAGAAAAAAATATCAGAAGTTCCAATAATTGTTGTTTCTGCGAAAAAAATAACATTGAAGAAAAAAAGTTGACTTTATTGAAATCGGGAGCGAGTGATTATGTTACAAAACCTTTTGATTTTCTTGAGCTTGACGCAAGAATTGACATAAATATTAGAAAAGAGAAAAATTTCTGAAATTATTTATAAAACATTAAAGTTAAATACGGAAAAATTATTCTGTTTATTTGGAAGAAACACCTGTTTTATTGACAAAAAAACGGAATTTGAACTGGTTAAAACTTTTTGATTGAGAAATAAAGAGGAAATTGTTTCACGAGATAGAATTGTTGAAAAAAATATGGGGTTGGGAAGCTAGTGATAATCTGCTTGACAGTACGATAAAAAAATCAGGCAAAAAAAATTGGGAAAAAGAAAAAAATTAAAACTGTGAGAGGAATTGGGTATATTTTTAAAAAAATATGAAAAAAATAAAATTGAAAAAGATAAAAGACAAAAATAATTTTTTTGCAAATACGATAAGTCTAGTTTTTATCTCGTTTATAATTATATTGGGAATGACTATATTTTTTTAATTCATAAAAGCTGTTGAAGCTGAAACTAAAGAAATGGATAAACTTGTCTTATCTGCCATTGAAAAAATAAATAATGTTCCGACTAATAAATTGAAAGAGACTTACAAAAAAATTACGATTATGCCGATAAACAATATATTTCTCTTGCGGTTGAAAAAAATGGGAATTTTATCTATTTGACAGATGACGAAAAATCGTTCGGATTTTAAGAAAAATTGAAGAGAATAAACTTGAAACAAAAATGGGACAGATTTGTCTACAAAAAGAATTTACACTGTGAATAATACCAAATATTATGCGATAAGAAATTTTTAAATTTATAGAAGCACATGAAATTTTGTATGTTATGCTTTTTAATGTTTGTTTTAATCACGATTTCGATTATTGTAATTTCAAAAAAATCGTTGCTGAAAATGTGTTAAATCCTTTTGACAAACATAATTTCCCAAAGCAAGGAAATGAATGAACACAATATTGATGCACAATTGACAAAAAAACAAGAGATGATGAAATTGGAGAATTAATTGATGTATTGAAACGAAACTTTTAAGAAAAAAAGAGGAAATTATAAAAAAAGTCAGAAAAACATTTTTCTTCTGATGTGTCACATGAATTGAAAACGCCACTTGCCATAATGAAAGGTTATTTGGATGTTTTAAAAATGGGGGAAAGATGACGAAAAAAATTGTTAGAAGAAGCCATTGAAAAATATGGATATTGAAGTAAAAAAATCTTGAAAAGAATTATAAATACACTGTTTTTTTAAGTTCCAATCTTGAAAAAAATTACTATAAAAAAAGAAATTATTGATGTAAAACAACTTTTTGAAAAAAATAAAAAAAGATTATGAACTTTTTGAATATCAAAAGGGAAATTTTAGTAAAAATCTGATGACAATGTGAATATCTTTGTCGATAAAAAAATTTGATTTCAGAAGTTTTGCGTGGATTGATTGACAATAGCATAAAAATATTCTATTGGAAATATTGAATTAATTGCGAAAAGAAAGTGAAATAGTTGAAATTATTGTAAGAAATTATGGAGAAGGAATTCCTGAAGAAGAAAAAGAAAAAAATATTTAGTAGAAATTTTCAAGGTAAAAAAATGCTAAAAAAAGGAGCTGGACTTGGACTTTCTATTATACGAGATATTATTTTTGCTAAATGATGGAGAAATTTATTTGGAAAAATAGGAAAGATGGAGTTGATGTGAGAATGGAATTTAAAAAAATTGAAATTGAAGAATAAAAAAATAAAAAAAGGCAATCTCAAGATTTTTTTGAGAAAGCCTATTTTTTTATAACTTTTGATTTTAATTATCTTCTTTGCTGTCTTGTTTGTTGTTGATAATTGAATGATTCTAATTTCATTGAAATATTTTTTTCTTTTTCCATTTGATGCAACTTTCAAATTAACTGTTTCTCCAATTTTTCTTAGCTGCAAGTTCCCCAATAAATGAACCAGCTGATGTTACAGGTTTTCCGTTAATTTCAAGAATTATGTCATTAGCTTTAAGTCCATATTTTGCCGCTGGCGAATTTGGATAAACTTGTTGCACTAAAATACCAGTTGAATAAGAAATTCTTCTTTCTTTCTTCAATTCTGAACTTAAATCAAGTACTGAAATTCCAATATATGGTCGTTCATATTTTCCACTTCTTATAATTGAATCTCTTACATTTTCAGCCAAATTTGAAGGAATTGCAAAACTTAATCCTACACTTCCACCATTTGGAGAATAAATAGCAGTATTTACACCAATAACATCTCCATTGATGTTAAGAAGCGGTCCACCACTATTTCCTTGATTAATAGAAGCATCTGTCTGAATAAAGTTTTCAACTTGCTCAATTCCAAGTGAACTTCTTCCAGAAGCTCCAATTACACCAACAGTCATCGAGCTGTTAAGTCCTAATGGATTTCCAAAGGCAATAGCCCAATGTCCTATTTTTATATTATCTGAATTTGCAAATTTCAATGGCTTAAATGTTCTGTTAGCATTTACTTTTAAAATCGCAATATCGACTTCTGGCGATGTTCCAACTAATTTTGCCAAATATTCGTGTCCATCAGATAATTTTACATAAATTTCATCTGCTCCATCAATAACGTGATTATTTGTCATCATATATCCGTCACTTGAAATTATAAATCCTGATCCCAAACTTCCAGACTCACGTCTTTGCTGTCTTACTCCAGAAGTTCCAAATAAAAATGCCTCAAGCGGATTATAAGTTTCTACGACAATTGTCTTTTTTGTTCTTATATTTACAACAGAGTCTTTAGCTTTATCATAAACAGAAGCAAAAGCATCTTGAGCGCTGTACATATCTCCTGTAACATTTGTATTTTGAACGATTTGCTTATTTTTGTAAAAAAATCTGTCTTATTTACTGCTGCAGTTGCTGTTAGGGCAGCCGCCATAAATGATGTAGTTATAATTTTTTTAATTTCATATTTAAAAATCTCCTTTTTTTGTAAAATTTATATTTCAAAAAAACTATTTAATGTTAATTATTTTACTCCCTTTTTCTTAGAAAAAAATAATATTCTCATTTTTTTATTCTTAGATTTTATAAATTTTTTTATTTAATAAAGAGCAAAAACTGCCTTTCCAAAAAAATATTTTTTTAATCAGGATTAAAATTTAAAAACATGCCTAATAAAACAGCTCTTACAAACATTTTTCTTTATCATCTCTATAACCATAAGTCCCAAAAATTGCAGAAATATCAAAATTCATATTCCCGATCGGAATTACTATTCTAAATATTCTTAAATACGGTTCTGTAATTTTTTTCTTACCCATTGAAAAAAATTATTATTTGATTATATGGATCAATCCACGTTCCCAAAAATATTTACTAAAAATAAGAAGAGCATATAAATCAAATATTTTCAATATTAATTCTATAATAATTTCCAAAAATTTTTCCTCCAAAAAAATTTAAAAGGTTTTTTTATTATTTATTCAATATTTTTTTACATTTTACAATGTATTCAATTCCTGAAACTACAGTCAATATCAGTGGAATAAGCAACAAAAATATTATTTATTGTAAAAACTGAAAGGTATCAAAATTATTAACGTAAGTGCTACCATTTGAGTTGCAGTTTTCCACTTTCCAAGTCTATCTGCCGCAATTACAGCTCCTTCAGCCGCTACGATTGAACGAAGCCCTGTTATTAGCAATTCCCTAAAAATTATAATTATTACGAACCACAAGCTAACTTGATTAAACTTTGCAAGTGTAACTAAAGCTGAAATAACAAGAATTTTATCAGCTAATGGATCCAGCAGCTTTCCTAAATTTGTAATCATATTGTATTTTCTTGCAATTTTTCCATCATAATAATCTGTAATCGCCGCTCCTACGAAAAATAGCCGCTGAAAAGTATTCTCAACATTATAGCAATTCCTGTATTTTCTGAAAAATTCCAAAAGCTAAACTTAAGAAAAATCACAAACGGAATAACCAAAATGATTCTCAACGTTGCTAATTTGTTGGGTAAATTCATTTTCATCATTTCCACACTCCTTTATAATTATTTTTAGTCATTTGTAAAATTCTAAAAATTACGACAAGCATTGTATTTTTTTTTCTGACAAGGGGCCAAGACCCCTTGTGATTATAAACACTGCTATTATTCAATCTTTATATTTTTTTTACTTCGACAATTGCCTAAATTTATTATTTTTTTACTTTTTTTAATATTCAAATACATTTAATTATTTTGACAAGGTTGAATCTCCTTGCAGCAGAATATTTATTTTACATATAATCAAATCTATTACAACAATGCTTTCATGCTTAAATTAAATTTATCTTCATTTTCCATTGAAATTACTTTAACTCTTACAATTTGACCTTCTTTTTAGTGCATCTTCAGTCTTTTTCAACTCTCTTGTTGCTTATTTCTGAAATATGTAAAAGCCCTTCTTTTCCTGGTAATACTTCCACAAATGCACCAAATTTCATTATTTTTGTAACTTTTCCTTCATAAATTCCATTTAACTCAACAGACTGTGTCTGATTTTTTACAAGTTCCAATGCTTTTTTCATATTTTCAGAATCTTTTCCAAAAATTGAAACAGTTCCATCATCATCAATATCTATTGAAACTCCAGTTTCATCAATAATCGCTCTAATAACTTTTCCTCCAGGCCCAATAAGTCCCGCAATTTTATCAGGATTAATTTTAAGAACCTCAATTTTTGGCGCATTTTCAGAAACTTCAGCCCTAGGTTCGCTTATTACAGCTTCCATTTTATCAATAATGAACATTCTTCCTTCCAAAGCCTGTTTTAAAGCAATTTCCATTATTTCTCTTGTAATTCCTTCAATTTTTATATCCATTTGAATTGCAGTAATTCCATCTTTTGTACCTGCAACTTTAAAGTCCATATCTCCAAGATGATCTTCAAGTCCTTGAATATCAGTAAGTACAGTAAATGTATCCCCTTCTTTTATAAGCCCCATCGCAATTCCTGCAACTGTTGATTTTATAGGCACTCCAGCTGCCATTAATGCAAGCGATCCTCCACAAATTGTCGCTTGTGATGAAGATCCGTTGGATTCTGTAATTTCAGAAACAAGTCTTACTGTATATGGGAATTTATCTTGATCTGGCATAACATGCTTTAATGCTCTTTCAGCTAAATTTCCATGTCCCAGTTCACGTCTTCCAGGCGCTCTCATAAATCCAGCTTCTCCAACTGAATATGGTGGGAAATTATAGTGCAGGAAGAATTTTTTACGTGTTTCATCTTCCATTCCATCAATAATTTGCTCATCTTCTTTACTTCCAAGTGTCGCAACAACCAATGCCTGAGTTTCTCCACGTGTAAACAATGCTGAACCGTGTGGTACTGGAAGTGTATCTATTTCCACATCAATTGGACGGATTTCAGTAGTTTTTTTCTTCCATCAGCCCGATATTGCTTGTACAAAATAGCATCTCTCACAAGTCTTTTTTTCCACATCTCTGTAATATTTTTTTAAATTCCTTTTTCAAGATCTTCATCAATTTCTCTTTCTTCGTTTTCAAGTTTTTTTCAATATATCTTTCAAAAAGTTCTATTTCTAAATTGTCAATTGCTTCATATTTTTCCAATTTACCAGGTGTCATAATCGCATTTTCAACTTCATTTTCAAAGCTATCAATAAACTCTTTAATTTCAGGCTCTACTTCCTTTTTCTCAAATTCATATTTTTTCACATCAAACTGTGCCAAAAAAATTTATCCTGCTCTGCACAAATTTCCTTAATTCTTTCATGCCCAAACATAATAGCTTCCAGCATTACTTCCTCTGAAACTTCCTTAGCTCCAGCTTCTACCATTGTTACAGCATCCTTTGTACCTGCAACTGACAGTTGAATTTCGCTTTCCAGAAGCTGTTCCCCCGTCGGATTCAAGATATATTCCCCATTAACATATCCAACTGTAACTCCAGCCACAGTTCCCGCAAATGGAATATCTGATAGTCCCAATGCGGCAGAAACTCCGATTGTAGCCAGATTTTCAGGATAGTTCACTTCATCATAAGAAAGAACTGTAATTACAATATGAACAGCATTTAAAAATCCTTCTGGAAATAACGGTCTTATCGGTCTGTCAATCAATCTTGAAATCAAGATTTCATCCGTTCCTGGCTTAGTTTCCCTTTTTATAAATCCTCCTGGAAATTTTCCAGACGCATAGAATTTTTCAATATAATCAACTGTAAGCGGGAAAAAATCCTGCCCTTCCTTGACATCCTTACTTCTAGTCGCTGTAACTAAAAGCACAGTTCCCCCACATTGCACAATAACTGATCCCCCAGCCTGACGTGCAATTTTTCCAGTACTTATTTTAATTTGCCGGTTTCCTAAATTAAAACCGTAAGTCTTTTCATCAAACATTTTTCCTCCTAAAATTTTTTATTTTTTAAGAAGGGAGCAAATAATAGTAAAGTTCTTTACTTACCTGATTTACTATTCAAATTAATAAAAAAACTTTTACAATTACTTACTCAAAAATACCTTCTTAAAATTTCTATAATTATACCATTTTTTTCTAAATTTTTTTACAAATTTTTTTAAAAATACATATTTAAAAATACCAAAAAAATAAAAATAAATATCTTGAACATTTTTCATAAATTAAAGTAAAATATACTTAAGTGAAAAACTTTTCAGAAAAAAATATAAAAAAATTCAGGAGGTAAAAACAATGGCTACACCACATATCGGAGCAAACAAAGGAGATATTGCAGAAACTATACTATTACCAGGAGATCCGCTTAGAGCAAAATATATTGCAGAAACTTTTTGGAGAATGTCGTTCAATATAACAATGTTCGTGGAATGTTGGGATTTACAGGGAACTTATAAAGGAAAAAAAGTATCTGTTCAAGGAACTGGAATGGGAGTTCCTTCAATTGGAATTTATGCACATGAATTAATTGCAGAATTCGGAGTAAAAAATTTGATTAGAATTGGAACTGCTGGTTCTTATCAGGAAAATGTAAAAATAAGAGATGTTGTACTTGCCATGTCAGCTTCAACTGATTCAGCTATTAACAAACTTAGATTTAACGGAGCAGATTATGCACCGACTGCAAATGCCGAAATGCTTTTTAAAGCACACGAAATCGCTAAACAAAAAGGACTTAATGTAAAAGCTGGAAATGTATTTACAAGTGACACTTTTTACGGAGATGACCCAAATGCTTGGAAAAAATGGGCAAAATTTGGAGTTTTATGTGTAGAAATGGAAACAGCTCAGCTTTATACAACTGCGGCTAAATTGGGAGCAAATGCATTAACTTTGCTTACAATAAGTGATTCGTTTATAACTCACGAAGTTACAAGTGCCGAAGAAAGACAGACTACTTTTTAACGAAATGATTGAAGTTGCGCTTGAAACTGCTATATCGCTTTAAGGAGGGAAAATGGAGTTTTATAAAAGACTGATTATAAAAATTTTGGAACGCAGTTCAGTTGGTTCTGATAACAGAATTCTGAAAAAGTTAAAAAGCGGTTATGACTTGACTCAAAGGGAAATGGCTGAACTGGAAGAATTATTAGAGCATATTTTATAACAGGTTTATTTTTTTTACAATTTCAAGGTATACTTGTTCGGAAAATTATATATATTTAGAACTTTGATAAATAGAATTGTTCTAAAGTAAGGGGGTCTTGACCCTTGTAAAAAAATAAAAAAACTTGGTTATAAAAACAGGTTTAATGAAAGGAAAGATAAAATGAAAATAGAGAATTTATATCCTGAAAAGGTTTTTCACTATTTTAGTGAAATTTCTAAAATACCGAGAGGTTCAAATAAAGAAAAAAAAATTAGTGACTGGATTGTGGAATTTGCAAAAGAAAGAAATTTAGAAGTTGTTCAGGACAAGGCGTTCAATGTGTTCATAAGAAAGCCTGCAACAGCTGGATATGAAGAATATTCGCCACTTATTCTGCAAGGGCATATGGATATGGTCTGGGAAAAAAATAAAAATACACAGTTTGATTTTGAAACACAAGGAATTGAACTTGTTGCAGAAGATGGATTTTTAAAGGCAAAAGGAACTACGCTTGGGGCAGATAACGGAATTGCAGTAGCTTATGCGCTTGCGATACTTGACAGTGATGACTTGAAACATCCAGAACTTGAAATAATTCTTACAACTGATGAAGAAGATGGAATGAGCGGAGTTAATAATCTTGATTTTGGGATTTTTTCTGGAAAGACTCTTATAAACTTGGATACTGAAGAATATGGTCAAGTTTATGTAAGCAGTGCAGGTGGAGCAAGAATTTTTAACGAATTTAACTTTGATGCTGAAAAACTTGAAGATGACGATACTGTGATAAGTGTTGATGTGAAGGGGCTTCTTGGAGGACATTCTGGAGCTGAAATTCATTTGGGGCTTGGGAATTCTAATAAAATTTTAACAGAAGTTTTGAATCATTTGAATAAAAAATATACGCTTTCAATAATGGATATTGATGGTGGAGAAAAAGACTAATGCGATACCTAGAGAGGCTGTGGCATTACTTGCTGTGAAACTTGAAGATGAAAAAAACGTCAGCGATTTTTGAAAAAAATTGGCAAAATTAGCTTTTTGAAAAACGTGACAAAAAGATTTTTAAAAATAATTGATAAGAATCCTGTTATTGAAGTTAAAGAAATAAAAAAAGAAGAATTGAAAGAAATCAAGGAAAAAAATGTCAATTTCAATACAAATGCCGTTATTTCGTTTTTTTCCATGAATTTTCCAAATGGAGTTATTGCAATGAGCAAGGATATTGAAGGGCTTGTGGAAACTTCAATAAATTTAGGAGTTATAAAAACTGAAAATAAAGATGGGAAAATTAATATAAAAGTTCAATCATTGCCTAGAAGTTCGGTAAATAAATCGCTTGAAAAATTATTGAACGATGTGAAGGAACTTTCTGAAAAATATGAAGTGGCTGTAAAAATAAATTCGCCATATCCATCTTGGGAATATCGAAAAGATTCAAAAATCCGTGACATTGTGGTAAATTCATTTAAGAAAATAACAGGAAAAGATCCTGAAATCAAGGCAATTCATGCTGGACTAGAATGTGGAGTTTTTGATAATAATATGGAAAATGTTGATATTGTTTCAATTGGGCCTAATATTTACGGTGCTCATACACCTGAAGAAAGAATGGAAATAGATTCTGTTGGAAAAAAACTTGGGAATTACTTCTAAAAAGCTATGGAAGATTATAATATAAAAAAATAAAAAAATTTTTTTAAAAATAGAAAAAAAGGAAATATTAAATGGAAAAAGCCAAATACACAAAAATAAAAAAATAAAAAAATAAAGGAAATTATAGTAGTCGAAGGGCGAGATGATATAACAGCCATAAAAAAAGAGTTGTAGATGCACATATTATCGCCTTAAACGGCTTTTTCTGCATTATCCAAAAAAACAATAAAGCAAAAATAGTTGAATTATCCCGAAAATAACGATTTAATTTTTGTTTACAGATCCTGATTTTGCAGGGAAAAAAATTCGAGATACATTAAAAAGATATATTCCAAATATAAAAGCATGCCTTTGTCAGTCAAAAAGGATGCGACTAGAAATGATAATATCGGAGTGGAAAAATGCCAATGATGAAGCAATTTTAGATGCATTAAAAAAATGTTATTACGGCTCATCAAAAATGTTGAAAAACAGATTCAATATCAGTGACTTGATTGATAATGGATTTGTTTCTGGAAATAATTCAAAAGAACGTAGAATAATGCTGGGAGACTTGTTAAAAAAATCGGCTATTATAATGCAAAAGCAGCTTTTTAAAGGCCCTTAATTCATTTAACATTTCACGGGAACAATTTGAAGAAGCGGTAAAAAAATAAATGAGAAGGATATGTGAACTTATATTTTTTTCCCATTGAAAGTAACGGATTTATTATAAATTCTATTTAACAAGGGAATCTTGACCCTTTATCAGAAAAATAGAAGTATTTAACTTCTTAAAATCTGTCATAGAAAAATTATAATCAAAAATAAATATTATAAAAACAAGGGATCTTGATCCCTTGCTAAAAAAATTTCATAATAAATTTACTGTTTAAATAATAGAGAATTTGTGTAAACTAACAGATAAATCCAGCAAATTCAGTACTTTGCTATTCTATTTACACAAAAAAATTTTTTTATACTCTCAAATAACAAATTAAGACTTAGCATATTTTCAGATATTCATTTATAAATAAATCAATATCTCCATCCATAACTTTTTCAACATTTCCCTCTTCAGCCTTTGTCCTATGATCCTTAACCATTTTATAAGGCTGAAAAACATAAGAACGTATTTGACTTCCCCATTCGATTTTAGATTCAGTTCCCTTTAATTCGGCCATTTCCTTTTCACGTTTTTTTCCAGTTCCAATTCAAATAATTTAGATTTTAATATTTTTCATTGCAGTTTCACGGTTTTTCAGCTGTGAACGCTCATTTTGGCAGGTAACTACGGTATTTGTTGGGATGTGAGTAATTCTAACGGCTGAATCTGTTGTATTTACATGCTGCCCTCCAGCGCCACTTGCCCTATAAGTATCAATTTTCAAGTCTTCTGGACGAATATCAATTTCAACGTCATCTTCTATTTCAGGTGTAACATTCACTGCTGCAAATGAAGTATGCCGTCTGGCATTTGAATCAAATGGTGAAATTCTGACAAGTCTGTGAACTCCTTTTTTTCCCCTTTTTAAATAGCCATAAGCGTAGTTTCCCTTTATATTTAGCGTAATGCTTTTTAATTCCAGCTTCTTCCCCAGCCAGGCTGTCAAGCACTTCAACCTTGAAATTATGCCGATTTGCCCATCTGTCATACATTCTGTAAAGCATTTCAGCCCAGTCACATGCCTCTGTCCCTCCAGCCCCTGAATTTATCGTAAGAATCGCATTATTCGTATCATATTCTTCATCCAGAAGCAATTTTGTCTTAAAATTGTCAATTTCATTTTTTTCAAATCCTGTGACTTCTGTTCAAGCTCATTTTTCAAACGAATTATCTCCCATTTCAATAAACTCAATAATTGTAGAAACATCTTCAAATAGCCCATTTAACTTATCATACTCTTCAAGCAATTTTTTTCTTTGCGCTAATATTTTTCAATATTTCCTGACTGTTATCTGTATTCCAGAAGTCCGCTTCAAATGTCCTTTTTTTCCAATTTCATTAATTTCATTTTTTTAAATTTTCAATGTCAAAGATGCCTCCTGATTTCTTCAATATTAACTTCATTTATTTCATTTTGTTTTTATTTCAAATAAATCCATATTTTTTTGCCTCTTTCTTTTTATTTTTTTCTTTTTCAAAAATTCTCTTTTTTTCAAAAATTTTAGGAAAAATATAAATATTAAAAAGAAGCTGCTCTAAAAAAACAGCCTCTCTTTAAGTTTTTTTGGAAAAATAAAAAAACTTTTTTTATATTTTAGATAATAATTATTTTCTTAAACCTTCAACAACTTTACCAGTTTCTTCGTTATACCAAACTTCATTTTTCAATGGTTCTTCTTTAACATAAGACAAGATGTTATTGAATGTTGCTTCAGCGATGTTATCCAATGCTTCTGTTGTTAGGAATGCTTGGTGAGAAGTTAGCACAACATTGTTAAATGATAACAATCTAGCTAATAAATCATCTTCTAGCACACTTGCTGATTCATCTTCAAAGAAGTAGCTGCTTTCATTTTCATAAACATCAAGTCCAGCACCACCAATTTTTTTATCTTTTAATCCTTCAACTAATGCTTCTGTATCAATTAATCCACCTCTGGCAGCATTAATGATAATAACACCGTCTTTCATCTTAGCAATAGTATCTTTGTTAATTGTATGTCTTGTTTCAGGGAATAATGGACAATGCAATGAAATTACATCAGATTTTGCAAATACTTCATCTAATGTCACATAAGTGAAATTTTCTTCTTTTGCAGCTTGTTCATTAGGGAATTTATCATAACCAATAACTTTCATTCCTAATCCATTTAAAATTCTTATGAAAATTCTTGCTATTCTACCAGTTCCTATAATTCCAGCTGTCTTACCATTCAAGTCCATTCCAGTTAATCCTGCTAGGCTGAAGTTTCCTTCTCTTGTTCTGTTATAAGCCTTGTGAGTTTTTCTATTTACTGACATAAGAAGTGCTAACGCATGTTCAGCAACAGCATACGGTGAGTATGCAGGAACTCTTAAAACGGTAATTCTGTTTTCACGGGCAGCTTTTAAATCAATATTGTTGTAACCAGCACATCTTGCCGCAATTACTCTAACTCCATTTTTTGAAAGTATATCCAATACTTTCGCATTTAAGTCATCATTTACGAATGTACATACAACATCTTGATATTTTGTAAGCATTACATTTTTTTCAAGCTTAATTTTTTTCCTCAAAAATAAGTAATATTAGCTCCAAAAAGTTTCATTCCATTTGTCAAAAAAATTCGATATCATAAGGTTTTGCATCGAAAAACTACAATTTTCATTTCATATTCCTCCTAAAAATTTATTATTATCTTTCTACGTTCATTATAGCATAGATTAAGTCAAATAGTTTTTGCAATATTTTTCTTATTTTTTTTATTTAATCTAACTTATTCCCTAAAAAAATAAAAAAATATTTTATTCATTTTTTTACACTATTCTTCCACTTAAAAATAGTGATTTTACTATTGTTATTCAAAAAACAAAAAAATGACTCATTTCTGAGTCATTTAACCGCCCTATCTTTTATTATTTTTTTATAGTAGCTGTCTCTTATTTCCTTTAAAATTCGTTGTGCCTTTTCACTTTCTTCCTTGGTATGTCTTATTGCTTCCACATTTCCTTTACTGTCAGATTTTATTATGACTTTATCTGCGTTCTTTGGAGTTTTAGCCGGTTTTGCCGCTTTGTTTCCGCTAAGATAACTTGCTCTTGCTTCTTTTAATGCGTTCTTTGCTCTTCTAATTTCTTCCGGCGTTAATTCACGTTTTTCTGAAACTGGCGCTGGAGCTGTAACTTCTGGCTCAGAAACTGAAACTGGTGCCGCATTAGTAATTTTAACTTTTTCTCTTTTATCTTGTCTGTCCTGTTTATCCTGATCCCTTTGCAGCTTTTGTTCTGCAGCTTTTTGTCTTCTTTCATTTCTTTCTTCAGTTATACGTTTTTCCTTTTCTTCCTTTTCCTGTTGAATTTGTTTTTCTCTTTCTGCTTTTTCCTGAGCTAATCTTTGTTCTTTTTCAGCTCTCTCCTTAGCCTTTTCAGCCTCAATCTGCTGCTTTTGCACTTTATAGTAGTCATCTCTTGCTTTTTTTCAATATAGTCTGTGTGCTAATCGCAAATAACGGAATCCCCACCGCCAGAATTGATGTTATAATTATTAATTTTTGTTTTTCATAATTTTTCCTCCTAATTTGACCTTAAAAAAATTAAAATTGAACATATTTTTAAGCATTATTTGTTATATAAATCACAAAAAAACCTTAAATATTATTCCACGTTTATAATACCATAATTTCTTTATCTTTTTCAATTTATTTTTTTACTTAGTATTTTTTTAATACTATTTTTTTAATATATTTGTATCTCAAAACTTAAAAAAATATAATTGATAGAATCAAAATAAAAAAACAGCATACTGTAACGTAACTACACAGGTTTTTTTATTAATATTAATCTAAAAAAATTTTTGAAATAAAAAAATCTTAAATATCAAGCTAAATAATTTTTTTATTAAATCAAATGTGCAAATTACCTTGCTTTTTTTGCCTAGAATATGATATTCTTTTGCTAGTAAAACATTGAAATTTATTAAAAAAAATAGTATATTAATAAAGTGAAGAAATTTTAGAAAAAAATAGGAGGCAATATGGCTTTAATTATACAGAAATATGGTGGAACTTCCGTTGCTGATGCAGAACGTGTAAAGGAAGTGGCTAAACGGGTTGTAAGGTATAAAAAAAGGCTGGACATGATGTAATTGTCGTTGTATCTGCGCCAGCTGGAAGAACTGATGCATTGGTAAAAAGAGCTTATGAACTTTCAGATACACCGAATAAACGTGAACTTGATATGCTTTTAACTTCTGGAGAGCAAATTTCTATTGCATCTCTTGCGATTGCAGTTGAGGAACTGGGAGAAAAGGCTGTTTCACTAAATGCGTTTCAAGTTAATTTTAAAACAACGCCTGTACATACAAAGGCAAAAATAATTAACATTGATACACAGATTATACAGGAAAAATTAGATGAAGGAAATGTAGTAGTATTTGCAGGATTTCAAGGAATTACTGAAAATAATGAAATTACTACGCTTGGACGTGGCGGTTCTGATACGACTGCTGTTGCTTTGGGAGCGGCGCTTGAGGCTGATGAAGTGGAAATTTATACTGATGTTGACGGAGTTTACACTGCAGATCCAAGAATTGTTAAAAATGCAAGAAAATTAAAGACAATCTCTTACCAGGAAATGCTGGAGCTGGCTGCTTCCGGAGCAAAAGTTCTACATCCAAGATCAGTTGAAATTGCCGCAAAATATGGCATAAAAATACATTTACGTTCATCATTTGACGATTCTACCGGAACAATTGTTCAAAAGGATGAGGAATTTGAAAAATTGAAAAATCAAAATGTTGACACAGAAGGAGAAGCTATGGAAAAAGTAAAAATCGCAGGTATCACATCTTCTAAAAATGAAGGAAAAATCACGCTTTTTGGAGTGCCTGACAAGCCAGGAATTGCCGCAAAGGTATTTTCTAGACTTGCAAAAGAAAAAATAAGCACTGATATAATTTTACAAAGTTCAAGCATTAACAAAGAATTAAATAATATTTCATTTACTGTAAAAATTGATGATTTAAAGGAAGCTGTGGCTATTTCAGAGCAAATTAAGGAAAAAATCGGAGCTGAAGGAGTTTCTTACAAAGAAAAAATTGCAAAAGTTTCCGTTGTTGGAATCGGTCTTAAGAGTCATTACGAAACTACTGCCGAAATTTTTGATACACTTGCTGAAAATGGAATAAACATTGATATGATTTCCTGCTCAGAAATTAATGTTTCTTGCATTATTCACGAAGATGATGTAAATAAAGCAGTAAATGCGCTACATAAAAGATTTATTGAAAATGAAGATTAATTAAAAAAATTATAATTTAGAATTTTGATAGATAAATATTTTATATTTTTTTAAAAAAATTAGAAAGTGTTGTTTTTTTATCAGTTTTATTAAAGATAATCAAAAATACATAAATTCATGAAATAGTGCAAGAACACTCACAACTTTAGTCGTGGGAGGTTCAGACTATTTGTTAAAGTAAAAAAGATTGTCAAACATATTATTTAAATAACTAAACTAAAAACAAATTAATAATATTTATTGAAAGAAAGGACTTTAGAAAATATGAAAAATAGGAATTATTGGATTGGGAACTGTTGGTGAAGGAGTTCTTAAAGTGCTAACAAAAGAAAGAGAAAGCATTTTTGAAAAATCAAGAGCTGACATTGAAGTAAAATATGCGTGTGATTTAAATATAGATCGTGAATTTTCATTTGATTTTTGATAAATCTATTCTTACAAATGACTATAAAAAAAGGTGTTAAATGATCCTGAAATCAAAATCGTTGTGGAACTTATCGGTGGAGAAACTATCGCAAAAAAAATAATCATTGAAGCATTTCAAGCTAAAAAAAGTGTCGTTACAGCAAACAAGGCACTAATTGCAAAATTTGAGGGTTGAATTATTTCAAATTGCAAAAGAAAATGGCGTATCATTCTTATTTGAAGCGGCTGTAGGTGGAGGAATTCCTATTGTTACGCCTTTAATGGAAAGTTTAGTTGCAAATACAATTACTGAAATCCGTGGAATTATGAACGGAACTTCAAATTACATTTTGACAAAAATGAAAGAAGACAACTTATCGTTTGACGAAGCATTAAAAATTGCCTCTGAAAAAGGATATGCAGAAGCTGATCCTACATTTGACGTAGATGGAATTGATGCAGGACATAAAATTAACATTTTGGCTTCACTTGCCTATGGAGGTTCAATTAAATTCAAAGATATGCAGTTATCAGGAATTAGAGATATTAGCACAGTTGACATTTTCTCTGCAAACAAACTAAATTTGACTATAAAGTTAATCGCAAGTTCAAAATTATTATCTGAAAAATCAGCACAAATTTCAGTTGAACCGACATTAATTCCAAGCAGTGAAATCTTAGCAAAGGTTGACGATGTCTACAATGCAATTGAAACAACAGGTTCTTATACAGATAAGACTTTATTTTATGGAAAAGGTGCTGGAATGGATCCAACTGCTTCAGCAGTAGTGGCTGATATTGTAAAAATTGTAACAAGAAACCATATTGAATCAGATTACTTCTTCAATTCTACAAAAAGTATTTGAAATTGTAGATTCAAACACAGTAAAAAGATTCTTACTATGTAAGAGTTTCAGATGATTTTTGACATAGAAAATTCACCATTTGAACTAATAAATCAAATTGAAAAATTACTACATTATCTTGGCAGATAATCTTTCAAAAAAATGAAATTAACGAAATTTTGAAAGATGCTAAAGAAAAAAACTTGTATTGAGAATTATGAAATAAAAAAATAATTGAAAAAGGAAAAAAATCTTATGAAAAATTAGCAAATATGTACAGGGAGCAGTAAGACAATTTTTCCTATTGGTTTTTTTAATGGAACTTTAGGTTATGATATACTTGAAAAATATTGATTATTTATCAACTGTGAGGGAAGAACCTAGCTGTGGAGAATTAGCTTTTTGCTATCTTTATGAATAATTTAGAAATTGATTCAGAAGGAAGAGTATTAAATTATAAATATTGTGAAAATCGTGCTGCAGAATACATTAAAAGTTATCATGATCCCTAACTTTATTATGAATCCTAAACTTGAAAGAAATGGGAAACATATCTTTATCCAGTTAGCGAAGAAAGTTATACTTATTAAATAAAAAAGTCAAAAAAATCAGGAATATTATCAAATGTACTCCTGATTTTATTTTTATCTTATTTAAATTTCAAATTATTTAATAGCCATTAAAAATATCCTCAACAATTTGTTCTTTTCGTAAGTCTATTTTCCTCAAAAAAATACATCATAAGGAACTTCATCAGTAAATTCTTTTTAGCACCTACATTAAGCACTTTCATGTCAGAAGTACCATAGAAACTAGAAATTTTCGTTCCAAATCCACCTTCTTTTTGACCACTTTCCAATGTAACTACTAATTTATGATTTTGTTTTAATTCATTTAATAAATTTTCATCAAGACCACTTATAAATCTAGGATTTATTAATGTTGCATCAATTCCAGCTTTTTTTCTTTTCAACAATTCCTTCACTTCTTTACCTAACGCAAAAAAATTCTCCCAATCCGACAATCGCCACATCTTTTTCCTTTTTTTCCACAACTTTGTAGCTATTCAAGTTAGAATAATCTTTATCCACATCAGTTTCAGAATGTTGAACCGCTCCACCAGGCACTTTTTATAAATACTGGATTTTTCATTTTGATCAATCGCCCAGTCAAGCATTGCTAAGTATTCTTCTTTTTGTAGTTGGTGCCAAATACACGATATTCGGTATATTTGAAATCATTGGTATGTCAAAAGTATCCCAAATGTGTTACATCGTTCATACCTTTTAATGTTCCGCCAAACACTAAAGTAACTGTTGGTGCTTTATTTATTGCAATATCATGAGATATTTGGTCGTAAGTTCTTTGAACAAAAGTACTAATTACACCAAATACTGGTTTTGCACCATTTGTTGCCATTCCTGATGAAAAAGTTGTCGCATGTTCTTCAGCAATTCCAACATCAACATATTGTTTTCTCAATTTATTCAATTTTTCTCTTCTGTCTTTTGTAAATCCAAATCCCATAGGAACACCAGCGTTAATAAATGTAACTGTCGGATCTTTTTCCATTTTATCTGTCAAGAAATCAAATGTTATTGTTCCAAATTCCTCTTTTGGTTCAGGTTTAGTTTTTGGTTCACCTGTTTTTGGATCAAAGTTTGCATTATAATGCCAAGGTTCTCTATCTTTTTCAGCATATGGCAACCCTTTTCCTTTTATTGTATGAATATGTAAGACTATTGGATGATCAATATCTTTCACTTCTTCAAACACTTCAATCAATTTATTAATGTCATGTCCATCAGCTACATATTTATAATCCAAACCAAGCGATTTAAAGAAATTGTTTGGTGCCTCACCATTACTTTCTCTCAATTCCCTTAAATTTTTATACAATCCACCATGATTTTCCGCAATTGACTGATCATTATCATTCGCAATAATTATCAAGTTCCCACCTTGTTCAGCAGCATTACTCAATCCTTCGTAAGCAAGCCCTCCACTTAACGAACCGTCTCCAATCAATGCAATTATATTTTCTTTAGCACCTCTCAAATCTCTAGCTTTTGCAAGTCCTGTCGCCAAACTAACTGATGTTGAAGTATGTCCAACCCTAAAGAAATCATGCTCACTTTCATCTTGGTCAGTATATCCATTAACAGTTTTAAATTTATCCTCATAAAGAAATCCATCTTTTCTCCCTGTTAAAATTTTATGTGGATAAGCCTGATGCGACACATCAAACACAATTTTATCAATTGGCGAATTAAACACATAATGCAAAGCAATTGTCATTTCAACCACACCAAAATTAGGACCTACATGTCCTCCTTTAGGATAATTCGTCAATCTATTTAATAACGCTTTTCTTATATCAGCCGCTAATTCAACCAATTCTTCTCTTTTTAATTTTTTTAAATCTTTAGGTGAATTTACTTTCTCTAATGCCATTTTTCCCTCCTACATTTATTCAATTAATTTTTTTAAAAAAACTTTCTGATAGAATTGTAGCAAATCTCTTTTATAATTTCAAATGCTTTTTTTCTCATAACTCACTATGTGTTTTTAGTTATAATTATTGTGATAAATTTATTATTTATACTCTAACCTATTTAAAAAAATATAAAAAAATTTAGGATTTTATCAAACCAGCCATAGCCTTTAAGTTTTTGTTTATAAGTTAGTTTTATTATAAATAAAAAAATAACATAAATTACTTTATTGCAGGAAAAAAATTATGTAAAAAAATCAAGGAAATTCACTTGACAAGTGTGATAAAAATAATATATAATTAACTAATATGAGCCTTTCCCACAAAGGACCGTTATTCTATAAATATTAGAGAATAAAAAAACAGGAGGAAACAAAGTGAGTAAATACACTGTAATGCAAAAAGAAGAAGTTGTAAGAAACTGGTATGAGATAGATGCTGAAGGAAAAAGTACTTGGAAAAATTAGCTACTGAAATCGCAGTAAGATTAATGGGTAAACATAAACCAAGCTACACACCGCACGTTGATGGAGGAGATTTTGTTATCGTATTAAACGCTGATAAAAATCGCTGTAACTGGAAATAAATTATTAGACAAGAAATATTACAGACATAGTGGATATCCAGGTGGATTGAAAGTAAGAAGTTTAGAAGAAATGTTACAAAAACAACCTACTGAAGTAATCAGAAAAGCTGTAGAAAGAATGTTGCCTAAAAACAAATTAGGAAGCCAAATGATTAACAGATTGAGATTATTCACAGGATCTGAACATGCACATACAGCACAAAAACCAGAAAGAATAGAGTTATAGGAGGTAAATTTTCGTGGCAGAAAAAATTCAATATTTAGGAACTGGAAGAAGAAAAACTTCAGTAGCAAGAGTAAGATTAGTACCAGGTGAAACTGGAGTGACAATTAACGGAAAAGATATGAGAGAATATTTTGGTGGAAGAGAAATCTTAGCTAAAATCGTAGAACAACCATTAGAATTAACAGAAACTTTAAACAAATTTGGAGTAAAAGTTAATGTAAACGGTGGAGGAAATACAGGTCAAGCAGGAGCTATCAGACACGGTGTTTCAAGAGCATTATTAGAAGCTGACGCTGAATTAAGAGGTGCTTTAAAAGAAGCAGGATTCTTAACAAGAGATTCAAGAATGGTTGAAAGAAAGAAATACGGGAAAAAGAAAGCAAGAAGAAGCCCACAATTCTCAAAAAAAGATAATTGTATTTGTATTATTTTATATACCCTTGGAAACAATGGTTTTCAGGGGTTTTTTATTTTACGAAATTTTATTAAAGTTATTGAATATTTTTTTAACAAAAAGATAGCAAGAAGTCGTAGGCTTTTCTACAAGTGGGAGATGAATTGCTTTTTATTGAAAAAAAGGATACATCCATGATATAATTTTTGTATAAAAAATTTCTAAAGAAATAATTAAAAAAATAATATTCAAAAATCAAAAAGGAGGTGTAATTTTATGAAATATAATTTAGCATTCAGATACAGAATTTATCCAAATAAGGAGCAGGAATTGTTGATAAACAAGACTTTTGGATGTATTCGTTTTGTTTACAACAAAAATTTTTGTACACTGCGAATAAAATTTATGAAGAAACTGGAAAAAAATAAAAATAATTACACCTGCCAGTTTGAAAAGTGAAAACCAATTTTTTTGAAAGAAGTGGACAGCTTGGCACTTTCAAATGCTCAATTGAATGTAAAGCGATCGTTTACGAATTTTTTTTCAAAAAAAGAGCGAAGTTTCCAAAGTTCAAATCTAAAAAAAGACTAGTGTTAAAAAGTTACACGACAAATTGTGTGAACAATTCGATACGAATTGAAGAAAATAAATATTTAGTTTTGCCAAAAATTGAAAAAAAGTTAAATTAAAATATCATAGAGAAATACCGAAGGATTACAAGATAAAGTCAGTAACATTGATAAATAGTAATGGAAATTATTATGTTTCTATTTTGACGGAATTTAAAAAAAGGAAATTCAAAAGGTAGCTAGTAATGATAAAGTAACAGGACTTGATTTTTTTCAATGTCTGAGTTATTTGTCAGTTCTGAAAACCAAAGGGCTGATTATCCAAAAATATTTTAGGATGTTGGAAGAAGAATTGAAAAAATTACAGAAATCATTATCAAGAAAAAGTAAAATTTTCTAAAAAAATTGGTATAAACAAAAAAAGCGAAAAATATCAAAGTTGCATGAGTATATCAAAAATTGCCGAAGAGATTTTTCTACATAAATTATCGAAAAAATTATCTAAAGAGTATAATGCTGTGGTTGTTGAGGATTTGAATATGAAAGGGATGAGCCAGGCATTAAATTTTGGGAAAAGTGTAGGAGATAATGGATGGGGAATGTTTTTGAAAATGCTTGAGTATAAACTGATGTTTTCAGGGAAACAATTTTTGAAGATAGATAAGTGGTTTCCGTCATCGAAAACTTGTAGTAAATGTGGAAATGTTAAAGAGGAACTGAAATTATCAGAAAGAAGTTATAAATGTGAGTGCTGTGGGATTGAAATTGATAGAGATTACAATGCGGCATTGAATATAAAAAACATTGGAAAAGCAATGTTGAAATATTAAGAAAATAAAAGAAGACAGGGTAGGAACTACCCAAAGAGCTTGGTAAATATATTTGGCTAACAAAAGCAGATACTTCCCAAGAAGCTCCCGCTTCTAAAAGCGGGAGTAGTTCACATTAAGATATACTATAATAAAATAAAAAAACTAAATCTACAGATCATAAAAACTTTAAGAAGCTAGATAAGCATATTTTTTTTGAAAGAAGGGATAAATAATGATAAAATTAATTGCAATTGACATGGATGGAACTTTGCTAAATGAAAAAAAACATATTGACAAGGCACAAAAGGAAGCTATTCACGAAGCGGTAGAAACAGGAATAAAGATTGTACTTTGCACTGGCAGACCTTTATATGGAATTTTGCCATTTTATGAGGAACTTGGATTATCAGAACTTGATTCAGAAGGATATGTTATTTTAAATAACGGCTGCTCTATTCATAAAACAAAAGACTGGGAACTGATTGACCAAGTAAATTTCACTTCTGATGATATTGATTATTTACATAAATTCTCTGAAGGTTATGATATAAATTTTACTTTGGTAAATGACTATTATTATTTCAACATAGGCAGAAAAACCTACAGATGAGCTTATTACAGATGCTGGATTTGTTTTTTTCAGATATTACAAATATAAGTCTTAAAGAAGCAAAAAAATGGAAAACATAAAAATAATAAAAAAATAATGTTCCTTGGAAATCCTAACATAATGGCAGATTTTCAAAAAGAAAATGAAAATATTTTAAAAAGATAAATATAGCAGTGTGCTAAGCCAGCCTTATGTTTATGAAATACTGCCAAAGGGAAATAATAAAGGAACTGGATTGAAAAAAACTTGCGAAAAAAACTGGGAATTAAGCAGGAAGAAATAATGGCAATTGGAGATGGAAATAACGATATTGAAATGTTTGAATATGCAAATTACAGTGTTGCAATGGAAAAATGGTACAGAACTTGCCAAAAAAAGGCTGCAAAAGTATCAAACTGATAATAACGAAAATGATGGCGTAGCAAAAAGCAATTAGAAAAATATGCCTTGAATAATTCAAATTAATATCAGAATTATAATAAAAATAAATTAAAATAAAAATTATGAATATAATATAACCAAAAAAACAGTTAGTCATGAAAAGTTTTAAGGTTATATTTTTTTTATAACCCGTTGATATTTCAATTTTTTTTATAGTACAATATATGAGAGTTATATTTAATAATAAAACTTAATGATTCTTTCAAAAAAATATTAAAAAGAAAGGGCTAAATTTTATGAAAAATTAAGGAAATAAAAAGAAAAAAATCAAAAATTGGAATAGATAAAATTGGTTTTGCAATGCCAAAATATTTTCTCGATATACGGGATCTGGCACTTGGACGGAATGAAAATGAAAATAAGTTTGTAAAGGGGCTTATGCAAAGTGAAATGAGCATTTCACCAGTTACAGAGGATATTGTATCTCTTGGAGCTTCTGCCGCTGCACAGATTCTTGATGAGGAAGATAAAAAAAATATTGATATGGTCATTGTCGGGACAGAATCTGGAGTTGATCAAAGCAAGGCATCTGCTGTTTTTATTCATCATCTATTGAATATTCAGCCATTTGCACGATGTATCGAAATTAAGGAAGCCTGCTATGGTGCAACTGCCGCACTGAGTTTTGCAAAAAATTATATTGAAAAAAATAACGACGCTTCTGTTCTTGTAATTGCTTCAGATATTGCAAGATATGGAATTGACACTCCTGGGGAATCTACACAAGGTGCAGGAAGTATAGCAATGTTAATAAAAAAAGATCCAGCAATCGCCGTAATAAATGATGAAAACGTATGTCAGACACGTGACATAATGGACTTTTGGCGTCCAAACTACTCGGATTTCCCATACGTAGATGGACATTTTTCAACAAAGCAGTATCTTGACTGCCTTACAACGACATTTGAAGAATATAAAAAAAGGTATAATCAGAGTTTAGATGATTTTGATGCCTTCTGTTTTCATCTTCCATTTCCAAAACTTGGATTAAAGGCAATTAACTCAATTTTAGAGAAAAACATTGAAAAGGAAATAAAAAATGACTTTCTAGAAAAATTTCACACTTCAATAATCTATGGAAAACGAGTTGGAAATATCTATACTGGCTCTCTTTATCTAAGTTTGCTGTCATTGCTTGAAAATTGCGTGAATTTAAATGGCGGTGACAAAATTGGGATGTACAGTTATGGAAGTGGCGCTGTTTGTGAATTTTTTAATCTAACTCTTGCAGAGGGATTTAAAAAATCACTTGCGATGTGATAGATTAAATGACTTTGAAAAATAGAAAACAATTGTCAATGGAAGAATATGAGAATATGTTTTTTTGAAAAAAATAGTTTTAGATGAGGAAGGAAACTGTGATTTTTTTCAAATAATAAATTTATTCAGGAAAGTGATAATTCATTTGTTCTTGCAAAAAAATCGAAAAATCATAAAAGAGTTTATAAAAAAATTAAATGAATAAATTAAAATTATTATGAAGCGACTGAAAGGAATTAATCTTAAACTATGAAAAAAATGAAAATAAAGAAAAAAATAAAAAAATTAAACTGGCTTGGATTTCAAAAAAAGGAACGGCTTGAAAGAATACAGATGTTAAAGGAAAATGGCTTTTTAAGTGATGAATTTGAACAAATTTTGAAAAAGAACGAAAACTTGCCGCTTGAAACTTCAAATCAGATGGCTGAAAATGGAATTGGAACATTTGCTTTACCGTTTAGCATTGCTCCAAATTTTATCGTTGATGGAAAAAAAGACTATGCTGTTCCGATGGTTACAGAAGAGCCTTCTGTTGTAGCCGGATGCAGTTATGCAGCTAAAATTATTGGAAAATCTGGCGGTTTTACGACAGAAATTTTGAACAGAAAAATGATTGGACAAGTTGCATTGTATGAGATTCTGGACTTTGACAATGCGATTTCAATAGTTTTAAAAAATAAAAATGAACTTTTGAAAATTGCAAATGAAGCTTATCCGTCAATTGTGGCACGTGGCGGCGGTGCAATTGATATTGAAGTTAGAAATATTGATGAATTTTTGGTTGTTTATCTGATTGCCGATGTGAAAGGAGGCTATGGGGGCAAATATTTTAAATACAATGCTTGAGGCTATAAAAACTCCGCTTGAAAACATTACGAATGGAAAAAGCCTAATGGCAATTTTATCAAATTATGCGACCGAATCTCTCGTAAAAGCCAAATGTGAAGTAAATATAAAACTTCTTAGCAGCTCAATGGAAACATCTATCGAAACTGCAAAAAAAATCGAACTTGCAAGCAAATTTGCAAAACTTGATGTTTACCGTGCAACAACTCATAATAAAGGGATTTTCAATGGAATTGATGCTGTGGTAATTGCAACTGGAAATGACTGGCGTGCGATTGAAGCTGGTGGAAATGCCTTTGCTGCAAAAAATGGCAAATATGAAGGACTTACAACTTGGACTTTTGATGAAAGCGAAAATAAATTAAAGGGCGAACTTACTCTTCCAATGCCGATTGCAAGTGTAGGCGGCTCAATAGGGCTAAATCCAAGTGTAAAAGCTGCATTTAATATTTTGGGGGAAATCCCAATGCGAAAACTTTGGCAAGTATTATCACTTCTGTTGGACTTGCTCAAAATTTTGCTGCAATAAAGGCACTCGTTACAACTGGAATACAGCATGGACATATGAAATTGCAAGCTCGTTCTCTGGCATTGCTTGCTGGTGCTAAAGGAAAGGAAATTGACATTGCCGTAGAAAAGACTTTTGGAAAGCGGAAAAAGCATTAATTTGGAAAATGTAAAGGAAATTTTGGAAAAAATAAAATAAGTAAAAAAAGAAAGAGGTAGTTTAATCGCTACCTCTATTTTTTTAATATTATCACCTAAATTATTACATCATTCCTGGCATTCCCATTCCACCTGGCATTCCACCAGCTGGTGCTTCTTCCTTTTCATTTCCAACTGCAACTTCTGTTGTTAATAATACTGAAGATACTGAAACTGCATTTTGGATTGCAGAACGTGTTACTTTGGCTGGATCAATAATTCCAGCTTTTACCATATCTACATATTCTTCTTTTTGCTGCGTCAAATCCTATTCCATTTTCAGAATTTCTTACTTTTTTTCAATTACAACGCCTGCATCAATTCCTGCATTGATAACAATTTGTCTAAGAGGTGCAGATAGCGCTTTTTTTCACAATTTCCACTCCAAGTCCCTTCTTCGCCTTCCAATTTAAAGTCTTCAATATCTTTTTGCAATTTGAATTAAGATTGTTCCTCCTCCTGGCACGATTCCTTCTTCCACAGCGGCTTTTTGTCGCATTCAAGGCATCTTCAATTCTTAATTTTTCTTTCCTTCATTTCAGTTTCAGTCGCAGCCCCAACTTTTTATTACAGCTACTCCGCCAGATAATTTTTGCAAGTCTTTCCTGCAATTTTTTTCCTTATCATAATCAGAAGTTGTTTCAGCAATCGCATTCTTAATTTGCCCAACTCTTGCTTGAATTTCTTCTTTTTGCTCCCAATCCATCTACGATAACTGTATTATCTTTAGTAATTCTAACCTTTTTAGCTTGCCCTAATAAATTAATATCAGCATTTTCAAGTTTTATTCCCTTTTCTTCAGAAATAACTTCTCCACCAGTCAAAATTGCAATATCCTGTAACATAGCCTTTCTTCTATCTCCAAATGCAGGAGCTTTTACAGCAGCCACATTCAATGTTCCACGAAGTTTATTTACAACAAGAGTCGCAAGTGCTTCACCTTCCACATCTTCTGCAATTATCAACATCGGTCTTCCAGTTTCAACTGTCTTTTCCAAAACTGGCAATAATTCTTTCATATTTGCAATCTTTTTATCTGTAATCAAGATAAATGGATTATCCATTTCTACAACCATTCTTTCAGAATCTGAAACCATATAAGGCGATAAGTATCCATTGTCAAACTGCATTCCTTCCACAACTTCTAAAGTCGTATCCAAAGAACGAGCTTCTTCCACAGTAATAACTCCAGATTCTCCAACTTTTTCCATAGCTTGCGCAATTAATTGACCAATTTCCACATCTCCTGCTGAAATCGCTCCAACTTGTGCAATTTCTTCATTTGATTCAACCTTTTTAGCTCTTTTTGTAAGTTCTTCAATTACCTTTTTAGAAGCAACTTCCATTCCACGTCTTATAAATACAGGATTCGCTCCAGAAGCTACCATTTTTAGCCCTTCCTTAATTAAAGCCTGTGCCAGCACAGTCGCAGTAGTTGTTCCATCTCCAGCCACGTCATTAGACTTTGTAGCCACTTCCTTCACAATTTGCGCACCAAGATTTTCAATCGGATCTTTAAGCTCAATTTCCTTTGCGATTGTAACACCGTCATTTGTAATCATCGGTGCTCCAAATCCTCTATCTAGCACTACATTTCTACCTTTTGGTCCAAGTGTAATTTTCACGGCATCAGCCAATGTATCCACTCCAACTTCAAGCGATTTTCTCGCATCTTCATTAAATTTTATTATTTTTTTCCCATTTTTTTAATTTCTCCTTCTAAATTTTTGTAAATTTTTTTATTATAAAGTTTGTTACTTTATATTTTTAGATTTGTCAGATTCATTATTCAACAATTGCTAAAACATTATCTTTTTTTCTAAAAATCAAGTAATTTTCTTCTCCATCTTTAACTTCTGTTCCAGAATATTTTTTTCAAAAAAATTACTTTATTCCCAACTTTAATATCCTCAACTTTTTGCCCCAATCGCCAAAAACTTCTCCTATTATCGGCTTTTTCCTTAGAAGCAGTCCCTGGCAACACGATTCCACTTTTTTTGTAACTTCTTCCTGTTCTGTCTGTTTTATTAAAACTCTTTTCTCCCAATGGTTTAATTATCATTTTGTCCTCCTAAAGTCATTTATTTTTCATCTTTTTATTTTTTTTAAATAAAAAAATTTCCGAATTTATATTTTTGAAAATTTTTAGCACTCTATAACTTTAAGTGCTAACAATATAATAATACATTTTTTTGAAAATTTTTGCAAGCCTTTTTTTAAAAATTTTTTTATTTTTATTTTGTATTTTATAATAAAATGCCCATAATTCCTGAAAACTATTAAAAAAATTTTTTTAATTTTTTTGCTTAAAAATATCCACAAAAGAATTCTCCTGTTACTTTATATAAAAAAATAATTTTTTTAAAAATAAGTACAAAAAAACTGTAAAAAGTATGGTATAATAATATATACAAAAAAATTTTTTTTTAAATAATAAGTATAAATTAAAAATATAAAAAGTAAAGGAAGGTAAAATAAAAAATAATGCAAAAATTTGAAGATTTTGGATTAAGTATAGAAATGCTTAATGCTTTGAGTAAAAAAGGATTTGAGGAGCCAAGTGAAATACAAAAACTGGTAATCCCTGAATTGCTAAAGGAAAGAACACATTTAATAGGACAGGCGCAAACAGGAACAGGAAAGACTGCCGCATTTGGTATTCCAATTTTGGAAACAATTGAAGCGGATAAAACAGTTAGAGCTTTAATTTTAGCACCGACAAGAGAACTTGCCAATCAAGTTGCTGATGAAATTTATTCATTAAAGGGTGAAAAGGATTTAAAGGTTCTTGCAGTTTATGGTGGAGCTTCTATTGAAAATCAAATAAAAAAATTAAAGTCTGGAGTTGACATTGTCGTTGGAACACCTGGGCGTGTTATGGACTTAATGAGAAAGAAAAATCTTAAAAAGTTGATCAACTAGACTATTTTTGTTCTAGATGAAGCTGATGAAATGCTTAACATGGGATTTTTAGAAGATATTGAAGCAATTTTGGAAAAAACTAATGATGAGAAAAAAATGCTATTCTTTTCCGCTACAATTCCAAAAGCAATTATGGCTATTGCTAAAAAATTTATGCCAGAACATAAATTATTAAAAGTTGCCAAAAAAGAACTTACAACTAATTTGACTGAACAAATTTATTATGAAGTTAAACAAGAAGATAAGTTTGAAGCATTGTGCAGAGTTTTAGATTATGAACAAGATTTTTATGGAATTGTATTCTGCCGTACAAAATCAGAAGTTGATGATGTTACAAATAAATTGAAAGCTAGAAACTATGATGCTGAATGTATTCACGGAGATATTACTCAAGCTCTTAGACAAAAAGCTCTTGATTTATTCAAGAAAAAAATATTGACAATATTAGTTGCGACAGATGTTGCTGCACGTGGAATTGATGTAAGCAACCTGACACATGTTATAAACTACTCTATCCCGCAAGAAGCTGAATCTTACGTTCACAGAATTGGAAGAACAGGACGTGCTGGACAAAAAGGTGTAGCAATAACTTTCGTAACTCCAAGAGAAGCAAGCAAACTTGCTCAAATTAAACGTATTACAAAAACAGAAATCAAAAGAGAACATATTCCAAATGTTGAAGAAATTTTAGAAGCTAAAAAAGAAGCGCTGCTTGCTTATGTGGATGAAATTATAATGGAAAACGACTTTGACACATATTCAGAACTTGCCCAAAGGCTTATGGATGGAAGAGATGCCAAGCAGGTTCTAGCCTCTGTATTAAGACACGTTTATGAAGATGAATTCTTGCCTGAAAACTATAATGAAATAACAGATGTAAAAGTTAAAATTGATGATAAGACAAGATTATTTATTGCTCTTGGAAGTAAAGACGGCTATAATGTTGGAAGATTGCTTGACTTGTTAAACAAAAAAAGGCAAAAAAACTCCAGGAAGAAAAAGTAAAAGATGTAAAAAAATTATGGATAAATACTCTTTCATAACAGTGCCATTACAAGAAGCAGAATACATAATGAGAGCTTTGAATTCCAAAAAGATGCAAAACCGCTTGTTGAAGAAGCTACTGGAAGTAGAAACGGCGGTGGAGAAAAATCTGGTAAAAAATCAGACAGAAGAAGAGACAGAAAGGGAAGAAAAAAATCTTCTGACAAAAAATCTGGTAAATCTGGTAAAAAATCAGATAAATCTTCTAAAGGTAAAAAAAGATAAAAAAACAAGAAAAAGTAAAAAAATAATATAAAAAAACAAAAAAACTCAGAAGATAAACTTATTTTTCCGAGTTTTTATTTTTTTCTAAATATTTAAATTACTTTTTACTAATTTCCATTATTTGGATTAGTCCTGTATTCCTTCAGCAATTCATCATTTTCCATAATAAACGGCTTAGCCACAGGCTGTCCCCATGCAGTATCATATTTATTCATCAAATAGTCGTTAAGTTCTGTCCGATTGTTAAATTTTAAAACCTGATAAGGCTGTTGAAATGCCAATTTTTCAACGAACAATAACTTTCCATCCTTTTCAGGAATTAAAATCCCAACATGCCCTATAAACAGGATATTTTCTTCAGGATCATCATTAAAATGGAAAAAAATACAGAAATCATTGATATTTTACTATTTTTATCAAACTTAATTCCCCGCTCTTTCCAGGCATTTTTCACATTTTCAGCATGAACTCTCACATCCTTAGTCATCTTTGTCGGAATTTCTGAAAATAAATTAATAAATTTATTCTCTTCATTTTGAGAAAACAGCTTAAACGGCATATTCTTCAATGATTCTATATCCATAAAAAGCATTTCCCCAGTTTTTACAACTGGCTTTTCCATTTTTATATAATTTTTCATCAATGTGAATGCTGTTATCCGACAGTTAAATCCAGGAAAAATTTTTTTATTCTTTTTTTGTCCCAAATTTTCTGTATCGCCACTTCATCATAAATTGGATTTATATTTTTTTAGAATTAATAAATCCTGACTTTATCAAATCTTTATTTTCAGTCGCTTCATTATAGTAATTTACACTTTTTGAAAAAGATCTATATTATTAGAATCAACCCCTGCATTTTTCCAAAGCTTTCCTTAATCTCATCCTGAGCCATCTTATCTGCTATATTTGAATAATTTATGCTTTTTAAATATTCCTTTTTCTGTTTTTTTGAATTTTTTTATATTTTCAGCAGCACTCTGTTTTTTTATATTGCTCTTTTTCGATACTATTTTCATTGGAACAGCTTAATACAAATATAATTGCTGCTAAAATCAATAACATTTTTTTTACTTTTTCATTTAATCACCATTTTAATAAATATTTTTTTTATTTTACAATTTAATATTTGAAATTAAGATTTATTATTTACATTAAAAACTTTTTGCTATTATTTGTAAAATAATTTTTTTTATTTTGTGAAACTGAGATTTTCAAATCTTCCATATCATTTTGAGCTGTCTTATTATCAGAATCTTTATCTTCAGCTAATTCCAAATACAAATATTTTTCCATCTTTCGCTTCCACATTTTCATCATCTATCTTATCACTTGTATATATTTTTAGAAACTTCTCTATTTCACTTTTTGTTTCAGTTGTATTAACGATTGGTTCATCATTTTTTTATCTTCTGTATTTTTTTAGAAATATTTTTTTTGGGTAACTGTAACTGCATTTTTTTGACAATTTTTTTCATTTTTGATGGACTTATCAAATTCAATAACTACAGCTTTTTACTTTTTTTACCTGAACCTTTGTTCTCAGTTACTGTCGTTACATTTTTTTACATTATTTACACTCAGATTTCCCTTGTCTGCAATTTTTTTATATCAATATGATTATCCTTACTTTCTGTCAGTATCACAAGCCCAACTAGCATAATCAAAAGCTCCAAGCACTGCATTTCCTAAACTTTTCATTTTTCATAACATTTCCTCCTATTCTTAAAATATTTTTATATTTAATTACCTTATTAATTTATTTTTTTCTATTATACATCACATTTTTTTGTCAAAATTTTTGTTTTTTTCCTAAAAAAACCTTTTTAATTTCAGTATTTTACAGAGAATCAAAAATTTTTATTATAAAAATAAAAAGGAATTACCTTAAACCAGTTAAAAATAAATTCCTTTTATCATTTTAGTTATTAAGACTTTAATATTTAAAAATTTATTATATGAAATAATTTTACAAATTATAAACTAAACAAGTCTATTTTACTTTTTTTTGAAACTCATCGACTTTTTTTCATAAGACTGTCCCATAATTTATTTCCTTCTTGAACTGCCTGTTGTCCCAATTCGCTGTTTTTAACATCATTTATGCTCTTTTCAATGCCCTTCAATGCACTAAGCATTTTTTCAACATCAATTTGTTTTGAAGAATACAATTCTTTACCCTTTTGAAGTAATTTTGGACATTCCTTGTCAAATGTCGCATCTCCAGTTGGATTACATTTTGTATTTTTAAATAAGTTACTAGATTTTTTTACATTGTCCAAAGCCTTTTCGCCATTTCTAATTCCTTCGCCTGTATCCTTTTTTTCAAAACTTTTCTTTAACATATCCATCAAACTTGATGTATTTCTTTCACTATCTGCAAACATTTTATCAATTCTAGCTTGCTCCCTTTTTACATTTTCCTGAACTTGCGCATCATTCGGGTTTGAAATTATGTTATTTTGAATAACTGGTGTTCCTTGATTTTGTCGATTCTGATCCTGCTGGTTTTGATCCTGATTTTGGTTTTGGTTTTGATTCTGATCAGTTGTTATATTTGCCATTGTCCCTTCAGATTGCTGTTGAGCGCTCATATTATCTGAATTTTCATTATTATATAAATAAATATTATAAAAATCCTCCTCCTAAAAAGAGCTATAAGTGATAAATAAAACAAAGCCTTCAATAACTTTATCATTCGTCGTTTTGGCATCTCTTACTTTTTCCAATAGCCTCATTTTTTTCCCAAGTCCTTGTTCTTCCATATATTCTTTCATCAATTTCCTATTTTCAATTCCCTTTTTCACATAAGGAATTCCTGTCGCAATAACGACAACTAATGCAAATATTACAAATAACATCATAACTGCTCCTTCTTTTTACTTTTTTTAAATTTTTTTATACTAAACTCCATTTAACTATATTTTTTTATTTATTTACCAAAAAAATCATTCTTTTTGTTAAAAAAACATTTATGACAATTCTACTTTATTTAAATGAAGAATATTATTAAATTTAAGATTTTTTTAATCAAAAAAAGATACAAATCCATATACAGCAAGGGTTCTTGCTTGTATAACTGACTCTATGCCTTTCTCCCTTTTTTTATTAGCACTGTATCTCCTTTTTCCTAATTGTAGTTTTCATATCATTAGTATTTTTTTATGTTTTTTTATTATATTTTTCATTTGCATTAAAAATTTTTTTATCTTCACAGCTTTCTATTTCTATAATATTCAATTTCAGCATTCCCCTGAATCAAAATTACAAATTCATTTTTTTATCAGATTCCTGCCAACCTGTCACTTGTCCCAGTCGAAATAATTTTTCTCAATTTTTCACATTCTCATTTTCAGTCAAAATTTTTACAACTTCTTTTTCTCAGATAAATCCTTTTAAATCAAAAAAATATTTATCTTTTTCCATTTTATTTCCATTTTCAATTTCATTTATTTCACTTGTCCCCATTTATTTCTCCCTTTTTACATAAAAACCTTATTTTTAAAAAAATTTACGATAAAAAAATTTGACTTTCTAAATATAACTTTAAATGAATTTAACCTATTTATTTTTTTCTTTTCACCTTCTGAAATATCAATAAATTTATATTCCTTGTTACCCTTTGCAGCTACAGCCTTTTTCTTCTTTTTCCAGCTCCAAAACACGTTTTTGCTATCTTATCTTGCTTTTTCAATCAAGTCATCCAGTTTATAATGTAAATCTTCAATTATAATTTCATTTTTTTAAATTAACTTTATAATCATTTTTCAGATTTTTCTTCTATCCATTTTCTTTTTATTTTGATTAAAAAAACAATAAGTGAACAAAAAAATCAATACTACAAACGACAAAAATCACATTCATTATAACAAATGAATATGGATTAAACTTGTCTGCTAAAAGAAAAAAACAACATCTATTAAAGTCCACGCCAACAAAAATATCCCCATAAAAGCAATGAATTTCCCGCTTCCCACAAAATTTAAAACTTTATATGAAAACTGTTTCTTCTCACTTTCTTCTTCCTTTATAACTTTTTGAAACTTTTTGTTCCAACAGCATGTGTATGATTTCTTCCCTTTTTCATCTCATCATCCACATTTTTTTAGCATATTTTTTTAATACTTCTTCTTTTTTTAACTTTAGATTCATTTTTCCAAATTATCTTTATTTAATTCCACATCCTTTTTTTACCCTACTGGAAGCTACATTTCTATTTATCACTCTTCCATTTTGTTCTTCAATCCTGCTTTTCAATTTCTGACTTCCCTCCTTATCGAATTTTTAAATCATCCAATAAATTAAATGATATTAATATTTAAATACGTTATTCCATTTAAATTCAATCTTAAACTAGTTTTATTATTATAATACCATTTTCAAGAGAAAAAAATACAAGCATTACATAAAAAAATAAAATTTTTCCAATTTTGAAATATCTGAAATATTTTTTTCAAACTTTAGGATTTTGCTATAATTGATAAAAAAAGTAAATATGCTAACTAAAAATTATTTTTTTCATAAAAAAATTAAATATTTATTCTATCTCTTATTTAAATTATACAACAAATCTATTAAAAAAATGAGAATCTTATGTTTTTTTCTTCACTAATCTTGCATATTATAAAAAAATAATAGTATAATTACTCTATATAAAAAAATGATAAAAAAAGAAAAAAATAGAAAGAGGTATATTATGAACTATAAAAAGTACAAGAGAAATTAATCCCAATAATATAAAAAGTTCCACTTTTGCGGCACTTCATGGACTTTGTGAAGATGGAGGATTGTATATTCCAGAAAAAAATTGCCAAATGTGAAAATTGACTTATGAAGAATTGAAAGACTTATCTTATCAAGAAATTTCAGAAAAAAATTATAAAAATTATTTTTTTACAGAATTTTCAGACGAAGAAATAAAAAAACTGCTATAAATAATGCTTATAACAGCACAACTTTTAACGACAAAAACATTGTTCCAGTTTACAAATTAAATGATAAAGTGAGCTTTGGAGAATTATTTCACGGAAGAACATTGGCGTTTAAAGATTTGGCTTTATCACTTTTCCCATATTTATTGCTTTTGAGTAAAGAAAAACAAAAAGAAGACAAAAAAATCTTAATTTTGGCAGCAACTTCTGGAGATACTGGAAAAAGCAGCACTTGAAGGATTTAAAGATGTTGATGGAATTAACATTGTCGTTTTTTTATCCAAAAAAATGGAGTTAGTCCAATGCAAGAAGAACAAATGAGAAAAACAGCTTTGGAAACAATGTGGAAATCGTTGCAATTAACGGAAATTTTGACGATGCTCAAAGCGCTATAAAAGTGATTTTTTCAAGCGATGAATTTAAAAAATATGCAAATGAACACGATGTTATGTTTTCAAGTGCAAATTCAATAAATATTGGAAGATTATTCCCGCAAAGTTATATATTATGTGACAACTTATGTAAATTTGGTAAATGCTGGAACAATTAAAGTTGGGGAAGAATTTAATGTAGTAGTTCCAACTGGAAACTTTGGAAATATCTTAGCAGGGTTTATTGCAAAAAAACTTGGAATACCAATCAAAAAAATTTATTTCAGCTTCAAACAAAAAAACAAAGTTTTTAGCTGACTTTTTTTCCAAACAGGAACATATAACAAAAAAACAGAGACTTTTTATGCAACAAATTCGCCATCAATGGACATTCTTCTTTCATCAAACTTTGAAAGATACTTATATTATGCGTTAAATGAAGACAGCAAGAGAGTAAGTGAATTAATTAAAAACTTGCTTTCAGGTGGAGAATTGTCGGTAAGCGACAAAGAACTTAAAAATATTCAAAATGAATTTTACGGAGAATTTGCAAATGATGAAGAAACTGTAAGTGCAATTAAGGAAATTTATGAAAATTATCACTATTTAATGGATCCGCATACAGCCGTTGCCTATTCAGTTTATGAAAAACTGGATGAAAAACATTTGGACAAAGACATTCACACTGTGATAATGTCAACTGCTCATCCATTCAAGTTCCCGGCTCCGATTGCAAAAGCATTGGGAATTGACGACACAAAAAGAACCTTATGCAATTTTTGGATGAAGTTTCAGAAATTACTGGAGTAAAATTTCCTGAAAAATTGACTGAAGTTAGAAATTCTGAAATTAGATTTTCAGATGTGATTGATAAGGCTGATATTCAGGATTTTGTGAAAAAATATATAAAAGATTTGAAATAAAAGATTAATTTTATTTCAATAAATCCAATGTTTAGATTGAAAATTATTGAAAAAAAGTATTAAATATAAAAAGAGTCGTAATCTAAACGGCTCTATTTTTTTGAAATATTATATAACAAGGGGCTTAAACCCCTTGCTAAAAACCTAATATTTAAATAAGTATTATTAAATTTATGCTTTTTTTCAGCCATCATATCCTTAACCTTCATAAGCCTTGTGATACTTGATCTTTCATTTTCATCAAGTTTCATCTGGATATAACGGATTGTTTCTTCAAGTTGAGGAATTGTCATATATTCCAGTGCATTTACACGACGTCTTGTCTTTTCCACTTCATCTGCCATAAGCTGACAAGCCTTTTCTATTTCCGCCAGTTCAAGCAAATCTTTCATTACTTGATTTAAGCCGTCAACAGCGTCATCTAGGTCAGCAGAAGTTTGAGCATATCCATAAGGATAGTTTACTTCCCTGCTTTCCATATCCTTATTAAAAGTCATTTGAGGCACAATTACACTCATTACATTTTTAGTTTCTATATTTACAGAAAGTTTATCTTCTGAATAGGCAATGGCATTTTCCAGCATTTCATCAGACATTACTCCCCTTGCAAGAAGAAAATCCTTAAATGAATCTTGTAACTTTCCTTCAACTTCTACACGTAACTTTCTATTTTGTTTTACCAAAATAATAAATTGCCGCATAAGTTCATCTTGCTTGTCCTTTAACAGTTTATGTCCACTTTTAGCAGTTTTTAGACGTGTCTTTAAACGGCTTAACTCCATTCTTGTAGGATTTACATTTAATCTTGCCATAGTCTATTCATCTCCTGCAGGTAAATATTTTTCCAAATATTCATCTCTAATTCTTTTCAACTCTGTTCTTGGTAATATTTTTAGTAAATCCCATCCTAAATTTAATGTATCTTCAATAGTTCTGTTATTATCAAACCCTTGAGCCACATATTGTTCCTCAAATGCTGTTGTAAATTTAACAAATGCTTTATCAGTTTCAGACAATGCTGATTCTCCCAAAATTACAGCCAATTCTTTAGCTTCTTTACCAGCTGCATAAGCCGCAAATAATTGGTTCATTGTATCCGCATGATCTTCCCTTGTCTTCCCTTTTCCAATTCCTTTATCCTTCAATCTTGAAAGTGACGGCAAAACATCAATTGGAGGCATCAAATTTTGTTTATATAAATCTCTTGATAAAATTATTTGTCCCTCTGTAATATATCCAGTCAAATCTGGAATTGGGTGAGTCTTATCATCTTCAGGCATTGTTAAAATAGGTATTTGCGTAATTGATCCTTCACGCCCTTTAATTCTTCCCGCTCTTTCATAAATTGTTGACAAGTCAGTATATAAGTATCCTGGATATCCTCTTCTTCCTGGAACCTCTTTTCTTGCCGCCGACACTTCACGCAATGCTTCACAATAGTTAGTCAAGTCAGTCAAAATTACAAGTACATGCATTCCTTTTTCAAATGCCAAATATTCTGCACAAGTAAGTGCCATTTTTGGTGTAGACAGACGCTCAATTGCTGGATCATTAGCCAAATTCATAAACAATACTGCTCTATCTATTGCCCCAGTTTTTTTATAAAAATCTTCCGTAAATGTTTGAGCTTCTTCAAATGTAATCCCAATCGCTCCAAATACTACCGCAAATTTAGAATCTGTTCCCAAAACTTTTGCCTGTCTCGCGATTTGCAGTGCTAATTCTGCATGTGGAAGTCCTGAACCAGAGAATATTGGCAATTTTTGCCCCCTAACAAGAGTATTTAGCCCATCAATAGCAGAAACTCCTGTTTGGATAAATTCTGACGGGTAATCACGGGCAACTGGATTTATAGCTGTTCCGTTAATATCCAATGTCTTTTCAGGAATAATTTTTGGTCCATTGTCTTTTGGACGTCCTAGTCCATCAAATACACGTCCAATCATATCTTCAGACACTCCAAGTGAAAGCGGTCTACCAAGAAATCTAACTTTTGAATCTTTCAGGTTAATTCCAGCTGAATTTTCAAATAATTGAACGACAGCCTTATCTCCATTTACTTCAAGCACACGCCCACGACGAAGTTCTCCCTTCTGAGTTTCAATTTCAACAAGTTCTTCATATTTGATTCCTTCAACACCTTCAACCATCATCAATGGTCCTACAACTTCCTTAATAGTTTTATATTCCTTAAGCATTTGCTACACCTCCTTTATTTACAAGTTCATCTATTCCTTTTTCCAATTCCTTTGCCACTTCATCAATTTTATTTAATTCAGCTTTCAGGCAAATATTTTTGCTCTTGCAATTCTTTTCTCTCACTGGCATTGCTACAATTTCATTTAAATAAGCGCCATTTTCAAGCCCTCTTAACCCTTCATCATAAAATTTCAATACTAAATCGAGCATTTTATCCTGTTTTTCAAGCGAAGTATAAGTATCTGACTCCATAAACGCATTTTGCTGCAAATAATCTTCTCTTATTGATTTTGCAACTTCCAGTTTAAGCTGATCCTTTTCTGATAAAGTATCTTTACCAACTAATCTGACAATTTCCTGCAAACTGTTTTCCTCTTGCAGCAATGACATTGCACGGGCTCTATTTCTAGAAAAACTCAGGTCCTACATTTTGATTCATCCAATTATCAACTTTTTGCTTGATACAATGAATAAGAATTTAACCAGTTAATCGCAGGGAAATGACGTCTATACGCTAAATTAGCATCTAGTCCCCAGAACACCTTAACAATACGAAGTGTAGCCTGTGATACCGGCTCTGAAATATCCCCACCTGGAGGTGAAACTGCTCCAATAACTGTCAATGCCCCTTCTCTTCCATCTTGTCCAAGACAAATTACTTTTCCTGCTCTTTCATAAAATTCTGCGGCTCTTGAACCTAAATAAGCTGGGTATCCTTCATCCCCTGGCATTTCTTCAAGCCGTCCAGACATTTCCCTAAGTGCTTCCGCCCATCTTGAAGTAGAATCAGCCATTATTGCCACAGAATATCCCATATCTCTAAAATATTCTGCAATTGTAATCCCAGTATAAATACTTGCCTCTCTGGCTGCAACCGGCATATTTGAAGTATTTGCTATAAGTACAGTTCTTTTCATTAATGATTGTCCAGTTTTTGGGTCAATTATTTCTGGAAATTCCATAAGAACGTCTGTCATCTCATTTCCACGTTCTCCACACCCTACATAAACTATAATTTCAGCATCTGCCCATTTAGCCATTTGGTGTTGCACAACTGTTTTTCCAGATCCAAAAGGTCCTGGCACACAAGCAGTCCCACCTTTAGTTACAGGGAAAAATGTATCAATTACCCTTTGTCCTGTAATTAATGGAGCTTCTGGATTTAATTTCTGTTTATATTTTTCTTCCACGTCTTACTGGCCATTTTTGCATCATTTGAACTTCTACATCACCTTTTTCAGTTTTAATAACTGCAATTGTGTCAACTACTGTGTAACTTCCACTTTTAATAGTTTTCAAAGTCCCTTTAATTCCAGCTCGGCACCATAATTTTATGATTTACAACAGAAGTTTCCTGAACTGTTCCTAAGACGTCACCAGTTTCAACTAGTCGCTCCAGCTGATAAAACAGGTTCAAATTCCCATTTTTTTTCTCTATTTAAAGGCTTAACCTCTACTCCTTTATCCAAAAAGTCCCCTGCTATTTCCTGATATTCCTTTAACGGACGTTGAATCCCATCAAACATCGCTTCAATAAGCCCAGGTCCCAATTCAACACTTAAAGGCTCTCCAGTTGTGAAAACCTCTTCTCCTGGTCCAATTCCCGATGTTTCTTCATATACTTGAATAGAAGCCTGATCGCCTCTCATTTCAATAATTTCACCTATCAATTTTTTCTCTGAAACTCTTACCACGTCATACACATTGGCATTTTCCATACCTTCTGCAACAACAAGAGGCCCAGATACTTTTATTATTTTTCCTGTTTTCAATGAATTTCTCCTTTCATCTAAAATATGTTCGATCCTATTGCCTTTTCAACGTATTCGTCTATCTTTTTAAGTCCAATTCCTAGACTTCCCTGATTATTCGGAATCAAAATAACAGCTGGAAGCACTTCACGATTGTATCTTTCAATAGTATTTTCAACTAATGTGGCAATTTGCTCTGTTACAAAGATAATGCCATAGTCATTGCTTGCCATTTCATCAATTGTACTTCTGGCTTCTTCCTTTGTAATGACTGGATACACATCAATTCCCAATGCCTTAAATGATAAAATAGAATCCTTATCTCCAACTACACCTATTTTATGCATAAGTTTCACGCAACCTTTCCCTTATTTTATCCGAACTTATGTTGTTAATCTTGCTTACCATTATCATTCTGACTGCATTAATTTCACGCTCTTTTGCAACTAGATATGTAAATAACGGTTCTGGTCCAAATACAACATATTTTGATTCTTTATTTAATTCCATTAAATAATTATCAGAAATTTTCTCAAGTTCCGATAATCTTTTTTTGTTTCACTAAATGTTTCTAACCCTTTTTGCCAGATACATTCCCAATTTTTTTCTTTCTTGAACTTATTCAAAATAGTATCTATATTATCATTTATTGAAGCGACAATTTTACTTTTTGAAATTGTTCCCACCTTCAAAAAAATAACAGTTTCAAGAATCTCGCATCACGATTTTGCTTTTTGAACTCTAAGCAAAGTTATCATATTCTGAAAGTCAATCAATCCTTCAACATAATCAGTAATAACTTTTACATCAATTTCTTTTTGCTAAACGTGATAAATTTCTAAAAGTAATGCTTGTCTACAAGTATATCAATTCTTTGCGGATTATGATTTTTCTTCAAAAATCTTTTTTTGAACTTCAACAATTGCCTCTATTATTTCCCTTTGGCAAATCATTACTTTGCAGCTCAAATTTTTGTTTTAAATTTTTCCAGCATCAATCGTTCCAGCCTGCATAAGCAAATTTGAAAAATCTTTTCCTGTTATTTTACTTTTTAATAATACTTTCAAATTATGATAATCATACTTCAAAGATAAAATATCAACAATCGCAGTATTTTTAACCATTTTTCTCACAATTGAAAATACCCGCTCTGTTTCCCTTTTCAGTATTGTTTCATAATCTTGACTACCATGAATATCAGCCATATCTTGAGAATATTCTGTTTCTCCCAATAATTTTAGCACTTCTTCGGGAGTTTCGGCTTCTATCATTCTTTCCAGTCTATTTCTAGTTAAAAGCCTCTTTTCCAGTACCCTAATAGTTACGACACTCTGTCCGTAATCCATTCTATCCATCTTTTTTTCTCCCTTTACTGATTCATTTTTTTAGTCGCATGTACAAAGTTATAATTTTTTTACTGATACAGCATTTAATTTTTTTTATTTTTTATCATTTAAATGTTATTATTTTTTTCAGCTTTTTTTAATTTTTTTACTTTTACAATTAACTCTCAATTTATTTTTTTATGTTAGACCTATTTTTTTTAATTTATACTAAAAAAATATTAATTTTTTTATTATTCAGCTTTCTAGTTATAAAAATAAACCTGTTATGAAAAATAAAAGTTTTTGAAATTTCAACTTCCAGTTCATCCCTCATAAAGTCCAATTTCACTTCAAAAGTGTAATTTTCCTGAATCCCATTTTCTTCAATAATAAATCCTGAAGTTACAAACTCATTTCCCTTTACTTTTTGCACCTGGAAATTCCTTTTTTTAACTTTTCCCACAAATTCTTTTTTTACAATTAGCTCTTTCCCAGTTATAGTTTTTTTATCAATATTTTTTTATTCAAATAATTAATATATATTTTTCATCCATATTAACAAGTTTTGTTTTTAATTTATCTATAACTTTATCAATTACAGCCTGCTTTGCTTCCAGCTTTTATTTCTAGCCTTTAAATTAGCGCTTGACTTAATTCTTTCAGAAAGAAGTTCACGATCTCTTCTTGCATTTTTCAAGAACAGTTTCTTTTTTTGCATTAATTTTTTTTTATTTCAAGATCATATTTATGTTGCGCCTTTTCCTGTGCATCTTTTTACAATTTTTGTCTGCCTGTGCTTTAGCATCAGCTAATATTTTTTTGATGTTAAATTATCTAAATTAGACATATTTTCTCCTTCTTTGCTTTTTATGTCATATTTAATTCTTTTTTTATTTCTTTTTATAAAAATAAAACTAGAATTTTTGCCAATAACATAATTGAAACAACGAATGCCAACAATGCATAAGTTTCAACCATTACCGCATAAATAATACCTTTTGTATTTTGTTCTTCATTTTTAGCAAGTAAGCTAATACCAGAAGCTGCAACTCTACCTTGTGCAATAGCTGATCCATATCCTGCAAATGCGATTGGTAAACAAGCCATTAAAATTCCTAATCCAGTTTGTATTGGCATTTCAGGTTTTCAATTTTTCCTAACACCATAAGTCCGATAACAAATCCATATAATCCTTGTGTACCTGGCAATAATTGCAATACTAACGATTTACCAAACTTTTCAGGTTCTTCACTCATAAGTCCTGATGCTACTTCCCCAACGATTCCTACACCTTTTGCTGATCCAATTCCTGCTAATAATGTCGCTAATGCCGCACCTAATGTCGCCATTACGATTCCTCCATTTTGTACTAAAAACTGTGAAAAATTCATTTTATTTCCTCCTAATTTTTTTATTTATTAATAATTTTATTAAACTTAATTTTTCTTGAAAATCAAAAAACTAATCATCAAGATTTATATATTTATTTTCTGTTCTAAAATCTTTAAACGGCTTTCCTCCACCTTCATAAAACTTACCAAAATATTCAACATACATAAGTCTTGAAGTATGAACATAAGCTCCAAGGAAAGACAAGAACATATTAAATAAATGTCCACCTAGCAATATTACTGGAATAAATATCATTCCAACCCAGCTTCCGCTAATCATTCCAGCGATCATATTTATAGCCGACGCAATAAATCCACCAGAAAGTCCCAAAGCCATAAGTCTTGAATAAGACACAAAATCTCCAACATAACTTGAGATTCCGTAAAGGCTATAAAGCCCTCCTCCAAGTTTTGCTCCAACTCCCTTAGCATCACGTCCACCAGTAAGTACGATTCCAACCATTCCAACAATCATAATCCACATTGACACACTTGTTACAGCAGGCGATAAATTTTTCATTTTAAATACTAAATAAGCCATTCCGCCCATAAGTGCCATATACCAGAATAACACGTCATAAACAGCATCCAATGCCTTACCATCTCTAATAAGCATATACGCCTTTATTGCCAATCCAATAAATATATGAACTACTCCAAATACAATCGAACCAATTAATAAAGTATTATATTCTTTTGATGGATTTATAAGCCGCCACATTCCAGGTATTTCTGCTCCAAAATATGAACCATATAAAAATTCCCCAGAAAATAACTGAAAAAAACTTAGATAAAAGAAAAATTTAACCGATTTTCTCATTTGCGAACTTAAGTTTACCACTTTCAAGACAAACATTGTTGCAAGCAACAAAACGAGTCCATATCCTACATCTGCTCCCATCATTCCAAAAAACAAGATATAAAATGGTGTAAACAGCGGTGTCGGATCAATTTCATTATATCTAGGATAAGCATACATCCCTGTTAAATTTTCAAATACACTCGCAACTTTTTCCATTTTTTTCAATTTTATTGGCACTGTCGCATCATCTCTTTCCGCTTCTTCAAACGTCAAATAATAACTGCTTCCAGTTTCACCTTTTTACAACTTTTTCAAATTCCTGAACTTTTTCCGTAGGAATCCATCCCTTTATTAAAAACAGTATTTTCAGTTTGTGCCAATTTTTTTCTGATTCCACAATACGCAGTTTTTTTATTTTGCATATATTCATAAACCGCCTGTAAATCAGTCAAATCTTCACTATAAGTCTTAATTTGAGCCTTCAGTTTACGTTTTTGCTTTTTTTCAGCTCACCTATTTCCTTTTTGCAATTTCATTTTTTTATAGTCTTGCGGAACTGCATCAATATCAAGATTTTCCACACCAAAAACTGCTATTTCTAAAAAAACTTCAGACAATTTTTTTCCTTTTCACTTTCATCTATACTTGAAATTACAAGATAATAAACTTCATCTTTTACTATTTTAAGTTCTTCATAATAAGTTTTATCAAGTTTAGAAATGCCTTCAATAAATTCACCCTTTAATTTTAACGGTATCGTTCCAAGAAATGTATTTACCTTTTTTTCAATTTCTTTTAATTCCATAGGATTTACATCTAGCCGTTCCCACAAATCAATCTCATCATATCGTGCATATTTTTTAGAAATTTCAGATTTTATTTGTGAATACTTCACTCCAATTGAATTTAATTCTGAAGTAACTTTTTTTCCAGTCATAAGTCAGTACTTTTTTTAGACAATGTATCAAAAGTATAATTTTCATTTCCATGAATAATATCCCTTAAACGTGTCTTTCTTTCATCATACTTCTTAATAAGAGAAATTGCGCTGCTTAACTGATAAAGTCTTTCATCGATATGTGTCAATTCTTCATTATTTACATATTTTGAAACACCTTCAACCGCATCCTTATCTATTTCTCCATTTTCATCACGCAACTTAATGTCTACAAAAATTTACTTCCTTAAATTTTTGAAGTGCCTTTAATACTTTAGCTCTCTGTTCTGCGAAAACAACCAATTCAAATTTGCTCATTTTAACTATTGCCATTATTTCACAATCCTCTCTGCCAACAAATTGACAACTTCATCTATTTTTTTCTCATCAATATTCAGAATACTGTTAATATTCTCTTCTTCACTACTTAAAAGAGAGTTTACTTTTTTTCAGCTTCTTCTATTGAATGTTTTTTTCCAGATTTTTGTGCTTCAATTTTAGCTTCAGAAATTATTTTATCGCCATCATCTTTTATCTTCTGATCAACATCCTTCAAAATATTCTTTGCTTTTTCATTTGCATCAGCAATAATCTGATCTGACTCCACTTCAGCACTTTTAATCTTTTCCAAAACTTCTTTTGCCAAGATATAACCTCCTTCACAAATTATTTTTTTAACTAATCATAATACCCATTAATAGATAAGATTTTTTTCAAGTTGACTGATTAGTCATTATATCTATTATGTTACCAATTTTTTTAATTATTGTCAAGTTTTTTTATTCCTATATTTATACTACTTCCTTAAATAAAAATATAACACAATTAATTATGCTATATTTTTTTAGCACTATTTTCCCAAATCTATATATGTAGGATCACTTGGAAAAAGAAAAAAACCTTGTTCCTTTGCTTTTTTTGTTCCTGAATTTTTTTAAATTATCACTATTAATAAATTCATTATCTAATCTTGCAACATCTTTTTTTAATTCTTTTTAATCTATTCTCTTCTTTTTTTGTATTTTTTTCCCTAAACTTGCAACATCATATCCAACAAAAGATCTTAATAATGCCACTGACGTTATAATCACAATATAAAAACATAACCGTTTTTTTATAAGTTTTTTTATCTAGCCCTGCAGTTCTGGAAAGTTTTCTTCTAACTTCTGTAGGAGCTACTACTTTTTTTCTTCTTGCCTCTTCGTGTGATCTTGCTGTATTTGTAATTTTTGGGAACATCTAATATTTCCATTTGCATTTTTTTATTTTTTTAGATACACTGTTCATACTCCTTTTTATTCACTCCTTTCAAAAAAATTCTCAATTTTGCCGAATGTGCCCTGTTATTCTCTTCCAGCTCTGATGTTTTAGCAACAATTGGCTTTCTTGTAATTATCTTTCCTAAACTTTTCTTGTTACACACGCAAATCGGTATATCCTTTGGACAAGTGCAAGGATCTTCATATTCACGAAATTTTTCCTTTACAATCCTATCTTCCAAAAGAATGAAAAAGTAATTACCAAAAAGTCTGCCGTTTTTATTAAGCAATTTTACCGCCTTATCCAACGTTTCACTCAATACTTCAAGTTCTTTATTTACAAAAATTCTAATAGCCTGAAACGTTCTTTTAGCAGGATGTCTTTTCATACTTTTCCCTATCGACCGTATAACAATATCTGCAAGTTCTGTCGTAGTTTCAATAGGTTTATTTTTTTCCTATATTCCACAATTTTTCTTTTGCAATCTTTCGAGATTTTTGGCTCTTCACCATATTTGTAAATAATATCAGCAATCTCTTTTTCAGAAAAATCATTGACAACTTCATAAGCGCTTATTTTCAAATTACTGTCCATCCGCATATCCAGCCTTGCCTCAAATCTATATGAAAAACCTCTTTTAGCATTATCTAGCTGATTTGAAGAAACTCCTATATCCATCAGTATTCGATCCACCTTTTCAAATCCTGCAAGATAAACAACTGTATCAACATTTCTAAAATTATCCTGAAATATTTGAAGCTTATTACCAAATTTCTCCAGCCTTTTCTTGGCAAATTCAATAGCCTGAATATCCTGATCAATTGCAATAACATCTGAATTTTCAGAAGAATTTTCCAGAATACCTTGTGTATGTCCACCGCCGCCAAGCGTACAATCAACATAAACCGCATCCCCATCTGTTATTATATTGTCCATCACTTCATCAAACAGCACAGGTTTATGATATTCCATAAATTTCTCCTTTCTAATATTTTTTTAAATTTCAAATTTTTTTACGTATCACAATTAAATTAGTAATTTACAGTCTAATTAATTATCAGATTATTTTATTTCTTTTTACAATTACTGAGATATTTTTACCACACTTTTTCTTATTTTTTTCCATATAACTTTTTTTAAATTTTTTTATTTTTTTATTTTTTTCAATTTTTTTAAAAGCACAATTTCCTTTGCAATTCTCTCAGCCGCTTCTTTTCCTAAAAGTTCACCAATAATCGCAAGTGAAAAGTCCATTGCAGTTCCAGCGCTTCTGCTAGTTATAATATTCCCATCCACAACAGCTCTTTCCTTCTTTAATATTGCCTTTCCTTCAGCAAATCATCTTCACAGGCTGGAAAGCAAACCGCATTTTTCCCTTCTAGAATCCCAAGACTTGCCAATACTGTTGGAGCAGCGCAAATAGTGGCAACTCTTTTATTTTCAGTATCTTTTGAAAATTTCAAAACATTATCCAAAAGAAGCTGTGATTTAAAATAATTGCCTGTCCCTGGTCCACCAGGCATTACAAGCATATCATATTCTGAAAAATCAATTTCTCCAATAACTTTATCAGTCAATATTTTTCACTTTTTCTTGCACTTTTTCACAAGATTATCATCTGTAATTGAAACCGTATCCACAGTAATTCCAGCCCTTTGAAGCAAATCAACCGGCGTTATCGCCTCAACTTCTTCAAATCCATCTGCCAAAAATACTGCAACTTTTTTTTCTTTCATAATATTTTCCACTCCTTTAACGTTGACAACTTTTATTTTAAAAATAAGCAATATTACTTCCCATTAGAGTAAGATATTTATAAATCCTATTTAACAAGGAATCTTATATTATTTCCCATTTAAAAAAAGCGAATATTTGTTTTTAATTATTTAAAAAAATAAATATTAGGTTTAATCTGTTAAAAAGATTTATAATATATTCGTTATTCAAATGGGGTTTAGTATTAATTCTTTCTCAGAAAATAAATAAAATATATTCTCTATTTCTCAAATGGAACTTATTATAAAATTATAAAGACAAAAAAAGGCTAATAAGTAATATCACTAGCCTTTTTTTAATTTATTAAACTAATTTTTGCTATAACATCTTCAGGTGTATCTTGTTGCAAAAATTAAATCTCTAAATTTTTGAGCATCAGCATAACTGCTATTTCTAATTATTTTCTTAACAGTTAAACCAGATGAAGCGCTCATACTAAATGAATCAAGTCCCATTCCTAAAAGCAACTTAGTAGCTCTCTTATCTCCTGCAAACTCTCCACACATACTTACACTAATGTGAGCACCATGTGCAGCATCAATTACCTTTTGAATAGCTTCCAATACAGCAGGGTTAAATGAATTATATAAAGTTGAAACCATTTCATTTCCTCTATCTACTGCTAAGAAGTATTGTGTCAAGTCATTTGTTCCGATTGAGAAAAAGTCAACTTCTTTTGCAAATTTATAAGCAACAATAGCTGTTGAAGGAGTTTCAACCATTATTCCTACTTTTATATTTCTATCATAAATTTTTCCAATTTCATCAAGTTCTTTTTTTACATTCTTCCAAAAATAGCGTTTGCTTTTCTAATTTCATTAATTGAACTTATCATTGGATACATAATTTTAATTTGTCCATATTGAGATGCTCTTAAGATTGCTCTCAATTGAGTTTTGAACATATCTTTATTTTCCAATGAAATTCTGATTGCTCTATATCCCAAGAATGGATTTAATTCTTTTGGCAAGTCTAAGTATGGTAATTCTTTATCTCCACCAATGTCCATTGTTCTTATTGTTACAGGTTTTCCTTGCATTTTTTCAGCAACTACTCTATATGCTTGATATTGTTCTTCTTCTGTTGGGAAGTGATCAGAGTTCATAAATAGGAATTCTGTTCTATATAATCCAATTCCAGTTGCTCCAGATTCGATTACAGCATCAACATCATTAGGACTTCCAATATTTCCCCAAATGTCGACTTTTCTTCCATCAACAGTAACTGCATCTTCATGAATTAATTTTCTTAATTCTTCTTTTTCTTTTTTTAACACTTCTTGTTTTTTAACATATTCACTAATCAATTCTTCAGATGGTTCCAGATATAATTCCCCAGTTTCTCCATCCATAACAACAAGTTCTCCATCTTTAACTTCTGTCAAAATTCCTTTTACTCCAACTACTGCTGGTAATTCAAGTGATCTTGCCATAATTGCAGAATGGGCTGTTTTCCCTCCAACTTCTGTAATAAATCCAATACAGTTTTCCAAATCCAATTGAGCAGTATCAGATGGAGTCAAGTCTTCAGTTACAACAATTGTCCCTGGTTCCAAGTTGCTCAAGTCATGAATTTTCATACCTAGCAAGTTTTTAAGCCATCTTTTACCTATATCTTTTAAATCAGCAGCTCTTTCTCTTAAATATGGATCATCCAATTGTGAAATCATATCACAATATTCATCAATTCCATCGTGTAATGCTTTTGCGGCTGGAGCCCATCTCCTTTAATTTTATCTTCAACTTCCGAAATTAAATCATCATCTTCAAGAAGCATAATATGACCATCAAAAAAATTGCTGCTTTATCTTCTCCCATTTTCTCTTTTACTTTTTCTCTAATTGCAATTAACTGCATTTTAGATTTTTTCAATCCATTTTCCAATTTTGCAAGTTCAGCTTCAATTGTTGAATTTTCATCCTTAGTTTCCGGTACAACAATTTCCTCTGTTATAAAAAGTAATACTTTACCTATAGATACTCCTTCAGAAGCACCAATTCCTGTCATTCTTTTTCATGTTTTTTTCTCCTCTATATATATAATTTTTTTTTACAAACAAATTTTTAATGCAATTTTTTTAAAAATTAAACTAACTTTAAACTTAATAAACATAAATTTACTTATAATACTTACTTCTATTAGCCTTTATATGATCCCTCAAAACTTTAACAATTTCTCCCTTTCCAAACTTTGTCGCCATATCCATTGGAGTACCGCCATGCTTATCAGTAAGTGTCGGATTAGCTCCATATTTTAACAGCATCTTTACAATTTCCACATTTGCCTTCAATGTTGCATCTTCAAGCGGAGTCCAGCCATCTACCGTACTTCCAATATTAGCAAGCCTGGAATCCTTTTTTAACAATGTTTCCACTGCTTCTTCATTTCCATAGTATGCAGCCGTTCCCACAGTCGTTCTATTAAAAATTGGATGTCTTTCATATAAATTTGCCCCATTTTCAATCAGAAGTTTCAGTATTTCCTGATTTCTTGCTTCAATAGCAACAATAATCGGAGTATACCCATCCTTGCTTTTAGAGTTGACATCGACTAATTCAGCTCCTCCACCGGCAATTAGCGATGATTCGTTCAAATCTACTCCATATACTCCTGCAGGTCTATTTATATATTCTTCTAGCAATCCTTTACGGTTATTAATATTTTTTTCAATTGCAAGATAAAACTGAACATATTTGTTATTATGCTTTCGAATAGCATCAAGCAATGATTTTATCTGCCTTTCCTTTCGTATCCTCTTCCTTTTTTTCTTCGTTACCAGATTTTTCTCCAGTGTCATATTTAAAAGTTATTGGAAACATTATTTGACTAAAAAGCAATAAAATTATACCCAAGATCATTTTATTCCTTTTTAAATAAAAAAACTTACTCACTTTTTTTATACCTCACTAATAGTATTATACCATATCATTTTAAAAAGTGCAAATTTTTTTCCAAATTTTCATAATTTTTTTATATTTTTTTATTATTCTTATACTCTGTTAATTGTAAAACTGCCCATTTTCAAATAAATAAAAATTCTGCTTTTTATCTCTAGTATTATTATTTTTCATTTATTCAATCAGTTTATCACGTATTTATTGGATGCTTTTTCCTGATTTAATTTTTTTGTATTTTTTTTCTACTGATGAAAATACTTTAATATCTATATTTATAAATTCTTTTAAAAAAATTTATTTTTTTCCGTATCTTATCATATCGTTTTGCCATTTCTATTGCCTTTTTTTTCTATATTTTTCTAATTTTTTTCTCTTTAGATTCAGCATTTACTTTCGTATCCCATTCCTTCTGATTCAAACGCAACTTTTCTCTTTCCTTGTCAGATAACTCTCCTAAAAAGTAAATTATAAAGTTTTGCAACTTCTGATTTCCATGCTTCTATCATTTGTCCATCTACATCCACAGGCAAGGCATCTCTTCTCGTATCTTCCATTCTTTTGCTTCATATAATCTTCATAACTGATCTTTAAAAATATCTGGCTTTTTTTGAAACTGTTGCTGTATTTGGCTTTTTTTACTTTTTTTATTTTCTTTTCCATACTTTGAACAATTCATTATTCCTAATGCTAAAACTGCTATTATTAAGATTATCTTTTTCATCTTTAAAATTACCTCCTTACATATTTGTATTATACTATATATTTTTAAACAAAAAAAGAGAAATAACAAAGTTTATCAATGTTATTTCCCAATATTTTTAAATTTTTTTATATTCTACTCCATAAAAACTAGGCAATTTAAAAATTATTTTTTTCTTTTTTTATTATTACCTGCCTGATTTGAAGAATCATCTTTTTCATCTTTATTTCCATCACTTCCAGAACCACTATTGTTATCAGAAGAATCATCAGAATTATTATTATCTTTATCTTTTTTTATCTTTGTCTTTATTTTTCATCATCATTTTTACTATTTTCTGTTCCTTCTGAATCAGAATCACCTTTCCGATGACCAGTCTGATTTTCCAGTAATTTCTCTTACAGCTTCAGCTAGTTTTTTAGTTTTATTTTTTTCTTCCAGCTTTTTTTAGCATCTTCTTCCACTTTGATTTTTCTGTTTCATTTTCAAGTTCTAATTCCTGCTTAGCATCTTCTGCTGCTTTTTTTCGCTCTCAGATTTTTTTGAATTTCTTTATTTTTTTAACTTCTTCTGTTTTTAAAAGCTTTTTGAGTTTTTTTCATCTTTGTCAGAATTTTCAGATTCCTTCAAAATTTGCTCAGCTGTTTCACCTTTAATGATTCGTCTAACTTCATCTCCAGTAATAGTTTCCTTTTTCAGCAATAATGCCACTACTTCTTCTAATTTGCTCCAGTTATCCTGTAAAGTATTTAAAGTATTTAAATATTCTTCAGTTAGTATTTTTCTTATTTCAAGATCAATTTCCCTAACTGTTTCATCACTTTTAGTTTGGAGCAAACGAATATTCATCATCTGAATTTTCAAAGTTAATTGGTCCTAATTTTTTACTCATTCCGACACTTTCAACATAAGCTCTTGCGACTTTTGTAGCACGTTTTATATCAGAATAAGCACCTGTACTTATATCTTCCAATCCGATTTCTTCAGCAGCACGCCCACCAAACAGCACTTTTATTTCAGCTAGCATCTGTTTACTTGTAGTTACTAATTTTTCTTCAGGAAGCGGCATCATAAATCCACCAGCTTCACCTCTAGGAATTATTGTAACCTTATGAACAGGATCAGCTCCTGGCGTTAATTCAGTCATAATAGCATGTCCAGCTTCGTGATAAGCCAGCAATTTCTTTTCTTCAGGTTTAATAATTTTACCTTTTTGTCCAAGTCCCATTCCAATTTTATCTACAGCTTCATCCAGATCAGCCATTTTTATCGTATCACTGGCTCTTCTTGCTGCCAAAATAGCCGCTTCATTTAACAAGTTAGCCAAATCAGCTCCGACAAATCCTGGAGTTATTTTAGCAATATCCTCAAGTCTTACATCTTTAGCAAGCTTTTTATTTCTCGAATGAACTTTCAATATTGCAATACGTCCTTGTAAATCAGGTGCATCAACTGTCACACGTCTATCAAAACGTCCAGCACGTAATAACGCAGGGTCAAGCACATCTTCCCTATTTGTTGCTGCAAGCACGATAACTTTTGTATCAGTTTCAAATCCATCCATTTCAACAAGCAGCTGATTCAATGTTTGTTCTCTTTCATCATTGCTTCCACTATTTTTTCCAACACTTCTTCTTCTACCAATAGCATCAATTTCATCAATAAATATAATTGACGGGCTAGATTCCTTAGCTTTTTCAAACAAGTCCCTTACACGTGAAGCACCAACCCCAACAAACATTTCCACAAATTCCGAACCTGAAATGCTAAAGAACGAAGCTCCAGATTCACCAGCAACCGCCTTTGCAAGCAATGTTTTCCCTGTTCCAGGTCTTCCTAACAAAAGCACGCCTTTCGGCACTCTTGCTCCAGCTTTTGTATATTTTTCAGGATTTTTCAAAAAGTCAACAACTTCCCGTAATTCTTCTTTCGCTCCATCAACACCTGCAACATCATCAAATTTTACATCAGGCTTTTTATCAATTTTATTAACTCTAGATTTTCCAAATCCGAAAATGTTTCCAGGTCCTCCACCTTGTGAACCTCCAACCATTTTTTTAGCTAAATAAACCATAAGAGCTATCATTATAATCATTGGTAAAAATTGCCCTAAAAGTAGCAAGAAGAAACTTCCTCCCGATGGCTGCAATGAATTTAACTTCACTTTCTTACGTTCAATCGCATTAATGATAATCGGTTCATTTCCGACTCTATCTGTTATTTTCTTTGTGAAATAAAGGGTATCTTTTCCATTTTCATGAGACTGTGCAATCAATTTATCATCTTTTTCATTTATTTCAGCAAATTCCCCAGCTTGTGTCCTATTTACAAATTCTGTATATGAAATTTCCTTTTTAGCTTGAAAATAAGTTTGTATATCCTGATGGAATATCGCTGTAAAAGTGAATAGCAACACTACGAAAATAAAGAACAGAAATCCTGAAAATGGAGATTTATTTCCATCATCCTGTCTATTATTTTTTCTATTGTTATCCTTCCGCAATTCTTCCAACCGCTTTCTAATATCGTTTTTTTATCTTTCTCTGCCATTTTTCCTCCCAATTACTAATAATTTACTTTTTACTCCCGTTTCCTGATTTTTTTATTTCTTTTTCTATCTCATTTTCCTGAATTTTTTTCCAAAAAAATTTTGAAAATTTTATATCCGAAATTGCTAAAATTTCTGTCACTTCATTAGTATTTCCATTTTCCAATTTTACATCATCACTTTGAAAACTCCAAATTATTTTGAACTCTAGAAACCTTAACTCCTACAATCGGAACAAAATCTCTTTCCCCCTTTGGAACCTTTTTCATCAATCAAGATTTTCTTCACCTTTTTTTATGTCCTAAATTTTTTTCAAAGAAATTCTATCTCCATCTTTTTCTATTTCTGACAAAAAAATTTCCCCATTTTCTATTCTATCATCAATTTTAAAAAAATAGCATATTCTGCATTTTCATCCTTTTTAAAAATTTTCAATATTTTTCATATAGGGTTATTTTGTAATTATACCATTTAATACTTTGATTTTCCTTTAAAAATTATGGTTTTATCAGATAATATTCTATTTTTTTATCACTTTCTAGATCTTCTTTTTGTATTTCTATTTAAAAATCTTTACAATTTTCCAGTTTCCCATAAACATTTTGCAAAAATTTTATTTTCTCCTAAATAAAAATTCCTTTGTCCCTGCATTTTTTTCAATTCTCCATTTTTTTATTAAAAAAACTCCTAAAAAAATCTGATCAATCTTTTTCCCTTGAAACTTGCACGTTATTTTTTTCAGAAGAAAAACTCAATTCATCCTTTTGATTAACCTCATTTTTTTCTTTATAATTTTAAAACTTTTTCTCTTCTAAATTTTTTTCTCATTTTCAAATTTTTTTCCGCTCCAGCAAAATTTCTTTCATTAATTTCCACAATCAAAGATTCCACTTTTCTTCTAAAATCTGGATTAACCCTTTTCAAAGCAAGGGAAAAATTTCATTTCTAATAAAATTTCTCGTATAATCATTTTTCATTATTTGTATAATCAACTAAATATTCCCAATTCCGACTTTTTCAGAAAATACAAAAATTTCACTTTTTTTCAAATCCTAAAATTGGTCTTACTATATTCTCACGCACTTCTGGAATACCCTTTAACCCATTCATAGACGTTCCACGCAAAAGCCGAAAAAAATAAAAGTTTCCACATTGTCATCCATATTATGACCTGTTGCAATTTTATTATACCCAATATTTTTTTCCTAACTTCCTCAATCGCTTCATACCGTAATTCCCTAGCCGCCAATTCCAATGATTTCTTATTTTCTTTTTGAATATTTTTTTCACATCCACACTTTGAATATAACAGTCAACATCGTTTTCAGACGCAAACTTTTTTTACAAATTCCAAATCATTCTCAACATCAGTTCGCAAATTATGATTGACATAAACAAGTGAAATTTCCATCAAAATTCGACTTTTTTTAAAAAAATTTTTAAAAAAATTATAAAGAAAAAAACTGAATCAGGCCCTCCAGAAAATGCAATAAGAACTTTATCTCCTTCAGAAATCAATTTTTTTCAATAACTTCTATTGATCTCTTCAATATTTTCTTTTTCTATTTTTTTACTTTTTCCATTAAATTTATTCCCAATTTTTTTATTTTTTTTCCATTAAATCTATATATCCAATATTTTTACTCTTACAAATAGCCAAACTCCTTGTTTTATACTACTTAATTTAACTATAATTTTTAATCTAATTAGATTTATTTTTAATTGCCCGCTTTCACGACGTTTTTTTCAAATGTTCCTCATGCGTCTTTGAATAATATGTTTTTCCCTTATATGTAAAGAAAAAAATAAATCATCTGTCTTCTCAGCATTTAACACAGCCTTAAAAGTTTCAATCGGAGGATTTCCAATTGGTGTTGGAGGCAATCCTTTGACTTTATACGAATTATATGCTGTATTCTGTAATTTCAAATCATTTCTCGTAGCCTGTCTTCCCAACTCATATTTTAACGTAGCATCTGACTCCAGCTTCATCCCAATTTCCAATCTTTTCAAAAATATTCCGGCAACTTTAGGCTTATCCGCTTCATCAGGCACTTCTGCTTCCACAATAGAAGCCAATTTTAAATCATCGTAAAATTTCTTCTTGTCAGGATATTTTTCAGGCGGAAATTTTTTCAAAAATTCATCAAGAATAGTTCTAATAACTTGTTTTGTTGTAACATTTTCAGAAAAAAATATAAGTTTCAGGATAGAAATATCCTTCAAAATTATTATTTTCATGCGGATATGGAAAATCAACCTCGCTCAAAGCTTTATTAATTTCCTCAGTATTTCCCAATTCAAGCGCTTCCATCCGAGCAAACACTTGCTTTGATGTAAATCCTTCAGGAATTGTAAGTCTTATTCCATTAGTTTCACTATTCTTTATTTTTATAATTTCATATTTTTGAATATTTTCCATTAAATTTATAAGTTCCCACTTTTAACTTTATATTTCCACCATTTAATTTTTAGATATATTCTATCCATAATTCCATAATTCAATTTTAAGTCTTTATAAATTTGTATAAAATTTGTTCCTTTTTTTACATTTACATTAACATTTTTTTATACTCCCTTTTTTGCAAAAAGAAGTTAAAAAGAGTGACAGACACATAAACAATATTAAAAAAATATTATGACATAAGTAATTTTTCAATGTATTTTTTTCATTTTTTTTCTCCCAAATATTCAGTATTTTTTTATTTGTAAAAGTCTACAAATTTCAATTAATGTGAACTTTTTTTCAATTAATTTTTTTCATTTTTTTTGTATCTTTACCATTATTTTCTATTTTATTTTTTTATTTTTTTTAAATTTTTTTATTTTTTTAAATCCTCATCATTAAGCTCAATAACTTCTACACTTTTTAGTTCCATCCTTAGTTTCAAACCTTGTCATTCCCTCTTTTCTCATTCTTCTCTCAAATTCCCTTTTTTTGCACCAATTGTATCAATTTGAAACACACTTGCAGGATTTTCACTCAATCTTCTTTCCAAATCATCCGTTCTATTTTTTTAATTCAGCTTTTTTTCCTTTCATTCTCAAGTTCCCGAATACTTTTCATATTTACATCATAATCAAGATTCTTAAGATTACTTTTATTATCCACAATTTTTTTCAAACTCATCCAATTCATCATTTTTCAAGCGAAATTTTATTATTATTCGGATAACGTGAAAGAACTCTTGTAACTCCATTATAATACCTTATAATCATATAGCGATAATTTTTTTATCAAAGAATACAATTTCATTCCTATTATTTTTTTAAAATATTTCTTTTCAATATCCAAATATACATTCCCTTTTTTTCTTCGATCCACCCTCTCTGCATTTCTTCATTCCATTTATCAGTCTGCGGATCAAAATAGCTTTTTAATTATACGATATCCATTTTCCTCCTGCAAAAAAATCATATCTTACATTTTTCAAGTTTTTTTCTCTGAATTATCATCTGTTTTTTTATTAAATACCACGTTCCATAACTCTTTGCCGTTTGAAATTTTATAATCGGATTAACTTTATCATCTATTTTTTTATAAATCGTTCAATTCTATTAGTTTTTTTCAACTTTTTTTCTGCTGTTTTTTTCCTCTTCCTCATCCTGAATCCGATCCAAATAAATCAAATCCCCATCTTCATCATCTGTTTTTTTCCAAATCTTCATTTTCATTTTTCAAAATCAGTATTACTATCTTTTATTAATAATAATATCAATCTTTTATCGCCTCATCTTCAACTCTATTTCCACTAATTTTCTTTTCGCCACTTTTTATTTTTCACTAACAGCTTTTCTGCTCCCGCCAGCAAACATTGACAATGAAAATATCCAGAAACAGACTGCGATGTAAAATTTTTACTTTCCTATATTGATTAAATTTCTGCTTATCCAAAGTATTCACCTTTTTTTCATTTTTTTTATTATAATAAAAACTTCTTTATACTAAATCCTTTTTGAGATAAATATTTTTTTACATTTAGAAAATCAAATTCCCTTACTAAAAATTCAAATAGAAAAAAAGTATAAATTTCAAATCCTAAGGCTACAATATTTTCTCCAAATTTTTAGTTTTATTATTCCAGTTTTTTTCAATTATATCACACATTTTTCAAATTTCAAATTAAATATTTTTATATTATATTTTTCCAATTTACAAGACTTAATCTCAAATACTGGCTTTTTATTATATTTATTTATTTGGTAACAATGGAATTTTTCCACTAAATCTGATTTAAAAAAATAAAAAAATTATATTTTATATTAGTCCGCTGTTTAATAATTGTTTAAATAAAAAGTTTATAACAAAAAAACTGTCCTAAAAATTAAAAACAGTTTTTTTCTTTCCCGATTATTTTACTTAATTCTACCTATATCCTTTCTAAAATACATTCCATCAAATTTAATTTTATTCAACAATTTATAAGCATTTTCCTTAGCTTCATCCAATGTTTTTCCAAATGCAACAGCATTTAATACTCTTCCACCATTAGTTTTGAATTTTCCATCTTCAAATTTTGCTCCTGCGATAAATACTAATTCATCATCTGCAGCATTTTCAATTCCAGTTATAACATCACCTTTTTTGTAACTTTCTGGGTATCCTCCTGCAGCTCCTACAACACAACAAGCATGAAGTGGTTTCCAAGTAACATTTAATTCCGATAATTTTTTGTCAAATGAATATTCTACCAATTCTAACAAATCATTTTCCAACAATGGTAGAACTGCTTGAGTTTCAGGATCTCCCAATCTCATATTGTATTCAAGCAAGTAAACACCTTTTGCCGTAATCATTAGTCCAAAGAAAATTACACCTTCAAAATCCATTCCTTCAGCTTGCATTCCCTTTAAAGTTGGATTCATAATGTCATTTTTAAAACTTTCAAAAACTTCATCTGTCACATAAGGATTAGGACTTATAACTCCCATTCCACCTGTATTTAATCCAGTTTCATTCTCCCCAATTTTTTTGTGATCTTTTGCTGATAACAATGGTACAATAACTTTTGCTATCTGTAAATGAAAGTATTGAAGCTTCTACTCCATCCAAAAAAATTCTTCAATTACAACTTGATTTCCAGCATCTCAAATTTTTTTCATCAATCATTATATCATCAACCGCTTTTTATCGCCTCATCAAGATTTTTGAGCAATAATTACACCTTTTCCCAGCCGCAAGACCACTAGCTTTTTACAACTACAGGAAAAATCTTTCCAATTATTCAAAAAAATTCTTTTTGCTTTTTCAGCATTATCAAAAATTTTCATAAACAGCAGTTTTTATCCCATATTTTTTTCATAAAAATCTTTAGAATAAGCCTTGCTTCCTTCAAGAATTGCCGCTTGTTTATTAGGCCCAAAAAAATTTTCAATCCCATTTTTATGAAATTCATCAACAATACCAGCTACTAATAATTCTTCACTTCCAACAAATGTCAAATCAATATTATTTTCCTTAGCAAATTTAACATACTCATCTATATTATTCGATAAATTCACATTTTTCAGCTTTTTGGCAACAACTCAGCTCCCTGCATTTCCCTGGTGCTATAAATATTTTTCTCTACCTTTTTCATTTTGAGATATTTTCCAAGCAATTGCATGTTCTCTTCCACCTGCTCCTACGATTAATACTTTCATTTCCTTGTCTCCTCCTTGAATATTTTATATATTTTTCTGATATTACTTTATATCTTTTCTTATAAATATATTTGTTTATCATATTTTTCTTGCAATATTAAATCTAAAAAAATAAATTTTTCATCATCTATATTTTTAAATCAATATTTACAATTTTTATAAAATTTTTCTTGCTCCCTAACTTCAAATATGTTATCCTAAAATCAAAAAAAATACTAAAAAGGAAAAAATATATGAAAAAAACATAAAAATTCTTTATACGATAAACTATGACAAAATTGTAAATTTTAAAGAAAGAATAACTCGTTTTACTGTTAGATTTTGAATTTAAAGATTCTGAAAAATGAAGAATATTCAGAGAAGACTTTGCTCATTTGCATGATACTGGAAGATTGACGGAATTATTGATTGATGGTGCAGAATTGTTGATAAAAAAAGGCAAATAATGAAAATCGTAAAACTAAATGGGATATTATCGCAGTAAAAGTTCATGGAAGATTATTCTTATAAATACGGCTTTTCATCGATATATTACTGAAGCCATATTTTCACGATAATGAAATTTCTCCATTTGGAGAACCCTCGTTTATAAAAACCTGAAATTAAGCATAATAATAGTAAACTAGATTTCTATTTAGAAACTGAAAAAAAGAAAAAAAATTTTTATTGAGTAAAAGGTTGTACTTTAGTAAATGGAAAAAAATTGCTCAATTTCTGGCTCTCTTCAATTCGTGCCTTAAAACATTTAAGGGAACTTATGGAACTTAAAAAGATGGCTTTCGGACAGCAGTTTTTATTTTGATATTCAGAAAATCTGAAATTTTCGCACCGGAAAATATTATCGACAGAGAATTTTCTGAAACTTTTTATGAATCGATGGAAAATGGTGTTGAAATTTATCCGATGCTTTTTAGAATATAGGGAAGATGGGAATGTTTATTTTGTTAAGAAAAATTGGGATAATGAGAAGAGATTTTTAGTAATTTTTCTAGAATCTCTTTTCCCTCTAATTTTCTAATCTAAAAATATTTAATTTTTTTGTGTAGTTACAAAGAAATCTAATATTGCCTTAACTTAATTTATAAAAAAATTATAAAACTTTATTTATCTAACTTTTCTGATGTCGTGGACAATCTATCAAAAAAACAATCATATAAAAAAATTTAGGATAAATTTTCTACTTCTGGTTTATAATCCGTTTTCAAAATTTTTCTCATACTCCACCTTCAAATTCTTTATTTGTCTTTTTTTATCTCCCTAATTTCTTCTTTTTTTCTCAGATTTTTGTCCATTCTCTTTTTAAATTCACTATTTTTTTACATCTTCTATTTCTTCACTTTTTAAATTTCTAATACTTTCTTCAAAATTCTCTTTGTAATTTCTCATTTTTTTGATCTCAATTGCTTTATTGAATAAAAAAATAAATTGGTAATCCATCAAGTTGCAACTTCATAATCTGCTTGATTTTCTACTTTTTGCATAAAGTCTCTTCACTTTTCTCATATTTTTCCAGCCAAATAGTACAGACTCTGCTAAAAATGTAATCCCAAAAAAATCTTCATTATCAACATTTTCCAACATTAATTCATCAATTTCAGCTTTAATATTTTCAAATTCCCTTAATTGAATTTTATTTGCAATATAAACTATATTTTATCTTAGCAAAATCCTCTTTTTCCAAACTCAAAATCTTTTTTTATTAATTCTTCCAAAAATTATTTTTCGCCTCTTCGTATTTTTTTCCATTAACCATCAACAAATTCGCATATTCAAACTTATAAATCGGATTATTTTTCCAGCTCACAAGCTCTTTTTATACATTTCTTCCGACTTATCATATTTCCCAGCACCATAATAATCTGCCCCAAGTCCCATAATAAGCCTTTGAATTATTTAGATTAAATGCAACAGCCTTTCTCAAAGTTCTAATCGCTCTCTTACTGCCATCTCTCTGATCATCATAATAATACCCTAAATTAGTATAAATCCGTGATTTTTTTCCTCATCAGTCAATTCATTTTCATATTTTTTTAATAAATTCATTCAATAATTTATAAATATCATCCCATTGATAAGTTAATTCATTGTAAACTGCCGCTAATTGACAAACAACTTCCACATTTTTTTGGGATTTTCTAAAAGACATTTCTCCAAATAATCCTTATATTCAATAAATGCATGCTTATAATTATCGTAACTATCATTTTTTTGATTTCATCCTGAATATATCTTGCCCACTCTTTTTTTGTGTTTGCTTCATAATTTTATTCCTTTCATATTTCTTCAATCCTCATCAATTATCAAATGTTGCGGACAATCAAGTAACCAACATTCATTTTTCAAAAAAACATAAATATTTCCAACTTAGGCTTAAAAATCCGTATTCAATATTTTTCTCCAGCACTAAATTAATATTTTTTTCAATTTCTGTTTTTCATCTTCTATCATTTCCAAAAGCTCTTCTTCCGTTGTATCTTTCCGATATTCTTCGCCAGTCTTTATTTCTTCAACGTTTTGAAAAAAATCTCTTTTTCAGCTTCTTTCAATATTTTATCTATTTTCTCAAATTTATTCAATTGTTTCAAAGAATAAAAGATATGGTGCCATATAATTTGCTTCTAAATTAAAATTAACATTCTCTGCATATTTACAATATTTTTCATAATTACCACATAAATAATATAAATCTTTTATTACATATTCATCAAACGTGTGAAAACCTTCATACGTCAACCAATTCAAATATTTTTTTCATAATCTGTTTTTCTCCAGCATTTCAAACTCTTTTTATTTTTTTTCCAAAAGTTTTTCTATATTTTTCAGTATCTTTATTTCCTAAATAAATTTTTACAAAGAACCCTGTAAAAATGATATTTAATGTTGTTTGAGTCTTCCATTAACAAATTATCTAAAATTTTTTTCAGCTTTTTTTATATTCTTTATTTTTGAATTAAAAATCAGTGCATATCCATAGTTGTATTTTTTTCTTCATTACTTATTTTACAAGCAATTTCTATATTTTTTTAAGAGCTTTTTGATTCATTTTATTCAAACTGTAAATAACAGAAAGTCTATAGTAAATATCTGAATTTTTCTGAATTAACTTTTTATCGCTTTTTCAAGATAACTAATAGCTTTTTTTCTTCCATGTTTCCCATATATTCACATAAATACCCCAAATCAATATATATTCTAAATTTTTTTCACTATTTGTCAAACTATTAAAAATTCTTTTTCTAAAAAAACTTCTCTAAAAATTTCTATTTCATCATACTTTCTAATTAAATAACAAACCCCAGCTAATTGACAAACTGCAGATACATCTCTTGAATTTTTTTCAATTTCTTTTTAATAAATATTTTCTATAATTTTTCAAGTGCAACATCATATTCTGTTCTGTCTTCATTTTCCAATTTTTTTCCCATATTTTATAAATATTTTTTTCATACCTTCATTCAATTTAACTTCAATATCCAATTTCATCTCCCAATTTTTTTATTTTACACTTATTATAACATCTTTTTCCCAAAAACAAAAAAA
>BNJV01000238.1_pt1 | contig 81298 bp, 165 predicted proteins | sample 8540591 | NCBI WGS metagenome assembly BNJV01 (sample SAMD00202457, study PRJDB9452) | human saliva metagenome | host: Homo sapiens | reverse complement strand
CCTGACGGTACCGGCCGCAGTCACGCTGTTCGGTCAGGCATCCGCGCCGCAGCAAGAGACGCAGCAACGCCAGCGGTCTTGGCTTCGTCCTGTTCATCGGCGCGCCAGCATCGGTCCCGGTCGAGCACCACCGGGCCCAGAGTTTCACCGTCCTGTTGCTGGTCGTATCGCGCTCTCACTGGGATCTCCGCCACCTTCGTGACGCCATGTCTCGCCCGGGCCGCAGGCCAACAACAGTACGAACAAATCCTAACGGGCACCTGGGAGGTTAGTCGCATCTGCTGGCAACTGTGCTCTGACAAGGCTGTTTCTGCTCCTTACGGGCGAGCCGCACAATGCGGCACTGACCTCGCACGTCCCCACTATCCCTCGCCAGCCATCCTGTGCACGAAACGCCGTAATTGCGTCTCGATGCGTCGCCGTGGTGCGTTCCCGCCGCCGCAGACGACGATTCACGCACCCGTGCCGCGGCCTGAGGTGAACAAAATCCAGGCGACTCCACCCCGGACCTCGCCTCGACGGGCAGCCATGATCCGCGTCGCTCGACCGGTGCGCATGATCCATGTGTCCTGGCGGGTCTCACGATCCGTGCGCGGGTAGGTCCATGGCCCCTCTCCGGCGCGTTGCATGACCTGCACTAATCTCACGCCTACCCTGTGCATCGAAACGCCGTACTGCGTCTCGATGCCGTCACCGTGGGTGCGTTCCTCCTAGCGCCACAGACGGCGATTCACGCACACCACAGCAACAGCCCAAACACGCCTCGAGAGCCCTGACTACGAGGCCACACCGTCACCTCAAAACTCCATACGCAAGTCTGCAGCGCATACTTAAGAGACAACCACGAGATTCTTATCCACAACTACCAGCAACCGACCTCCAACAAGAGTTTCACTGTTTCTAATAATCATGAGATAAGCCTCCCTGACCTGCCCACGATTTGTTTTGATATGAGTAGGTCATGCTGGGATTACGGATCGTGATTTTAGGAATTGCCATTGTTGCTCTGACCACCGCCGTTTCATACGCGGCCCATGCCATGGAGTTGGATGCACTACCAGGAAACCTTCTCCTGAAAGCGAAATGTCAGGCGCGCAGCCCGGTGGCTTGTGCGGAGCAGTGGTCTGGCTGTAGGGCATATGCGATTGCGCTGGCAACAGTGGCGATCGTAAATATCACCTGCGTGCCTCGCGATGACGATTTTGGATGCGTTCCGCCTGCAGACGAGGAGGCAGAACTTGCACCCTGCGGTCACGCCAGCCTGCGGTGGAAACGTGTGACGAGGAAGCAGAGACGACTTTGCTCCTGGAGCTTCGGAAGGTAGCGGGGGGTGAGTTGTTCATTTCCTCGAGGACTCGTCGCGTGGCGCGGTGCGTGTGCTGGTACATAGCCCTGCGGCAGGTCATTGCGCTTCAGTTGCCTGGGGAATTGCAGTCGACATAGTGCAGTCACATGGAGCACTGGGGAATCAGCCGATTCAACGACAGCATCGCCTCAATCCCCGCTGGTCTGACCAGCCACAGCGATCAACCTCAAATAACGCGGCCCTACGTGAAGCTGACTGTTGACCAGCTCCGGTATGGTCACGGTCCGTCGCGGTCCCGCTACCTCACCATCGTCATATCAGGGTGCCTCTGGGCGGCTCAACAGCTAGCACCTGGACTCTGACAGGGGTTTCGCTACTGCCCCCACGAGCGCCGCACGCTACGCAACGTGGAGCACCGATTACTCGCGAAGCGACAGCCAGCCTTCGGCTGAAATAGCTCTCGCTGTACCACCTGGTCATGAAAACGCCTGGCGGGCGAACCCCAGCAACGCCATCAGCACACGCAACGGCGTTTTCACTGCACAGGCTGATCGCGCACCGAGGAGAGCGCTTCCAGACATCACGTCTCTCTGGAGGCCTGACGTTGTTCGTCCGCATTCCACCGCTATTCCACGCTGGCGTGGAGGTTTCTTGGTCGCCTATGGCCTCGGAGCCGGATGAGCCGTTCACGAGACCGTGCCCGGCAGCGGTCCGGACGACACGACCTGCATCCGGGTCAGGCGTTTCCACGTCAACGCGGACCATTCGAGCTCCAGCTCGCAACCGGATGGCGCATAGCGCTTGACTCGAGTGCGTGGCGCGGCTCGTGGCTGGCCCTGCCAGCGGGCGAAGTCTTCATCGTGGACCGACAGCTCCTCGACGAAGCGCGCAGTACCAGCGGATCGTCAGGGTTCCTGGCGTTGAGACGGCGCATCTGCTCACGGCCGGTGGCACGTCCTCCCAGTCGCGTAGAGCTGCCGCATCCTGGGGTCGGTCACCAGCATCCGGATGTAGTGACGTCGCTCCTGCGGGATCTCCCGGGAAGTTGGTGATCAGGGCCGCACCGCAGCATTCCGCCCAGAACCTCAGTGCGCGGACCGATGACGAAGGCCGGACTCGGGCGCGGTCGTCGACCAGGGCCTGCAGCTGCGGCAGCGGCCCAGGTCTGCTCGTGGGGTCGGTGTCGCGGTGGGCCTGTTGGGCGTGGCGATCTGGAGTCAGGTAGCTCCCGTCTGATCCGCATCCAGCCGAAGCGCCCGGGCGATGGGCGATGACCTCGGGTGAGGGTCTGGTGCGTCCCTGTTCAAGCCGGGTGTAGTAGTCGGTGCTGATCGCCGCCAGCTGGGCGACCTCCTCGTCGCAGCCCCGGCACGCGGCGCATGCCGAAGGATGTGGTGATGCCGACAGCCTCGGGGGTCAGGCCGACTCGCCTCGCACGCAGAAATCACCGAGGACGGTTGATGAGGCCATGCCCGACTATCCCAGAGAAATCGGGAGCATGCCGTATCCTGCATGGGAAGACACTCCAGGCTGAATGCTGCTGCTGACGGCGGGGCTAAATACCGGGTGGGAGCTGATCATCTTTTCAGAAGGGCACACCCATGCGCGCTGCGTCATGTACGGTCCCGGAGACGTTCGCGTTGAGGACCGCCCGCCCGGCCAGTTGAGGAGCCAACCGACGCGACGGTGCGCATCGTCCGCACCTGCATCTGCGGCTCCGATCTGCATCCTACCACCGATGGAAGCCTCGCAGAGAAGGGCCCGCATGGGACACGGATGATCGGCGTGGTGGAGCGGGTCGGCGACCTGGTGTTCACCGTCAAGCCGGGCGACCTGGTGATCACCCTTCGCCTTCTCCGACAACACCCGACATCTGCCTGGACGGCTTCCGAGACCGCCTGCCCGCACGGCGGCTTCTTTCCAGCACCTGCCAGTCCGGGATGGTCCGCGTCCCGCGGACGGCACCCTCGTCGTCGCGCCCGCCACCGAGGATGAGGCGACGCCGAAGTCTACCTGGCGCTGTCCGAGTGTGACCAACCGGCTACCACGCGGCCTTCATGTGGGCAAGGTGGGGCCGGGGAAATCGGTGGCGGTGATCGGCGACGGCGCGGTAGCTGTCCGCTGTGCTGACAGCTCTCGGATGGGTGCCGACCGGATCATCCTGATGGGCCGTCACCGATCGCACCGACCTGGGCCGCGAATTCAGGGGCCACGGATGTGGTCGCCGAACGCGGTCGGGAAGGGGTGGAGCAGGTGCTGGAGCTGACTGGCGGGCAGCACCCACGTCGTCCTGAGGCCGTCGGCCTCAAACCCGCCTACGAGCAGGCCTACGGTTGTGCGGTCCGGAGGGGTCATCAGCCGTGTCGGGTTCCGCAGTGCAGGGAGCTTCCATGGGTCCCGGACCCTCTGGGGTGCAACATCACCCTGACCGGCGGCCCAGCCCCGGTGCGCTCCTACCTGGATCAGGGCTGCGGGACGTTGTGGAGGGCCTGGTCAATCCGCGTCTCTTCGACGTCGCCTGCCGCTTGATGAGGCGTCGAAGGGCTACGAGCTGATGGACTCCCGCAAGGCCTTGGTGATGCTCATCCCTGGTGCGCCACTACCATGCCCTCATATCCCCAGAGGGCTAGCGTGCAGTCGGCTTCGATGCCTGGGGCTCCCCAGGTGCTCCACCCCATTGATCTGCAGGACCCTGTTCCGGCCGCCGGTGAGGTTCTCGTTCAGCGTCATGCCTGGCGGGCGTCGCGCCCGTCGACGTGATGGCCCTGCCCGGACCGCTCACCGCCCTGTACGCGGGGCAGCAGCCTCCCTTCGTCCCCGGCATGGAGGTTGCGGGGACGGTGGAGCCCTCGGATCCGGGGTCGGCGGCGAACTTTCCGTCGGCGACCCTGTTGCCGCCTTCGTCAATTTCACCGGCGCGCGCGCAGATGCAGCGACTGATCTCCTGCCCGCAGGTCCGTGGTTCGTGCTCCCGCAGGCCTGTCGACGGCCGAGGCAGCAACCACTATGCTCAATCCTGACCACCGCGCGCCTGGACGCGCTGGACCTGCGCTGGCTCGACGCTGCAGAGTGACCGTGCCGCCGGTGCGGTTGGCGGGTGTCTCATTCAGCTGGCCGCGCATGAGGGACTGCAGGTCATCGCCCAGGCGGCCTCCAGGGATGAGGAGCTGGTGCGCGCACTCGGGGCCGGCGGTTTCGTGCCCGCGAGGCCCGATCTGGCTCAGGCGGTCAGGGAGCTGCCGGATGGCGTCGATGCTGTGGTGGATCCGGCGAACTGGGGTCGAGGCCACGGCGGTCACGACGACGGCCGGTACGCGGCACTTTCGCCCTCCGCGACCGGAGCAGATCGCGGCATCATCGTTCACGGCCTCAATGCGCGCCAGCGAGTCCGCTGACCACGCCGCGATCGTCTCTCTGCGTGATCTGTTCGATCAGGGGGTGCTGACGACGCGACTCGGCGAGGTCACCCTGTCCGTGATGCCGCCCGCGCCCACGAGGCTGTTGAGGCCGGTGGGCTGCGGGAGCCGCATCGTCTGGACCTGACGGCCTTCTGAAACATCCCCCACGAAAGATGATCATGCACCCGGACTCTCGGTCAGGGACTCCAGGTCTCGGCAATCGGCCTTGGCTGCATGGGGATGTCGCAGAGCTACGGGCCCAACCCCGGCAGCCGCGACGACATGATCCGCCGTGCTGCGTGGCGCCGTCGAGGAGGGCGTCACGTTCTTTGGCACCGCTGAGGGTCTACGGCCCCTACGTCAACGAGGAGCTCGTCGGCCAGGCTTGAGCCGCTCCGCGACGAGGTCGTCATCGCGACAGTTCGGCTGGGACATCGCGACGGCGTGATGGCGGGCCTCAACGGCCGCCCGGAGCAGATCCGGCGCGTCGCGGAGGAGTCACGCAGCGGCTGCGCACCGATGTCATCGACCTGTTCTATCAGCACCGCGTGGACCGGACGTCCCCATTGAGGAGGTGGCGGCACCGTCGGGACCTCGTGGCGGAGGGCAAGGTCCGTCACTCGGACCGTCCGAGGCATCCGCGAACCATCCGTCGCGCCCATGCGGTGTTCCCCGTGACCGCGGTGCAGAGCGAGTACTCGCTGTGGCGCGCGACCCGGAGGCGGAGGTCCTGCCGACGCTGGCGGAGCTCGGGATCGGGTTCGTGCCGTTCAGCCCACTCGGCAAGGGCTTCCTGACTGGGACCATCGACACCTCCCCGCCGCCTCCGACGGGGGACATCCGCACCCGCGTGCCCGCTTCAGCGAGAGAATCTCCCGCAGACCAGGCCCTCGTCGAGCAGGTGCGTTCGCTGGCCGGCGAAGGAACGTGACGCCGGGTCAGGTGGCCGGCGTGGCTGCTGACTCAGCAACCCGTGGACCGTCCCCATTCCCGGGACCCGGAGATGTCACGATCGGGAGAACATGGCTGCCGCACGGGTGGCCTATCAGCCGACGGTGGCTGATCTCAACGGCCTAGCTGAGCGCATCGGGATCCGGGGCGACCGCTACAACCCCGAGCACATGGCCTTCCTCGACCGCTGACTCCCCCACGGCACAAGATACACCAAGACGGATACACCGAATGACCGATACGGAATCACGGTCCTGTGCGACTGTGGTGGGTTTATTTCCTCTTCGGTCCCCACCACCTCCAGAGCGTCCTGGGGAGGCGAGAACCGCATCGAGCTGATCAGACCGGTGCTGTCGTACGGGCATTGGCGCTCGCCGCCGGATCGTCGCCATCGCTGCGGGCATCGGCCAGGCTGTTGCCGATCCCGGGGGAGCCGCTGCTAGGTGGACAACGCGATCCTGCTGTTCGGCGGCACGATGCTTTACCTGGTCACTTTCGCCTTCACCCGGTGGCGGCTCTTCCAGACCCCTCGCAGTGTCACGGCTGTCAGTCGGCGGCTGCGGTCCTGATCCTGTTCTTCCTGTCGACGCAGGTCGCGGCGATCTACTCGGTCGCTCTGCTGGCTGTTGCGCTGATCATTCTGAACATGGTCGAGAACGTGGTGCTGCCCCGCACCTCCGGAAGCCCGGGGCCGCAGGGTGGGCGCAGGCTGATCGGCCCCGGCCAGGCCCACGACACCGCCTGGGGTGAGACGGACGGCGCGGTGTCGGCGATGCGTTCAACCCAGCCCTGTGCGAAGAACGCCTGGCAGATGCTGACGCCCGCGGTCCTGCGAGATGGAAGCGGCGTTCGGTGGCGTCAGGCAGGCGATTCCCCGGGCGGTCTCCGGGATTCCCCAGCTGGCAAGAAGGTCCAGTCCGCCGGCGGTGGGCTGGAAGTCGTCGTCCATCAGGCCGCGGTGCTGAAGCTGCTCAGCGAGACCGACGCCGAGACGCCCGCAAGGTGCCGGTAGCAGGTGCGCGGCCAGCGCAGGCGACCCCGCGCGGTGGGCACCGAGGCTGGGCGGGTCGCGACGGTGGTGCCGGAGACGACGGCGAGGTCCTCGACGATGCGCGCGATGCGTTCCCCCGCCAGGCGCAGGTAGCGGTGACGTCCCTGGCGGATCTCCTCGGCAAAGCCATGGGCGACGAGCAGGCTGGCGTGTTCGCTCGCTGTGGAGCGGGCCAGGCCGCAGTACCTCCCCAGTTCACCGGCCGTCCAGGCCCGTCCATCCATCAGCGCGGCGCACATGGCCGCCCGCGACGAGTCGGCCAGCACCGCCGCGGCCGTGGAGATGTCGGGTACCGGTTCAGGGAATGTGCGGGCTCTCATCTTCTCCATTCTGCTCCGGCTTCGTTCGGCCTGCACCGAACATTGTGCGTGCGAGCATCGAGGCGACACCTGGCAGCCGAGGAAAGGAATGCCCACATGGACACAAGACCAACCTGGGGAGCCCTGGCAGCGGTGCTGCTGGGGTATTTCGTCGTCATGTTGGACACGACGATCGTCAACGTCGCGCTGCCGCGGATCGGAGCCGATCTCGGCGCCCAGGTCGCAGAGCTGCAGTGGTGCCGACGCCTATACGATCGTGTTTCGCAGCTTTGCTGCTAGGCGCGAGCTCGGCAGCCGACCGTATGGGGAGCGCGTAGAGTCTACGTCGCTGGGTTGCTGCTGTTCTGCGGCCTTGTCGGCCGGATGCGCGCTGGCTCCCTCAATCGGTGCTCATCGCCGCGCAGCGGTGCAGGGCGTCGGCGCCGCGGCGATCGTGCCTGGGTCGTTGGCGCTCATCACCGAGACCCATCCCGGCCCCGGGTGAAAGATCCCGGGACCATCGAGCTCTGGGGCGGCGCCGGTGGAATTGCGGCGGCCGCCGGTCCGGTACTGGGCGGGATGCTGGTGGAGACAGCGGGCTGGCGGGCGGTGTTCTGGGTGAACCTGCCGGTGATCGCCATCACCTGTCATCTTGTCCTGCGCAGGCTCCTGCCGTCTCGTCGCTCTCCCCGCGGCCCGGTGGACCACGCTGGGCAGATATTAGCGATAACCGGGCTGGGGACGCTGGCTGCCGGGATCATCACCGCCGGTGAGGAAGGCCTGCGACCTGCTCGAGGCGCTGCTGCTCGTCACCGCGCTGCTCCTGGCCGGTTTTGCGCTCGTCGAGAAACACCACCCGGCCCCGATGCTGCCGTTGAGCCTGTTCACCACCGCTGGCTTCGGGCTGCCGGTGCTGGCCGGGTTCGCACTGAACCTGGGGTTCTTCGGGCAGCTCTTCGTGTCTCGCTGTTCTTCCAGCAGCACCTCGGCTACCCGCCCCGGCTGGCGGACTGGCCCCGGCGCCGCAGGCATGCAGCCGGTGGTCGCGCGCCCCTTGGCGGAAGGGCTGCGGCTAGGATCGGTCCGTCCATCGCTATGCTCCTGGGCCTGGCAACGGGGCGGCCGGGTTCGCGTCCCTGGTGTTGGTGGATGAGCGGACACCCATCCGGCAGTCGCTGTCCTGACGTTCATTGCCGGATGCGGGGTGGCTTTCGCAGTGCCCGCGGCGACCTCCGCAGCCATCACCGGAGCTCCGGCCGCCTTCGCAGGCCTGGCCGAAGGGGCATCCAACGCCGCCAGGCAAACCGGCAGCGTCCTGGGGTTGCTCTCCGGGCGCGCTGGTGGCTGGGCGCGATTTTCTGTCCGGGTTCCATCTGGCTGCCCTGGTCGCGGCCGGGATCTTGCACCGCCGGCGCATTCACATCGGTGCTCATGCTCCCACAGAGCTGACAGACTCCACCGGCAAATATGCTGCCACCGCCTGCCCTCCATACGGACGGCCAGCCTGGGAGGGCCCGGAGGTGCGTTGACCCCATCGTGGGGTACGTTGAGGATGTACTGAAGGTGAGGTATCGGCCCGATAACCGCCGGCTTGGGGCCGGTCGTCGGGTTGAGCTCTTGTTGTACCGACTGCGTTTGAGGCAGTTCGACAATCACATTCATCGCGACGAGTGTTTGTTCGTCGTCCCTGCGCCTTGCGCGGTCACTCCCCCGCGATTAATCGGCCTAGCCAATTAAAACGAATAGGAGTCATTGCACGTGACAGTCAACCAGAATGCACAGCCTCGCCGAGGCTACCGGCACCGTGGATGTCCAGGTGATGGGCTTTAAACGGGAGTCAGTAAAACCCGGATAGCTCCGACAGCCCGGCGGCTGACCGTCGATGAGCTGCTTTCGCGGAAGAACGGCTTCATGATCGCCCACCGAGGCGGCTCAGATGACTGGCCGGAGATGAGCCTGCTGGCCTATAACGAGTCAGCCAACCGTGGCATACCCGCGCTGGAGTTCAGCTTCTCCCTGACCTCCGACGGCGTACCCGTGGTGTGCACAACGAAAACCTGAAGGGTGTCGACCCGTCGGCCCCCGACACCCCGTCACCCAGATGACCTGGGGAGCAGGTGCGCCAGTACAAGACGGAGGGCCAGCGTTCATCCGGCTGCAGGACCTGACAGCCGCCTATGGCTCAGACCACGTGCTGTTCGTCGACCCGAAGTACGGCGCCCAGCCAGTCAAGACCTATCTTGACCGAGCTCGACCCCCAGCACACCATCCTGAATTCCAGGCTGACGCAACGCATCTGGCAGATGCTTGGCGCAGCCGGATTCAAGACCTGGGGCTCTTCTACAAAGAGAGCGATGCCCTCAACAGCAAGGCCAGGAGCAGGCTGGGCATTGGGACTGATCGGGGTGGACTGGGGAGGCCAAAAGAGTCCCCATGGGGAGACCGCCAAGGGGCTATGGCGGGCGTCCCATCATTGGGCACATCTGCCCCAGCCAGGAGGCGATCAACAAATGCCTGAGATTGGGCGCCGTGGGGAGTCATGTGCCCAAGATCGACGGAATGACCTTGCCGTGACGGCGCAACCACACTCTGGAACCCCACATCGACAGGAGACCAGACCCATGTTGAACAGACGTTCCTTCATCACCAATCTCGGCAGCGGCAGCGGGTGCTGCGGGCATCATCACCGGCCCGCTGCTCGCCAAGCCGACGAGCGCCAGCCACCGCTGAAACACCGACGATCCAGATCCGGCCCAGTTGCTGTGCTGGCGGGCATGACTATTCTGCAGGTTGCAGCTCGAAGACCAGCTTCGATTTCACATCGAGCGGAGCTTTCTCCAGGCAGCAATGGCCCGCGTTCACTCCGTCGGGCATCCGTCTGCTGTCTGCAGGAGCGTGAGGCGTCGTGCTGCATAAACAAGCAGCCAGTGGTGGATCCGAAGGAGGAAAAGCCTTCCTCTGCGCTTCCTTCATGCCGAGTTCGACGGACCCGAGGACCAGCAGTCGAGATGCGCATACCCGCGCTACACTCATCTCCGGAGTCCGATTGTCTCTCCCGACAACGCGCCATCATTCGACCTCGCAGACAACCACATAAGTTTCATGATCCCGCTGGGGCCGGAGGATGCCTCCTCCAGCAGCGGCATCACCTCACCCCAGACCGGGGATAATCCGCACGGTGAAAAGTGGGATCCTGATCTCATGTCCCCTGGAAAGACAGAATCGTGATCACGCGTGGACACGACGACCGCCACCACCGACCTGGCGAGTCTCGCTGCCTTTTTCGACGCCGAATATCGCATCCTTCGGCCCCTGGAGCCTGAGCATCCCTACGGCTATGCCGGCACAACGTGCACATCCGCTTCGCAGGGCGGTCGAATCATCGGGCATGCCGAGTTTCCAGCGGCGACGGATCGCCGCCGGGGCAGCAGGAGCGACGATCGCAGGTGTTGGGGCGTGCTCGTCGCCCCTGAGTCCGTGGCACCGGGCCCGGTACCAGCTGATGGACGCAGCCGCTACGGCGATGCGGAGCCGGACAGGCATTGACGCCGGCTACCGGGATGCCGGGAGGATGTCGTCTCTTACGAGTCCTGCGGCTGGCGGCGCATCGCCGCACCCGAGCGTCACATCGACCGGCTGAGTGGGGAGGTTGTCGAGGAGCCACGGACCGCCGCTGCTGATCCTCCCCATCACACTGGCCCTTGAGGACTGGCCCAGCGGGATGATCGACCTGCGTGGCCGCCCCTGGTAGTTTCCCGCGCACCATCACACCCGAACAGCTCATCGGAAAGCCGGTTCTTGACATCCCTGAGCGGCATCATCCAGCCCATAGTCACAGCCACATGCGTAGCCATGCGCTATCCGCTTGCTGCCCTCGGCGTTCGATGGTCACGACACAACCGGGTGGCTTGTTCCGGATCTGGACACTGCCCAAATGTGCGGCGACGATGGTGCGGACGATGGGCAGGCCGAGTCCATTGCCGGAGGCGCCGTCGGGGGTGCGGGCCTGATCGCCGCGCCAGCCCGCATCGAACATCTTCGTGAGCTCCTCATCGCTGAGCCCGCCGCAGCTGTCGCCGACCTCCACTCCGCACGACGCCGTCATCGACGGAGATCGTGACGGCGACCTCGGCGCCGGAGCGGTGTAGGCGATGGCATTGCCGACGACGTTCTGCAGCGCCCTGGCGAGCAGCCCGGGATCGCCGGTGACGTCACCGTCCCACCCTCGGCCGATCCGGTCAGGACAACATCGCCAGCTGCCAGCGGCGCGAGGTTTACACCGTCCGAGACCAGATCGCTGACGGCGATGGTCCGGAGCCAAGCTCCAGGAACCGGACTGGGGCCCGCCAGGCCAGGACGTCATCGACCATGCCGGCGTGCGTTTCGCCTCGGCGGCTATGGCGCGATGGTAGGCGACGGGTCGAGCGATCCCATCCTCAAGCGCCTCGCCATCGCCCGGATCCCCGCCAGCGGGGTGCGCAGGTCATGGGACATCCAGGCGATCAGCCCCGCCGTCCCTGCTCCACTCCCGATGACGACGTTCTGCTCCACGCGGCGGATGCCAGGGCGATCGCCCGCTGGCTGCGCAGACACGAGCACCCTGCTGGTCAGCAGCGCAGCCGAGCGGTGGCCGCAGCAGCAACGGCACCCCGGCCGACTCGATCAGCATGAGCCGCACCCCACCAGCAGCCCGATCCAAGGGGTCACCACCACCGCCAGAGGGGCTGAGCAGCGACGCTCACCGCACGGATCGCCCTTGCAGACCGTGGAGGTCAGCGCCGTGCACGCCAGCCCGACGGCCAGCGTCACGGCGACCACTGCGAGAAGGTGCTCAGCCATGGGGTTCCCAGCGGCAGCCACGCCCCAGACGGTGACCAGCCGAGGTGTGCTGCGGGTCGTGTCGACCTTGCTCGCAGTCTGCGCACGTAGCACCGTCACCGTCGAGGCATCGCCGACCTCCCAGCCCCACACAGCGCGCATCAGCTCGTCGCGGGAGAAGACCTGGTCGACGTGACTCACGAGGTGGACCAGGAGATCGAACTCCCGGATCGTGAGCGTCAGCGGCACACCATCGCGAGTGACCTTCTGCGCCGTCAGGTCCAGGGCGAGGTCCCCGTCGGTCAGGATCTCCCGCCCGGGGGGTGTGGGCTGGTTTTCTGCGCAGGACAGCTGCGACGCGCAGCACCAGCTCCGGGGACTGAACGGCTACGCGAGGTAGTCATCGGCGCCGAGTTCCAGCCCCAGCACTCGATCTGCCTCCCGCGGCCTCGGGCGGTCAGCATGATCACCGCCTGCACCCCACCGCCCGCAGACGGCGGAACACCTCCAGGCCGTCGATGCCGGGCAGCATCAGGTCGAGGATGATCAGGTCCTGTTCCACTCCACGCTGGAGTGCGGTCGGCCCGTCGCCAACCTCGGTGACGTCATGGCCGGCGGCGCGCAGGTAGTCGCTGACCACACCGCGCACGGTCGGGTCGTCATCGATGAGCAGGATCCTGGACACCGTCTCAGGATAGAGCTCATCCGAAGGTGAGAGGCATTGGCTTTCACCCCGCGACGAAGGTGAGGGTGACGGTGGTGCCGCCGGCTCCCCGGCAGCCGGACAAGCCGGTAGGACGGGCCTCCGAGATCGTCACCGTCTCGCCCCTGGACATCAGAGCCTCCCGGTGGTCACCACCTCCACCTGACACGCACTTGTGCCCCTCGGGACCGTCCATGACCAGGAACATCTCACGGCCTGAGAAGCGATACCGCAGCTGAGCCCCCATCTTGATGGCCGTGATGGACCTCATCCGCATTCCATCGCACCTGACAGCGTCCAGCCGTTGGTGGCGCGGGGTCGCCTCAATAGCTTCCATAGTCGCGCTCACCGGCGACGAGCCGGGTCTCTCCCCAGCGCCCGCCGTTTCCGAGGTAGGTTTCGAGACCGCCCCTGCGGTGTGACTCAGCCTGCCCCGAGAGTGGACAGGTCCCGCCCCTCATCAAGAAGCGCGCGGATCTGCGACTCCGCCTCGTCGTACTCTCCTCACCGAAATGCGTCCAGCGGATCTTGCCTTCCTGTCGATGAGGTATTTGGCAGCCAGTGGCGGTTGTGGAAGGCCCTCCAGGTGGTGAAGTCGTTGTCCAGGGCCACAGGGTATGTGATGCCAGCCTCCCTGACAGCGCGCTCGACGTTCTCCGGCACCTTCTCGAAGGCGAACTCGGGCGCGTGCACACCGATGATCTCCAAGCCTGCTGCGCGGTAGCGGTCGTACCAGGCGTTCAGGTATGAGCTGGGTGCGTATGCAGTTGATGCAGCTGTAGGTCCAGAAGTCGACCAGGACAACCTTCCCTCAGCGACTCCAGCGTGGCGGGGTCGCTATTGATCCACTGGGTGATGCCAGCCAGTTCAGGGGCGTCACCGCCCCTGGGCACATCGCCCGGATTGGCGACGCCGGGAATCGCGTTCGCAGCGGGGATCAGCCCCTGCTCAAAGGCGGTGAGGGCAGGGAACCTGTCGACGGCCCAGGCCTGGACCTGCTTGTCCACCCCGGTGCCCACCAGCAGGCCGACGATGATGAACAGCACGGCGATGGTCCGCTGGAACCAGCCACGGGATTGCCGGGCCCAGCCCAGCCGGTTGATGAGCTGCTGGCTCGGGTCAGGGAGATCCCAGCAGCGCTCCCCGCCACGCCGACGCGGTAGATGCCAGATACAGCATCCCGGCGACCGGGCTGGCGGGCAGCTCCGTCGCGATCACCCAGGCGTAGGGTGGGTGAGCAGCTGCCGAACACCGGGCGAGGGCGACCGGTCAGCAGGGCTGCGGTCTCGCTGCGCTGCGTGCGGGCCCGCTCCAGCAGTCCGTGGGTGTTCTCAAGGCGGGTCCATTGCGCGATCCGCGAGCACACCCCGGGGAACAGCATCGCCAGGCCGAGCAGCACCACCAGGGGTTCCGGAGCCGATGGCCCAGACCCGCGGGTCGATGTTGAGGAATGCGGTGCTGACCTTCAACAGCAGGGGTGAAGGCCAGTGACACAACGAGGCTGCCCGCGATGAGGTAGGGGCGACGTCGAGCCGTGGCCCAGGCTGCCACCGACGATGACCGGGAGGAAGGGAAGACGCACGGGGCCAACACCGTCAGGACACCGGCGACGAGCGAGAGCAGCGCGATGACAAACATCTCAGCCCCGCAGTTCTCAGCAGCGCCTCAGCCGAGGTGCTGACCCACCGGCGCGACTCCATACCCTGGGCGTCGACCTGGATGAAGGTGTGCTGCATCGTCACCTTGTACTGCTGGCGCAAGTCGGTGTGGCTGTCATAGTCGACGCTCACCACCGTCGTCTTGGCTGGGATCTGCCCGCGTTCTCGGTCAGGACTTGGTGATGGCCTTGCAGTCCGGGCACCACGCAACGTTGAAGAACAGCACCACCTTTCGATTCGGCGTGATTTGGCCCTTGTCAGCCTGGTAGTCCTCGTAGGTGACGATGCCGCCGTCGCATCGCCGGCAGCGGAGTTCGCCCCATGGGATGAGGACGTCGCATCAGGTGGAGTAGCCCCTGGAGACCTGGACGTGGCGGAGCATCCGGTGAGGACAACCGCAGCGGTGAGGGTGAGTGAGGCGATGATCTTTCTCATGACAGGGGCTTTCCCTCGCCACGATGACCCGCTAGGGGCGATTCCCACTCAAAAGTGTGACGTTACGACGAGCGTTCGAGGCTGCCTCACCCCTCGCGCGTGCTCTGACGTCTTGGAGACGTCATCAGAGCGACGCGCAGCAGTGGGGCGGGCTGTCGCCGACATGCCGCCCACCGCCCATCTTCCCGACAGCCCTCAGAGTCCCTGCCATAGGCTACGGGGTCAGGAGACCCTCACTTGTCGTCCGGGTGAACTCGCCTGAAGGTTCTCATCGCGCTCTTCCCACTTCTCACGAAGCTCCTGCTTTCTTTCTGCTCACGCATCGCCTCACGGGCTGCCAACACGGCCGCCTCCGCCGCAGCCTGCCGCGCCCGGGCTCGGCGATCACGTCTCGATAGGACGCCGCACCACTGTCGCCCCGCTGTCGGCAACCGTTGGCGCAGCCGGGGCCTCCTCCACGACCTGGGCCAGGATGGCATTCAGCTTTCCTTTCCTTTCTTCCGTCGGCCCAGCGTGATTGCATGTGATCTCAGATGCACCTTGAAGGTTCGGAGTATCACATCCTTCGTGAAGAGGCCGATTTCCTCCAACGTAACCCGCTTTCCGCGTGGCTCCAGCTCCAACCACCTCTTTTTCGCGATGAGCCTGGCGACTGCAGCGGGCGTCACTGGTTCGTCAACAGCTCTCGCCGCTCAGCATCAGGACCCCAGGTAGCGCTGCAGCACGTCAGCCTCGGCCCGCAGCTGCTGGGCTGTGGTGTTCCGCCCACGGCCCGTGCTGTTCGGCTGCCGACAACCGTTCACCGATCTCGTCACGGAGCAGCTGCCACACCTCTGCCACGGCCAGCTCACGGCGGGCGCCCTCCCCGCACCGAGGCCGACGCCCCACCTGGCAATGTGTTCGCCAACGACAGCTGCGGGGCCCCTCATCTGCCACCGTCACGCCGCCTCAGCATTGTCGATGGCGGCCAACGCTGACGCAGAGCCTTCACAGCGGCAGTCTCCCTTGGCCTTCATCGCAAGCTTCAGCTCAGCACGCAGCACGGAGCGCACCTCCGCCACCGTCGAGTACCAGGACCCCATGACTCACCTTTTCTGTCAATACTCACCACGCTATCGCAGGGCTGAGGCCAATTCTACGCAACATCCGCTCGTGAATGACTCCTGTGTCAGCCTTTTGGCCAGCCGCCGAGGCAGAACCCCTTGTCAGCCGGGCGCGTGCACCGATCCGATTGAATCCTTTTAATGGGCTCTGACAAGCCCAGATATCCTGGGCGGAGGCCGCTGAAGGACGATGCGGGTCAACACCAACGACCCGCTTCCAGAGGCAAACATGGGGACGAGAACCGAAGCGAGCCAGCGTGAGCTTCCGCACCTCTTCCGAGTCAGCGCGTCGGCGGTGCGCCGTCGTCGCCATGGCAGGCATCAGCACCATCCCTCGCTAACGGGGACGCAACCAGCCCCAACCCCACCTCCAACGCCCAGCGCGCGACGGCTCACACCCACACGACAGCGCTGTCGGCCGACGCCCTGACCGCCGAGTACCCGCTGACTTCGTTGCGACACCGCCGTCGGCGTGATCCCATCACGACGTGGGCAAGCCAGAGCATGGCGCTCACCAGACTGACCCGGCTCTATGGCACCCGGGTCTCACCGCGCAACCACACGCAGATCAGACCGCCGCATGCGGCACGAGTACTCCCGTCGTCAGGCGTTCAACGCTGACCAGTCCCGGCTATCTGGCCCAGGACACCAGCGGCCACTGGCATCTCTACGATTTCGCAGCACGAAGTTCACCGAGATCCTCACAGCTTGATGCCCTCGGCGGCGACTGCGAGCCGCTGTGGCATCCCACCGACCCGAACAAGCTGTACTTCACGGGACGCGACGGCGGCATGCAGTGGAATGTGGCACGACATCGCCTCCGGAACCCAGGAGGTTGTGTTCGACTTCACCGCAGTAATCCTGGCCGCCAGCAACGTCCTTCTGCCAAGCGGTGAGGCACGATGAGCGCTGACGGACGCTACCTGGCGCTGATGGCCACCAGCTGGGCTAACGAATCCACTCCAGGAGAAGGCCATCCATGGCCTGCGACCCCGGATCTTCAGGAGAAGGAAGATCGTCGGCACACCGGGATGCGAAGGACTTTCCCCGTCGGTGCCTCACCCGGATCACATCAGGCACCTCGCCCAGCGGCAAGTACGCTGTCCCGTCCTGCTCGATCGGTCTAAGGCGGTACCCGCGCTCACACGCTTGACTTCACAAGGAGTCAGCGAGAGTTGGCCCCAGCCTCAGAGCACCTGATCCGGCATTCGGCCCGGAACAAAGAGGACTACCTGGTCTACTCCCACTACGCCCGCGGGGTCATCTCCGCCATCAACCTGGACAACGGCGAGGCAACCGACCTGCATACCTTCTACCCGCCTCCTGGCGAGGATGCTCCTGCACATCAGCGGTCAGGTCTTTGACCGTCCGTGGCCGTGGTCTCCACTACGCTGATTTCGCTCAGACTACGGAACACCACCCCGCTCGAGCTCCGTCCGAGTACTGGAAGGTGTGGCTGATGGAGCCTGCGCTTTCCGGCGGACGCAAGCTCAACATCGCGCACATCCGCGGCAACTGGTCGAACCTCGTCAGGAGGACGACGCCTACTTCCCGAGCCCCAGGCCAGCGCCTCGCGACCTGAGCCGGATCATCATCTTCGCCAGCAACTTCGGCGGACGGGGCGACAGAGAGCTACATCGTTCCGATCTGCTCAAGGCCATCGACGAGGCGCAGCCAGCGGTAGAAGAACAACCTCATGACAGCACAATTCCCCGCGCACATTACCGACGCCGGGCGGGGCTCCTCATTGCAGTGAGCCTCGCCCGGCGGTCCCTTCTCAGAAGAGAGGTTCCGCCTAAAACCCTCGAATCGCCACTGAGCTGAGTCGTCAACAGCGCATGCAGTACACGCCCTTCCCCCACCCGCCCTCTCGCTACGCACTTCGGGAAGCTCCAACCAGGCGCGACGGCGGCAAGCATCACCATCACGAGCCTGACTCTGCTAGCAGCAGCATTGCACGCCCCTTCCCAATCCAGCTGCCATCACCACGACCTCGACGCCGCCATGTCGTTCGTCTCAGCATCGGATGGGGCGAGCGCTGCGCCCACGCCATATCAAGCTAGAGCCCACCCCTCCCGGCGTGAAGAAGCAACCTGAGGCTTATTCAAGGGCAATATCAGAAACGACGAAATCCTCGTCAGAGCCTGGTTGCTAGCAGCTCGTGAATAAGCCCTCATGGATGTCTCTTGGAGAGCATGCGCAGAGAGTTACGCATGGGGCCTTTAGGCGGCGAGGCCTCATGCCTGGGGCCCAGGACCCAGAGCCACCAGGCCCAGCCCAAAGCCCGAGGTGAGGCCCCATGCCCCGGGCCTGGAGTGTTTGGGCCGATGCCGTGGCGTGGCGCGAATCAGCGTTCGCGGCGCAGCGAACGCACCACAAAGGACGGCACCAAGACGTAGCACGGCGTTTCGTGCACAGGATCGCCGGCGTTGCAGGGTGGGACGTTGGAAGGGTTGAAATGTTGCGTTGCGCGGCTTGGTCAGTGGAGTGCAGAAACAGCGAAACTCCTTGTCAGAGCACAGCTCGCCAACAACTGCGCAATAACCCTCTGGCTTCTGCTGGAAGATCTTTAGCAGCTAATCAAGACAGTCCGGCCAAAATCGGGCATCCCTCTCCACCTAGTCGTAAATTCGCTCAGCGTATGAATCAACCGTCCCAGCCTCGTGATGCATAACGGTAACCACGCACCGCTCGCTCGGTCCCAAATTCTGCCAACGAGGGATTCGTCTTAGCTTTCCCGCGAACCTAACGGCGTGCTGATGCCACGCAATATGTCAGGGCGATGGTACCAGATGGTCTTTCCATCCCACCGAACAGGCGTCTGCACAGGCTCCCGTATGCCAGCTCCTCGGAACTGTGGCCTCGGAGACTGACTTGTCAAACCACTTATTGACGTCGATAGTTCAGTTGTGCCCGAAAAATCGCTGACGATGGCGGTGGCACTGCGTTGGCCAGCTCCCCAATCTTCATCGATTTGCCACGCCAGAACATCAACCCATATTGACGGTACCCTAGCGAAGCTTGCCAGACGTGATGACGCCCACGGAATCCGGTCGGCTCGCAGGATCATCCACTGAGCACCACGCCAGCGGAAGCGTAGCGCGATCTCGAAGCCGCCCATCACATGCGCCGCACCCTCCAATCGTCTCTGTCTTTATGCCCTCGTCTGACTTCAGCCATGCCCATCACGTCCTATGGCATCGCCCAGCCTTGAGGAGGAATTCCCGGCGTCACTTTCGGAATAGCCGGCGGCGGAGAGAATTCCGCATAACTCCCGGATTCGACGATCTACGCTGCGCACCACATGCCTTTCGTCCCCGTCCATTGTCTCCAGTCGAGCATGCCATCTTCATTACGAATCGGAAAGTGGCTCTAGTTACCCACCAGGGATGCTCCTCAACCCAAAGGCGCACACCTTCAACCACCCCATCAACGGCCACATAGACATTATCTTTCATTTTCTACTGCTTTCCTCTTTCCTCTGCATGCTTGATTCTTAAAAACCTGAGTCGGTAAATCGTCTGATAAGGCGACGAATGCTGTTGATAGGAGCATCCCGTGCTGGCCAGCAGGTGTCGATAAGCCTCAACGCTCTCATAAGCCCTAACGACGGGGTGCAGGCGATGAGCTATCGGACTTGAAAGATCAGGTCCATTCTCTTCGCCTCTAGGAAATAAGCCGATCCACCAACTATCATCCTGCCACCATGGCGGGTCCTTCTGTGACACGAACCGGAGTCTCCACTGAAGGTAGCGCGCCGGCCTTCAGGCGTCCGCCTTCTCATCGGGTCGGCCACAAATCAGCATCGATTGTACGAAATAGTATCGGAGCTCCCTCAGCTAATGGAGAACTGCTGAGGCCGTGGTCGCCTGGCCTTTCTGCTGAAATACACGCGTTTGGCAACTGGACTTGTTCCCTGCCTCCAGCCGATGATCTACGCGCCATGCCATGACTTCTACCCACGGAGGGCACCCAGGCACGCCTGGCCTCCGTGTTTGCGCCCAGGGAACTCCTATCACGCCGTAGCATCAGCCACGTTTCTTTATCCACCTCCACTTCAAGACAGAAGGTATCCTGCCCGCTACCTCATGGAAGCCCCAGACACTGGGGAGTACCATCCGCATAGACTTTCACCCAGGGCATGGCATTGCCTTATCGGCATGGACCATCCTCGGGGCCCAGGTATTCCAGGAGTAGGCGGCGGACTGACCTCTGAGCCCCCTTTACGCCACACACAGTTTGCGAAGCCATGAATTCACCACACGGACTACATCACGCTCAGCCAGAGACAATTTTTCCCAGTCGATCATCCCATCCTCGGGACGGATTGATACTGATTGTCCGACATCCCACCATGGCACATCATCGCTCCACAACCGGGGTATCCCAACCACCCCATCCAGAGCGATATCGAACATAGATGAATCACCATGGATTCACGCCGTTTTCCAGGACCATGAAATCACCCAGCCGACCAACAAATCGTTTGCAGTACTCAACGGCACCCTCAGGGCTCGTGGCGCCTCTTCCGTATTATATCACGTACCGATCTGAATACATCATCCGGATCAATATTCATGGCATCAAGACCATTTTCTGAAGGCATGCACTCTTCGAAAATTCTCGCCTGCATTCCATCAATCACCATTGAGGCGTGCATATGGAATATGGTGCCTGGGGAGATAGGTAATTTCCTGTCATCTGGAACCTCAGAAACGAACGACATCTACGCCCTGAATGTCCAACTATTACAGCTATTTGCTTACGACCAATCCATGCTAGCCACAACTGGGTTGATGAAGTCGCTGCAATGAGCTTAGTCACCAGGGTAGTGGGGGTGGCAAATCTTAGGAAACGGCACCCACCCCCGAAAAGATAAAGCTGGCATGGGGGAAGCATCGCCAAGCTCTTTCAGGACATTGGCAATCCTTTCCGAGCTTCCCGATAGAAACGCTTCGCCATTAGGAATTTCCTTGTTGTCAGATGTCACGAACCCTCCCTTATCTTTAACTCTCCAGACGCCATCTCTCAGAACTTGTCCACTACATCAAAAGATGTTCCAGGCCTATATAAAGGGCGTTATTCATGTGGGTTTTTGTTATCGGGTTCGTAGTAGTTCGAGTTGGGTGACGATGCGGATGATGGCGGGGAGTTCTTCGAGGCGTCCATGGTAGCCTTTGGCGAGGATCTTCCAGTTCTTCAGGTGAGCGATGCAGTGCTCGATTCCGGCGCGGAGACTGGCGATTGTTTTGTTGAATCTTTTCTCCCAGCCACTTCGGGGTTGATTGGGGGATTTCTTGACCGGAGTTATCGCGGTGGTCGCGGTGTAAGCACTGTCAGCAACCCATGTGGCCTCTGTCTCAGAAAAAAGGTCACTCCACCCACACTCCTGGATCACCCTGGCATCATGACGAGCTCCTGGGAACGGCTCGGACACCGCCACGAGGTCGCCCCGGCAGGTGGCCGCGATCTGGATGTTCACACATTGGACTTTACGTTTCCCGGAGTAGATTTGCAGCGCCCTGCCCGCTTGCTGGGCGCCTCCCGGTCGGAACGTAGGTGCCGTCGACCAGCAGGAGCTGTCCCTGAGCGATCGCCTCCTCCACTCCGCCACTGGTGAACACCAGCACCGTCTCCAGGATCTCAGTGATCCTGCGCCAGATCCTGCAGATCGTAGGTTGGGACACCCCTGAACATGTCAGCGATCACCATCTGGGATCATGATTCTGACGCAAGAGCATCAAAGAGATCACCACCTGCCGGTAGAGTTTAATCTTGTGGCGGCTAAAGTCGAGTCCCCTGACCCTGGGCGACGTCATGGACACGGGTCACGATCTCATAGATCACATGAGCGGGAAGACCTGTAGTAGAACTGATAACGCATCGGCTGCTTCTTCGAGAGATACGGATAGTGTGCAACACCTATTCTCCCATAGAGCAGTCGATGCCCTACAAAAAGGGGTCACTTCAGGAGGCTTATTCATGGGGTGTAGGCGAAGATGAGTCCGTGACGGCTTGTATTGTGGTTTCGAAGGTGTTGTAGGGGCGGCGGTAATCGGTGTGCAGGACACGCCAGGTTTTGAGGTTCGCGATGACACGTTCGATGAGGTAGCGGACGCGGTTGATGGTCGTGTTGTTTCTTTTGTCGGTGTCGGTGAGTTCACCATGGGCGGGTTTTCCGGGCAGGGGTGATCATTCCCAATCCGATGTAGCCTTTGTCTCCACTATGACTTTGACCATCGAGGGTTGTGAGGAATTCGGATTCCTTGATGGCCTTTGCATCATGCACGCTACCCGGCAGGGGTGGGGAGATCCAGGCGAGGTGTCCGGCCAGGGTGCAGGCCACTTGCAGGTTCACCCCTGTGGTGTGGTGTTTGCCTGAGTACAGTTCGGGACGCTTCGACCATGACCAGCAGGGCACCCAGAGTGCCGTCGATGATGTACTGGCGGTCCGGGTCGAGGATCTTCCACACTGGGCACCCAGGCTTGGAGGGCTTCGGCGATCAAGGGAGTGTAGACAGCCACCACTCGTGAGATGGTGGCTTGGGAGACCGTGTGGATGTCGGCCAGCAACTCCTGGGTGAGATTGTGTCTGAGTGTTAACAAAGTGACTTGGATACAGCGGAACAAGCCCAGGACACGGGACCCTGCCGGGGGAAGGTTTCCGGAACGGGATGTGTGGATCAGTTCGCACAGGTTGAGGATCTGGTCACGGTCAAGGCATGTGGTAGTATTCACGGCGGCGGCTTGTCTTTCATCTGAGGGTTTTCTTTCTACACTTTGAATTATCTCAGATCGGGCAAGCCGCCCTCACATCCCCCTCGGGGTAAAGCGTTAGCTGGGGAAAGCCAAAACACCCCTATGAATAAGCCTCAATATCTACCGAAGATCTGGAATTCACCACTTTCCACTCTGCACTCCATTATCTACCTCCCATCGAGTTCTAGCATACTTCCCTCCTCGAACAGGACTTCTACCCCTTTCTGTAGAGTTTTTAAGCCCCGCAAGTGTTAACATAGGCATCATTCATAAAAGAATCTTGTTTCACTGACGATTCGAGCTGCAAATCTGTCACAGTCCAAGAGATGCTATCCACCATCAGCAGAATTGCTCTCGCCTGCGCAATACCACGTCTATTGAGAGGAAGATTGGTCTCATAGATTCTCTTTTTAACTTTGCTCCACACCCCAGCTGGCCGGGCTGCAGCATCCATACGCTCCTCATTCAGAGTGCCAATCCTGTCCCACCCAGAACTGCACGATCTCCAGGAAAATCAGCAACAGGAATCGATCGCAATGCCATCTTATCCACCTCTCACAGCTGTCGGACCCTCATTCTAGGGACTGTCTGATTAACGGTGTGGGGTCCGGTCTGATCTGAGGGGAGATGGCTGTGGCTGATACGACCGGCATGGTGGAAGACGAGATGATCGATCCCGTGACTGGAGAGATCATCGATCAGAAGGACCTGGCCGAGTGTCTGCTGGCGCTGGCCAGGGAACAGGGGGTGAGTCTGGTCGGCCTGGGAGGGTTGTTGAGCCAGCTCACCAAGGAACGTCCTGGAGGCGGCGTTGAACGCCGGGTTGACCGAGTATCTGGGTTACGAGCACGGTGGCACGCCGATCGAGGCGAACATGCGCAACGGCACCCGCGTCAAGACGGTGTTGACCCAGATCGGGCCGGTCGAGATCGGTGGTTCTCCGTGATCGTGACGGCTCCTTCGAGCCGATCATCGTCCCGAAACGGAAGCGACGTTTGGACGGCATCGATCAGATCGTGTTGTCGTTGACCGCCCGCGGGCTGACCACCGGTGAAGTCGCTGCCCACTTCGAGGAGGTGTACGGAGCGAGGGTGTCGAAGGACACCATCAGTCGGATCACCGAGAAGATCGTCGGTGAGCTCGCCGAGTGGTCGAGTTGGCCGTTGGATCCTGTCTACCCGGTGATCTTCGCCCGGCGCGATTCGCACGTGAAGGTCCGTGACGGTCAAGTCCGTAACACCCCGTTCTACGTTGTCATGGGTGTCACGATGAACGGGGAACGCGACATCCACAGGGATCTGGGCTGGTGACGGTGCTGAGGGTGCCCGGTTCTGGCTGCAGATCCTTTTCGGAGGTGAAGAATCGAGGCATCGTCGAGGTGATGATCGCGGTGTGTGACGGGTTGAAGGGACTCCCTGAGGCGATCAACACGACCTGGGAACACACGATCGAGCAGCAGTGCATCGATCTACCTGGTTCCGCAACAGCTTCCGCTACGCCGGCCGGCAGCACCGCGACGCGATCGTGAAGTCCCTCACACCGGTGTACACGGCCCCGTCCGAGCAAGCGGCCAAGGACCGGTTTGCCGAGTTCGCCACCGAGTGGGGCGACCGGTATCCGGCGATCGTGCAGCTGTGGCGCAACGCGTGGGCGCAGTATCGTACCGTTCCTGGCCTACGACGTGGAGATCCGGAAGATGATCTACACGACCAACGCCATCGAGTCCATCAACGCGAGGTACCGCCGGGCCGTGCGGGCCCGTGGGCACTTCCCCAACGAGCAAGCCGCGTTGAAGTGCCTGTACCTAGTGACCCGCTCCCTTGACCCCACCGGCGGGGGCCGGGCACGCTGGGTGATCAGGCGGAAGCCCGCACTCAACGCGTTCGCAATCACCTTCGCTGGACGATTCGACCGAACCACTCACTGATGAAAACCACCGGACCCTACACACCGCTTTATCGGACAGACCCACTCACCACGTGCATCTAAGGTGGTGGGACGGTTCCACGACAGGAAGGTGCGTGATGCAGACGATCACCCTCAACAATGGTGTGGAGATGCCCATGGTGGGCATGGGTGTGTTCCGGATGACCGGGGATGAGGTGCGCGCCGCGCTGCCGGTGGCTCTTGATGCCGGGTATCGGTTGATCGACACGGCCGCCCTGTACGGCAATGAGGAGGCGGTCGGTGAGGTGATCGCGGCCTCCGGGCTGCCGCGCGACGAGCTGTTCGTCACCACCAAGGTCTGGTACCGCGACTTCGGCCGCGACGCCACGTTGCGGGCCTTCGAGAAGTCGCTGAGCAGGTTGGGGCTGGACCACGTGACCTGTACTCTGCTGCACCAGCCCTTCAACGACTGCTACGGGGCGTGGCGGGGCCCTCGAAGAGCTAGTACGGGCAGGGGGTCGTCCGCGCGATCGGGGTGTCGAACTCATGCCGGATCGCTATTTCGACTTCGTCGTCCACAACGACGTCACGCCCGCGGTCAACCAGTGCGAGGTGCATCCTCCATCAGCGAGGGACCTCCACGAGCTCACCCGACAGCACGGCACCGTCCTCTCCAGGCGTGGCGCTGCTGGCCCAGGGAGATCGAGATCCACGGCCCCGGTGCTGCGGAAGATCGCGGAGCGGCACGGGAAGTCGGTGGCTCAGGTGATGCTGCGATGGCTGGTGCAGACGCGGGATCTCCTTGGTGGTCAAGAGCACCCACGAAGCCCGGCTGCGAGAAAACCGGATGCCTTCTGACTTCGAACTGACCGAGGCCGAGATGTCGGACATCGCTGCCCTGGACGAGCACAAACCGAACGCGGGCATGACCCATCACGATCCGCGGCTGTTGGAGTACCTGCACGACAAATACCGCTGATCCCATCTCGAGCTGGTCGACTCGAAAACCAAAGCCGCACTCGAAAGCTGAGTTTGAGCCGACCCGCAGCCCTATGAAAAGCAGCAGGGCGACCTTCCCAGAAGCTGGTTGAGCCGAACTGCGAGCGTCAGCGAGCAGGTCGAGTCGAAACCCCTTGCACGTGTCCGGGGACTGGGGTCAGGTTCCGGCCACTGGTGCCGGGAGTGAGCTGATTTCAGCTGTTCGTAGCGCTCACGTGCTGGCTCAACCAACTTCAAAGGGGCGACGGGCCGTCGTTCTCGCGACCCGGCTCAACCAGCTTCGGAAGAGGGACTGGTTGAGCCGACCTGCGAGCGCAGCGAGTAGGTCGGGTCGAAACCAGGCCGCAGAGCGGTCAGCCTCGGGGATCTCGCGACATGGTCACGGGATAGTCGGACTCGGTCATGTGCAGCCACTCCCGGCAGTGAACCCGAAGCGTTCGTAGAGTCGCTGGCTTCCCAGGTGGTGGCTTCCAGGTATGCGGGTAGGCCGGTCCTCGTCGACCACCCTCGAGGCGGTGGTTCAGCAGCCGCGACCCGATGCCGAGGCCACGCGCCTCCTCACCGACAACGATGTCGACGAGGTACCAGTGGGCGTGATCGGGACGGCTCTTGGCAAAGACATCGAGAGTCCTCAGGGTCTGCGGCAGGTGACGCAACCCCACCGCCGAGACCACCCGCAGCAGCTCACGCACCTTCGCCCAACTGGAGGTCTTGCGGTCTGGGCGACTCCCATGCCGCAGCGCCGACCAGGCGGCCGTCGTCCTCCCGGCGGGCCAGATCGACGGCCCCTCCCGCCATCGCCCCGGTCCGCAACTCGGACAGGAACACCTTCGTCAGGCGCTGCAGCCGATTCCGCTCCCCCGGGATCATGACCGCGATCACCGGATCGTCGTGGAAAGCCGCAGCGAACAGGCCAGCCACCTCAGGCAGGTCCGTCTCTCCCCTGGACGATGGCAATGGTCATACGGTCCTCCTTCAGTGGTCGTGGTTCTGGTAGGCGATGACACTCCTCAAGAAGGAGCAAGTTCAACTCATCAGACTACCAGCAGCACAGACAGAGTAATCATTTCACTTTTCCGAACACGCCAAAGGTAAGCCCTAGAGCGAGACTCAATCCATTCAGCCGCCTTCACCCTCTATGGAATTCAAAGACCGGACAGGCTCTTCCACATCGAGGAAAATAGGGACACCCTCTCGCTTCATTGTTTTTATACTGCAATGCTGCATGGATGAATTCCGGCACGGTCCTATCGCACTCGAAAGCTCGTTTCAGGCACGCAGGTCGACGATTTCACAACACACCCTTTTCGCACCCCTATCCAGTCTTCAATCAGTTTATTGATGTGTTCATCTCGAAAGAATACCCGACGACAACCAGCCGCCTGCCGCAAGGAGCCAATTCCAGAATTCACAAGTATCGCCAAGAACGGCCCATCCGGCCGGAGCTTAGGTGTCATAGCGTGTAAGCAACGCTCTCGGTGTGGGGGCCTGTTGTGGAGGTGTTGGGTGGCTGGGACTCGACGGTTGTTGACCGTGGCGGATCGGGCGGAGATCTCGACCGGGTTGAAGGCGGGCTGGTCAGCGGCCCGGATCGCTAGGAGTATCGGGCGGGTGACGTCGGTGGTCACCCGCGAGATTGCGCGGAACTCGACCAAGACCCGCGGTTACCAGGTGGTCACGGCAGATGTTGCCGCGAAGCGACGGCGGTCGCGTCCGCAGAGCAGGAAGGTCGCCTCGGACCCGGTACTGAAGACGCGGGTGCTGGCCGACCTGAAACAGTCTCGCAGCCCGCGTCAGATCGCGGGCCGGTTGACCCTGGAGGCTGGCGACGACACTGTGGAACTCATGAAGGGCTCAACCTCAGCGCAGGGCAGAACCGTTTCGCATGAGGCGATCTACCAGTTCATCTACGCGATGCCACGCGGGGAACTGGCCAGGGAACGGCATCTTCCTGCGCCGTAACCAAGTCAAGCGTCATCGCCGTAAACCTGTTGGTCAGCGGCGTGCCCCGATCGTCGGGATGGTCCCGATCCAGGAGCGTGACCCGGCCGCAGCCCACCGGCGGGCGCCTGGGCACTGGGAAGGCGACCTGATCATCGGGAAGAACGGCGCATCCGCGGCGGTCACCCTGGTCGAGCGGGTCTCCCGGTACACCGTGATCTTGGCCCTGCCCGATGGGAAGGACTCTGCCGGTGTCGCCGATACCCTGATCGAGTACTGCAGCGAACTGCCGGCGATGATGCGTAAATCGCTGACCTGGGACCAAGGCACCGAGATGGCCCGCCACGCCGCCGTTACCCTGGCAACCGACCTCAAAGTGTACTTCGCCGACCCGCGCTCCCCATGGCAGCGGCCCTCCAACGAGAACACCAACGCACTGATCCGCGAGTACCTCCCCAAAGGCGAACACATCATCTCCCCATCAGCCCTACCTGACCGCGATCGCTGAAGAGCTCAACGAACGACCCCGCGCCACACTCGGCTTCCTCACCCCACGCGAATCCTTCGAACGACTCCTCCTCGGACACCCACCCATTGCTTCCACGACTTGACAGCGCCGGGGCGACATGAGCACAAGGAAACCCAGTCCCACCAGTGGCTGAGAAACCGAGGATCGCTGACTCTGGATGCCGAGCAGCAGGGTGACGGCGATCCACCCGGCATTGGCCAGTCGCCGGGTCCTGGCGGATACGCCGCCATGCCACCCACCCCATGATGAGTAAGGTCATCAGCAGTATCAACAGTCCGGACTCAGTGCTCAAATTCACACCGGCACGATAGCCGCATCCTCAGGATGAACATGCCGCCGGAGTCGTGGTTCCGGGGACGTTCGGGGTGAGCTCAGTGACGCCGGTCAGCCCGTGGTCGCAAGACTCTCCGGTGCACGAACCCGGGTCACCGCTGCCCGGAGCTACCTGTTCACGTGGCTTCGATCCCCACAAGGGCCTGGCCGGGTGGTTCGAAGGCCTCGATGAATGGGTCGACCAGTCCGTGGTAGGTCTCGGGGCGTCCTGCCGCACGCAGTGGCCGACACCGTCGATCAACACCAGGCGCACCAGCGGGTTGGTCACCCCGGAGGGTCCGGGGCCATGTCGCCGTCGCGGGGTGCCAGGTACAGCGCCGGTATCGTCAGCTGGTTGATCGCGCTGACGAGGTCGGCCTCGCCGAGATAGGTACCCTCGCGGATGAAGCGGCGGTCGACCTGCTCCTTGCACCTCGCCCACTCTTCGATCTCGGCATCACTCCATGAGGTCTCGCGCCGCATCCGTTCCCGCTCGGCCGCGCCGCCATCGGCGACAGAACGCGTCCAGGAACCGCTCCCTGGTGCTCCACGAACCAAGGGCTGGCCCCCAGTGCCCGGTGGGACGCGCGACGTCCTCCAGGACCAGTGCCCGAACCAGGTCGGGCCGGGCCACGCCCACTCGCAGCGACAGTGAGCTCCTCCCAGGCTGTGCGCCACGACGACCGGTGGCTCTGGAAGCGAGGAGATCACCCGCTCAAGGTCTTCCTGCAGGGTCTGGGGTGCCCTGGGCCAGGGAGTGGTCGTCCCACCGTGGGACATCCTCAGCCCCGCAGGTCCACCGCGAGAATGTGATACCGGAGGACCAGCGGGCCACCGCGTCGGGCCAGGCGGCGGCCGATTCCGTCAGGCCGTGGACCAGAAGCAGGTGGAGCTGTGGGATTCCACCCGCGCAGTGCAAGCACTCGTCACCGGCGACTGTAACACCGGGGTGTTCGGAAGCGTCGTCGGTGGAGGGCTGGCCCAGGATTCTTGGTGCTCGATCGGGGTGGCACAATCCTGTGAACGGGCGGTCTCCGTCGGGTGGGGTGGCTTCGTGAGAGGGTGTCCGACCTTGTCAGGCTGGCCTTCAACCTATGTGGATGGGTTTCCTTGAGGGTGGACATAATGTTGAAAGGCATGAGTACCGAGACCGTGAACACCCCGCATGTGACCCCTGTCTCACCGCATCCGCCAGCTGCGCGACAGCTTCCAGCGCGTTCTGGTGAACCTCATCGCCCTCGAGCTGGTCGGCAAGCAGGCCCACTGGAACATCGTCGGCCCGAACTTCCGCGACCTCCACCTGAACCCTCGACGAGGTCGTGGGCATCGCCCGCACGGGTTCCGACGACGTCGCCGAGCGGATGCGCGCCGTCAAACGCCACCCCCGACGGTCGTCCCGCCACCGTCGCCGCCCTCCGCCACCGTGCCCGTCGCCCCTGAGGGCGAGGTTCTCACCACCGATGCCGTCGCTCACATCGTCTCCGCGATCGAGAGCAGTCGTCGCCACCCTGCGCGACGTGCACGACACCATCGACGGGAGGACCCTCTCCTCCGGCATCATCGAGGACCCTCACCGTCCAGCTCGAGCAGCAGGCGTGTTCCTCTCCTCGGAGATCCGCAAGCCCGTCCGCTGAGCCCGGCTCAGAAGTCCCCGCGACCCCCGGCACGTCGCTGGGGGTCGCTTTACTCTTCCGCGGCGTCGTCCTTTGTCCACGCACACCCGCACTCTGGCGTACAGCTTTAGGTTTGCTCTTTACCATTGCTGGGCCATTCCCGAGATCGAACGGAGCCCACGTGCTTTCCAGAAGGACCTTTCGTCGCTATGCTCGCCGCGACCGCAACCGCTGGCATCGCCGCCTGCTCCAGCAATTCGACGCCCCAGGGCACCCCCGGCCCTCAGGAAACGGTGGTTCCTCCCCGCCGCCGGGATGCCTTCCCATCACCATCAAGCACGCCCTCGGTGAGCCGTCATCGAGAAGAAACCTGAACGCATCGCAACACCTCGGGTGGCCAACCACGAGGTGCCGCTGGCCCCTCGGCGTGTGCCCGTCGGCATGAGCAAGGGCCAACTGGGTGACGAGGACGGCGACGGCCTGCTGCCCTGGGTCAAGGAAAACTCGACGCCCCTGGGCGGCCAGACCCCCGTCCTGTTCGACGACACAGACGGCGTCCCCTTCGAGGCCGTCTCCAACACCAAACCCGACGTGATTCTCGCCTCCCATTCCGGCATCACCGCGGAGGACTACGCGACCCTCAGCCAGTCGCGCCCGTCGTCGCCCACCCCGAGGCAGCGTGGATCACCACCATGGACCAGATGATCGAGCTGAACTCCCAGGCCATGGGCATGGCCGCCCAAGGCAAGAGCGCTGATCGCGGACCTGACAAGCGGGTCGCCGCGGGCCATGGAGCAGCACGCCGGTCTCAAGGGCAAGAAGGTGCTGTTCTCCTTCCTCAACGCCAGTGATCTGTCCAAGGTCGGCTTCCTACACCACCCACGACCCGCGGGCCGGGTTCCTCGTCAGGGCCGGGCTGGGAACCCCGGAGATCGTCGAGAAGCGAATCCGCGGCTTCCAAGGCGTTCTGGAAGGACATGTCCTCGGAGAAACCGGAGCTGTTCAACGACGTCGACATCTCCTGACCTACGGGCCCGCGGACCCGACACCGCTGAAGGAGGCCATCAAGGCCGACGCGCTGCTTCTCCCGCATCCTGCGATCGCCGCAGGACCGTGGTCTTCTCGGGCAGGACGCCCTTCGGCCTCCGCGAACCCGTCGCCGCTGTCCATTCCGTGGGGCATAGAGAAATACGTCGCGAAACTGGCCGAAGGTCCTGAGTGACCGCTGACGGGGTTCTGACCCGGCCGGATGTCGAAGTCATCAAACGCTCGGCCGGACGCCGCCTGCCGTGGCTGGCGGTCCTGGTGGTAGTCCTGCTGGCGATCGTGGTGGCCTCTGTGATCTTCGCGTGCGGGCCGTGTCCTGGACGATGCCTCGGCCGCGCTGTCCGGTGGAACCGTGACGGCCGAACAGGCCGCCGCGCCGGTCGCCTGCCCCGCACGGTGCTGGGGCTGCTGGCCGGGACGTCCCTGGCAATCGCGGGTGGCGCCATGCAGGCCGTCACCCGTAACCCGCTGGCCGATCCCGGCATCTTCGGGCGTGCTGTCGGGGGCGTCCTCGCGGTGGTGATCGGTCTGGCTTCCTCGACCTCTCCCACCCTACGCGCAGCTGTTGATCGCGGTGCTCGGGGCCGGTGTGGCGGCTGGGTTCGTCTACGGCGTCGGGTCGTTGGGACGCGGCGGCGCGACTCCGCTGAAACTGGCCCCTGGCCGGTGCCGCGACATCCGCGGCGTGCCTCGTCGCTGGTCTCGGCGATCCTGCCGCCCCGGTGCGGGTGATGGACTCGTTCCGGTTCTGGCAGATCGGTGGGATCGGCGGCGCCACCTGGGACCGGTGGGACTGGTGGCCCCGTCCCTGATGGCCGGCGCCCTGATCTGCCTGTTCTCGGCGCGCGGCATGAACTCCTGGCGCTCGGCGACGACGTCGCCACCGGACTGGGTGAGAACGTGATGCGCACCCGGCTGGTCGCGTCCATCGGCGCGGTGATCCCTGTGCGGGTGACGACGGCGGTGTGCGGGCCGATCGCGTTCGTCGGGTTGATCGTGCCGCACCTCTGCCGGCTCTCCTCGTCGGCACCGACCACCGCTGATGCTGCCCTTCGCGGGCCTGGCAGGTGCGTGTCTGCTGCTCGCCGCCGACACCCTGGGGCGGGTCGTCACCCCCAACCCGAGATCGACGTCGGCATCATCACCCCGTTCTCGGGGCCCCTGTTCTTCATCTGGATAGTCCGACGCCAGAAGGTGCGTGAACTATGAGCGCTGCTGCCATCCCCGACGTCACGCTCTGCGCGTCGCGCGCTCCCTGCCGCATCCGGGCCCAGGCCCTGGTAGTCCTCGTGCTGGCGTTCTTGGTAGTGGGTTTGTGGGCCGCGTCGCTGATGTTCGGTGAGAGCTTCTACGGACCCTCCGAGGTGTGGAGGGTCATCGCGGGTGAGCGGGTGCCGCGCCAGTTTCACCGTCGGTACGCTGCGGCTGCCGCGCGCCACCCTCGCCGTGCTGGCGGACTGGCCTTCGGGCTGCTGGCGTGACCTTCCAGACCCTGCTGCGCAACCAGCTGGCCTCCCCGATGTCATCGGCATCTCCGCGGGGGCCAGTGCCGCCGGGGTGATCGGCATCGTGATCCTGGGGCTGAACGAGACCACCGTCTCCCTGCTCGCCCTTGCCGCCGCGATCGGTACGCCGTGGCACCCACGCCCTCAGCTACAAAGGGGGCGGTTTCGCGGGAACCCGGCTGATCCTGATCGGCATCGGTGTTTCGTCGATGCTGGGGCGGTGGTCACCATACCTCGCGCAGGCATCCGCGTGGGACCTGCAGGATCGCGACCCGCTGGCTGACCGATCGCCCGAGCAGCGCAGGGTGGCGAGGTGGCGCCGCTCGCCGCCACCTGCGCGGGTGATCCTGCCGTCGATGGGGTGAACTCCAGCAGCTGGCAGCGATGCGTTTCGGCGACGACACCGCCTCCGGCTGGGCGTGAAGGTGTCTCCGTGCAGGGATCATCGACCATCGTCGCGGCCCGTCACCCTCGTGGCTGTCGCGACCGCCTCCTGCGGGCCGATCGCGTTCGTCGCGTTCGTGTCCGGGCCGATAGCGGCGCGGATCAGCCGCTCCGCCTCCTCCCTGGTGCCGCCGGCCTCCCTGGTCGGCGCGATCCTGGTGCTGGCCTCCGACCCTGATCGGTCAGTTCGCCTTCGGCGCCCGCCATCCCGTCGGCATCATCACCGGTGCGCTGCGCCCTGTTCCTCGTCTACCTCCCCATCCGCTCCAACCGGCAGCGCCGGAACTGACCCCTGGAGACCCAGTGACCGCGAACCATTCCCTCACAGCCGTCGGATCTCGGGCTCGCCTACGGCGACCGCACCGTCATCGACAACCTCGACCTGACCGTCAAACCCTGGGCCATCACCTCCATCGTCTGCGCCAACGGCTGCGGCGAAAGTCCACGCTGCTGCGTTCCTCGCCCGGCTGCTGCAAACCCAGGCGCGGACAGGTGTCCCTCGACGGCAAATCCCTCCACGAACAGCCGACCAAGGAGATCGCGAAAGGTCCGGCCTGCTGCCGCAGTCGCCGACCGCCCCGGAGGGCATCGTCGTCGCCGACCTCGTGGGGTCGCGGACGCATCCCACCAGGGATGCTCGGGACGTGGAGCCCCGCGACTACGAGGTGGTGGCGAACGCTCGCCAGCCACCGACACCACTGAGCTGGCCGACCGTCCCGTCGACGAGTTGTCGGGCGGTCACACGGCGCGTGTGATCGCGATGGCGTTGGCGCAGGAAACCGACATCCTGCTGCTGGATGAACCCACCACTCACCTCTGATCGTCGCGAACCAGCTCGAGGTCGCTCGACCCGCTGATCGACCTCAACGCCAGGAGGGAAACCACGGTCGTGATGGTGCACGACCTCGGGCTGGCGCGTCCGCCACTCGACGAGCCCATCGCGATGCGGCTCCGGAAGCATCCTGGCGCAGGGCACCGTCGGATGTGGTGACGGAGGACACGTGAAAGGAGTGTTCGGGATCTCGAAGGTGGTGCTGACCCCGTCTGCGGGCGCCGCTGTGATGCCCATCGCAGGCACCGGTGAAGAGTGACGCGGGCAGCTTCGCAGGTCGTCGTCCCGTCGTCCGGTTCGCCCGCCTTGCCGCCGCTCGCCTGTCCGGCCCGGGTCGCCTGCCTTGTGGTCGCTCTGCTTGCGCCACAGCGCTGGCAGATGACCGTCAGGCAGGCGAAAGGGGCGCGGCATCGCCGTTGGGCGGACGGGTGGGACACTCTGCCCAACCTGATGTGTCGTCCGGGCCTCAATGAGGAGAGATGAGGTCCACCGTAGTTGAGGTCGTTGATCTCGCGGGATGGCTGTCGTGACCGTCGCATCGTCGCTGTCCTCTCCCTACTCAACTGTCGCCATGTGAGCAGGAGTATGCCTCGGGACGGATCGTTCCGGACAATCCTCTTCAGCAGTTCCAATGCCAAGTGAACAGATCTTGACGGAATTCAGGAAAATCAGCCGCAATCATGACATCGATGTTCATCTGGGGGCTCCAATAAGGATGATCCGTTCGCATGCTGGATCTCGCACTGAAAGTGTGGGCATGGCCGGCGCCACGGACATTGTCTGATTGATTTCCTCAGGCACGGCAAGCTGTATCCGGCGAAGGAGCTGGGAGACACCAATCTCGGCGGTCTATGCCCTGAAAGGCCCGGCGGCCGGGGTCGAGGCATTTGAACGAGTGGGCGCAGGACAACGCGTGCGACCGTTTCTTGGACCCAGGGAGGCCCGTTGGCGATGTTCGCCGCAGGTCTCGTCTACGGAGGTGCGGGGAGCCCGCTGATCGCGCTGGCGGTGCCGGGCGTCACCGTGGTGCTGGCCTGGCATGCGGCGCGTGCCGAATCACGTGCCGTCAGGCTGCTGGCGGGCACTTCGGATCTACATGGATCCAGGCGCAGGACATGCCTGATGGCTGCGTTTGGCGGTACCTATCGCTGATGGGCGTGCTGCTTCTGGGAATACTGTTCGGTGTTCTCAAGGGATTCGGCGGTGCGCTGGCACTTGACTCGCGGTCGTCGGACTGTACCTTTGCCTGCTGGGTGGATTTTCGCTGTCTTCGTGGTTGCATCCCTGGTCACCGCGCCATCGGTCAAAATCACTGGCCCTAGGACGACCTCCGGAGGCTGTGGTCTCGAGTTCCCCAGTCAACTCCTCAAGGCTGCGCCCTGACCCTTGCTGGCCGCCCTGCCGGCCATGCTGTGGCAGGTGAATTCGTCTCTCGATCAGGCCGATATCCAGTGTCAGGAGCGATGCCGCTGAAAGGCTGCCGTCTCCCAAGCGGCTCGCTCACCAATGAGGAATTCGAGAACGCATCGGCGTCCTGGCCGCTTCGTGGGTGCCGTCTGACGAGACCGGCACCGTGGCATACGCCTCCACTGTGAATAGGAGGATCCCGGCCTGAATTCCTCCGCCGAAGGGTTCGACGGTTTGGCCGTGATAAACAAGAAACATGCGGGAAGAACTCTGGTCTGGGGCTCGTCCCGGGCAGGGAAGAAGGACCTTGGTCCCGGTGCCCGGGGAAACCCTGGAAAGGCTCTGAAATCTTTGGAGGGACGGAACGTCGGTGGATCTCCGGGAGAGTCGGAAAACAGAATGCCACAGCTCTCGAAAATGGACTCACCGCCTACCGTTTCGAAGATTCTGAGGGGATCATCGCACCCACCGGAAGCGGATTGGGTTTCAAACATGATCCAAGCATCCCCTGCTGCTGGTCTCGGAACGGATCACCGCGAGCTCAACGACGACGCTAGTCGTGTCTGCCATGACCAACGGGGAAATCATGTTCGGTGACACCGGGGTGCTGGAACAGAAAGCCCGGGAGCTCTGGGGTGACGAGCATGCTCCTGAGCCGCAGCCGGGTCACCGATTCCGCGTTGCTGTCCGCACAGTTCGCCAACCAGACAGCGTTGACCACCGGCACCACCATACTCGTGATCCTGCTAGCCGCCATAGCCGTGAGCGGCTGGTTGTCCGCCCGGGCCTATGCCACCAACAATGCGCGATCCATCTACCCCATGCTGACCTATGGACGCGGCTGGTGGAGCGTACCAGAAACCGGATTATCATTGAAGGTGTGATCATCGTATTGACCTTCGTGATCGTGTCGATCGTCTATCTGGCATTTGGCCCGTCCCGTCGCCCATCCTAATGCTCAGGGGTCTTGGTCTATCTCCCATATTCCGGATTGTGTCATCAACGAGCGGCATTCAACGTCGTTGCTCGAGTCACCCAACGAGCTCACTGAACTCAGGAACATCATGCGTGATAACAGCCCACGACATCAATTTCACGATCGACTCCCGTACCATTTCTCGGATGGTGTTTCGCTCGATGTTCCATCCGGAACTCGCGATGGCGCTCACCGGCCCCAGTGGCTCGGGCAAGACGACGTTGCTCAACCGCCTCAGCCTCCGCTTCTTCCCGGTCAGCCGGGGGAGATCCTGATCGACGGCACTGAGGTGACGCGCCTGTCGGAGGGGCGACGGCGACGGTTCTGGCGCGACAGTGCCGCATTCGTTTTCCAGGACTACGGGTTGGTGCCGGATGAGAGCGTCGGGTCTCAACGTCTGCATGGAATCCTCCCCGCTGTTCCGCAAACCGAAGAAGTGGGGGCTGGTGGAGGACGCGCTCAACAGGGTGGGCCCTGACAGGCCGGGCCTCCGAGCAGGTCGCCAAGCTCAGCGGTGGGAACGGCAGCGGGTCGGCATTGCGCGCGCGATCCACAAGAGGGCCAAGGTCATCTTCGCCGACGAACCCACCGCCTCACTGGACGCGGGCAACCGGCAGATCGTCCACGACCTGCTGCTGGGCGAGAAGGTCCGCGGGGCGACCATCGTCATCTCCACCCACGACGATCGCCTTCGTCCGCCTGCGTGACGTGGTGTTCCGCCTGGCCTCCCTCCGAGCCCGAGCTGACCGCCCGCCGAAGCGCGGTTTGTCTGCTCTGTAGAGCGAGAGTGGAATGCCGGTTCAGGACACCGCCCTGAGCCCTTGGAAATTGGTGGTGGGCCAGTTTACGAGTGGGTGAGGCGCCCGCGTGGTGCTCAATCTGGCTGTGAGACGGGGCGTCTACCGTGGGGCATGACCGCACATGCCGTCACCCGTCACGAAATCTTCCATGACCAGCCTCATCTCCGCCTCGTCCAGGGCGTCTACGAGGACGAGATGACCCCGGCTGAGCCCTCGGCCACGGTTCCTTCGGCATCGGCACTCTTCAACGGGCTCGACGGCGAGATGATCATCCTGGTGTGTCTGCTACCGACTGCGCGGTGACGGGTCCGTGACGCGCCCGAGTTGACGGAACGCACCCCCACGCCGTCGTGACCAACTCTCATGCCGAGCCTGGGACGCTCAGATGGGATCGATGACCCGGGAGGAGTTCTCCCCGGGCCATCGACGCCTTCGTGCCGAGCTCGAACTACGTACGCGCTGTGGGTGACCGGCCGATTCACGATGAGCGAGCGCACGCACGGTGACGAAACAGGACCGTCCCTACCGGCCCATGGTCGAGGCCACCGACGCGCGAGGGAGGTCGCCCGCCACGAGGACTTCAACGGACGATCGCCGGTTTCCCGCACACCCTGTACGAGTCGGCATCTGGTGGCAGGCCGCTACGCCCACATCATCGACGACGACCGCACCTGGGGTGACACCTGTGGATTTCCGTCCTGGAGGAGGGCGAGGCCGAACTGTGCCTGGGCACCGACTTCCGCATGCGGCTGCCTTTGACCGAGGAGTTCCGCACCGCCGATCTGTCGGAGGACAAGACCGAGGAGATCCGCCGGGTCGAGCATCACTGAAACGTCGCCCTCGCCTTTTCCCGAGGTGCGAGGCCGGATCGCGGCCCGCGTCATGTGACCTGGATGGAGTGCTACACGTTTTTGTGGGAAGTGATGAAAAACTGGAGTGCTATGGGTTTTGTGACACTGTTGAAAAATGGGATTTCTAGGCTGCTTTCTGGTTTTGACTCCATTGAGGCTTATTCATGGGAGTGTCAGAAACTGCGAACCACCTTGTCAGAACCCAGTCGCCAGCAGCTGTGCATAAGCCCCATTGTTGGTGGACGTGGTTGGGGGTTCGGTACCCTAGCGCTGAGTGGAGTCGTTTTGTGATTGTAACGTAACTCGATCCAGGCTGTCACATCCTTTATAGCATGTTTCCGTGTTGGATAGATCTTCCGGTTCACTACCTCCTTCTTGCAGGTGGCATTAAATGATTCTGCTGCGGCATTGTCGTAACACGACCCGATTCTACCCACCGAGGCGCGGATGCCATATGTGTTCATGACTTCCGCGCAATTCAGCTGAGGTGTATTGCGAACCACGATCCGAATGGAAGACAGTCTCGCCCACGATAGGTGGTTGATTTCTGACTGCCATGTGTAAAGCCTCGGCAATAAGTTGGGTGCGCATATTCCCAGCGATCGCGTAACCGATGATCTTCATCTCGGGTAGCAATCCATCACGGTCGCTAGATAAGTGAATCCTTCCCAGGTAGGGGATGAAGACTGATATCGCCCACCTCGTTTCTGCCCTGGTTTGTTGGCGGTAAAATTCCTTTTCACCAGATCCGGGCGGTGGTCAAGATCTTGGGCTGGGATGGTGGTGCGGGCCCGTTTCCGGGGCTGGCAGGCCACCAGGCCGGCCTGGTGCATGAGCTGGCGCACCAGCTCTGGGCTCGCGTGGACGCCCCGTTCAGCCAGGGGCTGCGTGGATACGCCGATACCCGTACGTTTGGTCAGACTCGTGGAAGAAGATGCTGTGATCAAAATAGTGAGTTCCTCTCGGCGTTTCTGCGTCTCGGATAAACCCTGATTCCGCCACCTTGTGGTAGCCAGAACGAGATACGCTGGCCCAGCGGCACATCAGATACACCAGATAGCTGCCTTCCTCGCGGAGGTATATAAACATATTTCGCTGCTACCCGGAGTTTCCTGCACGCATGAAGGCCGCCGCTTTATCTCTGAACTCGATCCCCCGTCGTCGCTTCACGCAACTCAGCCTGCAAGCGTTTGTTTTCCGCCACCTGATCCGACGATGCTTCTACCATACTTGGGTCGGGATGCTGTTTCCGCCATATTCTCACCCAGTTACCCACAGTTTGCGGAACCAGATTGTAGGACTTCGCCACTTCCGCTATCGGGCGAGACCCCTCAAGAACCTCCGCGATGATTTGTTCTTTAAACTCTTTACTGAATTTCGAAGCCGGCATGATACAGATTTTACCTCACATGTTCGAATAGACTCAGGTTTTTCGCCACTGTCCACGAAACGCTGGCACTCCAGTGATTGCATGAGTGTTGTGAGTCGCATATTCGCATATTCCTGTCGGGTGGGTCGCAAATGGAAGTCCCACCCACTTTATGGATCCAGGGTGAGCGTGGTCACCGACTCCGTGAGCCGGCTGGCACCACTGGATCCCAGGATCAGCGCTGTGGCTGACGAGCCGCCCGTGACCCGTCCTGCCTAGGATGTGACACCATCTACGCTACGCCCAAAACCCTTCACAGACTACGACGTTCTTACCCAGTCCACGGCACCGCTCGTCACATCGTGGTTTGCTGCAGACATTGAGGCAGCGACCAGCGGAGCTCGGGGCGCCTCGACGTCTCGGCATTGAGCCAGCAAGCGCGATGATGCTTGAGATGGGACGGGCATCGGCCCCTCTACCCACGCCGCCGCCGAACAGTGGGTCCAGATGAGCAGCAAGCCGTGGGATCTTCTGCAGAAGACGAATTTTCTGCTGACACCGTGACCCCAACGACCGCGCCGCCGCTGGGGTGGTACGACGATCCCACGACGGCGATCCCCGGACCCTGGCAATGCTGCAGTACACGTCATGGTTCAACGCGACCGGAACCCTGCACCGCCATTCCCCGCAGTAGTGACGGACTTCCGGTGGGGGTGCAACTCGTAGGCCGTCACGGTTCCGAAGCCGAGCTTCGCCCTGCGCGAGGCGATTGCCGAATCTGTCTCGCCTAGTCGCCCCAAACCACACATAGCGTCACCTGAAGCACTCTGGTAAAGATAGTCGATTGGTCACTAGCCACGAGTCAACGTGTCCGGCGACCCTCCAAGCGCTCCCAACCCCATCAGCGAAAGCCGTGAAGTCATACGCTCAGTCCTGCGGCGTCGCTTCCGCGCTCGACCTGATCGGCGAACGGTGGACGCTGCTCATCATCCGGCGACCTGTTGACCGGCCCAAGGATTCAGCGAGCTCGAAGCCTCAAAGGCGTGGCGCGCGCCCAACATGCTGGCCCGACGACTTCAGATGTTACGAAAACGGCATCATAGAACGCTCACAAAGATCCCAAGGATGCCTGAGGCATAATCTATGCCTTGGAACCCAGGGAGAAGCACCTGAGACCAGTCGTGCTTGCCTTGGCCCGATGCCTCACATACGCGCCCGAGCCAAAAGGCCAAGACAGCGAATCACGGGCTCACTGGCCGCACTGGGCCGTCGAAGCTATGTCGATCGGCCATGATCCCCTCGGGGTCAATGAAGCATACGAATTCAGGATCGACGATAACGCATTTCTATTGATTGTGACTCTACGTTCTCGCATACAGATGCTCGACAATGATTCACGACTCAGAACTCTTTAATCGTGACCACAGACTCCGGAAAACATTCTATCACATCGGAAAAACGCTTACTGAGCCCATTGAGGCAGTCGTATCCGGAAAACTAACCATCCAAGGTGATATGACAGCTCTAGACCGTTGCCTTCCTTGCTCGGCCCTCAACTCAGTGCCCACAACACCCCCAGTCCGTCACATAGCAGTCCGCTGTAGAGGCTCTTCATCAGATGAGGGTGTAGGTCGCGATGAGGGTACCCGGCTGGTGACAGGGCCGCTATCCGACTCAGAGGCTTCGCCACACTGGGCAGGGGCGACAAGCGGTGATCAGCGGCCCGGGCCGGGCTCCGCCACACCGCAACAGGCTGCACCACCGAAACGGGCACGGTGCAACGCCCTCCGGCATCGCCCGGCGTAATCATTCTAGTCGATAGTTAGATAACCATCGACCAGAGGTGAGGCATCTGCACCATATTTCCTGCACAGTCGCCATACGTGACATACAGTCAGTGACACAAGGATTTCAACACTGCGGAAAGGACCTGGTCATGAACCAACAGCAGATGCGCCCAGGCACTCGCCGCCACGTTCATGGTAGCGTGCCTGCCCTGCTCACACTGGAAGCGCAGATGGATTCCAGGTGGCCGTCATGCGAATCCTCACAGGAGCGCAACACCGCTCTCATCGATTTTCCCGGCCAGCATTTTAGAAGCACTTCCCAATGGTTCGATACTGATTCGACAAGGCGACGAGACAGGAGAGCCCATCGAACGATTGACCCCGTGGGCAGCAAAGAAGCCAACGGCGCAGACGTCGCAACCTCTTTCACTGTGAATGGCTCCACCCTCACCCAGTCGGTTTCTCCCGGCGAATCCACCATATCTGCTGGTCGCCGACCCCTGCAGGCCTGGCAGCTGGCCCATCCCCCTTTGGTTCGCGGTGATCCTCATTCCCTGATTTCCCGTTACAGCTAGGATTACCGCATGTCGACATTGCTCTGGACAGCAGTAGCGGCCTCGCACTGTACACACTGCAATCTGCGTACTTTCTCAAGGCTCCACTACTCTTGAGATTAATCTTGGGGGTGGTCGGAATATGTTCTCCGGCTCGGATCCGATCAGATGCCCGAAGATCAGGTTGATATCTGGAGAAAAGCCAGGTCCTGATCTTCGTTCTCGGTATCATACTTTCGCGAGACCCCAAAGAAGATAAAAGCGGGAGGCGAAAGAGCAAGCCTCGAAGGACCCAGCCGCAGAGCGCAACACAGACCCCAGGAACAGCAGGCGACTACTGGAAGGCAGCACGAGACAACAAGGAACAGGCCTAGAAGCCTGACACGTCGCTATTCCCGTGAATAGCCGCAGGACTCTCTGTCCCCATGTTGCTCGGATGCGCGGCATTCATACCATCCATGCGGTGAGGCATGCCGTCACTGGGACTCATGCTGCCCGCTGCTGCGGTGAGGTGCACCGGCAGGATCGCCCTGCTCTGGAGGCGCTCGGCTTGGCGCTGCGGATCCTGTAGTCGTCAACATCGCGGATGACCGACGATGTACCTGAAGGCCAACCTGCCACCGGCCTGGGCGACGCCCAGCCGGGCAAGCCAGTAGTCGTCGGTCAGTCCGCCTGCCACCACACCCGCCAGGCCAGGTCGGCCACTTTGAGGGACAGCTGCTGCATCACGGCCCCGGCCTCCAGCAACGCAAACCGCCCACCCCGTTCGCCGTATTTCCTGGTCAGCCGCCCTGAACAGCACTCGCAACCACCATGGCCGCTGGTTGTCCCGTCACCGTAGCTGGAGGCCGCTCGAGAAGGCCTGAGAACCCCAGACCCTGTGATTAACGACAGTTTACGCCCGAGGTCTCTGATCACCGGAGACAGAGCCACCCCAGCCCGCTCCACGTCGACGACCCAAGGCAGCCCGGAAAATGACGGGCGGGCCCATCACACCGTGGGCGGACCCTTGCGGCTGACACCCCACCCCTCCTGGTCGGCCTAGCTCAGCACGCTCATATGATCGATATGATCGGACATGTTTCAGCGTTGCCTGAGCCAGCAATTGAGAATTCAAGAAGACATCGAGACATCTCAACGAAGAAAGCAGAGGAGAAACAACACGTGGAGTGGGCTGAGTCTGTTCCTTGCAGGCGTCTCATGTCATCGGCTCCATCGGCTTCATCGTCAAAAATACACCACATACGTCGCCGCCTGAGGCACTCCTTGGCAATCACAACGGCGTGATCACATCCGCACTCATTCTGGTGCCAACGTTGATGATCACAGGCCTCAGCGCCATCTCCTGGGCACAATACATCGACGGCATCGCGGTGATTACTCTGCTGGGCCTGGCCGTTGCGGACGTTTCAATCAGCGTTCCATCTACCACAGCGAGCATCCCAAAAATCCTCGCCATCGGCGCACATCCCGATGACCTGAGCTGCCTCGCGGCGGCAAGCCCCGCACGTTTCTGGCTGACAATGGGCACACGGTGAACACGCCTCGCCGCGAGCCATGGCTCCCAAGGCGGCGAGGAGGAGATTCGAGCGGGGAGGCCATCGCGGCCGCCAAGCTGCTGGAGCTGGAACGACATCACGGTGTACGACTTCACCGACACCGTGATGTCCACAGAGATCAACGCCATGATCAAGGCGATCGAGGCAGTGATCGAGATCACAAACCCCGACATCATCATCACCCATTCACGCAACGATCAGCACCAGGACCATCACGCCGTCCACCTGGCGACGCTGCGCCGCTCGTCGCTGCTCCACCATTCTCGCTTCGAAAGCCCTCTGCTGACAACCGACTTCACCGCCCAGTTCTTCGTTGACATCGCGGACTACATGGACGTGAAGATCGCAGCAGTCAAGAAGCACGCCAACCAGTCGAAAAAGCCGTTGCACATCGACGAGCGAAAAGCTCTCGGAAAAGCACTCCATCGCGGCGAGCAGGCGAAGGTCGACTACGCCGAGGGCATGAGGTGGTCCGGCGCCTCCAGCCAGCTGGGCTCACCATGACGCCGGAACCGGAAGGGCCGCTGCCCAGCAAAGAGACCTCCAGCCGATGCACGCGATAGAAGTCTTCATTGGGACATGACGCGAGGAGGCAGCCGCCCTCAGGCAAGAGTCAAAATGGCGGGTCCCGGGCGGTCGGCGCCAGCGTCAAACACCCAGACTCCAGCACGGCCCACCCTGGGTGAGCAGCCTCCCGTCAGCACCCTCAACCGGTTTGTCGGCATCAATGCAACAACAGCCGATGATCCCAGAACGCCCCAGGCGCGTCCACGCCCCCTGGAACCTCCACTTCCCCGTCGCCCTCGGACATCAGCCAGCAGCTCCCGGCACGTGCATCCATCGGCCGATCCCACGCAGGATCTCCGACTGCCACTCGCGGCAGCCTCCCATCCGCCATCGGGCCGACACCCAGCAGCAGCCGACCACCGCGCCACACGACGTCGACGAGATGCCTGGTCGCCTCCAGCGGCGACAGCGCAGCCTCGTCCTCGGCGGCGTTGTACCCGGAAGGACAGCCTGAGACTCGGCAGTGCTCACTGCTCCGCAGTCTCCCGGTCGAGCAGATGCTGGTATTCGGAGTGCGACGTCGGCGGTGGACCTCCCACCGGTCGTTGACCAGTCCGTCGGCTTCGCGGCGTAGTACCCTCGAAGACCGTGCCGATGCCATCCGGCCCAAAAGTCCTATGCCCGCATCCGGCCAGTTGATGTCATTCCACAGCACGTCAGGGCTGTATCGGGTGATCAGGTCCCGCACATGACTGGCCGCATAAGCTGCGTACTCCAGGTCCAGGGCCGCTCCGTAATCTCCCAGTCATCGCGCAGCCCGATGGGATCGGTCGGCCGGGCATGCCAGTCCAGCCCACCCGAATAGTAGGCGCCGAATCGCATACCAGCCCGGCGCGTCGCCTCGGCCCACCCCACCAGGTCCCGTCGGGCCCGCAGGCCACCGTGTGTTCCGGTCCTCGGTGCCGGGCGCGCGTCCCATGCAGGCACACCCCATCGTGATGCTTGGTGGTGAGCATCAGATAGGAGCCGCCGGCGGCTGCCAGCTCCCCGACCACGGCATCAGCGTCGAAGCTCTGCCTTCCAGGCGTCCAGGAAGTCAACGTCAGTCGTCGCCCGCCGTAGACCTCATCATGGTGGGCACGGGCTGGGCTGTCCTCAAAGCCGAATGGTGTTGTGGCACCACTCTGGCATAAGGATTGTGGCGGAACCATGCGTGCGGGGGAATCTCCCCAGCCCGCGCGACGGGCTCACTCCCACGCCGGCACCGAATACGGCCCCAGTGGATGAAGAACCCCAGCTTGCTGCGCCGACCACCCGGCAGGGGGCGTTTGAGGCCTCCCAGCAGCCTCGCGTCGCGTCGGTGAACCATGCCGGCAGATCAGCGGCCACCGAAACCTCCCAGGCTGGGTCCCTTGGCCAGCTGCCTCCGCTGACGGCCAACGATGACGAGGCTGGCCAGCACCGAGATGGCGGAGGCCGCCATCAGCGGGCCCCAGCCAGTGCCGCGTTCCCGGAGAACATGGACAGACCCAGTTGCAGGCGCCTTGTCGGCGCTGTTGATGATGATCAGCGGCCACAGGAACGAGTTCCAGTAGTCGATGAATGCGGAGGCTGCGACGACAGCGATCGGCCCGCGCAGCAGCGGCACGATCACGCAGCAGGATCTGAACTGTCCGGCCCCGTCGATGCGGGCGGCCTCCTCATAGTCCCCGGGAAGCGACAGCAGGAACTCGCGCAGCATGAACGTCCCGAATGCCCCGAAGGCGAAGGGGTGGACGATCATCGGCAGGAGTCGGTGGCTCCCAGGGCGTCGGCCCCTCAGAAACAGGGGGATCACCAGCACCTCAATGGGCAGCACCAGCGTCGCGATGAACATCTGAGAACAGCACCCGCGTCCCGGGAAGTCGAGTCGCGCGAAGGCGTAGGCGTTGAGGACGGAGACCACCACCACGATCAGCAGCCCCGGCGAGGGCGTCAGACGAAGGTGTTGATGAGGATCTGCCCGAAGGGATCGACGTGAAGGCCTCGGTGAAGCTGTCCCAGCGGACCCGTCGCCGAACAGCGCGGTGCCGGAGGATAGCACCTGGGCGCTTGGCTTCAGCGCCGAGAGGAACATCCACACGAAAGGCATGACGAACAGCAGCCTGACGATGACCAGGCAGGCCTGAGATCACTGTGCCCCAGCGGCGGAGGCGTCCGGCTCAGCTAGTCATAGCTCACCCATCTCTTCTGGCCCACGAACTGCAGGGCCGTCACCAGCATCACTCAGCACGAACAGCACCCAGGCCAGTGACGACGCCAGGCCCAGCTTGTCGAAGGAGAATCCGCTGCGATAGAGGTGCAGCACCAGGTGTTCGTCGAATCACCGGGGCCGCCCTTGGTCAGCATGTAGGGCTGCGTGAACACTTTGAAGGCTCCGATGACGGTCATGACGGATGCGAAGAACAGCGACGGCGACAGCATCGGGAACGTGACCTCCAGAAGCGGCTCCATGCAGTGGTGCCATCGATCCTCGCAGCCCATCAGCAGCCGGATTGATAAAGTCTCAGGCCGGCCCCCAGCACCACGATGTTGTAGCCGATGGCCCGCGCAGCGACATCATGATCAGCGAGACCATGGCCCAGGCAGGGTGGTGGCCGAGCCACGACGGCCCGGTGATGCCGATGGCCTTCAAAGCACCATTGATCACGCCCCGTCGTCGAGCATGACCCGCCAGATCAGGGCGTTGGCCACCTCAGGAGTGACCACGGGGATGGAAGAACAGCACTCCGGAAGAACGGGGCCCAGTCCGGCAGAGAGTGCAGCCACACCGCGATGCCCGTTGACAGAATCAGGTTTACGGCTGTGTAGCCGACGGCGAACACGACGGTATTGCCCAGCACGGTATAGAAGACGGGTCCTCACCGGAGAGCAGCCGAAGATAGTTCCCAGCACCGACGAACTCGGCTCCCCCGTAGAGGCCATTCGTGGAGGCTGATGACGATGGACGCGATCAGCGGCACCACCATGAAGATCAGAATCCGCTCATGCCCGGAGCCAGGTGGAAGAAGGCCAGCAGCCTCTCGTTGACGCCAGGTTTCCTGGCCTCTTCACACGCTCACGGGCTGACGTTTGGGCCAGCGTCACCATGGGTCAGTTCACAGACTCTGGCGATGGCGTCGAGGATGTCCTGCGCGGTGCGTGTGCCGCGGGCCCCTCTGGTGAGTGACTCGGGTGAACTGGGTGATGACCTGGTTCCACGGGAGGTGGTCACCAGCGGCTGCCCGTCGGCGAGAAGGGCTTCATGACCTCGGCGTCCTCCAGCCGGCTTCGTCAGCCCAGCCATTCATGGCGGACGCGATGGAGGGACAGTGCCGCGATGCTTGCCGACGTAGGCAACGACCTCGGGGTGGTCATCTTCACGATGTTGGCGAACGCGGCCTTCTTGTCGGGACACTGCGGAGATTCCGGCTGGAGCCCTGGATCATGCCGACGGGTTTGCCGGTCTTCGATGGGATGACGGCGACGCCGACCTCGACCCATGCCTCACGGATGGTGGAATAGAACCACGGCCTCGATGACCATGGCCACTTTCTTGGCCTGGAATCCTGCATGGGGACGTCGGTGGGGTCGGCGTCGGCGTTCGGCGGCAACGCGCCCTCCCTTCGCCGCCAGGTCGAAGCCCCACTGGATGCTCGGAGACGAAGGCCGGGTCGGTGATAAAGTTCAGGCTGCCGTCCTTGACGGGAACGTTGCTGTTGGCGAAGGCGAAGGGCAGAAAGGGGTAGCTGGGGTCGGGGGCTCATCGCGAAGGCCCCTGCACACCATCCTTGGTGAGGGCTTTGGCATCGGAGAGGAACTGCTCGCGGTGTAGTCCAGGCCCGGCTCCTCAGCCCGGCTGCCGCAGAACATGGTTTTGTTGTAGTACAGCACCATGGGCTCGGCATCGTAGGGGATGGCGCGGACCTTCCCATCGACCGTCATGCCCCGCATCATGGCCTGGTTGTACTTGGTCAGGTCGAGGCCGGCCTCCTTCGCAAGGTCGTCGAGGGGGCTCAGCAGCTCACCGAGCTCCTGGGCGCGGGCGGCCTGAGTGGTGATGATGCACGGCGCGTCGGACGATGACATGCGGGTCTTCACCTTGGTCCAGTAGTCCTGGAAACTGGGGCCCTCGATGAGTGAGCTTGAAATCGGGGGTGGTCCCTGGACACCTTTGACGAAGGTCTCCCACTGTTCGCGGTCGGACTCGCTGGAAACCCACGTGTACATGGAGTTGACCTGTTCGCTCCTCTTGCTGTCGGAGGCACCCCGAACAGCCACCCAGGCCCAGAGCCAGGGCGGTGCACAGCAGCCACGGCGGCGGCACGACGGTATTTCATACATACTCCTTGTCGTACTCGGGTGGCTGCCACGAGGCTGCTGCGCGCCTCACCAGAGACCGAAGTTAACGCTAACATGAGGAATTTTGGGACACCGTTCGCACTTTGTCACTACTTTTCACCGACGACAGGACCCAAGTCTCCAGCCTGCGGGGCGCAAGGACCAGCACCTACGCACCCCACCTTCGACAGCCCCCACTCGGGCCGGCACTCAGCGAACATGCTGACAAATCACCCTGCGACCGTCCCTGGAGGGGAAACCCACCGACCATCAATCGTCCATTAACCAACCGGCGTGGCAAACCCACTTGGCAACTGAAGAGATGAAATATAGTTAGATAATCTCTGACATCGCCCTGAGAGGTTGCCGTATGGGCACACCCGACATGACGAACACGACCTTGGTCAGACAGCTTCCGGCTGGAAGGCCCCTGCTGCGCTGACCGCACTGCACGGGATCACAGGACATGCGGCGCTACTTCTCCTGTGCGGAATTTTGGCAGCGGCAGCACTTCCCCACGCACTGGCCATTCCCGAGTTCTGGGTCGGGGCGGGCGCGTCACTGGTGGCCGGCGAGGCGCTGCTGTGCGTTCGTCACGCCCAACCCAGGATCGACGATCGCGCAGATCGACATGATCCTCGCTGTGACAACCCCGGCCAGCGTCGTCTGCGTTGTGCGGCAATGGCCTCCACCGGGTGATCTGACGATCGCCACCATCGCGTGGATGCTCTGCATGGTCACATGCCTGCTGACCCTGAGCGGCACACGAGCTGCCATGTGGCTGTGGCCGCCGCGCTGCCCGCGCTGGCATGGCTGCTGCCAGATGGCATGCGCCTGATCGCGCTGCTCATCGCCTGCGGCCTGCGCCCGGCGACCGTCACGCTCATACTAGCCCGGCGCGGCTGGTCCCGGAGAGACCAGCTGGCCACTCATCCCGCCAGAAACGGCTGGCCCTGGTGGCCTCCGTGCTCTCCCATCGTCGCCCTGACAGCCAGGATTGAGTGACTTCATGACGCTGACCGTTCCCAGACGAGCCGCCGAGCTGGTGCCCACCGAACCGGGCATCATGGATCCGGTCCCCTTCCCGGACTCCTCCATGGTCGGACCAGACCAGGCGCTCGCCGTGGCCTGCCACGCACTGGAACACGACTCCCCACCTGCATCCCGCCCGCACCGTCCTGGCCCGCTGGCAGCGCGTCACCCTGGTGCTCGTCGTGTTGGTCACCGTCCTGGGACTGATCTTCGCCACACGCATCACCGGCATTGTGCTGGTGACCAGCGCCATTGTGGCCTACCTGTGGGCTCTGCTGTTCCGGCTAGTGATCTTCCAACGCGGCGCCAGGGGGCGGCTACGATGAGGATCAGCGACGAAGAGGCATTCTCCTCCCTCGACGCCGCGCTGCCGACGTACACGGTCCTGGTGCCGGCTCTTCGAGGAACCCCTGTCGGTGAGCCTCGTGGAGGCGTTGGAGCAGATCGGACTATCCCCGCAACAAGCTGGACATCCGGCTGCTGCTGGAGCAAGCTGACACCGAGACCATAGCCGCAGCCCGCACGCTGCGGCCCTCGCCCGCATCTGACGATCATTGATGCCGAAGGCCGATCCCCAGACGAAACCGAAGCGCCTGCAACTACGGTCTGGTGACGGCACGCGGGCAGCTGTGCACCATCTTCGACGCCGAGGACAAACCCGACCTGCTTCAGCTCCGCCGGGCCGCCGTCGCACTGCATCGGCTGGGCCCGACATATGCCTGCATCCAAGCCCGGCTGGGCTTCTGCAACCCCGTCAGAACCTGCTGACCCGCTGGTTCACCCTCGGACTACGGCACCTCGGTTCGCGAACATGCTTCCTGCTTGGTCGCCATCGACGCACCCATTCCGCTGGGCGGCACGTCGAATCACTTCCGGGTCTCGGCGCTGAAGCAGGTGGGCGCCTGGGACCCGTGGAATGTCACCGAGGACGCCGACCTGGGGCTCCGGCTGCGACGGGCCGGATATCAGGTGAGCGTCCTGACTCCACGACGCTGGAGGAGGCAAACCCAGACCCGATCAACTGGATTCGGCAGCGCAGCCGCTGGTACAAGGGTTATCTGCAGACCTTCCTGGTGCATCTGCGCCGCCCCAGGATCGTGCGCGCGGCAGCTGGGCTGGCGGGCCGTCACCGACATGATGACTTCGTCGCGGGAACCCCGCTACTCAGCGCCCTCAACGGGGTGTCTGGCTCATCACGCTGGTGTGGTTCATCGAAGTCCACCGCAGTCGCGGCCCTGTTCCCACCCGGCGTCTACCATCTGGGTCTGCTGCGCTGCTGCTGGGCAACCCGTCCATCATGTACATGAATCTGTACACCGCCCGCTCCATGGAACGACCCGACCTGCTGCTGCCCGCGCTGCTGGCCCCGGCTATTGGGTGCTGATGTGGGTGGCGGCCGTGAAGGCGGTCGTCCAGCTGGTGCGCAACCCGTCATATTGGGAGAAGACGGCCCACGGACTGCACCAGCCCTCTGAGCAGCAGGCCAAGAAACAGGAGGCTCAGCCAGCGCTGGCTCCCTCAATCACCGACGCCGCGACCGCAGATCGGCCTTCAGCAGCCTGTGGGAATCCCACTGTCACAGCCCACGTTCGCCCCGCAGCAGCTCACCCCGGAGCCCGTCCCAGCGCAACCGCTGTCACGTGTCTCGACCCCGCAGACCACGCAGGCGAGGCCCCGCGCGGTGAGGGCACAACGCAAGCAGCTCTCCCGCTGATGCGGTGATGGCGGCCGTCATCGGGGCGGTGTGATCGGCATACGGAATCTGGCTGTCGAACAATGATCTGGTGTTCCCGGACGCCATGAGCCGGGTGGCCAACGGCTCTGCGTGCTCTTCTAGTCGCGATCCACATCTGGCAGCCATCGGCTGTCTGGAATCTGCTGCCCTCGCCGCTACGATTCCGCTGCTGGCCCCTGTCCCTGTGATAGCCGGTGCTGGCGACGAAGGCCTTCGCCGGAATCCTCGTGTGCATCCCGTCCGGGGTCATCGCCATGGTCTTCGCCCGTCGCATCTTCGTCGAGTTCGGGGTGTCACCTGCGCTGGGCGCTGACGTTCACAGGTGTGCTCGCCATCCAGCCCCTGGTGCTGATCTCGTCGGCTGCGGGTGCCAGCGAGGCGATGCTGCTGGCCACCTCACACCACACACCGCACCCGACGAAATGGCTAGCAGGGATGACCCGTGGCACCTGGTCCACGCCGGACTGGGTTTGGGTTTGGCGTACCTTAGTGCGCTACGAGGCCGCTGCTGCGGCGCTGGCGGTCACTATCGTCGTGTTCGTCCCTGGCCTCGTGGCGGGCCAGACAGCACGTCGTCGCGAAAATCCCTGGCGATACTCGACTGCTTCCTGGTGGGCAGTCCATTCGCCGCCCGCATTCTTCATCTGGGCGTTGATCTCCAAAACTGGTCGCAGGGTCATGGTTCGAGACCCACACCTCGGCGTACGGCAACACCGCCCAAGTCACGACCGCCCGCATCAGCATTGAGAGCATCACCGGCAGCGACCTGTTCACCAAGCTGGCTTCACCTGTCCGCAGCTGTTCTCCGTCGCCCCTGGCGCTGGTGTTTGTCGTCATCTCGGGGATCATTGCCCGTGGCGGCGGCGGGATGCCCGGGTTCTGGCTGCGGCGGCGGTGCTCGGCGGATTCTGGCCTCGACGAATGGGCGTTCCTAAACGGCTCGTCCTTCGGGTGGCTGCGTTTCCAGTTCATGGCCATCCGGTGGGCTTCCTCATGGCCGGATACATCCTCGGTGCGGTGAAAGTCCGCAACCCGATGTCGAAGGTCAAGACCGCGACGGCTTGGGGGATGCTGGCTCGCACTGCTGCGCCCGCTGCCGCTGGCCTGCTACGCTGGACCCGAAGCTGGCCCGTGAGGAGGCGCTGACACTAGAGGCCGGGCGAGCCGGACAGTATCGAGCGCAGGCCCAAGTCGCCGACTCATCTGACCTCGAACCTACCGAACGGCTCATGTCATCACCGACGTCGCCTATTCCTTCCCTGATCGTGTTGGCCAGCCGCAACCCACACCAGTTCGTCATCACCCCGGACAGGGACTTCACCACAATGCTTTGAAGATCCCCTGGCCAGGGGCGTGAACATACGCCTTGATGACAGGCCCGCTGGCCGCACAGGCGGACGCGCTGTCACGGCGTTTCGACCCTTCGACAATGGTGGCGGCATCGCCAAGCTTGATCGCGAGTGGGTGGATGGCCGCGGATCCCAGTGGCGGATCTACATTTTCACTACTGCCTGAGGTGGCGACGGGCCGCGTTTCGTGAGATCGGTGGTGTCCCATGCGTATGACGCCGATGTCGCGGGTTCCCGGCCGCATCTCGGTTCACGCCAGGCCGGAATTGCCGACCTGAACCGTCAGCACGCCTCCAGCACCAGGATCTGCTCCTCCAGGAGCCGAACAGCGGAAACCACGTCAGCCATCCGGTTCGTGGTCGATGCGCGCCATCCCTCGCCCAGGCCGACGTCACGCACTCGGGCGGAAGCCGGGGCAACGGTGCGGCAGAATGTCCTGCCGTTGCGGCAGCCGTAGGTGAATCTGGCTCCCGAGGCCACGACGGAGCGCTCACGCCCAAACCGCTGGAACAGCGGGGCCATGACTTGATCAGCGCGGTGGACCTGGGGAATGCGTCGCGGATGATGGTCATCATGGCCCGCACCTCGTCGGCGGAGAGTGCATACTGTCAGGCCCTCCACCACCACGAGCACATCACCCATCGCCGTCACCTGTCCCGGCCAGTCGGGGTCCAGCGCTGAGGAGGTGACGTTGCGCACCCGGTCCACGGGGCTCGAGCAGCTGTTCCGCAACGCGATGACCTCGGGCAGGTCCAGGTTGTACCAGCGCACCTGACCGTCGTCGACGCGATGGAATCGGTGTCCAGGCCACAGGCGAGATTGACGACGGTGCAGCCGGGGTGACGGGCCAGGAAGTCGCGGACCAGGTCATCGAACAGCAGGTCCGGGCCGCAACCCCGGAGGAGGCCATCGTGTCGGACCGGGCGATGGAGAAGTCGTAGATCCAACCGTGAGACTCATGTCGATGGCCTGCGGGTCGGAGAGCAGGTGGGGATGAGAACGGGAGTACTGGCGCGGGCCTGGAGGGTGATGAGCATGGTCTCCGGAACTCAGTGAGGTTTACCTTGTTCATACATCCATTCTTTCCCAGCGCCACAACGGCTTCGGCGGCCGTCCAGATCACGCAGGATGGGAGGCCAGAGCGACGACGATGCGCCCGCCGCGGGCTCTGGAACCAGGCCTTGCGGAGGTTCACCGGTCTTAGATGTCACGCCTGGTGAATGCCAGGATCGCAGCGGGCACGAGTCCGGACCCACGCGGCCAGGATCAGGAACGCTGAGGGAAGTCGTGTAGTCGATCGCCCCTGGTCTGCTGATGCCGGCGATCGTGCGGGATGGCGGGCGTGACCAGCAGGAATTGGGCAGCGCGACCCATCGTCTCGGCAGCACCGTCGCCAACGACGGCAGCGACATCACCACGAAGACAGCGAGGAAGCCCAGCAGCGCGCTCCGCATGAGGTAGGCAAAGCAGACGCTGATCACCGCTACGCACCGGGGCATCAGCATGCAGCCGAAGATCATTCGCAGCGCCCAGCCCTCGCCGAGAGGGGGAATCGTCGCCCGCTCACACCCAGGATCACCATCTCCGGTGATCACAACCAGCAGCGACGCCGCCACCGCGATCACGCTCGCCACGATGGCCATCAGCAGCGTCTTCGCCACCACGACAGTGCTGCGACGCGGCATCAGCGCGGCTGTCACCCTCAACCATCTGAGTCCTGCTTTTCCTCAGCCACGAACAGGACCGCCAGGACGATCATCGTGATGTTGGCGACATCGACCCCCATCAGCATGATCTCGAGATGCCGCTGGGATGTCATCTCAGGGAGGGTGGTGCTCCTCGTGACAGGCACGCTCAGCAGCAGAAGCGCTGCGGCGTCAGCGCCAGTCGCCGGGCATCACGCCCAGCGAGTACTCGTCGATGCGCCGATGCCCGGCTTCTTCCAGCCCCACAGCCTTCAGCTTGGCGGGCACGACAGCCGGATCGATGCCGCTGTCTACACATCCAGGCGAGGTGGTCGATGCCGTCTCGGAATCGCTGCACCACGCTGGGGTTGCAGCAGGAGCCCCACCCCACCGCTGTTGAGTTTGATGGCGACACCATGGCGAGCGGCGGAGGGCGACAGCCACGGAGCGCACGAGGAGGGGCTGATTTCTAGGCGATGGCCTGGAACCAGCCCTGTGAGTCAACGTCATTCAGCGGTCGGCATCTGCGCCGAGAAATGGCTCTTGTCCTGGCAGGCGCTCGCCCACCCCGTCGCTGTCTTGGTCTTGCTGGTCGGGGTTGGCGATGTCGACACAGTTGTCGTATTCTGCTCAGGAATGACGTCACCGTCGCGAGTGACTGCCAGCTGAGCCTCGCCAACGGATTGGAGGCCGTTGTCGTCAGTCACGCGGATCCGAGCTCTTCCGGTGATCTGCGTCTCGTAGCGATGCGTGACGATCGGCTCCGGCGTGGTCGGCGTCGTAGACACCATCACCGTCGAAGTCCCATCTCGTAGGCGACGATACGGCCTGTTGTCGCACGACTCTGCGCGTCAGTGGGTCAGCTCATCACCCGCCCAGCGACGTAGAGGCCCTGAAGCCAGGCGAATGGACGGTTCGTGCTCTCGATGACGGCATCGACCATGCGATCCGGGACAGCAGCGGCGCTGTCGGCAACCAGCACCTGACCGCCGGTGGCCCTCTGTCGAGTCGCCCCGGCTCTCACCGGGCTTGCCGTCACGGGATGATGACATGGGTCTGAACGGCGTCACCACCCAGTGGAGATGCCTCCCGCTGATGCAGGCTATCCAGTCCACGAACGGTGTCGGAAGTCGCGGCGTCTTCCAACGACCAGCGCAACCCTGCGAACCCGGTGCGCCACGTCAACGACGAGCCGCTGTCCTGCTCAGCACCAGAGGAGACGGAATCCACCGCAGTAGCCAGGGCGGCCGGATCCTCGGTGAAATCTGACAGAACCGTCACCGCACCGTCACCCGGGGCTGCCTTTTCCTCAGCTGCGTTCCCTCGGGAGGCGACGACCGTATTATCGGCTCGAATGCGTGGCCGAACCCACCCGGTTCACAATGTCATCCATGGAGGCCTTGACTGCCGCGGCACTGGGGGCTGAGCCCTCGGAGGAGCCGATCGCGATCACCACATCGACATCCGCTGAGGCAGCGCCAACCGGGAGCGTCATCAAGCGCGTGGCCTCGTTGCACGAGGCTTCCCATCTCACGATGGCCTGCCCGGATTGGGATGCCAGAAATCTGTCAGCAGTCCAGCTGAAGCGCGCATGAGTGTTTCCACTGTCATCAGCATCGCCCTCAGTCTCCAGAAACTCATCTCAACCATCGCTTTGGGGATTCTCACGCATCAGGGCTGGATCTGGCCCATGCCCGGCGAAGGCAGTCGGGGCACGGAGACGAAAAAGGACCCGCCCGGGATGCGGGAGCGTTCAGGTCATCCACCAGCTTCTGCCGCAGGGCCACCGCATCTGTGCCCAGCTGCCGAACCTCACGCGCCGCATCTACGCTACTCCCCGTCATTGTCAAGAACATACGACGTGTCCGATGGAGAGCAGCGGATAGCCCATCGGCACCACTTTGGAGGCCGGATTTGGCCGCCATCTTCTCAGAGAGCAACCTTTCTATGGTGGCCTTCAGCTGATCCATCACCTTGCATATCCGTCCGGGCGCCGTTGATCTTCTCTCGGCAGGAGGCAGCATCCGCGCCATCGAACAGACCCGGAATGTTGGGGGCGAAGCACTGTTTGACAAGATCCGAGAAGTGGACGTCATTGCCGCCCATCGTCATAAGAACCAGGTCGGTCTGCGGACCGACGAAGCTCAGCCTGTGGACGCAAGGTCAGCTGACACTGGTATGTGTAGTCCTGGCCCAGGCCATGGGCTGCCGTTCTTCTGATGTTGTACTCACCGAGGCGACATCGGCATGCTCACGCACCCGCAGGCGTCTGCCGCCTCCAGCTTCGCCCGCGCCCTCAACAGAGCCGGCCTGAATGCCCTTCGCACTCTGCTTCCCCAGAGTCCGCCCTGAAGACATCCTGACCACAGCCCCCGAGCACGCTCGATTGTCGCATACGTCGCGCTGACGGCGCTCCCATTCGCCGAGCTCGCAAAACTCTGACCCCAGTTGAGGCGACTGCGCTGACAGGCAGGCGGACCAAAATACTCGCCAGCGCCATTACCTGCAGAATAAGAATCACCCAGCTGAACTCATCGACACTTTTTCGAGCAGATGCCGTCGTATCAGCCTGCGCCCCCACAGGAGGCCAGGCAGACGAGACAACCAAGCCACTCAAGATCAACAATTTCAATAATTTACTCATTAAATTCTTTAATCTCCCTCAATTCAGAGGCTGTAAATTCACTAAAGCCGATGCCCCTGAGACAGCGGCCAGCAACATTCTAACCAGGCCTGGAAGCGAGAAGTAAACACCCCCAGTGGAATCGCATCAGGAGAGGGGAAGCACGTATTCACGATCACAGGCAAACGGCTCCTGACAAGGGTTTTGCGCTTCAGCACACGATCCACAGGATGATTCTCAAGGTCAGCACACAGGTCACCAGAGACAGCGTTTGCTCGAAATAACAATCACTGAAAGGATTCAATCATCAGGTCGAAGCACCTCTGCATGAGATGCGACAAGACAGAGAACGCCAGATGCTTCGCAAGCGGCCATGATGTCGAGCCATTCGAGGACATGAGGGACAGCCTGGCCACCGCAACACCGGAGGCGCCTCCGACTGAGGCCAAGAACCACATCTCCTCAGAAGCGATCAAACGCACTCGCACTATTTTCACTCTGGCCACGGCAAACAGTCAGCGGCGAATAACAACAGGCGCAGAGAAACTCGCCATACACCAAAAACCACAATCTGATTGCCAGGCACAGGAGGAAGGCAATCAAACGCCTTATCGCCACCGCCCTCCTGGGACTACGCAATCGCCATCCCGAATGGCGAAGACGGCGACAACACCGATTAATCCAACAACGACTCAGCAGTATGGCAATGATGCTAACAATGGGCATTGTACCTCATTCCTTATCTGCTCAGAGGGAGCCACAGTCTCACGGTTCCCCGCACGGTTGGTCACCAGAGAGCCGCTCACGCAGCTCATGGATTACATCGCAGCGATTGGCAAGTTCGGGATCATGAGTGACCATCACCACAGTGTGGTTGGCGTTGCGTCGGTGAGATACTCAAACACGCATCGGCCGCTGGCTTGATCGAGTGCGCCTGTCGGCTCATCAGCAAGGATGATTCGCGGGGCGTTGACGACCGCCCGAGCCAGAGCAACCCGCTGACGCTGCCCGCCAGAGAAGCTCTGACAGGGTGATCCATCAGCTCCGCAACATCGAAACGCGCCAGCGTATCGGCCACCAGTTTTCGCTGTCCCCGTCGCCGACGACGGGCATACACGAGCGGAAATGCGCACGTTGTCGAACACAGTGTCAGACTCGACGAGGCAAAACTGGACGACGTAGCCGAAGGTCTCGTTGCGATAGTGCGCCGCTTGCCGTTCCCCACTGCGGGCAATGTCGTGTCCGTCGATGGTAATGGCTCCGCTGGTTGGGCGAACCAGTCTGTCCAATGAGATTCAGCAGTGTCGATTTTCACCGGAAGGGGCCGACGATTGCCGTAACCGTGAGGGATAAAATGACGAAGGATGACATCGCGCACGGCATGAACGGTACTGTCACCGATGCGAAACGCTACTGACATGCTCGATTGTGATCATGACGGTCAATCCTGACGTAGCAGTCATAGCACTGGACCTTTTAAGAATCGAGACGGCCGGCAGACATAGTCACATGAACTACAATGACCACCGCGACAACGAAGGGGAAATATCCTGCTGACATTGACGGTTGAAAGCACGAGAACAGTGCGAAGATCAGCAGCGTCGGCGCAGTGGAAAGGTAAGCAATAAGGAAAAAGACCACCTGCAAAAAGACATCGCCCATTATGCGCCCATAGAGACGCTCAATCACATAGCGCCGCAGATTACTGACTGACGAGCGCATCCACCGTTGAGAGGACGGTACCCAGCAACACCAGAAGAAGACAGGAAAAGAAGATCAAGAACATTGTAGGGAACGCGCAAGCTGCGCCTCATATACTGCCTTTGAGATACGCTGATTTAAATGTTGCGGTATAAAGCCCAATACCACCTGTAGATGCAGCCGTCAATGAATGGCTAATGAGGTCATCTGAAGCATCAACAGCACGGTGCGGCTGATGATTTCCCTGCTGCCAGAAACTCGGCGCAGTCATCTCCGAAAAACTCGTAACTTCCAAGCAGCAGGACATGGTCATCCAGCGAAACGTATCCCATCCAAAGGGGTCCGAGGTAGGATACGCCTGCTGGAAGAGCCGAGACCCGCGATGGCAACCTTTGTTACTGCCTCCAGGGTGATGACATACCCACATCGTATGCGGTGACACCTGCACTCGACATAGAGAGAGATCTGGCCGCCTCGCCCGACTGGCAAGTCGTAGGGCCTGCGCAAAACCTCCCAACGCAACAAGTATGGGGAGTTCCAGATCGGCACCATCAGTAGTTATTCTTGACAATTGAATAGTTTGCACTCGCCATTGAGAGCGCGAGATAGAAGATCAGCCATGGGCGCATTGACATCGGTTGGCCGCATCTCATCGTGAAACATCGTGAAAGCATGACACATCACCGTCTCGGCTGTGCGCCACCCTGATATCGCTCATACTGCGGAGCATGTTATTCAGCGTCACCGACAACGTAGAGGCCACCACAATGACTTGAAGAACGAGCAGAAGCGTGCGAAAGCGGAGCCCAAAACAACTCGCGAATAGCGGTGCCAAAGCTGATAACCGATCATCGCCGCCCCCATCATTGTGTCGCGCCCTGACAGCAAGCGAAGAAGACGCCCAACACAACCTGCGATTTGGTTACGGTGATGCTGACGATATCGAGCAGCCCAGGCTCAACGGACAGGGGCGCCAAGTCTGCCCAGCACGACCATTCCGATTGTCGCTCACAGCCGTGGCGATAGCCCCGCTGGAAACGACACATCGGATCCATCGCACAATGAACGATACGGGATGAGCTCCATGAGACGTTCAATCCAGGTATCGGCGTTTGTTGGCAGCACCCAGTTCAGAAAAGCAACAGAATACTGCTCGTAAGTCAACAGCATCGATGCCTCGTAAGCATAGGTGAGAGGTTCACTCTGCACGATCGACCACACGTTGGGATCGACCTCTCGCATCGTCACAACGTAGTCATACCGCTCAAGAACAGCTGCGAACTGCATGGCCAGCTCTGGATCGTCAGCGCCAATGTAATCACGCCATGAACGTTGTCCTGCGTGAACAACGTATATACGTACTCATTCTTGAACGGAGATGACTTTCCGTCATAGTAACCTATCACATTCACATCATCAGGGATGTACCTTTCTCCCGGCCAACAAGGTACGAGTCACTGCGAACGAGGGCTGCGATTGCTTGACTTTCAAAATCGGAAAGATTGAAATTACGCCCTCGATAATCATAGAGGCTTAGTCAAATCGGTGGCTGCAATAGTTAATTGACGTGTTGTGCGTGTCGGTATGCGCGAGGAAGGCTCAACTTCCTGAATAATTGATAGTACCAACACAGTCAATCGAAAGTTGAGCCTTCCCATGTACTCTAGCACAGGTCTTAGCAGCGAACAGATCACCGACCTTGTCGCACGCATCCATGACCTCCGCGAGGCACCAGCCTCCCGAGCAGGACGGAAACCCACACTAGGACTGTACAAGTGTGTTGTTGTGGCCTTGATCTATCTGCGATCCAACCGCACACAAGCATCGATTGCCGACCAGTTCCACGTCTCCCAGAAAACGATCTCTCGAACCATCGCATCCTGGATGCCCATCCTGGGACAGGCCCTGCAAGACTGCACCCCCACGGTCGACGACCTCGATGTCAGCGAACCACTCATCGTCGATGGCACCCTACTGCCGACCTGGTCATGGCGCACCATGCCAGAACTGTACTCCGGCAAACACAAAACCACCGGTGTCAACGTCCAGGTTGCATGCGACCTGACAGGACGGCTCGCCTTCATCTCCGACCCGATGCCCGGCCGCACCCATGACGCACACGCACTCAAAGAAACCGGCCTACTCGACCACATCACCACCGGGCAACTCATCGGCGACAAAGGATACATCGGACTCGGCATGATCACCCCCATCCGAACCCAACCGAAACAACAACACACAGAAGAAGAAAAAAGGTTCAACAAGTCAGTAAACGCGATACGCTACATGATCGAACGAGTCATCGCCAACCTCAAAACCTGGAGAATTCTCCACACCGACTACCGCAGACCCTTCACAACATTCCCAGAAACAATCACCACAGTAGCCGCACTCGAATTCTACAGAAACACATTCTGACTAAGCCTCAAGGTCTTAGGAATGCCTGGTCAACTCGCCCCACCAAATGAGACAAGATTCATCGCCGCTCAGACCTACGCAGCACCTGCGCATAGCTTGAGAATTAATATACACATAACAGCAGAATGCCGATTCGACACCTCACCCAACACCCATCAGCAATATCCCACTGCGCAGCAACAACTCCTTTATAGCGCATACGCTTAGGCTTACCCCCCATAGCCCGGAAGCAGTCTTCACAAAACCCACAAAAGCATCATTCATGAGCATCCTGCTCAACAGACCCCTCACGAACAACATCCGTCAAATTCACGACACAGTATTCAGCCCATACTCAGACTCACTGCCCAGTCTCCATAAGATTAGGCATATTCAACGGCAAATCAGCCTCATACAAACCATCCACGTCCTTCTCCCCAGCCCAGACCAGCCATGGCAGCAGCAACCCCATCAGAATCCAACGGCCAATCCTGATCAACCCAATACTCAACCAACTCAACCATACGATCCGGCATGACAGCATTCCACGACATGCAGCCCTTCCTCCCAGGAACAAAATCACAGATTTCAGAAAAGAAAATCAGCGCTGCTCTGACCTGACGCAATACTTGAGCATAACTCGGAGACTCCACATACACACCAACAGCAGAATGCCGATTTATTACCTCAATACGACACCCATCCCCACATCCCAACGAGCAGTAGCAGACCGCTTAGAACGCATCCGTTTGGGCTTCCCCCACACACTAGAAGCAGCTTTAACAAAACCCGCGAAAGCATCATTCATAAAAGCGTCCCGCTCCACAGAATCCTCACGAACAACATCCGTCAAATTCCACGACACAGTATCGAGACCATGCTCCTCTATACCCCCAACAGCAGACAAATTCTGCTGGAACAACGGAAACAGTATTAGCCTGCCACCGACCATCCTCACCCTTCTCCCACCCCAGACCAGCCATCACGGCAGGACCTCATCCGGGAGTCAGCGGCCAATCCTATTGACCCAGTACTGCACCAGTTCGATCATGCACTCGGGCGTGACGGCATTCCATGTCACGGTGTTGTTCCTTTCTTAGGGCTTCGGCAGGTCTAGACGAGCTGGATCCAGCTTAAATGGCGTGGACACTACAGTACCATTTGGCTTGGCTCGCACCAGCACATACCTGATCTCAATGGTGCCTCGGATGGCCTTCGCCACTGGATCAGACGGATCAGCCCTCCCAGGTAGTCTCAGCCCCTCCAGGTAACGCTCATCAATCCGAGCCAACCTGAGATAACCAGTACTACCCTGCTGACACAATACCGTCAACAGCATGACTACCCAGGGTCGAGTTACCACCTTAGCCTCATAAAACGAGATACCGGGCGGCTCACCGCCTATCCCCACCCGATCAAACATTCCAGGCCCAGACTTACCAGCCGCCTCAAACAACGCAGCCTCACCGTTCAAAGCCATCTGAGTATCAGCAGCACGCTCCCCTAACCTTTCGGAAGCCGACCGCAAGGCATCAGCAGAACGACTCTCACGTAAAGTTAATTCTCGAAGTTGATCGACCTGATCAGGGCTAATTTTTCCATCTTCGAGAGCCTGGTCTCAGCATTGTTTTCCGTTTATCTTTTGTTAGGTCTTTGGTGTCGATGCCGAGTTCTTCGGCCAGTTTGTTTCGGCCTGCAGATCTTGAGTGTGCTGCACCTGCAAATCCTTACGGGCAGCAACGTCCTCAGCAAATGTGGTACCGCAGTCATCCCAGCCAGGAACCCTCATCCGCATCCATGTCAACTGTGCTGCTCTCGTGCCGTTCAGCAGACTCCACACCCTCGATCTCAGGTTTATTTTGATCAGTAGCAAAATCTCGCTATCGATTTTCACGAAGACGCCCACCGTTCTGCGCGGTATGTGTCCGGCAGGTCTCCCTCCACATGCGCTCGACCAGCATCGTCATACTCATACAGACGATCGTGCGGATCATGCGTCGGCTTCCCTTCCGGTACCACCCGAGGATGCTCCCGACCCACGTTCCGGCATGACATCGACATCAGGCTCGGTCTATGAAGCATCGCCCCAGAATGCTCAATGCCATCACCCGCCTGATCTACGTGGCGTGCTGGCCCGTCTGCGGTAGCGCGGCTGGTGTGGTCTCCGCCATCGCTGTCGAGACCGCTGCCCCGATCCCTCATCACGTGACTCACCACCACCAGGCCGTGACTCCCACATCACCGATCTCGCAGTGCCTGTGGCCCTCTCCACCCCTCAGGCCGCGTTCCAGAACCAGACGCACCATCACGGGCAGTCGACGGCTCAGATATCTCCGACACAGACGGCTTACCACCCGCCGATACATCATCCACCAGCGACGACGACCTCACCCCATCACCAACCGGCCCAGGCCTACTCCCCCACCAGGAGCCTCAATCCCTTCCCCATAGCCACGACATCAACCCCACCAGGACGCGCCTTCACCGACACATTCTCTATGCCAGCTGCGGTTTTACTGGCGTATCAACCCCAGCAGCTGCTGGAACGCCCCGAGGTCGCAGTAGCACTCATCGAAATGACACATCCTCCCACACACTTCGCTTCCGCGCGGGCACCACCAGATCATCCAGCGACGGCACAAGCCTCGCCCCCGGAACACCTTTCCGCCCCTGGCGGCAACAACACATCATCCAACACCCTCACGGCATCAGAACCGGTCGCTGAAAACCTTCACCCCGCCCGCAACGAGATCCACCCACCGCCAGGAAGCCCAAAACTCAGCAATCTTCCCAGCAGCATTGACCACCTTCGCACCCCACGATGCAGCCTTCCACCCCCAGCAATAATCTTCATCCCCGCACCTGCAGCACCACCACCTGGAATAAACATCGACCCAACATTCAAGAAACTCTCCAGTAAAACGCGGCAACACCATCCTCCCTGTACTTGTGCCAACCATCCTTCCCTGCATATGCGCCCGATAATCAAAACCCACCATGCCAGTCCACGCTGCCTTAGCCACATCATGACGACGATCCACCCAGGCATCAACATCATCATCACCAAAAATTTGATTGCACCACTCACGAAAGGCAAGAAAGCAACAACGTAGACCCAACAAAATCACCCACACCCACCCAGGTGTTCTTCAGATTATCCAGACTCCATCCCTCCGGACCGAAACCACCCAACGCGGTAAAGCCCTCCCAGGTCCCTTCAAAAAATTACCAGTGCCGTGAACAACCGACTCTCCACAGTTGCGGTCCTTCTCCACCGGGCACCCCACGGCAGCATCTCACCAGAGCTCATGACCGCATCGAGCCGAAATCCCTCCGACAATGCCACTGCACTTGTCGTGACAAGACTCTTGATCGTATTCGCACACTCAGCAGCAGCCGTCGTCAACGCCTGCACCACATCCGCATACCGCTGCAACAGCTCCTCATTTCGATCCACCGCTGGCTGATGCTGCCGCCACGACTACCATCATAGCCAGCCAACGCCTCAGCACGAAAGCCTCAGCCTCCTGCTCCAACGCCGCCAACTCGACTTCACCGGAGAAATCGCAGTCGCAAACTCATCCACCGCATCAGCAGCCTTGCCAAAAGTACTCTTCATCTGTTCCGACGCCGCCGCAGCAGGTCTCATCAAACCATACACACCTCCTGCTCCGGAGCCTCATACACATCCAGCCAAACCCAACCAATGCCCAGCTATGGCATCCATTCTGGCATCGACATCATGTGCCCATGGCACGCAAACGACTGCGCACCACTTGTGATGTTGTCTGTGTTGATATCTGCGCTCTTGCACGGAAAGGCCTCCGGGCAGACCAGCCCATCTGACGACTGCGGCTGATCACTCATGGCTGCTCCTCTTTGTGTCCATGCTGCTCGAAAAATGAAAAAGTCCCCGGTCTGGGCGGAATGCGTCATCTGCTGCTGGAACTGCCCGCCATGTCCTCCTGCCCCGGTTGTAGGAAATGGTGGCGTTGGCCACATCGTTGATCCCCGCCGCAACGCTGTTCATCACCAAGTTCAGATTAACCCTCTGATCCTCCATCAGCTCCCTGCAAAAGGCGTTGGAGCACCTCAGCCACCAGGCTTCCCGCCCCTGGAGACTCCCGTGAATATGGACTGAAAGGCCCTCCTCCCTTCAGGGCGTTGCCCAACTGCTCCTGCTCGCACCGACACTCGTCAAAATGCCCCTGCACACCTTCGGGGTTGATTTTCCAGGTCGACATCTACACCCTCTCCCTCAACAATCCGTCAACTTCACTGGCGATGCTCTCCGCAAGTCGTCTTCCCACGCCCGTATCCTCAAAGGGCACGAGCATCTCCGTCCACAACCCCACCCCTGGGGGCAGGTCCTCCACAGCAGCCGACGCTTCCTCAACATCGCGCAGCCTCTTGGCCCCTACACACCAACAACAGCTTGCTCCCCTCTGCCGACAGGCATGACGTAATTCCTGCCGCGCAACTCAACGACCTGACCCTGCATGCCCATCGCACGGTAGGCCCGGTCCAGCACCTCAGATGTGACCGGCATCTGGCTGAAAACAGCACCATCTCCGTCGCCACGTGACTCACCCCCGTCCCAGCAGGCTCACGATGCCATCGAACTCGATAGGCCAAGCAGCCGCCAACCGCTCCCTGATCCAGATCGTGGGCGAAACCCAGCAGTTAGTGCCACAGGTCGTCGCGGCCGCTAAACCGCACCAGCAGATTCGGAGCTCAGGACAGCCCCAGCGCATCACATCATGCGTCTTCGCCAACTCCTCAATCTCGATCTGCAGGGTCCCTCACCGCCAACGCCCGACCAGCACCGCCAACGGCATGTCCGGATGTCGTCTGGCAACCTCCCGGCCCAACGACCCGCGATCCTCAACCACCTCGCAGTACGAGATCATCGCCCACATTCACGCGGAATCATCGGTCAGGCCCCGCGGCGTATGGGTGATCGCCGGATGCATGGCCAGCGGCGTCTGCGGCGCAAGCCCGACGGGAGAGTCGTACGCACCACGGGAACCAGTCCGCGCGTGTGCTCCAACAACCCCGTTCGCGTCCTCGACACCGTGATGCTCTACCGCCGCGTCCCGGTCACTGCGTGCCAAGTGTCTTTCCGACGCAGGCATCTGATATCGCATCGACATCGTCGCATCACGCCTGGACCAGGGATTGGCCAGCGGCTCCGTCACATCCCAGCGCACCAGGCCACCTCCACCCAGACCAGCCACCATGTGCTCGGCAACACCACCAGCCAGGGTGTTCTCAACCGCCCTGCTCCCGGGTGAACACGTCAAAGAAGAACGCGCCCTGAGCCCTCGGATTCCAGCTCCCTCAGCGACCACAGCTGCATCCGGTTCTGATCGAAATCCCGCCACAGGCCGGGAAAAGACCGGACGCGATACCCGGATCGGGCGTCATAGACCTCCATACTCCGCGTGTGCACTGCCCAATATCCACCCGCAAACCGCAGCTCATCAGCAACGAACCAGCTCAGATGGGCGACTCAGGAGTCAGCGGGATGGGCCTGACGCCATTGGCACGCGCCTCATGCAGGAAAGCCCGTACCGGAGCCGAAAGGTGACGCACGCTCACTGGAGCACTGCGGCAGCGAGTAGTCCTCGGTCCGACTCATCCGCCAGCGGGGTGAGCTCCACCCTCATCAGGGTTGGAATGCTCGACCTGGCCGTCGACAGCGCCCGCATGGCGACATCGTCATTGTCAGCCAAGGACTGACGGATGCCGTTGATCACCTCGCGCACCTGACGTCCAGCCGTATTCCACTGCTGCTCCAACTGCGCATACTGATCCGAGACTCCGTCAGCCTGATACTCCGCCATCGCCTGCTTCACATCGGCGTCACGGCGGTCAAGCGCAACCTCCAGCTGGCTCTCGCCACAGCCTCAAAAATTCGCCTGGGCAGCCTGCGAGGCCCCGACGCTATAGTCATTGCGATCTATCTGATTTCGCTCATCACTTCAGCCTTCTGTTGCGTTTCACATTTCACGTGCCCGCAACGGGCCATGCGCATGCGTCAGCGATCAGCTGGGGCCGATAGCGCTGCAAGAACCCGACGCTGCTGAAGTCGGAGGCTTTCTCAGCCCGGTCATGGGCGGCCGCGCCCTCATCAGCTGCGGTGACAAATGCCCGCTGGTTCTGCTGCGAGATGGAGCCGACGATCCCGGACAGGGCTCCGTTCAATGCCCCGGCGATCTCGTCGATGCTGTTCTTGTAACGGTCGATAGGCCGCGCGGGCGGGCCGTTCGGACCTGTCCGCTGAGAGGCTCAGCCGCCTCAAACAGTCGACGAACCAGCACCGTCAGATCCTCGGATTCGCTCTGGCTGCGCTGTCAAGCCTCGACCAAGGTCTCCTGTTCCATCGAGAATTTCATCGCATGATCCCTTCCCAACGAGATTTGAGGTTGCTACACGCTACGTTCGCGACCACCCCAGCCGCCAACCCCCATCGCAACAAGCAACCACATCCTGGCCGAAAAACGACACAAAGACGCATCGTCGCCATCTCATGGTCCCGGCACATCACACAGGCTGAGAGGGGAATGCAGCAGGAAGCGGCAGCTCAGATGGATTCTGGACTCGGATGCAGGGGTGACCTCGGTGGCCTTGACGGCCGCCACCAGACGCACCCCTCAGCAAGGCCAGCTCCGCCGCCGCAGCCGCCGTGATGTCCGCAGCAAACGCTGCCCCGCGACCTCCAGGGTCACCCGCTGCCCGAAGCGGCGATCCTCCACACCGACGACACCCACCTCCACCTGATTGCGGGAGAGCTGCCCTGCGGGCATGGCGGAACAGGCTCACCGCAGAGGGCGAAGACCGCGCGCCCCGTGCCCGGCAGCGGCTCCCCACCACCGGTGACGGCGATGTGGTCATCAAGCCCAGCCGGTCGCCGTCACCTCGGCCGTGCAGCAGATTCACCCCGACGAAATCCGCGAGAAAGGCGGTGGAGGTGCCTGCAACAGCTCATCCACCTGGCCGTTGGCAACCCACGCGGCCCCGCGCCAGCTCGCCACCCTGATCAGCCAACGCCACCACATCCACCAGCTCAGCGGGTGACGAGCACCGTCGTCTGACCGCGGAGCCGCTCCGCAGCAGGCGTCGCAGCCTCGGGGGTCACGGTGGCGTCCAGCGCACCGAACGGCTCATCCAGCAAGACGATGTCCGGGTCAACGGCCAGCGCCCGCGCCAACGCCACCCGCTGCGCCTGCCCACCCGAGCCCACCTCGACGGCCGGGCTGCCAGATCGGCGCAGCCCACCGCCTCCAGCTCCTCCATCGCACGATGTCGCGCCTCGGCCCGGCACCCCTGGACCGGGGGCCGAAAAACGACGTATGCCCAGCACATCCAGATGGGGAACAGCAAAGGTCGCTGCTCCACATACAGGAGACCCGGCGACAATACGGCGGAAGATGACGACGCGGCCCTCGAGACCTCCTCGCCTCGAACCTTGACTGATCCGGCGGTGGGTCGAAGCGACCCCGCAATCAGGTCCAGGAGCGTCGATTTGCCAGCGCCGTTAGGGCCGATGACAGCCACCGTCTGCCCCTCGAAAACCTCCAGCCTCAACCGGATGTCACGGGGAGCCACCGCGGCGTCGATCAACAGCAGCTCAGCCATGCTCCCCCATGCCCGAAGACGCGACGACAGCAGCACAATCAGCACAGCTATCACAATCAGCACCAGCGAAAGTGCCATCGCGATGTCGGAATCAGACTCCCGCAGCAGATAGATCTCCAAAGGCAGGGTTCGTGTGATGCCCTGCAAAGACCCGGCGAAGGTGAGGGTCGCACCGAACTCGCCGAGTGCTCGGGCGAAGGACAGCGCTACCCCAGAGGCAAGCGCGGGGGCCATCACCGGCAGGGTGATCCTCCAGAACACACGATTCGGCCTGGCCCCCAGATTCGCCGCCACCCGCTCATACCGGCCTTCGGAGGGCGCAGCGCCCCCTCCAGGGACACCACCAAGAACGGCAGCGACACGAAGACTGGGCGACGATGACCGCGACGGTGGAGAGCCGATCTCGATCCCGAAGGCCCAGCAGCGGAGCCCCCAGCAGTCCCCGACGACCAAAGGTGACCAGCAACGCCAGGCCTGCGACGACAGGCGGAAGCACCATCGGAACAGTCACCAGTGTGCGAACCCCGGACGTCCACCAGCCTCGGCTGCGGGCCAGCACCGGGAAACGGGAACCCTGATGGCCGTGACCACCAGGGTCGAGATCGAGCAGGTGATGAGGCTGAGTCGGAGAGCATCCTGAGCCCTCTGCGACGCCAGCAGAGCGGGGAGCTCAGCCCAGGAGACCCGGGCGAGCATCCTCAGCAGTGGGCTGGCCAGCAGGATACCCATCCCGAACGGCAGCCACGCCCACCGCGGGGAAATGGCTCACTTTGGCAGGGGCCGAACCCGTACTTTCTGCAGCACCGCGGCACCCTCCCCGGTGATCTTCGCGATGAATGCATCAGCACCCTCGGAGTCCCTTCGCGCCCTTGGCCTTGGCGATCCAATAGGTGTTGGGGTCTTCCTTGGCGCTGGCAATGTCGAAGTGTCTTGACCTTGTCCCTGGCGCTCGTGGCGTCGGTGGCGTAGACCAGTCCGGCATCGACCTCCCTGAGGTGACCTTGCCAAGCACGTCGGTGACCTTGGACTCCTCCGAGACGGGCTGCAGGGTCTTGCCCATCTTCTCGGCCAGCTTCGCCGTGGCGGCTCCGCAGGGAAACGTCGGCGGCGCAGATCACGAGCCGCTTTCCGTCCAGAGACCCATCGAAGCCGGTGATGCCGCCGGGATTGTCCGCCGGAGTGACGAGGACCAGGTAGTTGGTGGCGAACATGACGGGCTCGCCGTCGATCAGCCCCGCCTCAACAGCCTTGTCCATGTTTTTCTTGTCAGCTGAGGCGAACACGTCGGCAGGCGCGCCGCCCTTCATCTGGTCAACCAGCCCGGAGGAGCCGTCGAAGGTGTACGTCGCGGGGGCGATCTAGGGAACACCTTATTTAGCGAGGCCGCCGCGAACACCACCGTCTTCTCGGTCTTGTTCTCACCCGAGGTGGCGGAGCTGGACGCCGACGCCGTGGGAGCCGGGCTGCTGGCTGACGGTGTGGCGCCCTGATTCTGAGCCGACCCGCAAGCCGAGACCAGCAGGACTGCCGCAAGAGCCGCGATGCGTTTCATTTGCCTCTTCCTTCGATAGTGACATTGGTCGCCTTGATGACTGCGGTGGCAACCGAACCCTGGCTCAAGGCCAAGCTCCTGCACGGCCTCTGTGGAGATGAGAGACGATCCGGTAGCGTCCGCACTGCATCTCCACCTGGCTCACTCACCTTGTCGGAGATGACCTTGGTGACCAGACCGGTCAGATGATTGCGGGCGGAGCGACGACCCACCCCTCATCCATGGCATCAAGCGAATCGTCAGCCAGCTCCACCCGCGAACTGCGCCAGCTGAGCGCCGTCGATGAGTCCGCCGTCCGGCATCATCCGGCTCAGCCGTCAGCCGACCCGCGTCGATCCAACGCCTCACCGTGTCATCGCTGACACCCAGCAACACCGCCGCAGCGGAAATCCAATTCTCTCCATGCGGCTGACCATATCATCAGCAAAAGCGGAAATGCGCCATCCGATAGGGTGACGTCACGACCCACGCCACCGTCATCACCTGCTCAGACCGCGCCGCCGAGACGTGTACGAGGACCGTCTCAGGACCCGTTCTCCGAACGGCCCTGGCTGACCTGGGATTCGCAGTGGCCGATCCCGTCATCGTCCCCGACACCCCCAGCCTGATTCGCGACGCCATCCTCACGGCGCAGCGTGACGGGCGCGCATCATCTTCACCACCGGCGGGACGAGGGATCAGCCCCACCGACGTCACCGTCGAGACGGTCCGCGAGCTCATCGCCTACGAGATCCCCGGACCGATGGAGGAGGTCGCCGCGTCGGCGCGCAGAAGGAGCCACGCGCCCTGCTGTCCCGCGGCATTGCCGGAGTTCTGGAGGGCGACCCACGGGCCGTGATCATCAACGCCCCCGGCTCCCGGGGTGGGGCGCGGGACACCATCGCCGTCGTCGGACCGCTGCTGGAGCACATGGTCGATCAACTCGACGGAGCCGACCACGACCCTCCCGGCCATCGTCTGGCTAACGCACCCAGTCGCCGGAGCGTCCCCGATTTCGCGACGACCCGGGCCCCGGTGATCTCAGCATTCTGATCAACACCCTTGATCGTGTCGACAACAGCCAGGGCCGCGACGGTGACCGCGGTCAGGGCCTCCATCTCCACGCCCGTGCGATCCGCAGTGCGGACCGTCGAGGAGATCGCCACGCCGTCTTGCACCACCTCAAGGTCGACGACCACCCCATGCACACCGATCACGTGGGCCAGAGGCAGCGCTCCGGCACCTTCTTCGCGGCCGCAATGCCGGCGACGCGAGCCACCGCAGCACGTCACCCTTCGGCACCGTCCCATCACGCAGCGCCGCCACCACCTCCGCAGAACAGCGAACAGCAGCTTCCGCCCTCGCCGAGCGGACGAGTCGGCTGCTTGGCCGTCACGTCAACCATGCGGGCCTGCCGCGTTCATCAAGATGAGTGAACTGCATGGGGTCACACCCCAAAGCAGGTGAGATGATCCCCGGCGGTGACGCCAGCGGCTCCTCCGGCACGATGGCACAGCCCTCCGCCAGGGCGAGGCTGGCCACCAAGTGGGAGCCGGAGCCCAGCCGATGCACCGGAGGCGCCCCATCCTCAGTGAAGACAACGGACATGACTGCTCGCGCTCCCTCGGTCCCGTCCAGCCCTCAGCAGCCACGGTCTCGAAAAGCTTCGGCGGCACCCGGTAGCCGCCCAGAACGGCGATCACCGGTCGGACGAACACCCAGGCGGAGACGAAAACGCTCACCGGGTTCCCGGGCAGGCTGAGCATCGGAACCCGTCGCCCACCTCGCGCCTTCAGCAGCCCACTGGCCTGGGGTTTCCCAGGCTGCATCGCGACCTTCGCGAACTCAATGTCACCTTCAGTGACCTGCCTGACCACCCTCAGGGGCCCCCACGGACACTCCCCCGGTGGTGAGAACCAGATCCGCCTCACCCGCCTCCACGAGGGCATCCGCGAACTCCCCGGATCGTCGGAGACCATACTGGCGAAGATCACCTCCCCCAAACTGCCGGACGAGCCCTCGCAAGCAGCAGCGGTTCGAGTCCGGTATCTGACCGGGGCCGAGGGGAAACCCCGGCGGGGACAAGCTCCGATCCCGTCGCCAACACGCGACCCGGGGACGTCGCACCAGCGGCACCTGCGCGTAGCCGACGGAGGATGCTGCCGAGGCGGCCGCAGGGCTCCATCGCAGACCAGCACGCAGCACGACTGACCCGGTTGGGTATCCTCCCACGGTGACGCACATGCCGTCCCGCAGCGACGATCTCAGTGATGCCAACCACGTCAGGAAGCGCACCGCCCCAGACGGCTGGTCTGTCAGGCCCACAGGGACGACGGTGTCAGCGCCGCGGCATGGGCGCACCTGTCATGATGCGAGCAGCCTGCCCCGCCCCAACCACCGGCAGGTCACGCGCCCCGGCAGAATGTCCCCACCACCTGGAGAACCACACCCGTCGCCAGGTCGGCGGCTCGCACCGCGAAACCATCCATCGCGGAGTTGTCGAAGGGCGGCACCGGCATCCTGGCGGGCAGATCCTCAGCCAGCGTCCGGCCGTCGCCCTCCCCAATGGGGCAGCTCTCTGCCTCCAGCCGCCCGGCCAGGCCCAGCACCCGGTCCAGATGCTCCTCAACGCTTCTCACCGCACCCTCCTCACTGGAAGACAATCCCACCGCGACCGCAGCGCATCAAGCACCGCCACCCTGCCCACCAACGGCTCCCCAAATCCGGCCAGCAGCTTGATGGCCTCCGTGGCCTACGCAGGGTGCCCAGCTGACCCACCATGCGGCACCCAGCACCCCGATGTCAGTGGCCTTCGGATGAGGCCCCTGTCGGCAGGCTCCTCGGAAATGAGGTCCCGCAGATAGAGCCGATCCCGTAACGGTCCGGGACACCGAAAACACTGCACTGACCTCGGTATCCGACGGCCGATGCCCGACACCAACCGGGCCCCACCCGCTCAGCGGCATCAGAGATCAGGAACTTCGCCGCGAAGGTATCGGTGCAGTCCATCACGAGGTCGAACTGGGGAAACACCTCGGCTGCGCGTTCCAGGTCGAGATACTCGGGAACCCCTCGACGATGATCCCGTTGAGGGCCCCAGCCGCTCAACAGCTGAGGAGGTCTTGGAACGTCCCAGTTCAGTGTGCAGCCTTGACGCTGCATGTTCATCAACTCGACGACGTCACCGTCGACGACGCCGATCCGCCCCACCCCGCAGCAGCCAGGTACGGCAGTGCCGCAGAGCCCAGGCCTCCCGCCCCGATCACCAGCACCGACGACGCGAGCAGCCGCTCCTGACCCTCAACGCCGAGGCCGACGACGTCGATAGTTGCGGATGTAGCGCTCCGCTGCTCATCCGTCAGGGGCATTGTGACCACTCGTGGGTGCCATCGGCCAGGAACTGCTTCTTCCAGATCGGCAGCCGCGCGTCGATCTCGTCAATCAGCTCATCCATGCAGGAGATGGCCTCCTTGCGGTGGGAGGCCGAAACCGCCAGGTAGAGGCCACACCACCGATGCCGAGCCTTCCCACAGATGCTGAACGGCGATGCCGTGCACCCGCCCTCATACTCGGCGACGATCTCAACACCCGGTCAGCGGACGGATGCGCCACATACTCAATGCCCGTCACGGCAACCCCGTGATCGTGGTTGCGCACCACACCGGCGAAGCTGACGACGGCCCCTGCGCGCTCATCCCGCACAGAGCGCAGCAGGGGCGTCGCCGTCAATGTCCGTGTCAACCACGGATGCCTCACGAATCAATGTGCCATCCCTCAGCTCGGCTTCGCCGCGCCCCTTGCGCGCGTAACGCCACCAGGTGATCCCGATGCAGGCGACCGCCCGCACGACGCCGATGATGTAGAAGAGGGTCGGGGACATCAGAGTCAGGCCCACGCCGAACAGGAACGGCCCGAAGCGCCGCGACGGCAGCAGTCCAGCCAATCACGCCACCGGCCTGGCGTCGCTCGAAGATCATAGGCATCTGCTTGAAGGTGGAGGCGTTGCCGATCCCAGAGAACAGGAAGATCGCGAGCATCCCCCACAGAAACTGGGTGAAACCCTCTGCAGGGCCGAGGCACTGGAGGTGTCAGGGTGTCAGGGAGGGATCGAGCACGATGGAGACTCACCAGACCCACGCCTGAGATCAGCGTCCAGATCGCCCCACCCTACGGTCGGTCAGCGGCGAGAACAGCACACGGGCCCCTGCGCCCACCAGAGGCCCCAGGAAGACATAGGGCTACAGGGGTCCGGCAGGGTGTAGCCCTCAATGAGGACCTGCCCGCCGGAGACGATGGCGCTGTTTCCCGAGCCGTAGAGATTGCCCATCAGCAGCCCAAATTGCGCCGAAAGCCCGGAGAAAGGTGCCGAAGGTCATGATGTAGAGCGGCGTCATCCACCAGGTGTCCTGGTTCCCAAAGATGTCAAACTGCTGCCGGATGTTGGCCTTCACCGGCACAGAGCGCAACACGATGTAGGACCAGATGGCGACAGCCAGTGCAATCGGAACATACACCAGCGCCGCATTCTGGTAGTACACCTCCTTCGTTCCGCCACCGGAGGTGACCCACGAGCCTGCGCGGACCGACCATGCCGAAGCCAATCAGCCAGGGGTGAGCAGCTGCACCAGCGAAACGAAGTTGCCGACACCGGCCTGGATGCCGAGTGCCGTGCCCTGAGCCTTCCGGGGAAGAAGAACGACGTGGACGGCATGAATCCGGAGAAGGCCCCGCCGCCGATACCCGCCAGGAAGGCCAGCAGCATCAGCACCCGGTAGGGGCGTCTGGTTGTTCTGGATCGCGAATGCCCAGCCGACCAGCGGAAGCACCAGCGCCACGGTGGTCAGCGTCACCATCTTCCGGGTACCCATGATGGGCGGCAGCACCATCCAGACCAGACGCAGCAGACCGCCAGAGAGCCCAGGGCATCGCGGCCAACCAATAGAGGCCGGAAGTGTCGATGCCAAAACCGAGCGCAGTCAGCTTCGGCACCAGCGCGCTCGGCAGGAACCAGGCGGCGAAGCACAGGGTGAGGCTGACCGTGGTGACGATCAGGGTGTTCCAGGCCAGGCTCTTGTCCCAGGACTTCTCATCCCTCCGGGTCCCACTGTTGCAGCCAGTCCCCTTCACAGCTTGTTGGGCGCTCATCACTCGTCACCTTCCTTGTCGATCTTGTCAGCCAGCTCAGGGGAAGCCCTGTCGAGCATCCGATGGATAGTCAAGTGCATCCACACGAGGCAGATGGCCACCAGCACGAAAACACAGAAGAAGGTGCTGCTGGGAAAGCCGCTGCCCAGGTCTTGGTGGCAGGCGAACAGCGGGGTAGCACGAAGCCACCAGAGGCCACCCAGCATACCGACGAGCTCCCGACAGAGCCGACGTTGTCAGGAAGTACTCGGAATGTGTTTGTAGACCGCGGCCTTGCTCGAAGCCCATGGCACAGCCCAGCAGGAAGACCAGGGTCACGAACAATGGTAGGTTCATTGCGTAGTGCCAGTGAGTGGTCTCACTCACCGTCGGGATGAACGATGGTCAGAAAGCCGTTGGGCATCATGAGAACACCGCTGCTCAGCAGCATCAGGCCGAATGTCCAGTACATAACTCGCCCGGGCACCCCAACGGTCGCTCAGCCAGCCGCCCAGGGGCCGCAGCAGGGAGGCAGGGAAGATGAAGGTGGCGGTCAGTAGGCCTGCCATGTACAGATCGACGTGAAAGTTGTCGACGTAATACTTCGGCAGCCAGGCCGACAACGCGACGTGGGCTCCGAACACCGCCACATAATGAGGCTGAATCGCCACACCCGGATGTGGCGCAGCGGCTGCAGCATCTCGCGAATCGATTTGGCTGTTCCTGGCGCCCGATCTGCCCTGGGCACCACCAGCCATGTCACCAGTCCAATCAGGATCAGAAGACCGGCATAGATGACCGGAACCAGACGCCATCCCCTGGATGCCCAGGGCATAGGTGCTGCCAGCCGTGGCGGCAATCAGTGGGGCCCGATGAACTTCGTGACAGATGCGCCGACGTTGCCCGCCCCGAACGGGCCCAGCGCGAAGCCCTGCCGATTCTTTTGCTGAACCAGGCCGCATTCCACGCGGTACCCACCGAGAACAGGTTTCCGGCGAAACCGACGAGGAAGGACAGCACCAGCAGCATCGCGTAGTTGTTCGCCAGCGACACCAGATACGCGGGAATGGCGGTGGCGAACAACAGGGAACAAAAGTCACGCGACGTCCACCGATGCGGTCGGTGATGATGCCCGCGGGGAGCCGCCATCGAACCGTTGAGAACCGCCACCGCGGAGATCCAGGACAGCTGCTCGTCGCTGATCCCCTAGCTCTTGCTGGATCGGGATGCCGAGGATGCTGAACATCAGCCACACCGCGAACATCAGGGTGAAGGCGATGGTGGACAAGGTCATCACCCGACCGGCACCCTCACCGGTCTCATGGATGGGCTCGACCTCGATCAGGTGCTTGCTCAATTTTCAGCTCTTTCTCTACACGGTGGCAGAGACGGGCCAGCAGTCAGCGCGGCGACTGCTCTGGCTGTCTCTAGTGCCGACGTCCCACCCACCGTCCCTGACAGTAGCGGATGGGCGGTCTTTCGCGCTAGGGAACGATAAACGATGTATGGCTGGAACAGGTAATGCAGCGGCATGGAGAAGGCGTGTATCAGCCGCGTGAACGGGATCGCCGCAATCAGCACGAGAGCGAGGACGATGTGCGTCTGGAACTGCCAGGTGGAGGCCTTCATGGCAGCGTCGGGTCAGGCTGGAAGACGAACAGAGAGCGGAACCACACCGACACGGTCTCGCGGTAGTTGTGGTGATGCCCATCAGGAGTGTGGTCACCAGTCAGGGTCGCCACCATCCGAGCCCGATGACCGTCGCCAGGCCGATGTACATGATCTTGTCATTGAGGGTGGTGGCTCGGGTGATCGCCTTATTGGAGAAACGCCGCCACAGCAGCGGCAGCCCGACGACCAGACCGATGCCCGCCATGCCGCCGCCGAACAGCGCACCCATGTGGTACATCTCCTGGTTGACCCCCACCCAGTCGGTCAGCGCCTTGGGCACCATCAGCCCGACAACATGCCTGAACACCGCGAGCATCGCGAAGTGGAACAACGGAGAGGCGATCTTCAGCATCTTCGACTCATCAGAGCTGGGACGAGCGCGTGGTCAGCCGAACTGGTCGTACTTCGCCCGCCAGATCGTGCCGCCGATCAGCACAGCCGCCGTGAGATACGGCAGAAACCCACAGAAAGATGTCCAGCCCGTAGTCGGGGCTTTCGGTATTCAGCAGAACGTGCATCTCGGTGTCCCATGAGCTGGGGGTATGGGGCAGGTCGGCCCCAAGGCCGACGGTCTCGGTCGGCGGGCCCTGGATGAGCGGCCACCTCGGATCGGGTCTGGGGCGATGGACCGCCGAGCATCAGGCAGACGGCCTCCACTACCCCGACCTGGGGCAGATTGTCCTCCCTCAGGCCGATGCGCAGCAGCTCCAACGAGGCCTGTAGTCGTTCAGCAGACCAATCCCGGCCTCCGGGATTCCCATTCGCGGCGAACTCCAGAACCATCGGCAGGTAATCAGGCAGCTCCCGTCCAGGTTCACCAGCGCGGTCCCGGTACACCTGTTTGAAGCGCAGCAGGGACTCGCCGCGTCGCCTCGTGTCCCCGTCGGTCCAGTGGGTCAGGTGTGCAGGGCATGCCGTCGCGACAGGTCGAACTCCTGCACATGCCAGGCCTGCACGTCGAGTAGCGGCTGTGCACGCAGATGGGCGATGGTCGGGGCGAAGAGCTCTGAGACCTCCGTTCCCGCCAACGCCTCCTCAATCAGGTCGAGCTGCCCGAGCAGTTCCTCGTCGGGATAGCTCAACAGCAGCGCCGCCGCGCTGAACACCAGCCTGGGGTCCATGTGCCTACTCTCCCCGCCGAGCCTTTGCCGAGCGCAGCTCTCAATGGTCACGGGAACCGACGTTGCCCATGGCGCTGGCGTACGGCCCGCCGCCCCCTGCGCCGGGACCACCCTCGTAGTCCAGGGCGCAGACCATCTCCTCCAGGTTGTGGGCCCTCTCGTAGTGGGCCTGCGGGATCACGTAGCGCTCGTCGTACTTGGCGATGGCCAGCAGCCGGTACATCTGTTCCATGGCCTCCGGGCGTCATCCCGAGCGGCATGCGCCAGCTCGGCTGCCGTTCCCGGTTGAGGGGTGATGTCACGCATGTAGGAACGCATCGCCGCCAGGCGGTTACAGCACAAGTGTCACGATCTCGGTGTCCCGGCCGTAAACAGCTCCGCCAGATACTCCACTGGGATCCGCAGGGCGTCGATGGCGCGAGACGAGGTTGCCTCCGGCCTCGAGGTCATGCCCCTGCGACTTCAGCAGATCGACGACGGGCGACAGCGGCGGCACGTACCAGACCATGGGCATGCATGATACTCCGGATGCAGCAGCAGCGCCGACCATGAAGTGCTTGATGAGGGCGTAGACGGAGAACCGCTGCGCCGCCAGAATCCAGTCGGCGGGATGCCGTTCTCACGGGCATCAGCGATCACCTCCGGATCGTTCGGATCAAGCATCAGATCCAGCTGGAGCCTCGTAGAGGTCCTGGTCATCGGCCGGGGCTGCCCTTCGTCACCTGGTCAGGGTCGTAGAGGATGATGCCGATGTGGCGGAGCCGACACGCAGGTCTCCGAGCAGCACCGTCGGCATGCCCGCCTCAATCCTCGGGTAGCAGAACGTGCACTTCTCCGCCTTGCCCGTGCGATGGTTGAAGTAGATCTTCTTGGCAGGGGCAGCCGGTGATGCTGCCGCCACCCCGGCACTTGTCCTGGTCAACCAGCGCGTGCCGTCCTCGGCGCGCTGTAGATCGCACCCGAGGGGCGGGGAGGCCATGCACGACGGGTTGAGGCGGTGCTCGCAGATCCGAGGCACGTAGAACATGAAGGTCTTTTCGTACTCGAACTGATCTGCAGGGTTGGCCTCTTCCCGCAGCTTCTTCACGATGGGGTCATCAGGCCCCGTCTCGTGAATGCCGCCGAGCGAGTCGTCCCAGTTCGGCGACATCTTGATGGCCATGTCCCTGCCGGTCACGGGGACTTCGGGCGCGCCAGCGGGTAGTCGTCGCCAAGGGGCGCCGCAGTGAGAGTTCTCGTAGTCGTAGGTCCAGGGGCTCGTAGTAGGTCGCCGATCTCCGGCTGCACCGGGGATGCGAAGATGCTGAGCAGCTTCGAACCGGCCTCCGGAGCGGAGCTCGCCGGCCGGACTTGGTGCGAACCCAGCCGCCCTGCCACTTCTTCTGGTCCTCATAGGTTCGCGGATACCCCTGCCCGGGGCGGGTCTCCACGTTGTTGAACCAGATGTATTCGAGGCCGGCACGGTTGGTCCAGGCCCTGCTTGCAGGTGACTGAGCAGGTGTGGCAGCCGATGCACTTGTCCAGGTTCGCGACCGTGGCACGTGGGCCATGACGCGACGTCGCTTGGGCATCAGTGAGGTCACCCTGGGAGCGGCGACGCACTGTCGAGACAATGTCCCGCTGGACGCCGCTTTGGCCCCCAAATAGTTGAATGCGTAGGCCAGTGCGGGCGTAGCCGCCGATCAGGTGGGTGGCCGCTGAGAAGGATGCGGGTCACCGGTTGTGAATGCCGCCGCGGCGCACCTGTGGCCTGCGACTTCGGGGTGTCGACGACACGCTCCTGGGCATGCTGCACGTAGGAGACCCCTGGCGGCAGCTTCGGCGAGACAATGGCACGGGCCACAGACACGCCGTTGCGCTGGTCAGCTCAGCCAGTCGTTGTCGGCGACGCCGATGGCAGCAACGTCCTCCACGCTGAGCCAGGCCTGGGAGCCGCCGCGCGCGCGTCAGCATGTAGGGGTTGTCCTGGTACCGCGAGTGGATGGCGACTTGTTGTGCAGCCGTCAGGTACCGCATCGTGACTGCGCTCCCCGCGAGGGCGGGTTGCGCCATCGCACCATGTCCGAGGGCGGCCGGAAGATCGCCAGGTTCTCACCCGCGTCGGTCATCAGTCGTGGTCAGGAAGAAGTACATCCGCCCTGGAGAGGGTGTGCCAGGGCTTGAGGCGCCCGGTGTTGATGGTGAACGCGGCATGCCTCCTGCCGCCCGTCTCCGACCCCGACCACTCCGGCGACGTCTGCACCGGCTGTGACTGCCGTCTGAATCGTAGCTGACGCGCTTCTCCTCAGCACCGGCCGCGTAGTCCACGAGATCACGGCCGGTCTTCTTCTCCAGGCTCTGAACCCTGCACCGCCAGCTCACCGTTGGTGGTGCCGGAGAACGCAGGATAGCTTCCCGCCAGCCGCGCGTCGGTGTCGATGGCCGGACGCCCTCGGCGGGGGCCGGAGGGGAACACGCCGTGCATCTGGGCCAGGCGCTTGACCTCATGGCTCACGTCATAGGTGATGTTCTTCGTCGTGAAGCCCAGCTTTCCGCCAGGGGCCGACAGTCAGCAGTTTGTCCGCGATGGCGGTGTAGTCGCGTTCCACCACTGCCAGCACTCGGCAGATTCCTGCCTGGCACGGCAGGAAGGTCGGTGCCCTCGCCAGTCGGGGACGGTGCCGCCGGGCTGAGCTATCTGGCCTGGGTGTCGTGCTGCATGGGCACAGCGACCAAGTCTTTGCGGGTATCGAGACGCCCTGGCCAGTTCCCCGATCTTGCGGGACAGGTCGGTGAACATCCGGAAGTCCGTGCGCGCTCGGGGCGGCGTGATCGCCGGTGAAGGCATGGACGAACGGGTGCATGTCGGTGGAGCTCAGATCACTACTTCTCATCCCACTCAGGTTGCCGCCGGCAGACGATGTCGCTGAGCAGCGTGGAGGACGTCATGCGAGTCCGAGGTGATGAGCAGGTCCGAGCTTCCCTCGGGGGCCCTCGTCGTCGCCACTTGACCACCTTGGGCGCTGGTCGGCTCCATGCCCGTTCTCCATCACATTGTTGTGGGTGCCCAGAAGGTATTTGCTGAAGTACTCAGCGCCCTTCGCCGAGGAGCCGAACAGGTTGGAGCGCCACAGGATCATGGTGCGCGGCCAGTTCTCGGGGGCGTCGATGTCCTCCAGCGCGCTCTTCAGCTCCCCGACTTCAGCTTCGCCGCGACGTACTCCTGCGGTGACTCGTACTCGCCGCGGTCGACAGCCGCCAACGCCTCGTCTGCCAAGTCGAGGGGGTTCCCCGTCGAACGACGGATGAGCGGCATCCAGCCGAGACGCTGAGACAATGCGATGGAATCGGCGGCATGCATGCCGTCGAGTTTGCCCGTTGACAGCGGAGAGGTGATGCGGTCCGCGGAGTAGCCGTCAGTGCGCCACTGGTCAGTGTGCATATACCAGTAGGCGGTGCCGATCATGGTGCGCGGCGGACGAGGTCCAGTCCATGGCGCTGGCGGTGTTGAACCACCCCGTCAGCGGGACGGCATTTCTCCTGCCCCACGTAATGGGCCCAGCCACCACCGTTGCGCCCAATGCAGCCGCACATCATCAGCAGCGCCATGATCGAGCGGTAGGTGACATCGGCATGGAACCAGTGGCAGATGCCGGCACCGATGATGATCATGGTGCGCCCTGCGACTCCTCAGCGTTGCTGGCGAACCTCGCGGGCGGCTCGCACACACGCCCGCCGGAACGGAGCTGATGGTCTCCTGCCATGCGAGGTGTAAGGGTCTGCGTCGTCGCATCCAGTGGGCCACTGACCCGGCAGCCTTCACGCTGCACCCCGTACTGCGCCAGCAGCGAGGTCGAAGACGGTGGTCACGAGCTTGCCCTCGACGATGCGTGCGGAACGCCGCGCCGGATGATGCTGCCCTGGCCGCGTGGGTCTTATGACCGTAACTT